>Ga0326728_10002971_pt1 | contig 54677 bp, 57 predicted proteins | sample MB3enrmetagenome_FD_207602 | JGI IMG/M metagenome (GOLD analysis project Ga0326728, IMG submission 207602) | Lab enriched peat soil microbial communities from McLean, Ithaca, NY, United States - MB31MN | ecosystem: Environmental > Terrestrial > Soil > Wetlands > Peat | place: USA: New York... | reverse complement strand
TTGCCAGCTGGGATGAAAATCACATCCTATAATCATCATGCGAAGGCTCCTTCTTCCCCCAGGAGCCTTAGTCCTCAAACCAAGACTACCGGGTCGATCGAGCCTTCGCTCTTATCCAATCAGTCCAAGCTCCGCTTGGGGCGGGGATTTTCGTCATGCCCGAACCAGATCGCGTCGTTCGAGCTTGGGAAGGGCCTGGATGGATTTCCCTGCCTTTTTCTGGGCGAGCCGCAGTTCGTAGAGGCTCTGGAGATTCAGCCAAAATTCCGCGCTCGTGCCAAAAAAATGAGCAAGGCGCAGGGCAGTGTCGCCCGTGATGGCGCGGGTTCCGTTCAAGATTTGCGTAACCCGATTGGTCGGAACGTTGATCTTGCGTGCCAGCTCAGCCGCGCTCATATTGAGCGCTTCGAGTTCTTCGGCCAGGTGTTCGCCGGGATGGATAGCGGTCAATGTCAATGCCATAGCGATGCTCCTTAGTGATAATCGACAATTTCTACATTAGACGGCCCAATATCCCTGTCCGCCCATTCAAAGCAGACTCGCCATTGATCGTTAATGCGAATGCTGTACTCGCCCTTGCGGTCCCCCGCCAAAGCTTCGAAGCGGTTGCCGGGGAGTGCAGCAAGATCCCGAATCGAGGTAGCAGCCTCCAGACGGTCGAGCTTCAACCGCGCAGATCGTTCGAATCCCGAGAAAGCCTTGACCCGTTTCCCGGCACCGAAATCCCGGGTCCTCTTGTCCCGATAGTTGAGAATCACTTGTACTTACATTAGCAGAAGTTACCCGTTACGTCAAGCGTAACGTTTCAGAGAATGTGGGCCGGCTGCGGCTGATTGCTGTCGTTGCATGTTGCTCCTGCGTTTTTGTGAGATAGTTCTATTGAGCCGTCATGCCTTTTCACTTTGAAAACAAGCCCGCGCTCATCGCCTACGTGACCTGCGGCGATCCCGACCTTGCGACCACTCGCGAGGTCATCCTCGCAGCCATCGATGCGGGTGCGAGCGTAATTGAACTGGGCGTTCCCTTCAGCGATCCTCTTGCCGATGGCCCTGTCATCCAACGCGCCAGCGAGCGGGCGCTTAAGCGCGGAACGTCGCTCCAGGACGTGCTCACGCTGGCATCCGAAATCCGCGAGCATTCGCAATCCGTCGGCCTGGTGATCTTCTCCTACCTCAATCCCGTCCTGCGCATGGGGCTCGCGAAGTTCTGCCAAGTGGCGCGGCTGGCGGGTGTTGACGGAACTCTGGTCACCGATCTGCCCGTCGAAGAATCGGCCGAGTATTTGCGCGAGGCCCGCAAGAACGACCTCGCGACCATTTTTCTGGCTGCGCCCACCTCGACCGACCAGCGTTTGAAGGCGATTGCCGCAGTTTCAAGCGGGTTTATATATGCGATTTCCCACACCGGCGTCACCGGTCAGCGCCAGCAGATGACCGGAGACGCCAAGGCCCTGGTCAAGCGCATCCGCCGTTTCACCAAGCTTCCGATTGCCGTCGGTTTCGGAATCTCAACCCCGGCACAATTCGCGGCCGTCGGCAAATTCGCCGAAGGCGCAGTTGTCGGCAGCGCCGTCGTCCACGCCATCGAACAAAATCCGGGACGGGAAGCCGCAACTGTGGCAGAATTTGTAGGGCAGCTATTCGCTGTTCGCTGTTAGCTTTTGGCTTGTGGTCGAAACACCCTGGATTGTTTTTTGTCCCAATGCCTCAGCCCCTAAAGGGGCGTCTGTTCGGATGACTTACGGCATCGCTAAAGCGATGCCCTGATACGAAGCTGGAGTTTTTTGGCAACCTGTTAGGATTTCGAGGAGTGAGGACTTCGAGGCATGAGCTAAGAGCTAACGGCGAATAGCTAGCAGCCAAAAGCGAACAGCTTTCTATGGACATTTCCGATTGGCGCAGGAAAATCGACGAGCTGGACCGCAAGCTGGCGGCGCTGCTCAACGAGCGCGCCGCCGCGGTAGTCGAAATTGGACGGCTGAAACGCAATACCAGTCTGCCTATTTACGAACCCGACCGCGAGCGCGAGGTGATCGCCAATGTGCAGCACAGCAGCACCGGTCCATTAGCCGAACGCGATCTTGCGCAGATTTACGAACGAATCATCGACGTAATGCGCAGCATCCAGAAGCACGAAATCGTTCCTGACGACGGGCTCACGGCCCGCGAGACGGAGACCGATTCGCAACTGAACGACTAGAATTTTCAGCCCCGCCGCGATGCAGTTTCCAGCGCGCCACGGCCGGGCTAAACGAGCGCACTCATGATCGTGGCAATGCAAGATTCGGCCAGTGAAGATCAGATCCAGCAGGTGATCGATCGACTGGTCCAGTTCGGCTTTGAAGTCCACCGCTCCACCGGAGCGCGTCAGACGGTCCTCGGCGGAGTCGGGGCTCCCTCCGATTTCGACACTGGCGAACTCGAAATGATGCCCGGGGTGCAGGAAGTTCACCGCATCACGTCACCCTACAAGCTGGCCGGACGCAGCTTCCGTCCCGAGGGTACTGTAGTCAAATTTGCGAACGGGGTTGAAATCGGCGGCAGGAAGATCGTCGTCATGGCCGGGCCCTGCTCGGTCGAATCGCGCGAGCAACTTTTTACCATCGGCGAACTGGTCGCCAAAGCCGGAGCGCGCGTTCTCCGCGGCGGCGCTTTCAAACCTCGCTCCTCTCCCTATTCATTTCAAGGACTCGGCGTTGACGGCTTGAAATTGCTGCGCGAAGCGGGCGATCGTTTCAAACTGCTGGTGATCAGCGAAGTCATGGAGATTTCGCAGATCGAGCCGATGCTGCCTTATGTCGACATCTTCCAGGTGGGCGCGCGCAACATGCAGAACTTCAACCTGCTGCGTGAACTGGGCAAGGTTCGCAGACCCGTGCTGCTTAAGCGCGGCATCGCCGCCACGCTCGAAGAACTTCTGTGCTCCGCGGAATACCTGCTCGCCGGCGGCAACTACGAAATCATTCTCTGCGAGCGCGGCATCCGCACGTTCGAAACTTACACGCGCAACACCATGGACATTTCCGCGATCCCGATCGTTCATAAACTTTCGCACCTGCCCATGACCGCCGATCCCTCGCACGGCACCGGGCGCCGCGACAAGGTTGCTCCCATGGCGCGCGCATCGGTTGCCGCGGGCGCCGATGCTATGCTCATCGAGGTCCATAACCAGCCGGACAAAGCGCTCTCCGATGGCGCACAGTCGCTTTATCCGGAACAGTTTGCCCAGTTGATGGACGAGCTCCGCATGATCGCGCCTGCGGTTGGACGCGAGATCGCGTAGGGTAATTTGTGATTGGTGATTTGTAATTGGTAATTGAAAATCAAAATCACAAATTACAAATCACAAATTACACATGCCTTTCAAGCAAGTCACCATCATCGGAACCGGCTTGATCGGAGGCTCGCTGGGCCTCGCGCTGAAGAAACGCCGGCTCGCCGGACGAATCATCGGTTGCGATCGCGCTCCAGTTTTGGAGCGAGCTCAGGAGTGCGGCGCCATCGAAGCGGGAACCACCAACCCCGCCGATGCCGTGCGCGGCAGCGATCTGGTGGTGCTGGCAACGCCGGTGATCCCGATCCTCGATCTGATCGGCCGCCTCGGTCCAACCCTGCCGCCCAAGACACTTGTAACCGACGTCGGCAGCACGAAGGCAGAAATTGTCCAGCGCGCCGCGAAATCGTTCGGGCGACACGCCGGTCACAGATTCCTCGCTGGGCATCCCATGGCGGGCAAAGAACACGCGGGTGTGGAGTTTGCCGATGCCGATCTTTTCGAAGGCGCGGCGTGGCTCTTCACGCCGCTTCCCGGCCAGAACGTTCACGCCGGGCTATGCGGAGAATTTATCCACTGCGCGGAAAAGATGGGCGCCAAGATCGCTGCCGTCGATGCCTCCGATCATGACCGCTTCTGCGCCTGGATCAGCCATCTGCCGCAGATGATCTCAACCGCTCTGGCGGCAACGCTGGTCGACGAATTCGGCTCCGACGCGCCGGTGCTCGAGATCGGCGGACGAGCCCTGCGCGAGATGACCCGCATCTCCGGCAGTCCTTATTCGATGTGGCGCGACATCGCCATCACCAATCGCAAGAACCTGAGCGAAGCGCTGCAGAAGTTGGAACAACGCCTCGCGCACATCCGCGAGAATCTGGACTCGCGAGAACTGGCGGCGGAATTCGAGCGCGCGCACGAGCTGAGAAAGAATCCACCACGGAAGCGTTGAGCAACGACAATTTTGTAATTTCGTAATCGGGTAATTTTGTAATTTGAGAACCCCTAAACGCGAACATCCGAGGATTTGGTTTGCAAATTACAAAATTAGAGATTACAAAATTACCAATTCTCCCTATAGAATTCTCCTGCTATGCACAAGGTTGTCGCGAGCGCTGAAGAGGCGATCCAGGACGTGTTTGAGGGAGCCACCATCATGGTGGGCGGATTCGGTTTGTGCGGGATGCCCGAGAACCTGATCCGCGCGCTCGCCAAGAAGGGCGTCAAGAACCTCACTACCATCAGCAACAACGCCGGCGTCGATGGCTTCGGCGTGGGGCTGCTGCTCGCCAATGGCCAGATCCGGCGGCACATCGGAACCTACGTCGGCGAAAACAAACTCCTCGAACAGATGGTGCTGAACGGCACGGTGGAACTCGACCTGGTTCCGCAAGGAACGTTTGCCGAGCGCATTCGCGCGGGCGGCGCTGGAATCCCCGCGTTCTTTACGCCGACCGGCGTCGGAACCGTGGTCGCCGAAGGCAAAGAAGCGCGCGAGTTCGACGGCCGCACTTACATCATGGAGCGGGCGCTGCAAGCCGACTTCGCCTTTGTCAAGGCGTGGAAGGGCGACCGGTGGGGCAACCTCGTCTATCGCAAGACCGCGCGCAATTTCAACCCGATGATGGCAACCGCGGCTAAGATCACCATCGCCGAAGTCGAACACCTGGTCGAACCGGGCGAACTCGATCCCGATACGGTTCATACGCCCAGCGTGTACGTAAAGCGAATCTTCCAGGGGGAGCTGTTTGAGAGGCGAATTGAGAAAAGGACGGTGAGGAAAGCAGTCGTTGGTCGGTAGTCGGTCGGAAATCACAGTAAAAGTAGTTGCGCAGAGGAGTACATCGCAGATGTTTAGCAACGTTTTGGCAATCATCCTTGTCATTCTTGCGGGTAAGAATGCATTCCCTCAGCAGCACGCCGATGCAGATGCAGTGAAAACATGCACTTTTGACGGGATTTATCGGAAAGATGGCTGGACAATACCAGGGATGCCAGCGAAACAGGCGGATGTTAAATACCCACGGAAGCCATACAGTAACATGCCAGGTGTATTTGGAACGATGCTCACACCGGTCAACCCAGAAACCACATATACCAGAATAGGATGTTCTCGCGATAACAGCGGCTGGCTCCAGATAGATGAGCAGCCAATTGCAATCATCTGGCTCTTCTCTTTCGATTTCGAAGGACGAGTATTTGCATACGGCATCCGATTTGGCCTTGAAAGGATAGAGAACGGAGTCCGACGGGACGCCGGCATGGAATCGGCGCTTGTATTCTATGATCTCGACGGCTCGGGTCACTTTGCGCTGAAGAAAAGTGCAGGGTTACCTTTTCCTGATTTCATGCCTGACTGGGTAAAGAAAGGCGCAGACGCATCGCCGCGTAAATGAGACCACCAAGACAAGAACAAGACACTGGAATCGATGTCTAAGCGTTCGCCAACGACCAGCGACTAACGACTAACGACCCGCGACTCTTTCTTCTTTTATCGGAGCGAGCCGAAGGAAAAATGTCAACGTTACCCAAATCCACGAAAGACCTCGACAAACGCGAACGCATCGTGAAGCGCGTTGCCCGCGAATTGCGCGACGGATTCTACGTCAACCTTGGCATCGGGCTACCTACGCTGATAGCCAATCATGTTCCGGCTGGCATGGACGTTATTCTGCAATCCGAAAATGGGATGCTCGGCATCGGGCCGTACCCACTCGAAGGCTCGGAAGACGCGGACCTGATCAACGCGGGAAAGGAAACGGTCAGCGAACTGGCGGGCACCGCGTACTTTTCGAGCGCCGAATCTTTCGCCATGATTCGCGGCGGCCATGTTGACCTCAGCGTGCTGGGCGCGATGGAAGTCGACGAACACGGCAATCTTGCGAACTGGATGATTCCCGGCAAAATGGTCAAAGGCATGGGCGGCGCCATGGACCTGGTCGCGGGAGCGCGGCGCACGATCATCGCCATGGAACATGCCACCAAAGATGGGCAGCCGAAGATCCTGAAGAAATGCACCCTGCCTCTGACCGGCGTGAAGGTCGTGGACACAATCGTCACCGAGATGGCCTACATCCGGGTGACGCCGGAAGGCCTGCTGCTTGAAGAGATAGCTCCCGGCCTGACGGTCGAAGACGTCCAGCGAGCGACCGAAGCGAAGCTGCGGGTCAGTCCTGAGCTGAAGACGATGTAGGTGGAACGGCTCTCAGCTATCGGCTTTCAGCTCTCGGTACAATCGGGGCGAGCGATTTCGGAACTTTTTCTTTTTGGTTGCGTATCATATTCAAGAGGAGGTGTCCCCATGATAAAGTTCCTGCTCTGGTGCTTGCTCTTCATCCTGTGCTGGCCCTTGGCGCTGCTGGCGCTGATCCTCTACCCAATCGTGTGGCTGCTGTTGTTGCCCTTCCGCATCGTGGGAATCGCCGTTTACGGAGCGCTCGCCCTGGTCTGGGCCGTGGTGATGCTGCCTGCGCGCTTGCTCAGCGCTCCGTTTCGTCTTTCCCGGATTTGAAAACCGGGTCGTGAATCGACCAGCGCTACATGCCGGGGTATTTCCCGAGGAAGATCAGCACAAAGTCGATCGAATCTTGAATTCCATGCGCAATGATCGGCACGGCCAGGTTGCGTCCGGTGCGCAGATAAATCAGTCCCAGCAATAGTCCCATCAGACCCTCGTCGATTATGCCGGTCCACCCCTGGTACGCGTGGGCAAGCCCAAATGCGACGTGAACTGCAATCAGGCTGACGATCCAAGCGCGCCGCGTGCGATTCAGCAGGTCGGCAACCCGGTTCATCAGGTAGCCACGGTAGACCATCTCTTCGCCGAAGGCCGCAAGGATCCACGCCAAGGCAATGAAGATCAGGGTCAGCTTCAGGTTCCCGGTCAACGCCCGAAAATCCTCGAGGTCCGGCTGCTTCCGCAGCAGTCTCACCAGCAGGGGTTGACTGACGAACAGTTCGAAACCCTCCAGCAAGATCCCAGCCGCAACGCCCAGCGCCAGCGTGAGCTTCCAACTGCGGTAACGTGTCAGCCCAACCCCACGCCAGCCGATTTTCCGCACCCAAAGCGAGATCCATCCCAGCAACAGCAGGAACGGAGTTTTGCTGAAGGGGATGAGATGGCGCGCATCCGCCACAAAAATCAGGGCGACGACAACCAACTCGCCGGCCGCCAGCCACTTGCTCTCTCGCCAGTTTGCGGCGCGGTTCCCCGGCTCTGCGTGAGCACCGTCCTGCACTGCGATTCCCGCACCCTCGCGGTTGGTGGATTCACTCATGAGGATCTCCTCCTCCCCGTTGTTTCGACTAGGATCAGTTTCGCGGCAACAGAATCGATCTCCGGTATTGCCGCACAAACCAGACCGCAATGTGCGTAGTCAACATCACGAGTGCGCAACCCAACAGCCACCCGATCGGTACGATCCACCAGCCCAACACGTCCTTGCCGACCCCCGGCACACTCCCAAACCCAAGCCGAAAGGAGAGCTCCATGCTTCCGGTACTGTCCGGATAAGTCCACAAACCCGCGGTTCGCGGATGGAACAGTTTCGCCACCGCGACCAGCATGAGAACAACCCCGAAGAAATACCCCACAATGGAGCCGAGCAGCACGAAAAAGCCAGCAACGCTTAGGCTTGCCCAGCGGAACAAGCCCTTGAGAATCTGCAGCGGCGAGCGGCTGACCTCAGCCCGCGCCAGCAGGTTATCGGTCATGTACTGGCTGGCCAGTTCTTCCGGACTGCCCAGCGCCGCCAGTGCCGCGTCAACTCCGGCGGCCGTCACTTCTCCGCTGGCTGCGGCCTTCTCCATAATGTGGCTGCGCAGTTCTTCGACGATCTCGCGGACCTCTTCGCCGTTGACACCCCGCAATCGGCCGCGCAACCTGCTCAGGTAAGCTTCGATCCTCTGCTGCACATCGCCTGCCATGGTTGTCTATTTCCCCCTCGCGAGTGGAGCGAGCAACTTGCTCATGCTTCCCGAGAACCGCGCCCACATCCCCGCCATCTCGCGGACCCGTTGTTTGCCGGCTGGCGTGAGGGCGTAGTACTTCCGGGGGTGTCCGGCATCGGACTCCACCCACTCGCTGCGCACCAGCCCGAGCGCCTTCAACCGGCTGAGCAGCGGATAAACCGTTCCCTCCGACACGATCAAATCGGAGCCGCTCTCCAACCGCCGCAAAATTTCAAGCCCGTAGAGTTTCCCGTCCCACAACGCAGCCAGGATGGCCAGCTCAAGACATCCTTTGCGGAGTTGTATCTCCCACTTGTCGCCGGTCTCTTGGCCGCTCGCGTCGCGCTCCTTCATCTCAAGATACCTTGCATTGCATGGTATGATGTTGTCAAGGATAAAAACGCCCGCTTCGCCGCGAGTTCGGACTGGGAGATGGTGGGCATCGAGGATGGTTTCGCTGACAGACTGCCGGGCTTTGCCCGACTGGATGGACGGGCGTCAGGCCTCGCGCGAAGGTTCGAGGGTGCCGGGCGCGACCAAGTACTTCTGTAGGAATTGCAGGCTCCTCAGACCTGCGTCGCGCCAGATTTCTGCGTCCTCGAAGCCGTGGCCGGCTCCGGGGTAGATTTTGATTTCGTAGGGGATTCCCTTCTTTTCGAGCAATTTTTGCAGTTGGTAAGCTTCCTCGACGGGGACGGTCGAATCGGCTTCGCCGTGCAGGATCAGCACAGGGCAGAGGCGTCTCATGAAGAGGTGCATTTCTCTGGGCATGCCTCCGAAGAACTCGACTACGGCTTGCACGCGCTGGTCGATGGCGGAGTTGGCGAGCGAGAGGTAGGCTCCGAGCGAGAAGCCAAGCAGCGCGATGCGCTTGCCATCGACTTGCGGCTGCGTTTCGACGAAGCTGATCGTGTCCCATAGAGTTTTCATCCACAGCGGAAAATTGCGCAAGATGGTCGGCTTGTCGGCGGATTCCGTGCCGGTGCGGTCGAAGTAATGGAGGATGTAAACGGCGAAACTCTGGGCCGCTAGCGTGCTGGCGTAGCGCTCCATGCCGGAGACGTTGCCGCCAGCGCCGTAGAGCGCGACTACGGCGGGAAGCGGGCCGTTGGGTGTTTCCGGCAGATAGGCGTCGAGGCGGATGGGTTTGCCGCCGCTCTGGAAGACTAACGGCGATTGGGTGATTGGCAGCATCTGTGAGTTAGGTAAGCGTTCGGCGATTTGGTTGTGCCATCGGAGACGCGGCAAGCCGTCTCTACGGCTGGGCTTTGTGCGCTAACTGGCTTAGGGACTGCTCATAGGGCGCACGGGCTATGCCGCGTTCCGTGATAATCGCGGCTACGTATTTTGCGGGAGTCACGTCGAAGGCTGGGTTCTCGACCTGGACTCCGTCGGGCGCCATCTGCTTGCCGGCGATGTGCGTGACTTCTCTTGGGTTGCGCTGCTCGATGGGGATTTTGCTGCCGTCGGGCGTGGCGAGATCGACGGTTGAAATCGGCGCGGCGACGTAGAACGGGATGCCGTGCTCTTTGGCAAGCACGGCCACGGTATAGGTGCCGATTTTGTTGGCTACGTCTCCGTTGGCGGCAATGCGGTCGGCGCCGACGACGATGGCTCCGATCTTGCCTTGCTGCATCATGGCTCCGGCCATGTTGTCGGAGATGACGGTCGTAGGGATGCCGTCTTTCATCAGCTCCCAGGCGGTGAGGCGCGCGCCTTGCAGAAAGGGACGCGTCTCGTCGGCGTAGACGTGAATGTTCTTGCCCGCTTCGACGGCGGCGCGGATTACGCCTAGCGCGGTGCCGTAGCCGGCGGTGGCTAGCGCTCCGGCATTGCAGTGAGTGAGTACGCCTCCGCTCGATGGCATGAGCGTGGCGCCGTGGCGTCCCATGGCCTGGTTGGCGGCGATATCTTCGGCGTGCATGCGCTGGGCTTCTTCGATCAACGCTTGCTGGATCTGCGCGATGGGGCGGATGCGGAGGGTTTCAAACTTCTCCTGCATGCGGCGGATCGCCCAAAATAAATTCACGGCGGTGGGGCGCGTCTGGCGGATGGTTTCGCAAATCTGGTCGAACTCTTTCTTGAGATCGGCGCCGTTCTCCGCTCTGGAGTTTTTCACGCCGAGGGCAATGCCCATGGCAGCGGCTACGCCTATGGCGGGGGCTCCGCGGACTACCATGTTGCGGATCGCGTCGGCGACCTGCTGGTGCGTGGCGCAGGTTACGTAGACTTCTTCGGTGGGCAGCTTCGTCTGATCGATGAAGACTACGCCGCGGGGGGTCCATTCCAGGGTCTGGATCATAAGTCAGTCGTTGGTTGTCCGTCGTTAGTCGTTCGGCGTTGGCACGGAGCCAAGTCCTCTAGATTAACGGATAATCGGAACCTGTGGGGCGGCATCTTCCGGCAGAATCCCGCGGATGCGCGGATCGTCTGCCACTTCAACCGCTCGCTTATAGGGACGGAAGCCGCACTTGATGTAGAAACTCAGCGCCGCCGGACCGTCGAGCGTGCAGGTGTGCAACCAGACCCTGGCCGCCGACGTATCCCATGCGCGATCGAGCAACGTCGTCAGGAAAGGCCGCCCCAGGCCCTTGCCGATCGCCTCGGGAAAGAGTGCGAAGAATGTAATCTCCACGTCCGGGGGCTTGGAACGGTCGAGTTCCGCAATCCCAATCTCGCTTCCCTCGCGCTCGGCGACAAACAATTCGCTGGTGGGGCAGTGCAACACCGCCGTCAGTTGCTCGTCCGTCATCTCCAGGCGGCTGAACCAAAACCATTGCGCGCCCGCTCGCCGGTACATCGCGCGATACCAATCGAGCCCAGGATTCTGCACCTGCCGCAATTGCACTTCACTCGATAGAATCCTGCTCGATGAAACGTCCGCCAGCCGAGGCCGTTCGAGCATCTCGAGGTAGGTCACAACGGACGCGATCTTTCCCGGAGCCAGGTCGGTATATCCGTCGGGAATCATTGAGTTGGGCTTTGGTCGTTCGCTGTTCGTCGTTCGCTGTTCGCTGTTCGCTATGCGCTGTTCGCGGCTAAATGCTAAGCGCTAATTGCTAAATGCTCTTTTCGCACCTCATTCGCCGTAAAGATCGAAATGAAGGGGGCGGGCGCGGCGGCTTTTTTTACGCTGGGACGGCCGTGGGCATCCTCGCGCTCGACCAGGCACATCACGCCTACTACCTTGAAGCCAAATTCTCGCGCGGCTTCGATGGCTTGCACGGTGGAGGAGCCGGTGGTGCACACGTCGTCCACGATCACTACGCGCGCGCCTTTTTCGCGGAAGCCTTCGATGCGCTGGCCGGTACCGTGCTGCTTCTCCTTCTTGCGCACGAGGAAGCCATGCAGGGTTCCGCTAGTGACAGCGACGGCCACAACGATGGGGTCGGCGCCCATGGTGAGTCCGCCGATGGCGTCGGCGTGCCAGCCTTGGCCGCGCATTTCATCGAGGAAGACCTGGCCGACTAGTTGCGCGCCTCGGGCATCGAGCGTGGTAGTGCGGCAGTCGATGTAATAGTCGCTGGCGCCGCCGGAGGATAACTTGAATTCACCGAGGCGAAATGATTTTTGCGCCAGCAGTTTTAAGAGCTCTTGGCGTGCAGTGGGCATGAATTTCTACGATAGCAGAAAAGCTGTTGCCAGTTCTCAGTTCTCAGTTCTCAGTTCTCAGTTCTCAGGTCGCAGGTCGCAGAAAGGGCCCGCGCCGGAACACTGAGAACTGAGAACTGGGAACTGAGAACTTTATTGGTTGAGTTTCTCCAGATGGCGAAATCCGTCGGTGGCGGCGAACATGGCTACGGTGATGGTTCCGTTGTAGGCCATGTGGATGAGGAGGCCGGCGGCTACAGAATTTGTTTTGGCTCGCACCATCGTCAAGACCAGGCCGACGAGGAAGACCACGAGCACCGGTCCCCAGGCGAACATCAGTTGCGCGCCGTGCAGCAGAGCGAAGCCGAGCGCGGTCACGAAGACGGCGATCGGCAAGCCGAGGCGGCGCGCGAGCACGGGATAAAGAAAGCCGCGAAAAAAAAGCTCTTCCATCAGAGGCGCGAGGGTAACGCTGAGGATGCTGAGCGCCCAGGCTTCGGCGGGGGTGCGGAAGAAACTGTCGATGGGCAGCTCTTTCGGAATCGGCAACAGATGGGCCAGACCTTGCAAAGCAATCGAAAGCGCGAAGCCCGTCAACACGTAAACGGCAATGTTGGAAGGCCAGTTCCAGTGGATGGCGGCGAGAAAATCGGGACGGCCGCGCTCGCGCGTAACCAGAACATACATGTAGGCGAGGATGAGAATGTACGCCAGGGATTGTCCGGCGACGACGACTAGCGGGATGCGAGCGATTTCGCCGAGGGCCGTATGCGGGTAGACCCTCCAACGGGCGATGAGCAGCACGGTAAACACACCGGCAAAGAGCGCAACGATGGTGAGGAATGTGAGGCGAAGGACATCCCAGCCGTTCCACGCTGGGTCAGGCGGCATAGCGGGGACGAGTTCGGCGGGCTGGCCGTTAGAGAGGTCACTGGCGGCTAAAGCGAATCCGGAATCACCATGACCGCAGGCATCTGCCGAGTTGCGCTCGGCTTGGACCCTTCGGCTTCGCTCAGGGCAGGCTTGCGAGGGCACCCGTCCCTCCACTAGTGTGTCTGCGGGCTGCGACTGGGGCGTTGAACCCTCGGGGAGATCGTCAGACGAAGAGTTCACACGAGTTCCCCTGTGCCCGTAGGCGCGAGCACTCCTCTTGCCGATCCATTTCTTGCCGAGCCATTTCTGTCCGACCCATTTTTTTCTGACCCATTGAAATACGCGGTTAGCGCCTGGCCCGTGTAGGACTTTTTCACGCGCGCGACTTGCTCGGGCGTGCCCTGGGCAACGATGCGGCCGCCTTCCTCTCCGCCTTCAGGGCCGAGATCGAGGATCCAGTCGGCGTTGCGGATGACGTCGAGGTTGTGTTCGATGATGACGACCGTGTTTCCGAGATCGGTGAGACGGTGCAGAACGTCCAGCAACTTGCGCACATCGTCGAAGTGCAATCCCGTCGTCGGCTCATCCAGCAGATAAAGAGTTTTTCCGGTCTGGCGCTTGCCGAGTTCGCGGGCGAGCTTGATGCGCTGGGCTTCGCCGCCGGAGAGCGTAACGGCAGATTGACCAAGGTGAATGTATCCGAGGCCGACGTCGACCAGCGTTTGCAGCTTTTGGTTAACCTGCGGGATGTTTTCGAGAATCTGGAGCACGTCCGATACGGGCGTTTCAAGCAGGTCGGCGATGGAAGAGCCGTTGTAGTGGACCGACAGCGTTTCGTGGTTATAGCGGCGTCCACCGCAGACTTCGCACTGCACGTAAACGTCGGGCAGGAAGTTCATTTCGATGCGGCGCTGGCCTCCGCCCTGGCAAGCCTCGCAGCGTCCGCCGGGAACGTTGAAGGAGAAGCGTCCGGGTTTGTATCCGCGCTCGCGCGATTCGGGCAGCATGGCGTAGAGGTCGCGAACCGCCGCGAAGATTCCGGTATAGGTTGCGGGATTGGAGCGCGGGGTGCGGCCGATGGGCAACTGGTCGATGCGAATAACTTTGTCGATCAGCTCCGCTCCGGCGATGGCTTTGTGCGTGCCCGGTTCCTCGCGCGAACGATAGAGCTGCTTGGCGAGCGCGCGATAGAGAATGTCGTTGACGAGGGTCGATTTGCCGGAACCGGAAACGCCGGTAACAACCGTCATCACGCCGAGTGGAAAAACTACGTCGAGATTCTTGAGGTTGTTCTCGCGCGCGCCGAGAACGGTGATGGCGTTGCCATTCGGGCTGCGGCGCTCGGGAAGCATGGCGATGTGCTGGCGTCCGGCGATGTAGGCGCCGGTGAGCGAGGCGGGCGCGTTCATGATTTCGGCGGGGGTTCCGCTGGCGACCAACTCGCCGCCATGACGGCCGGCGCCAGGGCCGAGGTCGATGACATAGTCGGCGCGGCGGATGGTTTCTTCATCGTGCTCGACAACGAGGACGGTATTGCCGAGGTCGCGCAAGTTTTCGAGCGCGGCGAGAAGACGCCCGTTGTCGCGGTGGTGCAGGCCGATAGAAGGCTCGTCGAGGACGTAAAGGACGCCGCGCAACTTGGATCCGATTTGAGTCGCGAGGCGGATGCGCTGGCCTTCTCCACCAGCCAAAGTGGCGGCGGAGCGGCCGAGCGACAGGTAGCCGAGTCCGACGTTGTCGAGGAATTCGAGGCGTTCGGTGATTTCGTGCGCGATGCGTCCGGCGATGGCCAATTCCCGGCCGGCCAGTTTGATGGTGCGCGCGGCTTCGAGAGCGCGCGCAATCGGAAGACTGGTGAAATCGGCAATGGACATGCCGTTCACCTTGACTGCCAGGCTTTCCGGACGCAGACGTTTGCCGTGGCACATCGAGCATTCGGTGGCCGACATGAAATCCAGCAGATATTCGCGATAGGTATCGGAAGTGGAGGCTTCGAGATTCTGCTTGAGGTGGCCGAGAATCCCGAGAAATCCTGTCTTGCCCCCACGCTGCGGCTCGCCGTAGAGCAGGAGATTCTGAATCTTGTCGGGAAATTTCTCAAAGGACGTCGTCAAGTCGAAACCGTAGGCTTGGACAACCAAGTGCAGGCTGCGAAGAAGGTTCTGCGATGCGGAACCGGGACCCAGACCGCCATCGAGCAGCGGCTTCGACCAATCGACAATCACTTTGCCAGGATCCAAATCGTAGCGGCTTCCCAGGCCGTGGCACTCGGGACAGGCTCCATAAGAACTGTTGAACGAGAACGATCGCGGCTCCAGTTGCGGAACGCTGATGCCGCAGTCGGGGCAGGCGAGACGCGAGGAATAGAGGGTTTCGTCTCCGTTGACGACGGCGACCAGAACCAGACCGCCGCCGAGTTTCGTGGCCAGCCCCACCGAGAGTTCGAGGCGGTGTTCGATTCCGGGCTTCACCAGCAGGCGATCCACGACCACTTCGATGGTGTGGTTCTTGCGCTTGTCGAGGGCGAGGTCGTCCTCCAGGTTCACGAGTTCGCCATCCACGCGGGCGCGGGAGAAACCGTGCTGGACCAGCTTTTCCATCTCTTTCTTGAATTCGCCTTTGCGGCCGCGAACGATGGGCGCCATGATCATGACGCGGTCATCGGGCGTGAGCGACATGACGCGCTCGACGATCTGCTCGGCAGACTGGCGGGTGATGGGCTTGCCGCAATTCGGGCAGTGGGGCACACCGATCGACGAATAAAGCAGGCGCAGGTAATCGTAGATTTCGGTGATGGTGCCGACGGTCGAGCGCGGACTGCGGCTGGTGGTTTTCTGCTCGATGGAGATCGCGGGGCTGAGGCCGTCGATGGAGTCGACGTCGGGACGCTCCATCTGGTCGAGAAACTGGCGGGCGTAGGCGGAGAGCGTTTCGACGTAGCGGCGTTGGCCTTCGGCGTAAATCGTGTCGAAGGCGAGCGAGGATTTGCCGGAGCCGCTTAGACCGGTGATGACCGTCAGAGTATTGCGAGGAATCTCGACGTCAATATTCTTCAGGTTGTGCTGGCGCGCGCCGCGCACCGAAATGCTGGTAATGGCCATTTAGTGCAACACGCTATGGACTTCCGTAACGTGGACGGGTCCCAAGAAATGTTGGAGAGTGGAGATACGCAGTCCGATTCTCGTATCTTAGTTGTTCACAACAGCGGGGGTCAAATGCGGATAGAGCAAAACATTTGCAGCCGCGCGATTCACAAGGGTGGCTGCCAGCAAGAGGCAGTAACGTGGGCGCACTTTTCGTAGCTTTCTTAATCGGCAGCACCGCAATCTTGAGTGTGATTCTGGGTGTATTCGGAGCGTATTGCGCGATTAGCGGTGTGTTGGCCGCCGTCAACCAGTCTCGACCCTCCAATGCCCTTCAGGCGTTGGTACCCCATCAAAGCCACGTAAGCGGCGACTAAGCGCGCCGCCGTAATCTTTCCGTTGAGTCTGTGGAATCGTGTTCCCCTGAACGCCCAGAGATACGGGGTTACTGCTGGGGCGGCTGCGGGGGAGGCATGCCGGGCAACCCCATCTGCTGCTGTCTTTGCCGGAGCAATTCCATAACCTGCTCGGGGGTCTTCGGTCCGGCGTTGGGCTGATTTGGGTCCGGTTGCTGCTGCTGGGCATTTGCGTCGGACTGTGCGGGCTGTCCAGGCTGTCCGGGCTGCCCGGGCTGGGCCTGATCGTCGGCGTCGTCGGCGCTATCGTCATCATCATCTTTGCTATCGTCGGCTTCGGCTTCGACCGCCGCGGGTTGTCCAACCGCGGGTTGCCGGTTCCCCGGCTGCTGGGCAATGAACTGCCGGTTGAACGGCTGAACTGGGGGAACGCCGTTCGGAGGCATCGCCCCCGGATTGCCCTCATTCACGTTCACGTTCGCGACGGTCTGGGTCACTCCCGACGACGATGGCTTCGCCATAAGGATCACGCTCGAAACCGCCGTGGGATCTGAGCTTGAACCCACCATCACGTAATTGAACGAGGAGCCGTTGAGCAATCCGGCCAGAACATCCCGTGGCGCTCCCGGTCCGAGGTGCGTAACCACTCGCTCGTTGGCGCCCGAGCCCGGAGGAATTTCAATCGAAGCACCCGTAAGCTTGCGCACATCGCGCAGGATTTCGCCTAGAGTCGAATTCTGAGCCGAGATGGTCAGCAACCCACCTTGATAGCTGACTCTCGCCGGGGTTGGCGGAATCTGGTCCATCGGCAATTGACTCAGCGGACCGCTCGGCAACGACGGGAGCGCGAATTGCGTTTGGGTCTTATGGGACTTGTGGTGCGGGGTGGTGGCCGGCGCGGCGACCGGGGCAGCAGTCGGGGCAGCAGTCGGAACAAGCAGGTCCTGGGCAAGCAGGCTGGGAGCAAGCAGGCTGGGAGCAAGCACAACAGGAGCTGCCAGCACGAGGCTCAACGCCATCCATCTGCGTCTGCACGGCATCGGAATTTCCCCTTTCCCGCGAGCGGCTGGCGGTTCCACAGCCACCGCACCCCGATCTGATTTTACCACCGCTCCAAGAACGCCTGAGGGCCCTATTTCTTGCGTGTTGGTTACCAACGACCCATTGCAGCTACAGCTTTTTTGACCATTTAGACTGCCCTCTTCTTTAACAGCGCGTAGAATGCGAGCGGAGGCTTTCGCTTTGGGTACTGCTTCCCGTATTCGATCGGAGCCCGCGCTCCGCAATCGACGGCGCTGCCGGCCATGGCTGTGGCTGGCGCTGCTCGCGGCATCGGCCTCGGCCCAAGCCCAAATCTGCCAGAGCGCCGAGGACATGGATGCCTCGGTGCGAACCGCGCTCGAAACCGCGGCGACGCGCTATTTCGAGATGTCGGCGCGCGGCGATACGGCTGCCCTGAAGCAGAACTCCATTGCCGCCGTGGCCTCCAGCTTTGCCGGAATTGAAGCCGCAGTCAAAGATAACCAGGCCGCGTTCACCGGCGCAAAAGCAACGGTTCGGCAGCCCTTTTTGCTGACCGCCGATGGTCCCGAGCCGCTCGCGGGCGCTGAGTTTCTCTGCGGAGTATTTGGGAAGTTGGGTCAGACGAAGGATAGCGCGGTATTTGTCCTGCCGAATCTGCCGCCCGGCAAGTACGGCGTAACCATTCTCGATGTAAACGGCGGCCAAACTGCCATGACGCTGACCTTGGTCTTGCAGCAGGCAGGCGCCGACTGGAAACTGGCGGGTTTTTACGCCAAGTCCTCGCAAGTGGCAGGGCACGATGCCGCATGGTTCACCCAGCGCGCCCGCGATTTCAAAGCTAAGTCGGAGAATCACAACGCCTGGTTGTATTACCGCGAGGCGATCGCCCTGTCCGCTCCCGTGGACTTCATGAGCACGCTCGCCACCGACAAACTCTACGACGAGGCCCAGGCAACACCACCCTCCGACATGCCCGCGAACGGCAACACCGTGGATCTAAGCGCCGCCGGCAAGGTCTATCGTCTGACCGAAATTTTTCCGCTGGCCGTGGGCAACGATCTTGACGTGGTGGTAAAGTACCAGGCCGCCGATGTATCGAATACCGCGCGCACCTTTCAGGAAAATACGGCCGTGATCAAGGCGCTAGTGGCGAAGTTTCCAGAATTTCGCGAAGCTTTTGCCGGAGTGATAGCGCGAGCCGTCGAGCCCTCCGGCCGCGACTACGGAACACTCCTGGCGATGAAGGACATCAAGTAGCCGACCCGGCGGTTGCATAAAAACTCGGTGGGCCCAAAGGTCTATCGAGCGGGCGCCAGAAGACCTAGCCTTCCCGCCTGCGTCTTGCCTAGAGCCGTTACTTTCGTGCGTCTTTCGGGACGTAATCTGGTTTGAGGTGGATTACCCCCTTGTTAAAGTGAGAATATGGATATCCGTGTTTGCTCGCCCAACCGCCATTTCTACGGCCGCGCGATCATGCTGGGAACCGTAGTTTTCGGTGTGCTGCTCACCTCTGGTCCGATGTCTGCGCTCGGACAGACTTCGCCTTCCGCGCCCAGCCCCGCGGGCAATCCCGATCGCCTTCCCATGACTACGAGTTCGCCGGAAGCCGCCAAGTTGTTCGAGGAAGGATTGCACCTTAGATACGACTACCACACTGAGCAGGCTTTGGCGAAGTGGCGAGAAGCCACCAGCAAGGACCCGAATTTCGCTCAGGCGTGGGCTTATATCGTGTGGCTCGGACTTGATCCCGGGGAAGTTAAGCAGGCGGCGGAGAAGGCGCGGATTGCGTCCCAGAACGTGACGCCTGGAGAAAGGCTCCTGGTGAAGTGGACGATATTGACGAACGAGGGACGTTTTCTCGATGCCATTGCGGCGATGAACGATTTGCTGGCGATGTATCCGCGCGATGCCCGACTGAACTATGAGGCTGGGCTTTGGCTGCAATCCCAGGGTGACTACGAAGGAGCTGCCAAGTTCACGAAGCGCGCGCTGGAGATTGACCCCAATTTCGCCGGCGCTCTGAATACCCTGGGGTATGACTTCGCCTTCATGCGTGAGTACGACCAAGCGATCCCTTACTTGAAGCGCTACGTCGAGGCGGAACCGAACGATCCCAACCCCCGCGATTCCTTAGCCGAGATTCTGCAGAAGGCAGGGCGGCTGGAAGAGTCCGTGGCGGAGTATCGGGAAGCACTGAAGGTGGATCCCAGGTTTTACCATTCGCAGAACGGTCTCGGCGAAGTTTACGCCTTGCTCGGAAAGCAGGACCGCGCCCGCCAGGAGTACGCTAAAGCGCTTCCGATGGCGCTGACACCGCAGGACAAGCTCGACTGTCAGATTCAATCCGCAATAAGCTACGCCCGTGAAGGGAATGTGAAGCAAGCCCGGGTGGAGCTGGCGGCGGTGCTGGCGGAAGCGGCGAAGCTGCAACTGAACGCTTACCGAAGCTCCATCCATCAGTACCTGGCTCTGTTGGCAGAATCCCCGGCCGCCGCCTTCCGCGAGCTGGACGAAGCGGAAGCGGTTTTGCAGGGGCCCGGATATGTGTCGGGCGCGAGTCGCGATACGCAACTGGCGCGCGCCTTGCGCATCCGAGCCCGGTTGGCGGCGGAAGCCGGAAAACTTGAAATGGCCCGCGCTGCCGTCGCGCGCTTGCAGAAAATGGTCCAGACCAACCGCAGTAACGCGGTCGAGCGCTCTTACCACGGAGCCAATGGGGCGCTGCTGGCGGCGCAGTCGAAAATCCGTGCGGCCATCGCAGAGTTGCAGGAAGACCCCGAGGATCCATTTTCCCGGGCCAAGCTGGCCGAGTTGCAGGCGGCGTCGGGGAATGCTCAGGATGCGGCGGAAACCAGAGCGCGCTTGAAGGGCGATTACGGCACCACCTTAGAAGACTGGCTGGTGGTGCGAAAGTTCAGGCAATCGCAATGATGGGAATGAAAAACAGAACTCTCCGGATGCTGCCTAGAGCTGTCCTGGCGTTCGTCTGTGTTTTTGTGTGCGGCGAGATCGCGGCGGCGCGCGATGTTGCCATCGTGACCGGCAAAAACAGCCACGTCAGAGTGGCGAAAGCCGCCGACCTGGCGAAGATGATCAAGAGCACGCGCAAATGGCCCGATGGCTATGATCTGACGGTGGTGATCACCGACCCGTCTTCGCCAGAGATGCGCATCGTCGCCGAGAAACTCCTGTCGCTGACGAGCGGCGAGTTTAAGCAATTGATCGACACAGCCAATAGAAACAGGGCGATGTTCTTGGTGGCCTCGAGCGATGACGAGGCGCTCAAGACGCTGCAATCGAATCCATCTGCCATCGCCCTGGTGAATGTTTACGCCATCAACGGCAACGTCGAGGTGTTGAAGATCGACGGCAAGCTTCCCCTGGAGCCCGGGTATATTCTGCACAGCCAGTAGTCGCGGGGAAATTGCTCGCATTACCCCGTAGTTGGTCCCGCAGTTGCCTTCTCCTTCCCGCGGGACCAGTATCCTCCTGGTTTATTTCACCTCAACGGGGCTGGGGACGTTCATTTGTTCTAAGTCTTGAAAATGGAATGTCGGCGGTTCGATCCAAGTCCAAATGATTGGGGCTACTGTTTCGCATCGGGTGTTTTCGTGTCCGGGGGTTTGGCCTCAGGCTTCGCCTCTTCGTTCAGGATACGCAGCTTTTGTTCGGAGCCATTCGACAAAGGTATGTGAGCTGTTCCCTTCTCAACCCGGAAATGGATCACATCGCCGATTTGCAGTGGCTTGTCCCCTCCGCATTCCTGTCCGGTGCTGCCAAGAAACATCGGCGTCTTGCCACAATCCAGCTCGTAGATCTTTGTGTCCGTTTCGATCTTGTACGTGTGGCTGTACACCGAATAGCTGCCTCCGCCCGTATTATTGCCGGTCTTGGGGTGGTTTTTCGTATGCTCATTCTGCCCGATGCCAATGACCTTCCCCGTTTCTGGGTACGTCTTGGGTTCTTTTTCGGCCACAGCTCCGGTTAAAACAGCCACAGTGAAAATGAATAGAGCAAGCAGACAGAGCGATGGTTTGCAGCGTTCTTTGCTGTAAGGCATGGAGATCCCCCCTAAGCGGCAAGGCTAGTAGATTTCAAAAAGAATGCTCACTCACGGCGATGCAAATATGAAGCAAGGAACTGAGCATCGTACATCAGCGAACGACAACCCACAATGCGGGGAACTGGAGGCGCGGGTGAGAATCGAACTCACGATAGAGGTTTTGCAGACCTCGGCCTTACCACTTGGCTACCGCGCCGGACATTGAAAATGAAGGGCTGACCACAACCATACGCTCAAAATTGGCGAGCAAACCAAAAAAGCCCTCGCCGCGAGCAGGGCTGGCTGCATTTTGAGCCCCGCGACTTAGCAGAGTCGTATCCTATTACGAAGCGAACCCCGCTCTGAAGATTTTACACAATCTCCCTTTGGTTCGCCCAAATTGTGACTTGGCGGTTGAGAGACCTTTTCTTTTACGTGGCTGAGCAAACGTGGCTAAGCAAACTGGGTGGCATGTGTAGAGCGCCGCTAGCCCGGCAGAATCTTACGATGGAACCATCGCAATCACTTCATTGTCAATTAATCGCGCCTGGGCAAGATGTTCTATCCGGACCAGCAGAGCATAAGTCACTTCTTGCCCTCTCGCCACCAGGAGAAGTCCGGCGCGATTCTTTAGGTCCTGCTGCAGAATCATGCCCACGCTTAATGCGGAAATCGGAAGCTTGCGCAACTCCATCTTCGATTCTTCCGGCTTCATATCGACCATTGCGTTGACTAAATCCTGGTCAAATTCGGGTCGGCGCTGCAGGCGGCGCACAGCCTCTGCATGGCTTACGCCCCGCATCATGAGATCGTCGAAGGCAACCGCAACCCGTAGAATTTTGGCTCCCACCACTAGGATCGCCGGGGGCATCCCCGGCACTTGCGGAGGATTCTGCAAAGTCTCTCCGGGCAGTTGCTGGCTGATCATCCAGGCGACGTGTTCTAATCGCCGCACATTCGCAAGCAAGTTCCTCGCCACGATGGGGTGAGATTCAAACCGTATTTGTTCCTCAGGGGATAGGTCGATGTCCACATAGGCCGCCTGAATCAAATCCCTGTCCAGCATAATGCAGCCGATCTGCGAGAGCATCGCAGCCGCTTCGAAGCACCACGAAGAGGGCAGGTGGAACTTCGCAACCAAATGTCGGACGCATCGGGCGATGCGGATCGATTTCCCGAAGGTTCCGGGATTCACGGCGCTTAATACATCTGTCAGCACCTTGATACTGCCCACCAAAGTGTTTTCTAGAAGATCCTTCTCCGAAGTGACCAATCTATATTGGATAAGCCCACTGGTGATCGCATTGACCAAGCTCTTCTTCTCGCACGACTTCACCAGAAAGCGGAACACGTGACCTTCGTTGACCGCCTCCAGAGCTGAGCCAAAGTCGGAACATCCAGTGAGGATCATTCTGGTGGTATCCGGGGCGATATTGCGGACGTGGGTGAGGAATTGCACGCCGTTCATTCCGGGCATCCTCATGTCCGAAACCACGACGGCATAGGGGCCGCGTTCCTCAATGGCTGTCAAGGCCTTTCCGCCGCCCACGGCGGTGTCGATCTCGAACTCCGGACGAATCATCAACTCATACTGCGTCAGGAATGCCGGCTCGTCGTCAACGAAGAGGATCTTGTCGCCCAAGCGAATGCCTCAAAACGGGGGATCGTCCACTCTGCAGGACTGTACTAGGGTCTAATCGGCAAAAGGCAGGAAAAGGTTCATTCGCGGGAAGCAGGCCAAGAACGGAAACGGTAAAACGCCTTCAGGCGCCAGGAAAGCCCCGCCAAACAAACAAGAAAATGGAGCGGGAGACGGGATTTGAACCCGCGACTTCGACCTTGGCAAGGTCGCACTCTACCACTGAGTTACTCCCGCTCAACTTTATGAGTATAAACGACCCCGTCCCAGGGGAGCAAACGTGGCTATCAGGGCTGCAAGTGTTCGGCGGGATGATGCGGCGACCATTGCGGATCTTCATCCGGCGTGACGATCTGGCCGTCGCGCATGTGGACCATGCGATCGCCGTACTCCGCGGCCTCGGGATTGTGCGTGATCATGAGCACGGTCTGGCCCAAATCCTTGTTCGACTGCCGCAACATGTTGAGGACGACGCTCGAGCTTTTCGAATCCAGGTTGCCGGTGGGCTCGTCGGCGAGCACGATGGCGGGACGGTTGATGAGAGCCCGGGCAAGCGCGACCCTCTGCTGCTCACCGCCGGAAAGCTCGTTGGGCCGATGCTCCAGACGTTGCGCGATGCCGAGCATCTCGGTGATTTTTTTCAGGAATGCTGGATCGGGCTTGGCTTTGCCGGCGATGTCCACGGCGATCTCGATATTCGAGCGCGCATTGAGCGTAGGCAGAAGATTGAATTTCTGGAAGACGAATCCGATCTTGCTCTTGCGCAACCGGGTGCGCTCGCCGTCGGAAAGCGTGGCGAAATCCACGCCGTCGATGGTGACGCTTCCCGAGTCGGCGCGGGTCAGTCCGCCGAGCAGATAAAAGAGCGTGGACTTGCCGCTGCCCGAAGGGCCCACCACCGTGACGAACTCTCCCTTTTGCACGCTGAAGGAGACGCCACGCAGGGCTGGCACATCCACTTTGCCAACGCGGTAGGTTTTGCGCAGTTCCCTGGCTTCGATGAAGGCCGGCATCCAGTGAAAACCATATCACACGCGGGCGGCGATTCGACGCGGCTTACGCCACAGGTAGTGTCCTATACGACTTCGATCCCCGACCCCGAGCGACACCCACCACGGAGACACAGAGACACGGAGGAAGGCTTTTCCATAATGCTCATTGTCGGGCCGGAGTTGCTTTCATTCGAGACGAAATCATGAACTCGCTCTTCTCCGTGACTCCGTGCCTCCGTGGTGAGGTTCTGGTTTGTGCAGTTGAACTTGGGACGCTCTCATGCCACGTTCGCGTGCTCCACGTCCGCCGCACGGGCGCGAAGTTCGACCTGCCGCTTGGGGCCGCGCTTGCGCACCAGCAACAGGCGAATACGTTCCAGCAGATCCGCGGGTTCGTACATTCCCTTGGGCAGAAAAACGTCGGCGAGCGTTTCGCGCTCGTAGACTTTGGCTCGGCCGGAGATCAGCACGGCCGGAGTCTGCGGAGAAACCCTTTTGATTTCTTCGATCAGCCGCGAACCATCCACGCCCGGCATGATCAGGTCGGTGAGCACCAGATCGACAACGACGCCGCCGCGGAAGGCTTCGAGGGCCATTTCGCCACTGTTGCACGCGAGCACGCGGTAGCCCCGCGTTTCCAGTAGGACTTTGCGGATGGAGAGCGCCTGTTCGTTATCGTCCACACAGAGAATCGTTTTCTTGGGCTTCATTGGACTAACCGGGAGACTGTCGTCACAAATGTTCTATGAATTCGATACCTAATTTCTTTTTTGACAACCGGGGGCGAGGTGAATGCTAAACAGAATCGGAGCACCGGTAAAGTGCCGTGCTCGCCAATGGCACTCCGGCGTTTGGCAAGATCCCGCTAATGGGCTGAGAGCCGCGACTGTCGCGGCGTTTCGGTCCGCTAGATCGCGATCGCGACTTCACCGCGGAGAACTTCCACACAATTTCCACCGACACGCACATTGACCACCTGGTTATCCTGCCCATCATCCCGCTTCGTGGCGCGAACAAAAATGCTGCTGGGACGGTGCACTTCGAGGCCTTGCTCGATCAAAACCCGCTCGTCACTCCGGGCAATGCCGTGCGCCACCATCCACGCGGCGCAGCATCCGGCGGCGGAACCTGTGGCCGGATCTTCTCCGCCGTAAAAAAGCATGCGGGCGTGGAGGCGCGCCTTGGGATCGACGGTTTCGCGGCAAACAAAATAAAAAAACCTTCCGCCACTGCGTTCGAGATACTCAAGAGCGCCTTTGAGATCGAAACGAAGGTTTTGCAGCGTCTTCAGCGAACGCAGCGCGGCGATGGTATAAGGAATGCCGGTGGAAACGGTCTGGATGGGCACGGAGTCGTCGAAATCGCCGTCGCCCAGGCCGGTGACACGCGCAACGCTTTCGACTTTATGGATCGCGCCGAACTCGGGGTTCTTCTGCGTCATTTCTCCAAAGACGGGCTGCGAGGGTTCCTGGGTAAAGCGCACGGGCACGGTGCCAACGTTCAGATCGAGCCGGATTTCTTCCGCGCCTGACATAGGGCCGGCTTGGCCGCGCAGCACGAAAGCCGTGCCGAGCGTGGGATGTCCGGCGAATGGCAGTTCTTCCCGCACGGTGAATATGCGCACGCGGACCCCGCGGTCCTTTTCTGCGGCGGCGTCCCCGGGATGAATGAAAGTTGTTTCGGAGAGGTTCATTTCGCGCGCCAGAGCCTGCATCTGTTCGGTGCTGAGGCCGCGGCCGTCGAGAAAAACCGCCAGCGCGTTGCCGGCAAGGGCGCGATCGGTGAACACATCCACCTGCACCATTGACAGATGTTTCATGGAGAGATCTTGTGCCGAGGCAGTCATGCCCTCGATCTTACCGTGGCTTATTCCGCGGGCCAAGAGCTATGCTGGCGTCCGATGCGCTGCCATGATTCCTATGTACCAGCGCGGCCTTGGCATTTGCCGGATGCTTCGCGGAACTCTGGAAGCCGGGACAAAACGTGCTCATTCCCACATCGGTTTCAGAAGACCAAGCCAAGCAAAAATATCCCCGGCGGCTGGAAGGACTCTGAAGCCCTATCCGCGAGTGGTGGCGCAGCCGAAGTGGTTCGTGTTACGTTGCAAACGAATTGCGGAAGCGCATGCGGTCCGGTGATCGTCCCGGTCTTCAAAGCCTGCCCCATTTCGCAGGCGTGCAATGTTCTGAAAGACTTAGCCGTGCAGGCAAGACGGCATTAGGGCATAACTGGGTGTGTCTGGGTACGAAAGTGCAACCCAGAGTGCAACAGAATCCTGCCCTGCACAGTTTACCAGATACAAACGGGCAACCCGCCCAAAAGCAGCTAAAACTCGCCCTAAAAGCACTTAAACAACAGGTAAAAGCACAGAAAACCCGCCCCAAGGAGCACAGGCTAGGAGGGGACGGAACAGGGCAGCAAGCCCGCATTTTACCTGATACAAACGGGTAAATATCCCTTGACAGTAGGTACTGGGTGTCCCCGCAAGGTCTAAGACCCAAAATAGTTACTGCTGGTGGTAAAAGGTGGGGGTTAAGATGGACAGAGAAAGGCAGACTAGAATGCAAAGACAATTTCGCATCCAAGCATTGCTCGGGAACTACTTCGTTGAAAACTTCCCCGAAGGGACCAATCGTCGTCAGTTTCCTGAATGGCCGACGTTAGTGAGACACTTATCCGCAGATTTCGGGCTGACTCAGGAATCTCTAAACCGTGCGAAGGCAGAGCTAGACAAAAACACGGTTGTTCTCTTGTCAGCTTGAAGGTTATCGCGTCTATTTGGGGACTCAAGCCGTGATGACGAAGAGCGATTTTGCAGAAAAGATCAAAACCCTAGGGGTACAAATCAAAAAGGATGAAGACCGCTTGAGGCTCACGAACCCGAGATACCGCCCCGTAGCGGAGCAAGATATTCAGGCAATGAAATTTAGGGTGGCCGCATTGCGCGAACAAATGAGTTCTGCCCCCGACTAGCAGCTCACAAATTATCGTAAATGGAAGAGTGCTTCTTTGCCTCGGGAGGCCTTGCGCGTTTGAAGTAGTAGACCGGGGGATTGACGGATACCAACTCCCACCCGCCGTCCTCCACAAACTTATTGATGGCCGCCTGAAGGCCGCCCGCGTCCACCGTTCTAAATTCTTGCACCGCATATTCCCATTTTCGAGGTTTCGCCATAGGAGCAACTCTATCTCTTCCACGTGGCCGTGACAAGACTGTCTAGCCCTTCTATTTTCTCCCGGCCGCAGCATTTCGCCTTTTGTGGTGTTTTGCTTCGCCCCACCTGCGTCAAAACATCACGAATGTATATAATTGAACGTTCCTAATTTCACTAATATGAAAATCTACGATGTGGAGGTTGACGCTGGGAACCGGGACACGTCTCCATTTCTGACCGCAGTCAACGAGGCTGCGAAGTGGCAGAACAGTTTTGTAATCTTTGAGTCGTTCAATCTTCCATAGCAGTTACGGCAGCATCTGGCACCCATCCGGCGGACAAATAGATGCAAAGACCGCTTCGGCTCCCGAAAGATCAAAGCTCGCAGTGGCAAATCCATCCGGTCTGGTTGCGTGCCCTGAACGAGTTGGGTAAGAAATCTTCAATGTCTTGCTATCTCGTATTTTGACTGCGAGCTTCACCTCGGGGAAATAGTCGGAAGAACTCGGTGAAGTCCACATATCGGTTCGGTATTCAATCATTCCCCCGCCACCAGCCCAGTTCCTAGTGATCGACTTTTCGCCGTCAAATGACATCTTGACCGGAACTCCCTCACCAGCACTCTGTGGATTAGGCTCGAAATCGTGACTCGGGTCTTTCGGGCTTTCCCCTTCTTCTCTCAAGATGCCATCGCTATTCTCCATAAGAATTGAAAGCATGATGCGAGGCTTGCTGCCACGGTTATCACCGTACGGCTTCGCTTGTAACACGAGCGACACTGACGGAGTTGAAATACTTGCGAGTCTCGCTGTCGTTGCGGTGTTTTGCGGATACGTCAGATGTGGCGGGGTAATGATCCACGATCCGATTTGCTTGCTCTGAATAGATTGGGCTACTAACAAAGCAGTGGCAAAAAGATGGAACAGACAGACAATAAAAACACGTTTCATAAAATGTCCTCCGGGAGAGAATACTCCAACGTTCTTTCATTGTCAGTGTCTGGGAATACCTCCCGCACAAAATCATCTATCTGCGAGTGGTGGCGCAGCCGAAGTGGTTCGTGTTACGTTGCAAACGGATTACGGAAGCGCATGCGGTCCGGTGATCGTCCCGGTCTTCAAAACCGGCGGGCGGCATCTTCGATGTTGCCGGTGTGTTCGACTCACACACGCTTCCGCCAAAACAAGGGACTTCCCGGACCACAACCGGCCAGCCTGAACCCGGTTTCCCGCCCCATGCGGCGGCTAGGGTTCCGTACGCGCGATCTGAATTAGTTTCGGCAGCACGTCTCCGTAGTCGTTTGCCTGGCCGGGTCTCCCGAAGCCAAAATAAACCCGGCGGAACAGTGAGTAGAGTTCCTCATAAATCTGCCGCTCGCCGGCTTGCGGCGTGAAAGTGCGGTGCGACGGGCAAACCCGCTCTTGCGCCTCCTCGATGGTGCGGAACGTGCCCGCTGCCAAAAAGGCGAAAATAGCCGACCCGAGGCCGGTCACTTTGCTGGCGGGCACGAGCACGGGCTTGCCCAGCACATTGGCATAGATCTGGTTGAGCACGGGATTATTCTGCGGGACGCCTCCGCCGTTGATGACCCGCAACGTGGACGCACCATATTCGCTCATGCGGTCCAGAATCACGCGGGTGTGAAATGCCGTGCCTTCGATGGCGGCAAAGAGTTCATCCTGCGCTGTGTGCTGCAGGTTCCAGCCTATGGTGATGCCGCGCAGGTTCGGATTCACCAGCACGGTGCGGTCGCCGTTGTCCCAGGTCATGCGCAGCAATCCGGTCTGGCCGCCACGGTAGTTCTCCAGACCCCGGCTCAGTTCCGCCACCGTCGTATTCGCCCGCCGCGCAATGGCGCCAAAAATATCGCCCGTGGCCGAGAGACCCGCTTCGATGCCGGTGTACTGCGGATGAACGCTTCCTTGCACCACTCCGCAAACACCGGGGATCAACTCCGCGTGCCGCACGTACGCGATGATGCAGGTGGACGTGCCGATGACGTTCACCACGTCGCCTTCTTTCGCTCCGGCGCCGATCGCATCCCAATGCGCGTCGAACGCGCCCACCGGGATGGGGATACCCGCCCGCAATCCCAGCTTTTCCGCCCAGAACGGCGAGAGTTGGCCGGCGATCTGATCGGAGGTGGCATACTCGCCTTCCAGCTTGGCTCGAACACCCGCCAGCAACGGGTCAACCTTGATGAGAAAACTCTCCGGCGGAAGGCCACCCAGAATTGGATTCCACATCCACTTGTGGCCCATCGCGCAAACGCTACGCTTGACGCGCGCCGGATTAGTGATGCCGCACAGCGTGGCAGCGACCATGTCGCAGTGCTCGAAGGCGGTGACGAACTTTTCGCGCTTGCCCGGATTATGGCGCAGCCAGTGCAGCAATTTGGCGAAACCCCATTCCGAGGAGTACATGCCTCCGCACCACTGGATGGCTTCCAGTCCCTCCTTGTGCGCCAGTTCCGTAATCTCTGCCGCTTCCTTCTTCGCGCGGTGATCGCACCACAGGTAGTAATCGTCCAGGGGCGCCAGACCCTCGCCGACCGGAACGACGCTGGAGCCTGTCGTATCCAGCGCGATGGCCTCGACTTGATCGCCATTGATTCCGGCGTCTTTCACTGCCTGCCGGGTCGCCGCCGCCAAGGCGCGCATATGGTCGTCGTGCGACTGAGTGGCGTACTCAGGGTCCTCTTTCTTGCGATGCAGCGGATACTCGGAGGCCGCGGACGCAATGAGTCCCCGGCCGCTGTCCACCAGGGAAACACGGACGCTTAGCGTGCCGAAATCCACTCCCGCAACAATGGCCATCTCTCGCCCCTAGTTTCGGTGCCAGTACATTTGCCAGCCCAGATACCGTGTGGCGGCTTCGTGGACCGCGCCGGCAACCAGCGAAAAATTTGCGGCTACGTGATGCTCGAAGCCGTTCTCGCAGATGTAATGCAAAAGCCGCTGCAGGTGCGGAATCTGGACGACTCCGGCCCCGCCAAAAGTGTTGAGCGGATCGTTGGTGAACTCGCCTTCGCCGGTATAGCCGCGCATGATGCCTGCCGTGTCGTCGGTGGAGAAGCGGGCAAAACTCATCGCGCCGGCCTTCACGCGGCCCACACAGGTTCCAAACGTATTTTCCTTCCCGACGGTGCCGGCGATGATTTCCTGGAAATCCATGCGCGCGTCCTGGAAGAAGTGCTTGGGCAGGTTGCTGCAGTGAAAGCAGACCGCCTTGTCGGGATCGTCTCCGTAGTTGTTGTTCCAATCGAGCAGCGCGCTGGGAGTTTCCGAGGCCAGCGCGAGGGCATGCATGCCGATGGCGCCGCAAACGTCGACCTCGCAGGCGCTCGGAAACAGGTTGTTGCTCATCATGCTCATGATGGTGCAGGGTACGACGCCAAGGTACTCTTCCATCGAGGTCCAGCATTGCACCGCGCTCACAGTTACGTCGACCGCTTTCATCCAGCCGTCAATGACGGCGCCGAGTTTGGCCATCTTGACCAGCGCCGCATCCGGCACGCCACTGGTGGAAACGTACTTGCGAATTTCGGCCAGCTTGGCCTGGACGCTGGCGTCCGTATCCGGCAAACGCGCGATGCGTCCCATGATTTCCGACAGGTCGATGGTTTCGACGGAAATGCCCTGCGCTTCCAGCAACTTCTCGCTGTAGCGCACCGTGTTGAACGCTGCCGGGCGCGCGCCGATGCTGCCCACCCGCAGGCTGCGCAGTCCGTTCACGATCCGGCAAACAGCGGCAAACCAGGCCAGATCCTTTTGAAATTCCGCGGAATCCGGACTGACCGTGTGCAGGCTGGTTAAACAGTACGGAATGCCGTACTGTCTGAGGTTGTTACAAGCCGACATTTTGCCGCAAAAACTGTCGCGCCGCGAAGCGATGGTCATCTTCCCGGGAGTGTCAGGCGTAGCCTGCACCAGCACCGGGACGTTCAGGCGCGCCAGGCGCAGGGTGTCGGCGACGGCCCGCTCGTCGCCGAAGTTGGGCAGAGCTACGATGACGCCATCCAACCGGCCGCGGTTCTGCTGGAATAACGCGGCGCAGCGTTTCGCTTCCTCGTGCGTCTCGACCGCACCGTGCTTACTCTGATCCGGAGCAAGCACAACACACGCCATCCCGGCCTTCTCGACCGCGCGTATCATTTCTTCCCGTCCCGTCTCCGCTAAATGGCCGGGAAAGAAACCACGGTTCCCAACGATGATGCCCATTGTCATTTGTTTATGAGACATATGTATTCCTCTCTTTTAGGGAAAGTCTGATTAAGTCTCTGGGGTCCTCCGTGCGCCCCTGTGTACCCTGTGGTTCAAGGTTTTCGATGCTACTTAATCAGAGTTTCCTTAGTCCATCAAACGGTGTTACGGATTACCGCCGCCGGCGCTACGTGCTCGTTCACGCCATGGCGAAAACCGGTAACAATAAAAGATTCCCAGAAGGAACAACAAGCCACCCCACCAAATGGGGGCGTGCAAACTGTAAAGCACAACCCGGTTCTCCGGCGGATATACGAGTTCGTACACGCCGGTGCCGCAGATCAGTGCGCCATTCACCAGCATCGACAAGCCAATAAAAAACCATATCGACATGGAACCACCAGACTTCATTCGATCCTCCTACCAGAAAACGATGTTCAAAATCACAAACGCAATGGCCACAACCACCGCCCAGAAAACCGGCCGCCGGAAAACCGAAACATGCTCCTCCTGTGGAATTGCGGTCAAGCCGTAGACCAGGCCAGTCAATTCGGCATCCGGCTTGGGCTTCGTGACCAGGCTGACCACGACCGTGACCCCTACACAAATCAGAAAGCACCACAACGCCCGGAACATGTTTTGAGCCTGGTCCTGCGCCTGCATCGACAGGGCCACGTATTTCACCGCGCCGGGATCGACTCTCACCCAGGCATACATGCCGACCGAAGACGCGGTCCCGGCAAGCAGTCCCCAGAAGCCGCCCTTCGGCGTGGCCCGTTTCCACATCATGCCCAACAAAACCGTGCCCAGCAGAGGAGCGATGAAGAAGCTGAAGAGTGCCTGGACGTAGTCCATGATGCTCTGGGCGTGCATCACCAGGTACGCCGTCCCGATGCTGACGGCCACGCCCAGCAGGGTGCACCAGCGGCCCATCTTGACCTTCGATTCGTCCGACGCGTTCTTGTCGATCAGGGCGCCGTAGATGTCGTAGGTCCACACAGTCGCGAAGGCGCTGACGTTGCCCGCCATCCCCGACATGAAACCGGCAATCAGCGCGGTAATGCCGAGGCCCAGCAGGCCGGGTCCGCAGTAGCGCGCCAGCATGAGCGGCAGAACTTCGTCGTAGCCGTGCAGACCCTGCGCCCGTCCCGCGTCCGACCACGCCAGGTCGCCGGGAACCAGCCGCAGCAGATTGCCCGTATGCGGATCGCGCAGCAACGCCAGACCCAGCAAGCCGGGCAGGATGACGATGAACGGAACCATCATCTTGAAAGCAGCCCCGATGATGGGTGCGAGCTTGGCCGAGCGCAGGTCTTTCGCCGACAGGACGCGCTGCACGACCAGGAAGTCGGTGGTCCAGTAGCCCATCGAGATCGCCACGCCGAGTCCAAAGACGATGCCCACCCAATTGATCCCCATCGGATTGTTTCCAAAGCTGCCGAGGGTTGACCACAGGTGGGTATATGCGCCGGGATTCGCCACGTGTTGTTCCGTGAGATTGTGCAGAATGCGCGCCTTCAGGCCGCTCCAGCCGCCGGCTTCCACCAGCCCCAAAATCGGTATCAACAACGCGCCTGCCCAGATCAGAAAGAACTGCAGAACTTCATTGAAGATCGCCGACCGCAAGCCGCCCAGCGCCACGTAGATGGCAACTGTGAGCGACGAAATCCAGATGCTGACGTGAATGTCCCATCCCAGCACCACCCTCATCACCACCGCCATGGCGTACATGTTGATGCCGCTCATCAACACCGTCATGAAGGCGAACGAAACCGCTGACAGCGTCCGGCTGCTCTCGCCATAACGCATCTTGAGATATCCGGGAACGGAGTGGGTCCGGCAGATGTGATAGAACGGCATCATCACCAGGGCCAGGAACAACATTGCGGGTATGGCGCCGATCCAATACCAGTGCGCCGCGAGGATACCGTACTTATAGGCGTTGCCGGCCCACCCCATCAGTTCGAGCGATCCGAGGTTCGCCGACAAGAACGCCAAACCCGCCACCCAGGCGGTCATCTCGCGCCCGGCCATGAAGAAGTCCTCGCCGGTGTTGGCCCGCTCCTTTAAGTACATCCCAATCGCCAGAACCAGCGCGAAATAGAAAACGATAATGGCAAGATCCACCGGTGCAAGGTGGACCAGCGTGGATACAGCCAGCAATGCCGGGACATGAGTCATTTCGTTTTTACCTGCCCGTAATAGGCGCCTTGCCCGTGTTTGCGCAGAAAATGCTTGCCGTGAAGTTCGCGGCTGATCGGTGAAGCATCCTCAGCCAAGATTAGCGTGTAGTAAGCCATCCGCGCCACCGATTCGAGAATGACCGCATGGTGGGCGGCTGCCGCTGCCGCCGCTCCCCAGCAGAACGGGCCATGTCCGGCCACCAGCACTGCGGGCACGGCCTCGGGATCAAGCTCCTGGAAGCGCCGGCAAATAACCAGGCCCGTGTTCCTCTCATAGTCGGTGGCAATCTCGTCCGGGGTTAGAGGAGGTGTGACCGGGACCTCGCCGTAAAAGTAGTCGGCGTGCGTCGTTCCAAAACAGGGAATCGGCATGCCAGCCTGTGCCCAAGCCGTCGCGAACTCCGAATGCGTGTGGGCGACACCGCCCGCGCGGGGAAAATGTTTGTAGATTTCCAGGTGAGTCGGCAAATCCGAAGAAGGCCGAAGTTCACCCTCGACGATCTGTCCGTCCAGCTTGGTAATCACCATGTGCTCCGGGGCCAGATCCTCATAGGGCACGCCGCTCGGTTTGATGGCGACCAGTCCGTCCTTGCGCGAAATGCCACTGGCGTTGCCGAAGGTATAGAGCACGAGGCCGCGACGAACCAGTTCGAGGTTGGCCTCCAGTACTTCCTCGCGCAAAGTCTCGAGAAGCATAGAAATTTTCCGAACTAGGACGTGTGATTGTGCAACGCCCGCGCCGGCGTCTGGCGCTGCACATCCGACAGTAGCGCGTGGGACGCTAGCCGCGCCAGTTCCGACTGCGACACCTCCACGGTGGTGAGCGGCTCTGCTCCTGCGAGCGGCCGAATCCTCCCAGCATAAGCAAGAATCGATAGCCAGATAATCTGGCAAGATGCCTTCCCGGCTTGCATTCTTGCTCCAGGCATTTTGTAACTGGCCGGCCGATCGAGAGCGGCGAGTCGCCAATAGATTACCATTTAGCCGCAGGTTGGCAAGCTACCCGGCCTAATCGGTGCCGGCAACTCCCAGAATTCGAAGTGGAACCCAAGTTGTCCCATCCGGTGGTGAATGCCGATTCCATTGATCAAACCGAAATTCGCCGCTCCTATCCTGGATCGGCTGCCTCCACAGACCTGAACGTCGTAAAAACGATCGTCTCCCATCGGAAAATACTTTAGCAAGCTCGTCTCTTCATCCTGTTGGCCCGGGGCTGTGATAAGAATATAGTTACTTTGTGGTAATGGCCGCGATTGTTTTTCGAGTTACTGTGCATGTATCCTTCTGGTACTGAGGTGCACAGGGTGCTCCCCGAAGCGATCATCGGTCTTACTGGCGCCTTCGGCAGCGGTTGTACTACGGCTGCCAAGCATCTTCGCTATTCCAGGCACTTTGCTTTGGCGCGCCTCTCCGACCCAATCCGAGCTGAGTGGGCTAAGATTAACAAGAATGACCCGAGTCGACTGGAGCTGCAAAGGCTTGGCGACGACCTTCGACACGGAAATCACCCCGGCGTGCTCCCGGAGCTTGCGTTCAAAGAACTCTTCGAGAAAAATGGCGGAAAGCTACCCAACAACATAGTCATCGACGGAATTCGAAACGTGGGTGAAGTGAACTATCTTCGAAATCTGTATGGCTACCGGTTTACGCTGATTGCGATGCTCGCTTCTTTTGATGCACGATGGGACAGGATCGAGTCTACCTACACAGACAGGAACTTGGGGCTCAAAGACTTCATCGTTGATGATCAGCGTGACAAGAACGAAGAAACAGATTACGGGCAGCAAGTGGAGTTGTGTGTCGACAAGGCCGACATTCTGATTGACAACTCTGTTCCGGTCTCAACCACTGAATTTAAGAGAAAGCTGGTCGATTTTGTTGACCTCGCAACAGGGTCTCACCAAAGGGGTGCCACGCAATCGGAAATCCTGATGAACATAGCCTTTTCCTCCTCCCATAGCTCAAAGTGCATAAAGCGACATGTGGGCGCAGTCATCGTAGATCGAAAGGGGCAGATCGTCAGTGCCGGCTACAACGAGAACCCTTTGGGTACCAATCCCTGTGTTGAAGAGCCCGAGTATGAGAACCAATGTTTCCGAGACATCATTCGGAACGACCATTTCAAGTCACTTGCGGACAAAGGAGCTCGCTGCCCCGTATGTGGTGAGAAAATTGTCTTTGAAAAGGGACCTCCGTGGAGGTGCAAAGCTTGCGCAGACAAACTGGAAAAGACGAATCTCGAGAGCTTCTTTTTTCCCGATAGAGCGCTGAACTGGTGTACAGCGGTTCACGCTGAGGTCTGGGCTATTCTGGCAGCTGGCGAAAGGGCCCGAAGCGGGGACCTCTACACCACGACCTTTCCTTGCGCCCAGTGTGCGGAAAAGATTGTTCAGGCAGGAATAATCAAAGTTGTGTTTACGGAGTCCTACCCGGACCCCTACGGAGCTAGGAGACTCAAGCTTGGTGGAGTGGAACTCGAACAGTTCGAGGGCGTGAGATCCTCTAGCTTCGAACGAATCTTCTCCCGAATAAAGCCAGACTGAACTAGACAGATTTTTGCGGGGCTCTCACTTTGGAGGAGATCTCAGTCTTTTTTGTATCCTTCACCACATTTGGCTTTTGGGTACGCGGAAGAACGATTAGATAACCCGAAAACCCCCAGGAAGACACCGCCGTAGATGATTTCTTAGCCAAAGACACACCTCTAACATTTCCTGGTTCAGTTCGGAAGGTCACAACGAATCACCAGAGAGCACTCTAAAAATATCAACTTAATATTCTAATGTCTAGAATGCATTTAGATCACCACTAGCGAATTCGTAAAATTAGCTCTAGAAGCTATTCTGTCAAACGCATTTTTCGTTTGATTTCCTGGGCGTGTCCCAAAACCGGAAACTTTGAGCATGACTTGGGCGTCTCGTCTCCTCCTTTGTTCCGCCCCACCCCCTGTGTTAGCATCAGAAGTTTCGCAGGCGTTGTTGGGCTGGCCTGTAGCCCGTATTCATCCTCATCCCGGGCCGTATCACCCTTCCCGTAAGCCTGCGGAAGGAGACAACCCGTGAAAGCATACGAAGGAGCCAACCTCCGCAACCTTGCCCTTATCGGACACGGGCATGCCGGCAAAACAACGCTCGTGTCCGCCATGCTCTACACCGCCGGCGCCACGCCGCGACTCGGACGCGTCGACGACGGCTCCGCTCCGACCGACTACGACGAAGAAGAAATCGCCCGCCAGATGTCGATTTCGACCGGCCTCGCTTTCGTCGAGTGGGGCAAGCCGGACGCGAAGGTCAAGATCAATCTGCTCGATACGCCCGGCTTCAATATGTTCGTCCACGAGGCGAAGGTGGTGCTGCCCGTGGTCGACGCCGCGCTCGTTGTGGTGGACGGCGTGGCCGGCGTCGAAGTCGTGACCCAGCGCGTCTGGAATTATTGCGACGAGATCGGTCTGCCGCGCATGATCGTGGTCAACCGCATGGACCGCGAGCGCGCCGATGCCAACCGCGTGCTCGAATCGCTCACCAGCGCCTTCGGCCGCGCCGTCACTCCGCTGCAACTCCCCATCGGCAGCGAGAAGAGTCTCAGCGGCGTTATCGATCTCGTCCGCATGAAGGCCTACACCTACGAGATGGGAGGCAACGGCAAGGGCAAGGAAGGCCCGATCCCCGCTGACATGGCGGGCATCGCCAAGGACGCTCACGAAAGATTGGTGGAGCTCGTTGCCGAGGGCAAAGACGAGTTGATGGAAGAGTTCTTCGAAACCGGCACCATCCCCGAGGAGCATCTCGTCCCGGCGCTGCACGAAGCGATTCGCGAAGACAAGCTTTTTCCCGTGCTCTTCACCTCCGGCCTCGGCAACATCGGCGTCGACGAGCTCATGGATTTCATCGTCGACTACACGCCCGCCGCCAGCGAACATCACGCCATCACCGGCTGGACGGCCGAGGGCGGCACCGAGCCAGCCGTACGCAAAGGCACCGACAACGAGCCCGCTTCCGTCTACGTCTTCAAGACCATGTCCGACGCCTTCGCCGGACGCATTTCCTACTTCAAAGTTTTTTCCGGCGTGCTGAAGAACGACGCATCGCTGCAAAACTACAATCGCAACACGCTGGAGAAGTTCGCGCACATCTCCCTGATTCAGGGCAAGCAGGCAGTTCCGATCCACGAGATTCATGCCGGCGATATCGGCTCGGTCGCGAAGCTGAGAGAAACTCTCACCGGCGACACGCTGGGCGACAAGTCGTCGCCGATCCGCTATCCCGCCGTGCAGTTGCCCGAGCCGGCCATCACCTTCGCCATCGAGCCCAAGAGCCGCGCCGACGAAGACAAGCTCGGCGTCGGCCTCCACAAGCTGATGGAAGAAGACGCCATGCTGCGTTTCTTCCGCGATCCGCAGACCAAGGAATTCCTGATCGCGGGCACCGGACAGCAGCACATCGAAGTTGTGGTCTCGAAAATGAGGAAGCGTTACCACGCCGAAGTGGTGCTGAAGGCGCCCAAGGTGCCGTATCGCGAGACCATTCGCGGCAAGGCCGACGTCCAGGGACGCCACAAGAAGCAGACCGGCGGCCACGGCCAGTACGGCGATTGCAAGATCAAGATGGAGCCGCTGCCGCGCGGAGCCGATTTCGAATTCGTCAACGATATCTTCGGCGGCGCGATCCCGCGCAATTTCATTCCCGCTGTCGAAAAAGGAATCAAAGACGCCGCCGCCCGCGGCTTTCTCGCGGGCTATCCCGTGGTGAACTTCCGCGTGATCCTATACGACGGCTCTTATCACGACGTGGATTCGAACGACCTCTCGTTCCAGATGGCGGGACGCATCGCCTTCCGCAAAGCGATGGAACTTGCTAAGCCCACGCTGCTCGAACCGATCATGACCGTCGAGATCACCGCGCCCGACGAGTTCGCCGGCACCATAATGGGCGACCTCAACAGCCGCCGCGGACGCATTCAGGGCATGGATAACAAAGCCGGCAACACCATCGTAAAAGCCGAAGTCCCCATGGCCGAGATGCTAACCTACGGCGCCGATCTAACCTCGATGACGCAAGGCCGAGGCAGCTTCTCCATGGAAATGCACCACTACGACATCGTGCCCGCGCAGTTGCAGGAGAAAATCATCGAGAAAGCCAAAGCCGAGCGCGGCGAGGTGAAGGAAGAGGAAGAGTAACTCGGTGGATTCCACGTCTCGAAAAGCGCGAGACGTAGGGCAGCCGCCAAGGGATAAACATGGCAGCGAGTCAGTCAGATGAGATCGTGGCGCGGATGCGCGGGTTGACTACAGACAAACTCCTTGCGGCATGGATCCAGAACGACAGGCAGGAATGGTCGGATAATGCATTTGACGCCATCAAACAAGTCCTTATTGAACGTGGAATCTCCATTCCCCAACAAGATATCCCTTTCTCTTTCGCAACGCCTGCCACTCCCGCGCCGGTCAAGAATCTGAATCCTCTTTCAGATTCACCTTACTACGGTTATGGCGGTTGGCTCGCTTTCTTCTGCGTGATTCAGATTTTCATCGCGCCCATTCTTACAATTTTCTCATTGGCACAGTCAGTATTAGTAATTAGCCAGAGTGCTTATCGTTATCCAGTCCCGGGCTCTATGCTCTTTGGTTCTGGCTTGACGCTTCTGGTCGTTGGTTTCGGTGTGGATGCAGGGCTCAGGCTTCGTCGTGTCCAGCCTGGGGCGGTGCGCAACGTTAAGCTATTCTTGCTCTTCGCCTTGGTGGTGTCGTTCTTAGGGGTCGCTTTGCCATTCTTAGAGGGCAACTTTCATTCGCGCGTCACACAGTTCCTGATGATTCGCGCGATCGTGGGATTTATTGGGACGCTCTTCGCATTTGGGATTTGGTATACCTACTTCAACGTCTCAAAGCGCGTGAAGGCCACTTTCCCTGCGGGGTGAGAGGTTCGGGCCGGGGGCCCCACTTCTCGCGCTTTTCGAGAAGTGGCCTGCCGCGCTGTCGACACCAAAGCAGTCGGGGTGATCCTACGCAGCCGGAGGTTGAGTCCTCATCTTCAGCGACCAGAACCTTGATCATGTGTACACATTTGTGTATTATGAGATTGTAGGCCGTCATGGCTGAGCTGAGCTTTGAATGGGACGGAGAAAAGAACGCGGCCAACATCAAGAATCACGGGATCGATTTCCTGGACGCCGCTTTGATCTTTGAAAACCCGACGCTCGAGGCCATTGACGATAGAGAGGATTACGGCGAGTTGAGATGGGTCGCTTTTGGGTTATCGGGTGAGACGGTGCTGCAAGTCGTCTACACTCGGCGCGGAGGAAACATCATCCGCATTATCAGTGCGTGGAAAGCAAACCGACATGACACAGAAAAATACTACCGTGAGATATTCGCTTAGCGCGATCAAGAGGAAAATCGCTCGCGGCGCAAGTAGATCACGCCCCAAGGCGCCGGAAGCCCCGCCTATCGGCGAAGATTTCTGGAAACGCGCCCGCGTCGTCATGCCGCGCGGCAAAACATCCGTGCATCTTCGCATTGACAGCGACGTATTCGATTGGTTCAAGAAACAAGGCGAAGGCCATCTTACGCGCATGAACGCCGTTTTGCGCTCCTACGTTGACGCGCACAAGGGCTAACGATACGGAGAAAACGGTGAGCGACTCACCGGTTTCGCCGGCCACCTGGCGGGCCAGCCGTTCGGTGGCTTCGTTTTTGATGCTCAAGGGCATACTATTTATGTCTATACTGCAGGGTAGCATTCGCCACGCCGGCTCGCGTTTGCAGGAAATCGTTCCCTGATCGCGCATTCTGGCGTACTATTCGTCTTTCTTCTTTACTTTGAAGGAGGCCCGCATGTCCAAGCGGAGTTCCCCGATCTGCTGCCGCTTGTCCTTCGCGGCGCTTGTTCTGTTGTTGATCTCCCGGCCCGCGATGGCCCAGGAAAGCAAGACCACAACGCTCGAGATTGACCACGCATCGATCTGCGGATCGAATCTCGACGCGCTTCGCCAGGCCTTCACGGATGTGGGCATGACTCCCGACTTCGGCGGTCCCCACGGCAACGGCATTACCCAGATGGCCAGCATCGGCTTCGATGACGAGTCTTACATCGAGTTGGTTGCGCCAATAAAGCCAGGCGCGACCACAGGCTCTGACTGGGCGAAGTTTATGGCCGAAGATGCGGTCACGTGCGATTGGGCAGTGGGGACAAACGTTTTGCTACAGGAGGTCGATCGCCTGAAGAAGGCCGGAATCCCCGTCAAGGCTCCCGAGCGTGGCAGCCGCAAGCGCCCCGACGGCATGTCGATCGAGTGGATCACCGCCGACGTTGGCTCCGGAACGACGGGTTCTACGCTGCCCTTCATCATCGAGGACGAGACGCCGCGCGCCTGGCGCGTCCAGACTTCGGACAGCGTAAAAGGTGCGCCGGTGAGCGGCGTCGAGAACGTAGTCCTCGGCGTCACCAACCTGGATGCGTCGATTGCCTTGTTCCGCAAGGCTTACGGCTGGGCCGCGCCTCTCACCGAGATGCAGAAAGACTTCGGCAAACTCGCGTACTTCCCCGGCGAGCCCGTGATTCTGGCAGCTCCCTCCGGCGGAGGCTGGCTCTCGGACCGGCTCGCCAAGTTCGGCGAGACCCCGGTCGCCTACCTGCTAGCCACGCGCGACTTCGCAGCGGCAACCAAGAAGTACAAGCTCTCCGGCAATAAAACCTGGTTCGGCCAGAAGGTAGCCTGGTTCGACGAGAAGAAGCTAAAAGGCGTGCGCGTGGGAGTGATTGGGCAGTAATCGCCTGTGTGTGGATGGCCGCCCTCGGAGCCTGCCCTGAGCGAGGTCGAAGGGTCCAAGCAGAGCGAAGATCCGCAGGGTTTCGGCCGCGATCATCGCGCATCACGAGCGAGCTGAGCGGCCACGCTTGGAACCCAGAACTCAGAACTGCTACCATCGCCTTCAGTGTCCGCCGCCAAAGACAATCCCGCCCTCAAAGACCGCCTCGTCTCCGCCGCGCCGGTCGAGGACGATTCCTCTTTCGAACTCAAGCTCCGTCCGCAGCGCTTGCAGGAATTCATCGGCCAGAACAAAGTCAAAGAAAATCTCGACATCGCCATCCAGGCGGCAAAGTCCCGCGGCGAGGCGCTTGATCACGTCCTGCTCTACGGACCGCCCGGCCTCGGCAAGACGACGCTGGCCAACATCATCGCCAATGAACTCGCCGTCGCCTTCCAGCAAACCTCCGGCCCCACGCTGCAAATCAAGGGAGACCTGACGGCGATCCTCACCAATCTCCGCGACCGGCAGGTGCTTTTCATCGATGAAGTGCATCGCCTGCAAGCCGCGCTTGAAGAGATCCTCTACTCCGCGCTCGAAGACTACAAGCTCGACATCATGATCGGTCAAGGCCCGTCCGCGCGCACACACACGATGGACGTGAAGCCCTTCACCTTCATCGGCGCCACCACGCGCGCCGGACTGCTCTCCGCGCCCCTGCGCTCGCGCTTCGGCCTGCTGCTGCGCCTCGAGTTCTACACTCACGACGACCTCCGCGTCATTGTCGAGCGTTCGGCCGAGATTCTCGGCGTGAGCATCGATCGTCCCGGGGCCGTCGAAATCGCCAGCCGCTCCCGGGGAACGCCCCGCATCGCCAACCGCCTGCTGCGCCGCGTCCGCGACTACGCCCAGGTGCGCGCCGCCGGCTCCATCGACCTGCCGACCGCGCAGTCCGCGCTCAGCATGTTAGAAGTTGACCGCTACGGCTTCGACGAAGTCGACCGTAAACTCCTTCTCACCATCATCGAGAAGTACCAGGGCGGGCCGGTGGGCTTAAATACGCTGGGCGCGGCGCTCGCCGAAGAGCCCGACGCCATCGAAGAAATTTACGAGCCCTTCCTGATCCAGATCGGCTTTCTAAATCGCACGCCGCGCGGCCGAGTTGCAACTCAACTAGCCTACGAACATTTCGGAATCACTCCCAACCGCCGCCAAAGCTCGCTCTTCTAGCAAGATCGTGGAGAGCGCCGCCCCAACCAACCAATCGCACGTACTGAACTGTTTGCAGTTTTGAAGCAACTGGTGGGATTATTGATTTTGCAAGTCGCGATAGCGTGATCTCCGCTTCCCTTGATGCAGAGCCTGATCGAATTCTTTTGCGATCTCGATGAGCTTAGTGCTTGGCTTTTGTCCAAGACAGTTTTGGCTTTTTGGCGCTGGATGTTTCCGCAAACGAACACAAGACATTCGAAGTGATCCGCTATGCGCCCACGACCCCGTTTGACTTCCACCGCCGCATCTGCGTTAATCACTCTTCGTCATCATCCCCGCAGAAACGCAGCACGCAGGAGGAATCATGCGCGATGTGATTGCCACCGACCAGGCCCCGAAAGCCATCGGCCCGTACTCGCAGGCCATTCGAGCCCAGGGCCTGATCTTTACTTCCGGACAGATCGCCCTCGATCCCGCCACCTCGCAGATCGTCGCCGGCGATGTGAGCGCGCAGACCGAGCGCGTGCTCAAGAACCTCGCTGCCGTTTTGCACGCCTCGGGCAGCAGCCTGGAAAAAGTTCTGCGCTGCTCCGTCTTCCTCAAGAACATGGAAGATTTCGCCGCCATGAACGAAGTCTACGGCCGCTACTTCAAGCAGGAGCCGCCCGCGCGCTCCACCGTCGAAGTGGCCCGCCTTCCGAAAGACGTGTTGGTTGAAATTGATGTGATAGCGCTGGCTTGAAAGCTCGTGTGGGGACGGGTGCCCTCGCGAGCCCGCCCTGAGCGAAGTCGAAGGGTCCAAGCCGAGCAAAGCTCGGCAGCCGCCCTGTGGCCGCAGCAACTCTGGATTCGCTATAGAAACGAACGTAAAGAATCTTGCAAACGTTAAAATTAGAATTAAGGAGGCATCATGAAAGCTCTCATCCTTGTCATCACACTGCTCGTACTGGCCAGCCTGGCCGCCGCCCAAACGGCTCCAGCCCACAAGCCCGCCACCAGCGGTCCCACCAAGGTCACCGGTGAGCCCACCAAGACCGCCAGCGGTCTCGAATACTGGGACATCAAAGTTGGCACCGGCGCAGTCGCGCAAACCGGACAGCACGTCAAAGTCGATTACACCGGCTGGCTCACCAATGGCAAGAAGTTCGACAGCTCGGTCGGCACCGGCCGTCCGTTTGATTTCATGCTGGGCGCCAGCCAGGTCATCAAGGGCTGGGACGAAGGTGTAGTCGGCATGAAGGTAGGCGGCAAGCGCCAACTGCGCATTCCGCCAGACCTGGCCTACGGAGCAAAGGGTTATCCGGGGGTTATCCCGGCCAACTCGACCCTCATCTTCGACGTGCAATTGGTAGATGTGAAGTAGCTCAAGTGGCGCGGACACTCCTGTCCGCGATAAGCCGGCAGGCACACAAAAGCCCGCCGGACTGTGAAAGGTCCGCGGGCTTCTAAAAAGCTACGCCTTAACCACTTTGCCGCTGCGCAGACAGGAAGTGCAGACGCGAATGTGTTTGGTAGCGGCTCCCACCTTGGCGTGAACCGGGCGCAGATTGACGTTCCAGCGCCGTTTACTCACATTGTGGGCGTGACTGATGGTGTTTCCGAACTGCGGCCCCTTGCCGCAAATATCACAAACTCGCGCCATAACTCCGAATCCTTCCAGGCCTGTTGCCGAAACCTTGATTCTACAGGAAGCCGCAGGATTTCGCCAAACGCTTGCTCGTCTTGCTCGTCACAAACAACGGTTGCGGAGGTACTCGCGGCAACAGAAAGTGGGTTCCCAGTCGCAGATCGAGCGAGTCTTCATCGAGCACGCTCTTTGCTTGCAGAAGCGGGCTGATTACCAACACTCGATCATCATCAGAGATCTGCCGATTCAGGCGATCTAAGATCTGCCCTCTTGAAAGAACCGTCAATTCTTACAGCTCCTGTCTCACCGGCAAGCAATTGATAGTCCTCGATCGCTTTACCTGCTAGCGCCTCCACCCTCTTAATCCATCTGCTGCGATGACCCGCGAGAAATTTCTTTTGACCCTTAATCCCATCCATCAGCGTTTCCAGTGACTCGAGGTAGAACTTCATGGAAGCGTTCAGAATCGCCACGTCGTCGGGGTACCAGTGCTCATCTTCTTGGAAAACTGTAGACGGCACAACCGCACGCTCAAGATACTGACCAATGCAGGCGCTAAACTTGACGTACGATGCTAGCCCGGTATCCAGCTTTCTTCCCCCAGGGCCCTTCATCGAATCAGCCAGCCGAATGGATACTTGGGGCACGAGGCGGAGAAATGCGTGTATTGTTTCGCTGGCCAGCGGCATTTCTTTGTGTCGGTACTCAAAGATATCCTGGTTAACCTTGGCGCTGCTCCTGAGAACGTTGACGTAGTGGCTTTTGATTTCATCCACTTCGCCCCACCAACCCAACTCCTGAAGCAACGAGACGTGCTGCTTCAGCCGAAGAAGATCAGCCGGATGTTCGGCCGAAAAGATGGCCGATCCCGCACCGGTCGTCACTGAAAAGCCCGATGGATCTGTGGGGTCGAGGATTGCGGTAAGTCCAAACAGCTCGATGTAGGCGAAGGAGTAGGATGGGCCGATCAACCAAACGGCAAAGAGGTCGCAGAACAACTCCTCGGCCCACGCGGCGAGTCTGTCCTTAGACCATTGGAGGGTTACGTCGTTCGCCGCCTCAAAATGCTTGCCGATCACATCTTCCAGCGCAGCCTCGATATACGGGAGCAGCTTTTCCTTCACCTCTCGCTTTTCGAATACATAATGCCCCATCTCGTGTGCAATGAGGCAATTCAGATAGAGAGATGACGACTGTGAGTACGGTATTCCGATCATGCCAACGTTTGGGAATTGAGGTGGGTCAGGAATGTATCGTTTGAACTTGTCCGTGGTTTGCTTTATTTCGCTAGCCGGAATTTCCCAGTAGTTGAGTTCGTCGATGTGAAAAATTGCAAAAGTCGTGTCTTCAAATCCTTGGACCCGGTTGAGCCTTCGAGTGAAAGCCTCAACAAGCGCGTAGGGGACATTCAGCGTATCGGCGTCGGCCGCTGACTTAATCAGTAAGTGGATCTCAAACCATCCTGATCTTATGGTTTCAAGCCTCTGCCGGTAGTACTGGTACAGTCTCGGTTCGTTCGGTTTTTTCGACGGGAAAGTGCTCAGGTACTCTTTTGTGGCGTCTCCGAGTTCGTTGATGTACTTGAAGAACTTCTTTGAGGACTTTAAGTAGGAGGGGGATTCGCCCGCACTGTGGCAGTGCCGACAGATCGAATCTACAAAAGAAAAAAGCGCCCCAGCATCTCTTTCGAGCGCCCATTCATTCAGTGGCCTTTGTTCAGACGTCAAGGTTGTGGTCGGTAGTAGTACAGGGCCCGGCTCTCGATAGTTGACAATAACTTAATCGCCTCGAACGCATCGTCCTGTTGCTTTTTCAGGTCAGCTGATTGGGTCTTAACCGTCAGCAGCTTTTCGACGATTTGTTCCCGTTCCGTCGGTTTTAACGCTTCGTCCACGGTCCGTACTTGCTCGTAGTACTCGGAGAACGCGAGGAGGTTGCGTGAGGGGGAGAAGATCTCCTTCTTTTCCTTCACGGCTTGCAATGACGTGACCGCGTCTTGCAGAGACTGGTCGAAGTCTCCCTGTCGTTCTCCCTTGTCGACAAATACGATCAGCGCATCGATGACTTTTCGGGCGTCCAGAGCGAGCGCCAAGTACCGCGAGCGGACTTCCGATTCAGAACTCATGTGCGCCCTCCACACTATACCGAACCAAGATCGTTACTACAAGCTCGGTATGGATCATTTTGCGTGACAACTAAAGTTGTCGCATATCTTTCGTAATGACAATTATTATTGACATTTTGCCTACAAGTCAATGACAATCTACACAACTTTGTCGAATTGCGACAATGAAGGTTGTCATGGCTTGGATGCAGCAATTAGGGGAAGAAATAGCGAAAGCCCGGCATAGAGCTCATATGAGCCAAGACGACTTGAAACAGGTCGTTGGCGTTTCCCGGCAGATGATCAGTCAATATGAAAGGGGTAAAAGACCGCCGCCCTTTGAAACCCTAGCCAGCATTGCACGCGTGCTGAGTGTTGATCAGTTCGTAGTCGAAGACCTACACATCACCTTCAGTTGCGATGGGATGAAGTCGGAGCCAGCAACCGTACCTCAGCAATTGAAGCTGGATTTTGACGACAATGACGGAGTCACGGTCAGGATAGAAGCGACTGGACAGGGTGTGGTGATCAAAAAAATGTTGGCCTGATTTCCCGTTTTGGCCGTCAAATCCTCATCGGCATCACAATATACCGGTACTTGTAATCCTCAGCTTCCGCGGGACGAAGCTGCCCGGCAGACTGGGCATCCTTCAGCTCCAGTTTCACTTCGCACGACCCCGTCGCTTTGACGAAGTCCAGCAGGTATTGCGCGTTGAATCCGATCTGAATCGGCTCGCCATCGTAGGCGATTTCGATGGAATCCTCCGACTCGCCTGTCTCGCTCGACGATGCGGAAATCTTCAACTCGCCTTTCTCCAGACGCAGCCGCACGGCGCGCGACCGCTCATCGGCGAACTGCGCCACACGCGCAATCGCGGCTCCCAGCTCTTCGCCATGCAGCGTGATCGACTTGGAGATGTCTTTCGGCAGTACCGCCTCGTAGTTGGGGAACTGCCCCGTAAGCTGGCGCGACGTCAGCAGCCGCGGGCCGACGCGGAAGAACAGTGTGGACTCGTCCTTGGCGAAGTCGATGGCCTCGATATCGGAATCCAGCAGCGATTTCAACTCGTCCATCGCCTTCTTCGGAATCAGCGTCTTCATCTCGCCGGAAACGCCTTCAAACTTTTCTCCCGAGCGCTCCACGTGCGCCAGGCGGTGGCCATCGGTCGCCACCATGGTGATCGACTCCGGCTTTAGCACCATTAGCGCCCCATTCAGCGTGTAGCGAGACTCCTCACTGGCAATGGCGAAGCCCGTCTTGGCAATCATCGACCGCAGTACCGCTGCCGGAATTTTGATCGCTCCCGCTGATGGAAACACCGGAAGGCTTGGAAAATTTGACTTCGCCATGCCCACCATCTTCGTGTTGGACCGTCCGCAGCGAATACTGACCCAGTGGTTCTCCAGCAGTTTGATGGTGATATCGGCGTCGGGCAGCAGCTTCACGTAGTCGTAAAGTTTGCGCGCGGGAATCGTGCATGCCCCTTCTTTTTTTACCTTGGCGTTGCAGGATGTGCGCAGGCTCAGGTCAAGGTCGGTTGCCGTCAGCGACAACTTGTCCCCTACGGCCTCAAAAAGATAGTTAGAGAGGATGGGAATCGTGGTCTTGCGCTCCACCACGCCTTGGGTGGCTGTCAGTTCATGAAGAAGCTCAAATTTGCTGACCGTAATTTCCATGGTCATTGTGCCTACGGCAGGGGCGGCTTCTACCGGCATATTGGGTCTCCCGACTCTAGAGCCAGTTTGGGTAGGACACAGCTTCAGCCGTGCCGATAAACCCGCCCCATAATTCTGGGCTCTAGCCTCTGAGGTTCTGATTCCTCATGAAGCTGTTCAAACCAGCTCTACTTCTGTTCTCTTCTTATATCAAATGCATAAGCAAGAAAACCAGTAGTAACCGTAGGCGTTTCGGAGAAGTGGAAAACCGGTCCATGTGCCTGCGGTTCAGTTGCTTCCATATTGACCCTTTATGTGAAGAATCGCTCCCGCCTCAGCGGAGACCGTTGCAACTCGCGGACCCTTCTCAGGTTTCTGTCCCATCTCGCACAGCTTCCACAAACACTCCACAGCCAGAAGGCAGGAAGAACGGCCTGATGAGTGGAAAAGCCGGCGGAAACCAGCATTTACGTGCCTAATTGCTCAGTCAGTTTATTAAGCAACCTGTTCAAATCCTTGTCGTTCTTGCGAACCTCTTCAATCTTGTCTACGGAATGCAACACCGTCGTGTGGTGCTTGCCACCGAACTGGCGTCCGATTTCAGGCAGCGAAGCCTCCGTGAGGTGCTTGGCCAGATACATCGCAATCTGCCGCGGATAGACGATGGAACGTGAATTGTTCTTCGCCTTGATTTCCACCAGGCGCAGGCCGAATTGCTCGGCAACCGCCTTCTGAATGGATTCAATTGTCACCTTGCGAGCCTGCGAATCGATGAAATTCTTCAGTACCTGTTGGGTATAGGGAAGCGTAATTTCCGCCCCAATCAGCGAAGAATGCGCCACCAAACGGATCAGTGCGCCTTCCAGTTCACGCACATTCGACCGGATATTCGAGGCGATAAACAGCGCCACATCCGTCGGCAACGTTACCCGTTCCTGCTCCGCCTTCTTTTGCAGGATGGCGACTTTCGTCTCCAGGTCCGGCGGCTGAATATCGGCGATCAGCCCCCACTCGAACCGGCTGCGCAGGCGATCCTCGAATTCCGCCAACTCCTTCGGCGGACGGTCGCTGGCAATCACAATCTGCTTCATCGACTCGTGCAGCGCATTGAATGTGTGGAAGAACTCTTCCTGCGTGCGCTCTTTCTGCGCCAGAAACTGGATGTCGTCCACCAGCAATACGTCCACCGTCCGGAATTTATCCCGGAAGCTGATCATCTTGTCGTAGCGCAGCGAGTTGATCATCTCATTGGTGAACTTCTCGCTCGACACGTAGCAGATCGCCGACTGCGGCGTCCGCCGCTTGATCTCATGCCCGATCGCCTGCATCAGGTGCGTCTTGCCCATCCCCACGCCACCGTACAGGAACAGCGGGTTGTAGGCTTTCGAAGGCCGCTCCGCCACCGCCTGGCAAGCCGCGCTCGCGAATTGGTTCCCGCTCCCGATCACGAACGCGTCGAACGTGTATCGCGGATTCAGTTGCGCCGCGCTGTCCCAGTCGAACCGTCCCTGTGCCGGATGCAACCCCGGCGCCGCCTGTGAACCCGAAGCCGGAGCCGACAGCCCGCCGTCATGATGGATCGGCGTGTTCAAAGGATCGTCGTCGGCGGTAACGAATTTCACATCCTCGTATCCCAGGCCGAGATTGTCGAGCGCTTCCTGAATCAGATCCGCGTATTTGTCGCCTACGTGGCGGAACTCGGCGGTTGGAACGCGCACGAACAAGACTTTATTGCTGGCATGGCTGTACCGCGTCGGCTTCAACCAGGTGTCGTAGGAGTGCCGGTTGACTTTCTTTTCCAGGGCGTCGAGGATGCGCACCCAGGGATTCGGGATGATGGCCGAACTGGTGAGAGACATTGTCTACCAGAATAACGTTTGCCAGAATAACGGTTGCCGTAAATATCGAAAGCGCCCGAGCAAAAAAAGTCCGGGAAAAACCGATCTTGAAAGTATGAGTTCTTCTTTTACTGCAGAGCAGCTTCTGTTTTGCAGTACGGGTTGTGGTTGAAATTTATTACGAGACGAATCGCATACTAGCACAAAAAAATCGCCGCGTCGGTGCGCTGCAACAAAAAATTTCGCGCGGGCGTTTTATAGAATCACCAATTTTTTCGCGCTGTCAAGTGTCGAGAAAATAACTGCCGCGCAAAGTGTGCAATACAAAAAAGAGGTGAGAGGGCGGAAGTCAGATTGCGGAGGTGACAACCCAAAGGTACGTGATGGTTTTACTTCTGACCTCTAACCTCTGCAATCTGATTTCGCCTCAGTTCGTCCGCCGTTCCCGTCTCGCTGGCGCCGTCTTGTAATTCCCGGGATACACCACCACCGACCGTCTTCCGCCCTCGCCGTCACTCTCGGTGCGCAAATCTTTTTCCTCGCGCAGCGCCAGGTGCACGATCCGCCGCTCCCGCGACGACATCGGCCCGAACCGGTACGGCTCGCTCGTCCGCCGCACCTGCTCCGCCGCCACCCGCGCCGCCAGTTGCAACTCCTCGATTCTCATCGCCCGGAAATTCTTGCAGTCGAACCAGATCTTCTCGTGCTCATTGCCCTGCAGGTGCAGGATCTCCGACGCCAGCAACTCGAACGATCGCAGCAACTCGCCGCTTCGCTCCAGCAACAGCCCCGAGTCCGGCCCCGCAAACTCCACCAGAATTTCCGGACGCTCCCACTCGCGATTCTGCGCGATCGGAGGATCCACCGTGATCCGATACTTTAGCTTGAAGCCGCCATTCGAAATGACAGCCTGCAGAAATTCCCCAATCTGTTTAGCAGCAGCAACCTTGTCTGTGATCGGCATAAGTTAAGTTCTCAGGTGTCAGGTCTCAGCCCCCGCCAGACAAGATCTAGCTGACGGCTGACAGCTGATAGCTGACGGCTATTTCTCTTTCTTCCGCGCCCGCTTCGCCATCATCTCCCGCATCTCGCGGCCCAAGGAGGAGCGGTTGAGCGCCGCCTGCTGCGCAATCATGATCACCTGGCCAGCGCACCAATACAAGCCCAGCCCCGCCGGCAGGTTAAAGCTGATGAAGCCCATCATGACGGGCATCATAAGATTCATCATCTTTTGCTGCGCCGGGTCCATTCCGCCCTGCGGCGTCATCCGCTGCAGCAGAAACATCGTGACCACAATCGCGACCGGCAGGATGTAATGCGGATCGGGCGCTGAAAGATCTTTAATCCACAGCCACGGCGCGTGTCTCAAATCCATCGCCACGTTCAGCATCCGGTAGTACGCGAACAGAAAGGGCATCTGGATCAGCATCGGCAAACATCCGCCCGCCGGATTCACGCCCTCCTTCTTATACAGCGCTGCCACCTCTTCGTTCATCTTCGCTTTTTCAGGATCGCGCAGGCTGTACTTCTTGTACTTCTCCTGGATCTGCTTGATCTGCGGCGCCACGCGCTGCATCTTCAGCATCGACTTCATCTGGGAAAGCCGCAGCGGCAGCAGCGCCAGATTGATGACCAGCGTCTGCAGCAGGATCGCCCAGCCCCAGTTCGGGACGATGTGGCCGTGCATCCACTTAAGCCACAAAAACAGCGGCACGGCAATGTATCCCAGCATCGATCCGAAGTCGATGACCTTGCGCAAGTCCGGATCCGCACCCGTGATTCCCGGCACGCTTACCGATTGCAACTCTGCCAGAGATTTCGGCCCCACATACATCCGCACATCGCTCGGGCCCTTCAAACTGCCGACCGCAATCCCGAACACATCCACCTTGTCCTGCTGCTTGTTATTGGGATCGGACGCATTGTGCGGAATCTCGATTGCGCCGCGCAGCGTCACCATCGCTGCGTTCTGCGGATCCTGCGGCAGGAAGACAGCCGCGAAGTACTGCTCCGAGACAGCCGCCCAGTGGAAAGGGCCAGGGATGGTGCTGCCGCCAATCACCTTGATGGAGGGCAGGATTGTCCAACTGCTCGTCGACAGCCGTTCAACGTGGCCGTCGTACTGGTAGGCCACCTGGCTGGTCGCATACTGCGGACCGGTGATTTGATCGCCAAACCCAGCCGGCCACATCGGAAACGCCGCGACCTGCGCCCCCTTCTGATAGACCGCCGTCTTCACCCCAACCACATAACTCGAGCGATCGAACGTGTAGCTCTTCTCCACCGAAACGTCGCCATCGGAATACACGAACTTAATTTCTTGTGGAGAAGAAAGAAGAGTAGAAGACAAATCGGTTTTCTGAGAACTGAGAACTGAGAACTGAGAACTCGCAGTCGCGGGTGCCCCATCCTTCCGCGTACCTTGCGGAAGGGTGGGAGTAGCATCCGAAATGTTCGCCGCAGCCTGAGAACTCGCAGTTACCACGTACAGCGCCGAGTTCACCTTGTCCCGCAGCCCCTCGTCATACGTCCACAACGTCAGCGGATACCCATACTTCTCCGCCGCCGTGGCATTCACCAATTCGAGTTGCCCACCTTTGTCGTCGGTGTATTTCTTCAGCACCCACGATTTGACCCGCCCGCCGCGATTGGTGAACACGATCCGGTAGTCGTCATTTTCAATCACCGTCTCCGACTCGCTCGTAGCCTGTAGAGACCGGGCTTGCCCCGTCTCCGGCGACGCCTTCTTCTTCCCGGATGTACCCGGCGCCGTTGGCAGTTGCGTTGGAGTTTGCGAAGGAAGTTGCGCCTGATTCTGCGCCGGAACCGCCTGCGAACTCTCCGTCTTCGCCGCAGGCTGCGGCCCATACTTCTTCAACAGCGGCTGGAACAGCATGATGACCAGAAACGTCAGCGCAAACACCACCAGCAGCTTGCGCTCCATCCCGGGTTCTTGTTGAGGATTATGAAATTCAGCCAAATCAGTCGCCCATCATTTCCAAGTTAGTCGCTGTAGAGACGGGGCTTGCCCCGTCTCCGCCGGCGCTGCAAAACGGCCTATCCTTCACCACCGCATCCAGCCCACCCTTAGCCAGCGGATGGCACCGCAACAGCCGCCCCGCCGCCATCATTCCGCCGCGCAGCGCGCCATACCGCTCGACCGCTTCCATAGCGTATTCCGAACAAGTCGGCACATACCGGCAAGACGGCGGAAACGCCGGCGAAATCCACCGCTTATAAACTCGCAGCAGCCAGAGCGCCACAGACTTCATTTCTTCATTTCTCCATCAGCTTTTTCGCAATCGCATCCAGCGCCCGCCCCACTTCCTCGAGCACCACCGAAAATTCCAAAGTCAGCACCGACTTCTTCGGATTGATTACCACATCGACCGCGCCCGCGCCCTTAAGCGCCGAACGCTGCAGCCGCACCGCTTCGCGCAGACGCCGCTTGATCCGGTTCCGCTCCACCGCGCCGCCCAGCACCCGGCCCACCGTGAACCCGACGCGCGCGCTTCTTTCCGCCAAAGCACTCTCCGATAGAGCGCCCTGCGGTGAAGCGCCCTCCGCCTGCCGCAGATAGAACACGGTCATGTGCGCGGAAAAGTGCCGCCGCCCCTGCTTGTACACGCGATCAAAGTCGGAATGCTTCAGCAGCCGCCCCGAACGCGGAAAGCCACGCGAAAAGCCTCCGCCCGCTTTCGCCGCGGGCTGCTCTACACTCCGCTCCCGAGCGTCGGCGCTCACCAGCTCACCATCCTGCTCTATCCAATTGCCAGCTTCCAGTTGCCCAAACGCCCGTTTTTTCTGGCAACTGGCAACCGGGAACCGGCAACTGATTAACGGGGGAAAACTACTCGCGGAAACCCGGTTTCACCGAGACGCGCTTGCGTCCCTTCGCCCGGCGGCGCGACAGCACTGCGGCCCCGCTCTTCGTCTTCATGCGAGTCCGGAACCCGTGCTTCTTCGAGCGCTTGCGCCGGTTGGGTTGAAATGTACGTTTCGGCATCGAAAATCCCTGCTCCTGATGGAATCAGCTTCCTTGAGGCGAACCGTAAGTATAAATGACGCGCACCAGATGCGGCAAACAGGCTTGGAGCGGTCGCGAGTGCTAAGCTACTTCGTTCCGATGCTGATCCTGCCCATCTCGCGGAGTTGGATGAATTCTCGTGCCGCGCGACGTCTTTATTTCGCTTGCTCTCTGCTGGCGCTTGCACTGACCGGTACTCTCATGGGAGTGCGCGGCGCCCAAGGAGCCATTGGGACACACACACTGCCGCCGGCAACCGCGGCCCTTTTGCGGTTGGTCTTGATCCCTGAGGTGATCGGAACGGCACTGTTATGGGTGGCGATGCTGTATTTCTGGTTTAGCTTCGACCCATCATCGTGGCTGAAACGTGCGCTCTGGTTCCCGTTTATTTTCTTTCTTCTTCCTGCTGCTCTCGCCTTATACCAGTTCTTTGTTTATCGAAAGTGGGCACGGAGCGATAGCGAAGCCCCTACACGTGAACCCAGCGTCACACGGCTAGAATGATTGTGTGAACTTAGACGACACCATCGTCGCCATAGCCACCCCGCCCGGCCGCGGCGGCATAGGCGTAGTTCGCCTGGCCGGCCCCGAAGCGCGATCAATCGCCGCGCCCATGCTGCGCCTGAGACACGAACTCGAGCCCACCCGCTCCGTCTTCGGCGAACTCGTCGAACCCCGGGTGCCCCACCCAAGCTCTGCTTGGGTGGGCCCGTCACCCGACGAAATGTCCGACGAAATGAAAGACGGGCCTCCACCCTCCTCCACCCGCATCGACGAGGTCGTCGTCACCTACTTCGCCAAGCCCCACTCCTACACCACCGACGACATCGTCGAAATCTCCGCCCACGGCTCCCCGGTAGTCCTCCGTCACATCGTGGAACTAGCCTTAGCCCAGGGCGCCCGTCTAGCCGAGCCCGGAGAATTCACCATGCGCGCCTTCCTCAACGGACGCCTAGATCTAACCCAGGCCGAAGCCGTCCGCGACCTGATCGACGCGCAAACTCTATTTCAAGTCAAGGTAGCCGCCCAGCAGTTAGAAGGAGCGCTCTCCAACCGCCTAAAGCCCATCAAGCAAGAGCTAATTAACCTGATCGCCCTGCTGGAAGC
>Ga0326728_10002970_pt1 | contig 54723 bp, 49 predicted proteins | sample MB3enrmetagenome_FD_207602 | JGI IMG/M metagenome (GOLD analysis project Ga0326728, IMG submission 207602) | Lab enriched peat soil microbial communities from McLean, Ithaca, NY, United States - MB31MN | ecosystem: Environmental > Terrestrial > Soil > Wetlands > Peat | place: USA: New York... | reverse complement strand
CGTTTCATACTCAGCAAATCGAGTAAGTACTTGAGGCATCCGTTTGTCGGTGTCGCATTAGCATCAAAGCAGGGCATACCAGAAGACATACTACACATAATCGCAGTGCATTCAAAAGAGGCAGCTGGTTTCAAGAGGTCTCCCGAAGCAATAATCTTCCATCATGCAGACTTCACCGAATTTGAGCTTGTTCAATAAGCGACAGCGACTGCATCTATACATTGGTTGCATTAGTAGGTCGTCATAGTCGATTCTGCAAATCATGCATGCAACATTTGAGCCACGACATTAAGCTAACCGACCGGGAATCGTTACGACTGTAGCGCGAAAGTTGGCAGAGTTCGCCGTCAACCTGAAGTACGATGACATACCGTCGGAAACAGTCCGCGAGGCCAAGAGATTTCTACTGGATTCTATGGGATGCGCCTTACGCGGATGTCTCAGCGAAGACTTCGCTATCTTGGTGAAGGTGCTGGATGAACTCGGAGGCACTCCCGAGGCAACAATCATCGGAAGCGGTTCTAAGACCAACTGTTACAATGCCGCATTAGCTAACAGCCTTCTCATTCGCGCCCTTGATTATAACGACATTTACTGGAAGCAAGATCCAAGCCATCCCAGTGACCTGATCCCAGCGGCGCTTTCAGTTGGTGAGCGTGAAAACAAGTCTGGAAAAGATCTGATCGCGGCGATGATAATTGGATATGAATTGGAAATGCGACTCTGTGAATCCGCAATTCCGGGAATTCGAGAAAGGAAGTGGCATCACGCGTCGCTTACTCAGTTCGTGTCGCCCGTCGTTGCTGGAAAAATGCTCGACCTTAACGTTGACCAGATGTGTAATGCCATAGGAATCTCAGGCAGCCACAACTTCACCCTCGGAGCGGTGACGGCTGGTAAGCTGTCAATGGTCAAGAACATAGCAGACCCATTGGCAGTTCAGAGTGGGGTGATGGCTGCTCTAATGGCGAAGAAGGGGTTCACAGGCCCAGAAGCAGTCTTCGAAGGAAAAGAAGGCCTAGTCGACACGATAGGAGGAAGATGGGATATGGATGTGGTGACCAAAACTCATGAGGGTTTCAAGATTATGGAGTGCTCGATGAAGCCATTTCCTACTGAGGGGCTTACTCATTCACCAATCACCGCCACGCTAACACTGTTGAATCGCCATCGGATCATGCCCGAGGAAATAGAGGGAGTCGTGGTTAGAACAATCTCGCGAGCGGTCGATATTCTGGCGGATCCATCAAAGTACACACCTACCTCCAAGGAGACTGCCGATCACAGCCTACCTTACTGTATAGCAGCCGCTATTGTTGATGGAAAGGTGACCTTGGACCAGTTTACAAAAACTAAGCTGAACGACAACCGCATCCGTAGCCTCATCAACAAGATCAAGGTTGTCGCTGACCCGGAGTTGGAGAAGCTCTTTCCGGAACTGGCCACCGCCATAGTTGAGGTAACGTGCAAGGACGGACAGCGCTTCACAGAGAGAGTTGATTTTCCGAAGGGAAATCCCAAGAACCGAATGAATGACGAAGAAGTCCTAACGAAATTCCATGCTAACGCGTTATCAGTAGTGAGTGAGGAGAGGGAGAAGGCAATAATTAGCGAGATAATGAATGTGGAAAGTCTTCAAATTCACGAGCTTACGCAACTTCTTGCTAGGACTTGACTGTGCCGACTCCCGCTAGATCACACAGATCCCTCATCAGCATCAGTAACCAGCTACCCGATGCGGAAAGCCCGCTTCTGGTTCACTCAAAATAGGAAGTGTGATGTTAAGTCATGATGTGTTTGATTTCGGCGGCGATCAGTTCTGCCAGCTCTGATGCTGCTCGTTGTACTTGTGGGCTGAGTGTCTCGCTAAACGTGAATTGCGGGTTGATGTCGATTGTGAAGATTCTGAGTGTGCTGGGTATCTTGGCCGGTTCGAGTTTCTTGTAGAGTGTTAGCGCTGTGGCGAAATTTGTTGAATGAGGCGACGATGCATATTCTGTATCTTTGAACTGCTCCGGTGAGAGCTCACGAATCTTGCCGGTCGTTTCGCTTGAGGCAACCGAGTCTATGATGAATACGCTTTCATAACCCAATATTTCCTCGACGAGTCTGAGCCCGCTTAGGCTTAGTTCTTTGTACTCCAAACCTGGTCGTGCCGGAATCTTGTCCTTTACTATTCTGACTACGCTAATTCCGACGGCGTCGTCGCCCATTATGGGGTTCCCGAGCCCTACAAGTAAGACGGTCATGTGGCGCGTCTCCCTTTTTGCCGGGATTTTTAGGGCGTTCGTATGTTGTAGAGCAGCGCTCGTTGCTTGCTGTAAATCTTGATGTCCAGCGGCATCTGGCCGGGCAATGTGTGAGTGGCGCATGCGTAGCAAGGGTCGTATGCCCTGAACGCCATCTCAACCATGTTCAGGATGCCGTCGGACACGTTCCCGTTCCTGATTACCCCTTCAGCGGCTTGCTTGATCGACATGCTGATTGCCGCATGGTTGTTCGTCGTCGCCACGATGAGATTAACGCCTTTCACAATTCCATTCGCATCCGTCTTATAATGGTGAATCAATGTGCCGCGCGGTGCCTCAACTGCACCAACTCCCTCGTCAGGTGTCTTGGTCGGAATAGTTCGAATGTTCGGGTTCGTGATGTCGGAGTCTTGGCTTAGTTGCAGCAAGCGTTCCGATGCGTATGTTAGTTCGACGAGGCGGGCCCAGTGCGTTGCGAGTGTGGAGTGAATGGGTTTGTGGCCTAGGGTTTCGTACATTCTCTTGTATTCAGCTTGCGCTGTAGGGGTTGCCATGCCCTCGGCAACGTTCAAGCGGGCGAGCGGCGTTGCCTTGTAAACCCCACTCTCCATCCCCCCCACCAGCCCCTTCCAACCAACTTTCTTCAAGTATGGGAACTTGAGGTACGTCCACGGCTCCACGTGTTCAGAGATGTGCTGTTCATATTCGGCTGGTGAGAATTTTGCGAATTCTTCGCCCTCTGGATTCACGACCCTAATCTTGCCATCATAGAAGTTCACGTGGTTCTGGTCGTCGACTGTTCCCATGCAGTAAGTTTGAGTCGCGTACGCCTCATTTGTAATGAGGCTTACGTAGTCCTTGTTCTTGAGGACTATATCGTCGAACAATGACAATGTGTATTTTGCGAACTCGACTTCGGATTCTGCTATTGATTGTATTCTGGTTCTCTCGTCTTCGGTTATGCCCTTGCTTACTCCGCCTGGAACGCCGCAGCTGGGATGAATTCTCTTTCCGCCAACCATGGCAATGACGTCTAGCGCGTCCGAGCGATGCTTAATGACGGAATTACCGACTTCCAGCCCGAGCTTCCCTATGACGCCGAGGATGTTCCTCTCGGCCTTAGGTGCCGTAGGCCCCATCACAAAGTCTGGGCCAGCGAGTATGTAGAAATGGGTTATGTGGTCGGCTACGAAGAAGGCGCTGTAGAGGAGTTCCCTCAACTTCTTTGCCGCTGGGGGCGGCTCGACATGGAAGACTGCGTCAAGTGCTTTGGTGGACGCTATATGGTGTGCTTCGGGGCAGACGCCGCAAATTCGACTGGTGATATCAGGCATTTCCTCCACTGGTCTGCCCTCGCAAAATTTCTCGAAACCCCGCAATTCTGGGACTTGGAAGTACGCGTTCTCCACGTTTCCCTCATCGTTCAGGAAGATGGAGATTTTGCCGTGCCCTTCGAGTCTCGTAATAGGGTATATGGTGACGGCCTTCATTGTTTGGTCCTCCTCAGCAAAGAATGGGCCAGGCCAAACCGGTAAAATGTGCCTAATGGGTCGGGCACTGAATCCGCGAGTCTTTGAATATCCTCTTCACTATCCGCGTCGAAAATCGAGGATAGAGCTGAAAGCATTTTTGCGCCCTGGTCAATGGCTTTGGGTAGCGGGCCGTAACATCCCCTGCATGGCATGTTTGCGTCTAGGCATATGCTGCCGCAACCTCCGCGGGTCGCGGGTCCCATGCAGATTATGCCCTGTTCAAGAAGGCATTTCTGGTGATCCGGAATTGTCTGGTATGACCTCACAATCTTAGTAATTTTCTTGTCAGTCCGAACGCGTTTGCATTCATGACACAGAGATTTCTCTGAGGCGCCTAGCACTGCTCCTATAGGCGGAAGTTCGCCTCCAACGAACTGGCTGATCACTTTCGAAACCTGCTCGCCAACTGGTGGACATCCAGGGACGTAATAATCAACATCCACAACTTGGTCGAGGGTTTTGACGGTGTTGTAGAATTCCGGTATGGTGAGTTCTCCTTCGTCTTTCTGCACTTTGATCTGAGGGAATATTTTTTCCGGGTTTTCTGTTGTTGACGTCTCTATGTAGGAGTTTGCGAAGATTTGGTCACGGTTGCTCGTATTGGCTAGGGATGGTATTCCACCTAGGTATGCGCAAGAACCAAAGGCTACGAGTAGTTTGGATTTCGCTCTCAGTAACTGAGCTAGGTGTTCGTTCTCCGAGTTCTGTATCGCGCCGTTGAAGAACGAGACGTCGATGCCTTTTTCGGGCATAGCTTCGAGGTCCGAGTACTTGTAATCCATGACTGCAGGCCAGAAGACTATGTCAACCTTGTTGGCTAAGTCGATGATCTTTGCTCCTAGCTCGAATATGGCTATCTCGCATCCGCCGCAGCTACTTGCCCAGTTGAACGCAATCTTAGGCTTCGTCATGCGGCTACCTCCATCGTAGTTTTCCAATTGAGGGGCCCAAGTGAACGGATCTCCTCAGTCATGCCTCTGACCACCCGGGCGTATCTCTCACCTTCAGATGCTGAGATCCATTCTAGCCTCACTCGTTCTCGTTCTATTCCGAACTGGTCGAGCATCCTTTGCAGAAGTCTGAACCTTCGCAGTGTCTTCAGATTGCCGTTCGTGTAATGGCAATCGCCTGGGTGGCAGCCGGCGATTAGTACGCCGTCTGCGCCTGAGGCGAGAGCTCTTAGGACGAAGCTTGGGTCGATTCTGCCTGAACAGTTGACTCGCATAGCGTTGAGGTTTGGCGGGTACTTCATTCTGCTCGTTCCAGCGAGGTCGGCGCCGGCGTACGAGCACCATTTGCACAGAAAACCAACGATTTTGGGTTCGAAAGTTTTCTCCAATTCAACTGCCTCCATTATGCGACAATCGCCTCAATCATGGCGAGTATCTGTTGATCTGTCAGATTCCGCAGCGATAGCGAGCTTGATGGGCAGGAGGCTACGCAGGTTCCGCAGCCTTCGCAGAGGGCCTCAGAGACTTCGGCCTGGTTCGTGTTTGCGTTGAGGGTGAGTGCCTCGTACGGGCATAGTGGAATGCATATGCCGCACCCACTGCATGTTTCGAGAACTTGGGCGACTGTTGGTTCACGTTCGAGCGTCGGGCTTGAGAGGAGGTCCAGTGCCTTGGCCGCTGCGCCGCTTGCCTGTGCCACAGTTTCCGGGATATCTTTCGGGGCTTGTCCCGCTCCAGCGAGGTAGATTCCAGCAGTTGGGCTTTCCAACGGTCGGAGTTTCGGGTGAGCCTCAGAGAAGAAGCCGTTGGCGTCTAATGATGCTTTCAGAGTGCTCGCCAGCTCCTTTGATCCCGCGCTCGGAATCATACCAACGGCTAGTACAACTAGGTCGGCGTTGATCTGAACTCTCTTTCCGCTGATTGTGTCGACGCCTTTTACGATGAGCTTGCCGTTTTCTTCGTAGACTTTGGCTACTCGTCCTCGAAGGTAGAGCAATCCTCGTTCCTCTTGGCAGCGTTTTACGAATTCTTCATACCCTTTTCCGCCGGCGCGGATGTCCATGTAGAATACGTACGCCTGCCCTTCAGGGACTTTTTCCCTGAACATCATTGCATGCCGCGCGGTGTACATGCAGCATATTTTCGAGCAGTAAGGCAGCGCGGTTTCTGGTTCGCGTTGCCCAGCGCATTGGATGAAAACGATTTCTCTCGGAACTCGGCCGTCGGATGGGCGTCTGATTTCTCCTAGTGTCGGTCCGGATGCTGATAGCATGCGTTCGAATTCGATGCTGGTCATGACATCTGGACATGTTCCATAACCGTATTCGGTTAGTTTCGTGGCGTCGTAGAGTTCATACCCTGTGGCCACGATTATGGCCCCTACTTCAAGTTCGTGAGTCTGGGGCCACGCGTCTAGGTTCATGCAGGCTGTTCCGAGTTGGTCGCAGGCTTTCTTGCATTCCCCACATGCTTGGGGCAGTAAGCCTAAGCAGTTTTTCGCGTCGAGTACATACGCGGGTGGTACCGCCTGAGCAAAAGGTGTGTAAATCGCTTTTCTCCAAGTCAATCCGAAGTCAAATTCGTTGGGGACATCGGCCGGGCAGACCTTAGCGCATTCTCCACAGGCGTTGCATTTTGCCACGTCAACATACTCCGGTTCCTGCCGAACTTTGACCTTGAAGTTGCCGATGTAACCCCTCACTTCCTCGACTTGGGAAAGCCGGAGGAGTTTGATGTTGGGGTGCCTGTACACTTCCACCATCAGGGGGCCGAGAATGCAGATGGCGCAGTCGAGTGTTGGGAATGTTTCTGAAAGCTGAGCCATCCTTCCCCCAATCGATCCTGACTTTTCGACTAGGTACACTTGGTAGCCGGCGTTTGCCACATCCAGGGAAGCGCGAATGCCCGCGATGCCTCCTCCAATAATGAGAACTTTCCTAGTTACCGGGACTGTGATGGGTTGAAGGGGTTCGTTGAGTTTGACTTTCTCAATTGCCTCGCTCACTATGATGTGGGCTTTTTCTGTCGCCTTCTGAGGGTCGTCGTGAACCCAGCTGCTCTGTTCGCGAATATTCGCTATTTCGCAGTTGTACTTATTCAGGCCGGACAGCTGTGCGATAGTCTTGAATGTGGCCTCGTGCATCGCTGGTGAGCACGCGGCGACTACGATCGCATCCAGCTTATGCTGCCTTATGCTATCCTTGATTAATGCTTGGCCTGGTTCTGAGCAGAGGTACTTGTGGTCAGCCGCGAAAACGATGTCTGAACGCTTGCTTGTTTTTTCGACGATATCCTTGATGTCCACAGTTCTCGCGATGTTCAGGCCGCAGTGGCAGACGAATAATCCAACTCGTTTCAATGTCGATCTCGCCCTTCTGACGTTGGGATCTGCGCTTCGCGGATCGCTTGCATTTGTTGCATGTCAAGCTCTAGTTCCTCTGGGCGAAGTCCCAAGGCTAGTCCCAGAAGCTGGGTGAAGTAGACAACGGGCAGAAATTTTTCGGCCGAAGCATTCTTGGCCCGGGGAATTTGGCTCGATTCTAGGTTATATTTGCAAAGGGGGCAGCCTACAGTCAATAACCTAGCTCCGCATGAGTGCGCAGACTTGACGATGGTTGCGGACATGGGTTGACTGTTTTCGGAGGATCCTACGCTCAGGTATGATCCGCAACAGTCAGTTCGGGCCGGGTAATCGATTGGCGTGCATCCAAGTCTCATCAGTAGGTTCTCTAGGATTGAGGGCCTGTTCGGATCATCGAACTTCATTTCCTCGAAAGGACGGAGGAGTAAACATCCATAGTATGCGCCGACACGTACCCCTTTTAATGGCGCTTTAACCGCTTTTTCGATAGCGTCGAAACCAACTTGGTCTCTGAGGATTTCCAGAAAGTGTACTACGTCCACTCGACCGTTGTATGAGTCTTCGTTGAATGTGTTGATAGATTGCTGTGCAGGCGAGGCGAGCTTGGCACGCAGGTCGGTTCTTTTGAGGACGTTGTAGCAACCTGCGCACAGAGTGACTAGTCTATCGCTTTCTTGTTGTGCTCTGGCAAGAATGCGATTTGGTCCAGCTCTTGTCATGAGGTTGTCTTCCACGTTTGACAACACCGCGCCGCAACAAAGCCACCCCTGCATTTCTTTCAATTCGAAACCGAGGGCGCGTGCACAGGCCTTCGCGGATGCATCGTAGTCCTTGGCCACGGTTCGGAGTGTGCAACCAGGGAAGTAGAGGTAGGACTGCACTGTTTCACCTCAATAAGAGCTGAGTTTTCTGTAGGCACTCACCAGGCCTTGTTGTGGAATGTCGGCGGAGACAGCCTCTATATTGAGCTCGTAGGGGTCTTGGCGCAGCTTAATTGTACGAAGTGCCTCACAGATCTTGCTAACATCGAGGCCCCTCGGACATTGGGTTTCACAGGCGAAACATGTCGCGCATAGCCAGAGTGATTTTGCATCAAGCACTTCTTGAAGGCCAAGCTGCAAGTAACGAACCACCTCATGAGGCAGTAGGTCCATTTGAGCGGCTGAAGGGCAAGTGGCTGAGCATTTTCCGCACTGATAGCAGAGTGCGATGTTCTGGCCGCTAATCGCTTCGACCTTGTGAAGCAGTGGACTTGCGATTGAGTCGGCCGATAGGATGCTCGCCACTTCATTCCCATCCTCTTACTGCGAAGGCCTCCAGTTCGATCTTTGCTTCCTTGCTGCGATAGTCGGGAAGAATGATGGGGCTGTGCCGGTCTGGTTTGTAACCCGCTTTTGTTAGTTCCTTGTGAAATCTTACAACGTGACTGAGTGTTGGTTTTCCTCCAACGGAGGTGCGTGATTTCTGTGCGGCATCAATTCCCGCTCGCCTGCCGAAAACCAATATGCCTAACAATGAATTGCCCATCAGGCGGTTTCTTCCGTGCACTCCGCCGGCCGCTTCTCCTGCAATGTATAAGTTGGGGACATTTGTGCGGCCGTTTTCGTCTATGAGGACGCCGCCGTTCTGGTAATGTTGGGTTGGGTACATGAGAACCGGTTCTTTGACTATGTCGATGCCGAATCTCTTGAATTGTCGAACCATGGCCGGGGCAAGGCTCTGAGTTCGGCCAGGGCCTTTCAGAGCGTCGATGAGTGGAGTGTCCAGCCAGACGCCAACGAGACCGCCAGGAGTTGTGACACCTTTCTTACGTTCCTTGCATTCTCGGATAATTGCGGAGGAAACAGCGTCTCTAGTTTCAAGTTCGTTAACGAATCGTTCCCCGTCTATGTTGACAAGCTGGGCACCGATGCTTCGCATTTTCTCCGTCACAAGTTGTCCGGAGATTAGTTCCGGAAAAGCTACACCGGTTGGATGGTATTGGATTGTGTCTACGAAGGCTAACTTGCAGCCTGCCCTATACGCTAATGCTAAGCCGTCGCCTGTTGCACCATAGTGGTTTGTTGTTGGGAATCCCTGTACATGTAGTCGCCCCGAACCGCCAGTCGCTATTACCGTTGTTTTCGAACTCACGACTGTGTACTCGTCGGTTTCCATGTTGAGAAGGACTGCTCCAACAGCGTTCCCTTGCTCATCGGTCAACAGTTCTATTGCGGGCGAAAATTCGATTACTTGAATGTGGAGGTTAGTCACTTCGTCCCGGAGCGTTCGCATTATTTCGGCGCCTGTATAATCTCGGGCTGCATGCATTCGTTTTCTGCTTGTCCCGCCTCCATGCATCGTTACGAAGGTTCCGTCAGCCTCTTTGTCGAACATCATGCCCAAGTTTTCAAGCCATTCAATGACAGAAGGGGCGTCCGTGACGAGCGCTCGAACTAGGCTGGGTATGTTTGTGTACCCTCCCCCTCCCATCACGTCAAGGTAGTGAATTGCCGGAGAATCGTTCGCTTTGTCGGATGCCTGGATGCCGCCTTGCGCCATCATCGTGTTTGAGTCGCCGAATCGAAGCTTAGTGCAGAGCACGACCTTTGCACCCTGTTGGTGGGCAGCCAAGGCTGCCGCGGCACCTGCGCCACCGCCGCCAATGACAAGTACGTCGGCGTGGATGTCTACTTTGGAGAGGTCGATTTTCCCGGGATTTAACCGGCTGTAGGATTCAACGATGTCGCCGAGCTCATTGACAATTGGGTCGCCTTTGCTTGCGCCGACAAGAAGTTTTCTTGTTGTGCCGGGCTTGTAGTCCGGGTGAAATTTCTCAAGTAATGCTTTCTTCTCCTCTGGTTTCAGCTTTGGAAAAGGTTGTTTCATCCGTTTTTCTCGGGTAGCCGCAACTTTGTCAATGGACCGCCGCATTTCCTCACTGTAAGTGATAACCGTTCGCCATTGTTGCGATTGTGAAGACACTTAGGCTACCTCCGCTTCGATCTCGCGGGCGTTATACAATTTCGTCAACTGTGCTGTGTCCAACTTCGTGAGCCGTTCCAGCTCGGCGTCGTAGAGACCGTTCTTGATCTGTTGAAGCCGTTCTTGGAGGTGTTTGGACCTCGGGGCCAAGTGTGCACCGTACAGTCTTCTTGCCAGAATTGCAACGTAGTATTGAACAATCTCGGCTGGGCACCTTGTAGCGCATAAGCCGCACATTATGCAATCGAATGAGAGGTCGGCCGCGGTGTGGATGTCGCCGCGCATCGCAGCACCCATGATGTCGATGACAGGTAGCTCCTGGGGACAGGCGCGACTGCAAGTGTTGCACTGCAAGCACCGCATGATCTCAGGATAGAAACGGGTAATAGAGGAAAAGTCGGCTGGCAGGTCCTTGATGTTGTACGTGGCCTTCGTGGCAGGGTGGAAGGGGAGCATCGAGAACACCATTCCGTCCTTGACTGGCGTCTGGCATGCAAGCCCGGTCCGTAGCCTGTAGTCGCCTTGAATTCTGTACACGGTTGCGCAGGCGCCGCAGAAGCCGCTTCGACAGCCGCACCCTCTCAGCAGGCGGTAACCTAAGTTCTCCATAGCAGTCAAGATCGTTAGGTTCTCTGGGACGCGATACTGCTTTCCGAAGACGTAGACTGTTATTTTCGAACCATCAGGTTTCATCTAATTTCTCCTCCGATGAAAGGGACGTTTGTCGTAGGTGAGTTTCCTCCTTTGTCGACCAGAAAGACTGCGAAATCAGGACAGATGTCCTCACAAACTCCGCAGCCAACACACAGTGAGAGATCCTTAACTCGGGGCGGGTGATATCCGATCTCGTTCACTTTCTTGCTTTCTTCGAAGACTTTCTTGGGGCAGAACTCTATGCAGAAAGAGCACCCCTTGCACCTCTCATCTATAATGACAATGTCAACGTCTCTGAGCTTCAGCCCCTGTGGGGGCAAGATCGGCTGCCTAGCGGGTTTCGGAGGGGCCCATTCCTTCACTAACCTAGGCCCGCCAGTGTCCATAGTAGCCCGGACGATTTCGCGGTCTACTTGCTGCGCTATGGCGCTCACCAGCTGAAGCCTCGCGTTACGAGGCCCTTTCAGTTCAATCTAGATATAGAGATAGTTCGTGAAGTAAATGCTGTGCATATTAAAGATACTAAAGCACGTACGTAATTACGAAAATCTAACTCGTAATTAGACCACGTTTTGTCAAATGGAGGTGGCGGGAAACTATGAGCGTCTCCATCCGTAGCGGTGAGTTCTTCATGTCAGGCAATCATGCCTGCGCTGAAGGGGCCATCGCAGCAGGGTGCAAATTCTACGGCGGTTATCCGATCACTCCGTCATCCGAGATCGCGGAATACATGAGCAGACGCCTTCCACAAGTCGGAGGGCATTATCTTCAGATGGAGGACGAGATTGGCAGCATCGCGGCCATCATCGGTGCGTCGAATGCAGGTGTTAAGAGTATGACGGCGACGTCCGGCCCGGGGTTCTCCCTGATGATGGAGAACATAGGGTTGGGCGTCATCACCGAAACGCCGTGCGTGATCGTGAACGTTCAAAGGGCGGGACCCAGCACAGGCATACCCACCCTCATTGGTCAGGGCGATATGATGCAGGCCCGGTGGGGATCCCATGGGGACTATGAGGTGATCGCCTTTTGCCCCAACAGCGTTCAGGAAATGTTTGACCTCACAATCAGGGCCTTCAACATGGCTGAGAAATACAGAACCCCTACTTTCCTGATGGCCGACCAAGTCGTAGCCCACATGACAAGCAAGCTCGTCGTTCCTCCACTTGACAAGATCGAAGTAGTGAATAGGAAAGAGCCAGTGAAGTCGGACAGCAACTACTTGCCATTCGATTTCAGTCAAGACTACCCACCCATGGCTGTGGCCGGTGATGGTTTTCACATTAATGTCGACAGCCTCACCCACGATGAACGAGGATACCCGTCGCTGAGCAACGATGACTCCCGAAGAATGTTAGATCACCTCATCGGGAAAATCAGAAACCACATGGAGGACATAGTTGAGGTCGAACATTATCTTACTGAAGACGCGGATGTGATAATCGTAGCCTACGGGGCGACATCAAGGTCGGCGTTGCGTGTCGTCAAAGAAGCACGACAAGCTGGAAAGAAAGTCGGCCTCCTTCGACTAATTACGGCTTGGCCTTTCCCGTCGAAGGAGGTCGAGCGTCTTGGCGCCAGCGCTAAAGCGATGATCGTTCCTGAAATAAACTATGGCCAAATCGAACATGTCGTTCGGGAGTACGCGGGGTGCCCTGTGATAGGTGTGCCTCATGCCGCCGGCGCTTTGATTCCTCCTGAGAAAATCTATGCGGCCTTGGAGCGACTATAGAATGGCTCAACTTGAATCGATCCACGAGATTGAGCCGATTACTAGAACGAATCCAAAGGATGAGTTGTTGCGCGCTGATAGGCTACCACATATCTGGTGCCCGGGATGTGGGCTTGGAATCGTGGTTGGGTGCTTAGTTGAAGCTATTAGAAATTCCGGGATTCCGCAGGACAAACATGTAGTTGTTTCAGGGATTGGTTGCACGGCGAGGATCCCCGGCTATCTGAGCCTCGATACATATCATACGACTCATGGAAGGGCTATTGCGTTTGCCACGGGCATGAAGGTCGCGAATCCCGATCTCGAAGTTACTGTTATTGCGGGGGACGGCGACCTCTTCAACATAGGCGGCAATCACCTAATTCATGCTATCAGGCGGAACGTTGACCTCAACATATTCTGCGTCAACAACTTCAATTACGGAATGACAGGCGGGCAATTCGGGGCAACCACCCCAATGGGTGCAAGGACTTCAACGACTCCGTACGGCAATTTCGAGGATTCCTTCAACATCCCATACATAGTTGCGGCTGCTGGGGCGCCTTTTGTGTCTCGATGGACGGCGCTGCACGCGAGGCAGTTGCTAAATTCGATGATAAGGGCATTCCACGTCCAAGGTCTGGCCTTTATCGAAATAGTTTCGCCATGCCCTCCGACTTTCGGGGATTTGAACAACTTCGACGACGCATTGGCAATGATGCACTATTTCAAAAGTTGTTCACGAATAGATGACAAAGCAGACCTCAGCAAGGTTGCTCTTTCAATGAAGCCGCCCGACCCAATCGTAGTAGGCAACTTTGTCGACATCAAGAAGCCCCCGTATCATGAAGCAGAACGGAAGTTCATCGAAGCGGCGATGGGTCGATCGAAATGACGCGGCAAGAAATTAGAGTCCACGGCCTCGGCGGTCAAGGAATAATTTCTGCCGGCCGGCTCATAGGAGAGGCTGCATCCCTTCGTGAACGGAAAGAAGTTGTGATGACCGAAGACTACAGCCCATACGTGACAGGAGGATGGTCAAGAGCAGACCTGGTCATTTCAGATGAACCAATCGACTACCCTCTTGTAACCAAACCCAATATTCTGCTGGCATTTTCACAAGACGGATTTGACGATAACTGGAAGACTACCGCGTCCAACGCGACAATAATCGTAGAGAAAGGCATAGTGAAAACATGTCCCGTTGAGAACCGAAAGCTCTTCTCAATTCCGGCGCTGAGTATCGCAGAAGAGCTTGGAAGACGCGTCGTTGCCAACATAGTCATGTTGGGCTTTTTCGCGGAGAAAACGAGAGTCGTGAGCAAGGAATCGTTGTTATCAGCCATTCTGAGCCGATACCCCAAGGCCACGAATCTCAACAGCAAGGCGTTCGGAAGAGGCGTCGAGCTCTCATCTCAGAAGGTGCAAGTGCTCGAGCTGACGCACTGATCAGATGAAGAAAAGGTGAGTTAACATGGTCTCTAGCCGAAACGAACGGGAAACCGACTTCGGCTTTCCCGATTTGAACAATGTTCACTCTGCTAAGCAGGCTAGCCTCCCATCGGGTTCAAGTTCGCGTGAGAGTTGTCACGACTATTGGAATCGGATGTGCGAACCGTACTCGCGTTGCGGGTCACCTGAGTTCACGCCCTGCGACTTCACCTCACACACACTCATGCAACCTCACCTTTCGATCATTAAGGCCGGAGGTGAACAGACTTAGGAAATACTATTGGACGATGCGCCGAATGCCGAGACGCGTACGGGGATGACGAATGCCTGAAATGTACGATTTGCGAGAGTGCACCTTACGACGTCTGTCCGCATTGCCCCCCTAGCTTGACATTGGGTGGATGATCCACCTCAGCTAAACGTCTCAAGCAACCCCGAACTGACGAAGGATAGGTCCGGAATGGGAAAATTTTCAATCCCATTCGAGACGCAGCGTACGTCAGAACCTCGCCCGCTAATATGACGCTATCGCCGGACTCACCAGCAAGTCTAATCATTAGACCGAACCGTTTTCATGAACGGCCGCTGCGTGTCACGCAAGTTTTTAGCCTCTCTGCTGCTTTTCAGCGTTGAATTCACGCGCACAAGAACCGGAAAGTGGGCTATCTTCCTCGGACAAAGAGAATTGACGGGCTAAGTCCGATTCTCGTGGATATGTCGTCAAGAATCTTCTGAAATTCCTTGTGCGACAGCCTGAGCCCTTTTCGACCCTTCGGAGGGTACGGGTCGTTGAAAACCACGCTTTCTTCGTCGACGTTGGTGACCACTACCCAATGCGGGATATTCAAAGAATGCACAACGCCCATGTGAACGAGGGCTATAGGAACGAAATCCTCCCTAACACCTCTCACGACATCGCCAACTACGGGTCGCTTGAAGATGACCTGAAGATGTCTACGGAGAGCCCGCTTCTGGTTCTGTTTCACTCCAAATAGGCTAAGTTCGATGTCGTCGGCAGAGAAATGCCTGAGTAATCTTCTCTTCCAGGGCGCCGGGTCGATGACTTTCCTGCGCTGAGTTAGTAGGTGAACTTCGTATCCGGCGTCGATTAATGGAACGGACAGTCCATAGGGGTCGGCACCCTTTGTGCCGATCATGTTGCATTGACGCCAGATCTCGAACTCCAGATCCCTCCCAATTTCCAAGCGTGGTTCGAAATGCTTCATCACCATTAGCACGCAGGCGGGTCCGCAACTAAACTCGGAGCTTTGTTGGTAATACGGTACTCTGAACTTCCTCAAGGCGCTGTCTCGATCTTCCTTTTTGAACTTTCTAAATTATTTCTAGCGTCGAAAGTGTTCCCAACCTTTCATCGCTATCTTGACTTCATGTTCGTTCTTCACGAGACGTACACCGCGAGATCTTGGAGTTACAACGCCGATCGGTTTCAACCTTCCACGTGCCGCCCTTTGCGCAACTCGAAGCTGGTTGGGTTTGACAGTGACTATGAGGTTGTACTCTTCTCCCCCATATAGTGCTAGATCAGTGGCGTTGTATCCGTAGCTGAACGCGAAGTGCTTCGCGGTTTTGCTGAGCGGTACGCGTTGAACCTGTATTCCCACCTTACTCATCTTCGATAATTCGTGGAGGCTCCAGGCTAGGCCGTCGCTTGAGTCTATCGACGCGGTGAGCGCTCCAGAGGAAGCAAGTCTTAGGCCCAACTCTAATTCGGCTCGGGGATGGTAGACGGCTTTAGCCAAGGCGTGGGGCATTTTGTCTGGCCGAATTCTCCTCTGCAGTAGCGCTTTCAACCCGGTCGACGCGTCCCCAAAGTCGCCTGTGACGGCGACTATGTCGCCGACTCTCGCGCCAGAACGGAGAACCATTCTCCGCTCGTCCATAAGAGCGAACAACGCGATCGATATCACTAGATCGTTTGATTCGTTAGTATCGCCGCCGACCAGCGGGAACCCATATTCCTTAGCGCACCCACCTAACCCAGCAGCAATCTGCATCACGTCCTTCTTCGTAAGCGTCGAGGGTAACCCGAGAGCAACAATTCCTGCAATGGGCCGAGCTCCCTTTGCTGCCAGATCGCTCACGTTTGCCACCACAGCCTTTCGAGCGGTCTGTCTCATACTCATTCCAGGTGGGACGTCCGTGCTGCCGACTAGCATGTCGGTTTTCAGCACAGCGACCTGATGCTTGGCAAGTCTAACTGCAGACACGTCATCGCCGAATCCAACGACAGTTCGCGGGTTCGTACCGAGAAAGCGTTCTATTATTCGAATTACCTCAAGCTCGCCCAACTGTTTTATTGAACCCGACCCGAAACCCCCCGGCATCTAGCTTACTCATGCCTGCTAATTACGCATATTTTGAATAGTGGGGTGTATTCAGAAAGTTCTGCCTTAGGAGAGAGTGAAGCTTTGCCCGACGTAGTGTGCATGGGCGAAATTATGGTTGAACTGAACTCAGTAACGCGAGGACCCCTTAGACACGTTGAGTTGTTTGAGAAGCACACTGCCGGAGCTGAGGGAAACGTTGCAATCGGTGTCTCTAGGCTTGGCTGTAGCTCTGGAATCATTTCGAGAGTGGGGAATGATGAATTTGGCCAATTCCTACTCGGTGCGCTCAGGGCTGAGAGAGTGGACACGTCACACGTAGTGGTTGACGGAGAGTCTTCGACAGGTTTGTTCTTCATTCAGCGCGGCTATCCCATACCTGACAAGAGCGAAGCCTTCTACTATCGAACGAATTCTGCAGGAAGTAGACTAAATGCAAACGATGTTGACGCGGATTATATCGCGTCCGCCAAAATCTTCCATATTACGGGCATCACACCTGCCCTCAGCGACAGCGCGAGAGACGCAACAGTTGTTGCGGTAAAGGTCGCAGAAGAAAGCAATGTACAGGTTTCCTTAGACACGAATGTGCGTCTGAAGCTATGGAACAAGGAGGCAGCTCGTTCAATTCTACTCCCACTATGTAAGAGAGCGGACATCGTTTTCACAAGCCGCCCAGATTCGAAGATCATTCTAGGCGAAGATCAACCTGAGGAGATTGCGAGGATTCTTCACAAGGCCGGAGTCAAAACGGTCATCGTGAAGCTTGGAGAAAGAGGTGCCTACGCGAGTTCAAGCGGAGAAGTTGCAACCCAACCAATGATCCCAGCCTACGTAGAAGATGTGACGGGGGCGGGAGACTCGTTTGCAGCGGCTTTTCTCGCCACACAACTCAAGGGCTGGAAATTGAAAGACAGGTTGCGTGCCGCGGCGACCAGCGCGGCCCTAGTCGTAACGGTCAGAGGTGATTACGAAAATATTCCAGATATGGAGGGGCTTCAGACTGCCTTAGACTACGAGCGGGGTAAGACGGAGTACCTACGCTGAGAGAGGAAATGGGTGCTTCTAGTTTTCCTGTTTTGTTTGGGGTAAGTCGGGTGTAGGTGGGGTCGAAGTGGGTTGCTGGGCAACGCCACAGGTGGACAGGTGGGACTTGTATTCGTCTAGTCTGACCATTCTATGGCAGCGTAAGCACTCTAAGGTTTTCATCTCTGAGCGAACGTTTCTGTTTCTAATTTGTCTTGGCGTATTTTTCACTCTCAGGGCTTCAGGTTGATGGTGTATCTATTCAATGTTAGCTTTACTGGGTTGTATGAGCAAATGGAACTCGATGGAAATCTGGCGATGCGTTTCTTGCTGGTCCACTGTTCCATTGTTCCGGTAACTCATGCATCCTAGTATTAGTCATGCTCTGGATGCGCCTTAAGTCCATCATTTCGCGGCGAGAGACTAAAGTTACTGCGACGCCACTTGCCCCCGCGCGTCCTGTCCTGCCTATTCTATGGAAATAAAGCAACGGGTCACTCGGCAAGTCGTAGTTTACAACATGAGTTATACCGCTGATATCGAGTCCGCGCGATGCAACATCAGTGGCTACTAAGAATCGAACTCGGCCTCTGCGAAAGTTCTCCAAGGCGCGTTCACGTTGAGGTTGGGTAAGGTCGCCGTGTATTACAGCCACGTCTCTTCGTACTCTACTAAGCTTGTACTCAAGGCGATCTGCCCCGATCTTCGTTGAACAGAAGATCAAAGCTCGATCGACCGACTTTTGGTTCATAATGTCACACAGAGCCTGAAACTTGAGCTCCGGGTCCACTTGTCGGTAGAGTTGTTCGATCTCCTCAACTGCAATTTCGTCCCGGCTTATCAAAATCTCCTCAGGGTTGTACATGTGCCTAGAGGCTAGGGAAAGGATCTCATCTGGCATGGTTGCACAGAACATTGCAGTCTGTCTGTCTGGAGATGTTCGGCCTAGGATGAATTCGATATCTTCTATAAAGCCCATGTCGAGCATGCGGTCGGCTTCATCGAGAACAACGAACCTCGCTTTGTCGAGGAGTAGGGTTCCCCTCGAGAGATGGTCAATTATCCTACCTGGTGTCCCAACTACGATGTGAACTGTTCTTTGGAGTGCTTCCATCTGGCCGTAAATCGGTTGGCCGCCGTAGACGGCGAGCGATCTTACCGAAAGATGCTTCCCGAACCTATTGAGGTCAGATGCAACCTGAACTGCCAATTCCCTTGTGGGAACCAGAACAAGGCCTTGAACCGCGTCTAGTGACCTATCCACACCCTGAACCATGGGTATGCCGAAGGCCGCGGTCTTGCCTGTACCAGTTTTTGCCTGTCCAATCACATCCCTGCCATTTAATAGGGGAAGGATTGCGGCAGCCTGAATCGGGAACATTTCCCGAAAACCAAGTTCGTTCAGGCTCTCAACTATTTCTCCCGCTATCGGGAGTTCTTCAAATTTTTGCATTCTAATTTCTTATTTCCTACGCAAACCGCTTTCAGAAAACAGAACAGCTAAGCTTCCACGCTTCGGGATAACCGCGTTCTAGTTTCGCTGTGCAGAACTTCTATCGTCCGCACGGTTTCCGTTCGTGTATGCGGTGAGCCACACTACCATTTAAACCTTGGTTGAGTGATAACGAGGATCATCACGGGTACAATACCCTAACTCTCTAGGTTGGTAATCATCCTCAAAACTATGGAAGGGTGTCTCTTGGGACAATTACTCTGGACTCCTTCGCGGGAACGTGTTAAACAGTCGAATATGGCTGCGTTCATCGACTTCGTGAACAGAAAATACGGACTGAAGCTTGAATCTTATTGGCAGCTGCACAAATGGTCAGTTGACGCAATTCCTGACTTCTGGGCTGCAATGTGGGAGTTCGCCAATATTAGATCCTCCCGGGGATACGACGTGGTCGTCGACGACCTTGGTAAGTTTCCCGGGGCAAAATGGTTCCCTGGAGCCAAACTGAACTTTGCAGAAAACCTCCTCAAGTTCCAAGACGATCGTCCCGCGTTTGTCTTTAGAGGTGAGACCAAGAAAACTGCTCGAATGTCGTACGCTCAGCTGCATAGTAGTGTTGCGAGACTGGCGAAATGGCTTCGGTCGCAGGGCCTGCAACCTGGAGACAGGGCATGCGCGTATATGCCAAATATGATTGAGACGGTTGTCGCAATGCTGGCTTGCACTAGCATTGGCGCGGCATGGGCCTCCTGTGGCAGTGAACTCGGCCCTTCTGCAGTCTTGGACCGTTTCGGGCAGATTCAACCGAAAGTAATGTTCACTTCAGACGGATACTTTTACGGAGACAAGCCCTTCAACATTCTTCGCCATGCGGGGGAGATCGCGAAAGCAATCCCATCCTTGCAAAGAGTAATCGTGGTTCCGTATTTGACCGAGAAGCCGTCTCTTCCAGATTATCCCGGTTTCTTTCTTTACGACGATATCCTATCCTCAAATTCGGAACCCCAGATTCAGTTCGAGCAGTTGTCCTTCGACCAACCCGTATACATAATGTTCTCTTCTGGGACAACTGGGAAACCCAAATGCCTGGTGCAAGGAGTAGGTGTGTTTCTAAACGAACTGAAGGACACAATGCTGCAGGCTGACCTGAAACGCGATGACAAGATTACCTACATAACTTCAGCCAGCTGGATGATGTGGAATTGGTTGGTAAGCTGCTTAGGATCCGGAGCCACTATCATTCTCTACGACGGAAACCCGAACTACCCCGACTGGGGGACAATGTGGAAACTCATCCAAGACGAGGGCATCACTATCTTCGGTTGCAGTGCAACCTACATCAACCATCTCAGAAGCATAGAAGCTAAACCCTGCCAAATCTGCGACCTCTCATCACTACGAGAAATATCTCAGACCGGATCACCCCTCTCAGCCGAGGGATTTGAATGGATTTACAAAGAAGTCAAGGAGGATTTGCTGTTCAACTCAATTTCAGGCGGCACCGATATCAACGGCGGGTTTGCGGGCGGAAATCCATTGCTTCCCGTTTACGCTGGCGAATTAGCCGCGCCTCACCTCGGAATGAAGGTAGCTGCCTACGACGAAAAGGGCAACCAAGTCGTCGACCAGGAGGGCGAGTTAGTTTGCGAGGCTCCATCCCCTTCCATGCCGATCTATTTCTGGGACGACCCGGGCTATGAGAAGTACAAGGAAGCCTACTTCAACTATTACACGACTGTAGGAAAGAATGTTTGGAGACACGGCGATTACATAGTAATTCACAGCGATACCGGAGGAATAACATTTCTCGGCCGTTCAGACAGCGTACTAAAACCATCAGGCGTCAGGATCGGCACCGCGGAAATTTACAGCACCGTCGAAAAGTTCCCCGAAATTGCCGACAGCCTTGTAATCGGACAGAACTGGAAAGACGATCAACGCGTCATACTCTTCATTCAACTATCACCCGGCCATCGCCTAACCGAGGACTTGAAGATTAGGATAAAAAAAGCTCTGCGCGAGAACGCTTCACCACGGCACGTGCCGGCGCTCATACTCGAGGCCCCAGCAATTCCGTACACGTTTAACATGAAGAAAGTGGAGAGCGCGGTGAGGAACATCATCAACGGCAGACCCATCTCAAACCGGGACGCTTTGAGTAACCCTGAATCCCTCGACTATTTCGAAGCAATCCGATCCGAACTTCAAAAATGAAATTAAGAAAAAAAGGATTTTAGTCGTCCACGATTAAAGCGTCTAAGCCTTCTTCGCGAGTTTAATTTCAATCGTGGAGACGTTTCTCGTTTGGCCCTCTTCACCTAGCACTTCAGTCCCGATGCTGACGTCCTTAATTTCGAGTTTGCCATCGAAGAAACGTCTGCGGCAGACCTCAACCACATCAACCGCCTTAGAAATGACGCGTCCGCGCGCCTTTACGGAAAGTTCCTTGCTGCCACTGTTGATTTGCATCACGATAGCAGTAGCATACGCCATGAGTGGTTTTTGGCCAATGAGGACTGTGTTGGTGGGAATATTCCCTCGGGTGGAAGGAGCCCTTTCTGTGACTGTTTTTTGTTCTGTCAAGCGTTGTTCACCTCCGTGAGTAAGTATACTGGTAGTGTTGGTAACGCCGCCACAGGCGACGCAGCCAATAAAAGCCTTCTTACGTGAACCGACTGATTCGAAAATTGAACTGGCGCTAAGAATCCACACATTGTGGAACACATCAACAGCGCGGATAGGGATGGGTACAAGGAATCATCGATCAGTTAGGTAGGATTATTAGGCTCAAGTGATTCCCTACCTCAGTAAGCTATGTGTACGGGCTGAAGCCGACCGTCTTATACGTAATCAAACGTTCCGACGCGCCAGTTTTCTCCCGACGAACTAGCTGAACGAAAAGTCGAGGTGAAACGCATGAGCTATGAACGCTCCTTCCATAAGCCAGTCGAGGAAGGGAAGGAATACGAAGTTGAAATCAAGGAGACCAGTCGCCGCGGCGATGGTGTCGCAAGGATCGAAGGCTTCGTAGTTTTCGTTCCCCAAACCAAACCTGGCGATAAGGTGAAGGTAAAGATCAACACCGTTGGTCCACGATTCGCAACCGGCGAAGTCGTCAAGTAAGACACTTGACGGTCGGACCAACGAAACCTTTTTTTCTATTCCTTCTTTTCCGGAACGATACTCGACAGATGATGCTTTGATCGCGCATCCCAGTGAACACGATGACCACCGTAGTTGTCTACATGAAAGAAGGGTGCCACCTCTGTGAGAATGTAATCTCTACTCTAGAGAAACTCGCGTCCGAACGCCCTCTGGAAATATCAACGAGAGACATATCAGAAAGTTCAGAGATGTACGAACGTTTCAAGCACGTGATCCCTGTTGTCGAGGTTAACGGTAAAATTGCGCTTGGAGGTTCAACGCTTTCGAATCAGAACACGCTTGAGATCGTCTTGAGGCGCGCTCTATTCCCTTGACCGCACTTTCATAGCGAGGCTGTATTCGAGTCTCGATCATCGGGACGACGTGATCATGGAATAGTGAAATACATTCTTCTATTACTTTTGCCCTTGTTCTCGAATTTCAGGGGGTCTATCCTAATGATTTCGCCCAAGTTCTTTACGTGGACGCCTCCATCCGCTTGAATGTCGTAACCTTCGATTTCCACGATTCGGAGTTCCTGTACGTCTGGGGGCGCGGCGGTGGCGAGTTTCGTTATGCCCGGGATCTTGAGGGCCTCTTCTCGTTTCATGAAGTAGGTCTTCACGGGTGGGTTCTTGGTGATGGCTTCGTTGGCTTGGCTGCAGTAGGTGAGCATTCTTTCCCTGTCAAAGTCTTCCAAGCTGAAATCAAGCCTGGATTTGTCGGGTTGTATTTGATTGCCGGTGATGAGGGCGCCAGTTTGTTTATGAAAGATTGAGCTGAGTAGGTGCGCAGATGTGTGCATTCTCATGATCCTATACCGCCTATCCCAGTCGAGTTTCCCTTGCACCTCTGCCCCAACAGTGAAACTTGGAGGCGACTCTAACATGTGTACGATGGAATCATCGTTACCCTTTACGGTGTCCACAACCGTCACGCCATTCAACGACCCAGTATCGCCAACTAAACCGCCGCCGTGAGGGTTGAACGCAGTCTGATCCAGCACGACTTGATTACCCTCTACTGAAGCTACCTTCGCGGTGAACTCCTTCGAATACATGTCTTCCCAGAACAGTTTCTTTGTCATACGAAGAACCACGCTCTACGTAATCCTAACTGAGATTGCATGAACGTGCAGACCTAGAAGAATGATTCGGCTTTAGATGTAGTTCGCGAAAGGGCGTGTCGATTGGAAAGCCGATTGGACGATGCTGGGGGTGGAAAATCCCCGGAAAAACTACATTTTTCCACTGCGAAAGTTGGGAATGGCTTATTAATTCGGGGTTTAACTACGCGCTGTAGTCGGTGTTTATTGGGTGACTGCTTCTAGAGTTCTGCGAGTTATTGTTGCGTTGGATGCCTTCCTTATGGCGTTTGGCCATGCTCCGCTCTCCCTAGGCATCTCCTTCCTATTCAGGCGGCCCGGTCAACAGCCACCGCCACCCCCACCGTCAACTCAGGCCATCTTTCATCCTGTCTTTCCCTTCTCCGCGATAGGCGCTTTCTTTCTCTTTGCCACGATTGTGTACGTCCTTGGAGGTGTTTTCGTTGCGTCGGGTAAACTCTTCAAGTTGGCAAATGTCGGGCTGATTATACTCGCTGTTGTAGATAACTTGCTTTTGATCTACACGAGAACTATGCCTAACATATTCCTCGGGAGAATCATACCTTGGTCAACAGGATGGTTTCCTCTTGGCACGGTTCAAGTTCTACTTGGTCAAATCCTAATGATCGTTCTATGCGCCATTCTGCTGGCACAGTCAAAGTGAACGCTGCGCCATCTAACCTTAACCTGATGCAGGTAGGTCGAATCAAGGCTCACGGCCGCGATAGCGGGGCACTGTCAGTTTCATGGCGATATTGAGTTCACGTTGATGTAGTTGCCTGGGCAGGCAGCACCGTTTCCCCCTGCGGTGTAGCCCTGAGAAAGTTGACCAGTCACAGTCACCCATGTTCCACCGGGCGGAAGTGTAGATGGGACATTTCGTAGTGTGTACCATTGATAGGCGGTAGATTCTAAGAGATAGGGGTTCGTGTACGGGATTGCGAGTTCGATGCAACCGTCTGTGGGTTCAGAGAGGTAGCCTGAGCATTGAACCGTATTATTACCGCTCGTCGACTGACACAGATTGCCATATGCCCCAAGACTAGGAGGATAACATCCGTAAGCTCCACAGTTATAGTATCCAGGCCCAATGTAACCAAATCCAGTACTTGCTGTATACGCGCTCGCCGCGGTCGTCAAGGTTGCGAGGCTCGTTACTGTACTGACGCTAGTCACGGTCTGGGTAACGTACTGATTCTGGGTGTTCGTCAGGAACTGTTGCTGCGTGACCGTCATCGTTTGAGGGTTTAGAGAAACGTAGGCCACAAAACCCAAACTAAGAAGTGCTATCACGATTAGCCCGACTATTGCTAAGAGCGTACCCTTCCGATTCTGCGGCGAAGCTTCAACCGGATTGATTGGTTGACTCATACTCAGCACTCCGTTCGAGTTGGCGTTCGCACCGATAAAACCGTCTCCACTAGGTAGAACCGATGTGGGGCAAGTGGAAATTAGAAACGCAAGGCTGATTGCGCTAATCTGAGTTGAGAATCGCGCGAACACAACTCAATGTTCGGCTTGACTCAGCCGTTCTAACGTCTGGTAGGCTCGCACGCCCAGAGTATTGTATCTGGAATAGATGTTGTCTACGGAAAGAAATGCCAATCAACTTTATTCGACACCATCCATAGGCCTGACCGGCGACTAACTCGACAACTCTGTGGAATGGCCTGCTGTTCCAAATTGCTAAACATTGGATAGCTGGCGAGACCTACGAGGAGGCAATGATACGCGCTGAGCGAGCGAACGCTAGCAAAATGCTTGGAATCATAAATCTCCTTGGAGAGGAGATCACGGTACGAGAGGAAACCAGTGCTGCTACCACAGAATACCTCGAGATCCTGAAAGCGATCAGTGCACGTAAGATCCTAAGCTGCATTTCTATCAAGCCAACTCAGCTCGGCTTGAGTATCGACAGGAAACTCTTCGAAGACAATTTGAACAGCATTCTGAGCGCGGCAAAATTACTCGGCAACTTCGTATGGATCGACATTGAAGGATCCCCATACACGGCGGATACGATCGATTCATACCTAGAATTCAGGAAGAAATTCGACAATGTTGGGGTTGCGATCCAGGCATACTTGAAGAGAAGTGAGGAAGATGTGAACCGAATCCTTGACTCGAAAGGAATGATAAGGTTAGTCAAAGGCGCCTACAACGAGAGTCCAAAGATCGCTTTCAAACGGAAGAATCAGATTGACGAGAATTATTCAAAGCTAATGCGATTGATATTTGAGCGGGGACAAGGATTCGCCATTGCTACGCATCAGGAGAAACTGATTGAGGAAGCAGCGGAACTGAGCAAGGGTCGGCAGGTAGATTTCGAGTTTGAAATGCTCATGGGGATTCGGGACAAGAAGAAGACCGAACTCGCCGAACGCGGATATCGAATGAGCGAATACATACCATACGGGAAGGGCTGGTGGGCCTACTCGGTACGGCGAATACGCGAACACAAAAGCAACATACTCCTGCTAGCCCGCTCACTCGTGAGCGGGTAGGACTCCCTACACTAGAACACACTACATAAGATTCCGCACCGTAGAACCCGGGACTTGGACGGTAATGGAGGCTGTGTGGGTTAGCAAGCCGCTGGTCGCAGTAATCTGTATCTGATAGCTCCCTGCCTGCGCGGAAGCGGCGATATTTACTTCAACATTCCACGAGGCGGAGGGCGTATCGAATGAGTATGCGACCGGCATATATGATAGAGTCACCCCGGCAGGCAGTTGTGAAGTGGTGAACTGAACGCCACCCTGCCAACCACTAATGCTTGTGAGGTTTAGCGTAAGGACCGTCGAGCCGACGAAATCGTCCCGGGGTAGGGAAGCCGTCGAGGGTGCAACGCTCAAGGCGAAGTCGGGACTATGCTGCTGCTGGTAGTTGGCGACCACGGACTCCGACCAGGACGGAACCATGTAAATGAAAGAACTGGAGTTAACAAACTGGCTGCTCTGAGCAAACCAGTTCTGAAAAACAAACCGACATGAGCGGTTCACGCTTCCATCAGGGTTGAGACAGGGGGCGTTCGGCGGAGCGTACAGGACATGCGTCGTTCCAATCGTCCAGGTGAATGTCTGTGGGGTGGTGATCGAAGTCCCGTCCACGGATATTATCCGCTGACTTGTCGGAGTCGATGTGATCGTGATCTCTTCCGTATTGGACTGAGTTGTCGTGTTGGAAGCAGTGTGTGTGGAGGTTGTCGTGACCGTTTCGTTGGTGACAGGAGCAAAGGTCGCGTTCTCGGTGATCGGGCCGTTCATAGTGACCGAAGCAGAGGGTGACGTGCCGCTAAAGGAGCCTGAACCGGCCCCAGTCCACGAGACGAAAGTGGACCCATTCCACGAGACGAAAGTGAAGCCGCTCTTAGGCGTGGCAAGTATCGGTACTACAGCATTGGCGTTCTGCCATCCGGTAGGCGGAGCAGCCGTGCCTCCAGTATTAGATCGGATGGTTAGGAGATACTGCTGCTGGTATACAGCGATGTAGGTCGTTGACAAGTTGGGAACCGTGATGTTGTGAGTCCGTCCACCCCCGTCAGACCACGACTGAAACACGAACTGGCATGATGTCCCGCAGCTCAACGAGCTAACCGCAAGCAGGGTGTGCACCGAGCCGGGCTGCCAACTGAACACCGTAGGCGTGGCAATCGGATTCCCATTAACCGTGACTAGCTCCGCACCCTCCGGAAATGAGTCGACCGTTATGGTAACATTCGGATTGGTGCTGGTTGCGGACATTGTTGTTGAGGTAACCGATGTCGTGCTGGCGTTTGTTGTGCTTGTGGTTGTGGTGGGGATGGCGGTGACTAGGAAGAGCAGTATTAGTGCGGTGCTATGTTTCGAGGCAGTGAACATATTCGATCCCCCAACCGCCTAACGATTGGTCAATCGGTCCATAATTTCATTCTTCACTGAGTCAGCTTCATGCCGCAGTCTACCGGCCAAATCCTAGGCAGATTCACGGCAAAACATGCTAATCGAAGATATGACGACCTTATGCCCTAGGTGCTCAAGAAACTCGTGTGGAAGTGCGTTGGAGCCTCGGGCGGGGTTTGAACCCGCGACCTGCCGCTCTCTTGCGTGAATTACGAGGCGGCCGCTTCCCGGTTACCATATCGGTAATCTACCAGGCTGAGCCACCGAGGCGCCTCCCTTACGCTGAGTCAGGGATGTCTTAAAGTGTATTTCCGATTGATCTTTAGTCTAGATTACGAATTTTTCTTGTTCAACGGCTCGGTTAACTAGTCCCAATCTCGTCGCCGAGATGCCTCCAATGCTTAACCAGCTGCACGATAAGCTAGAAACTAGTCGTTGACTTCAATCTTCACCGTCTCCCGAGAGGATCTCTACGATTACCGTAGATGTCCTAAGATCGTGGCCATCAAAGCGTACATGGCGGTAAGAACTAGCCAAGAGGCAAAGCAAATTCAACAACGGAGAATAGCGGAGCCCGTAACCATAGGAAAGATCGGTGAAGCTGCGGTCAAGCTAAGCCTTCAAGGAATTCCGAAGCACGAGGCTATGAAACAAATAGCCCACTCGATCCCAGAGGTTAGGGTTAACGAGTATCTTGCGCAGATCGTAGCTCAGTCGGTAGAAGGGATGGATGAGATTCGCAAGAGCCTCAAGGGCGCATACAAAACAGTTACAATCGTTGGTAGAGGGGAAGGCCGGCACCCCGACCTTGCTGGAACTGCGCGGCCAGATTTCATCGGTCTCACGGAACGAAACGGCACGCCCATAATAGTTGAAGCGAAGGATTCCGCGAAGACAACTCCAGCCTATAAATTCCAAGCAATGTTCTACAACGGCATAGCCGAACAGTTCGGCGTTTACCTTCTTAGAGAGAGACTCGAAGGTGAATCGCCAAAATTTTCTCCTCGTCTCATAAAAGGTGCCGCCGAGACAGTCCTCGTATATCCCAGGCTGGCCACGTTCTCGGTTGTGAAGGAGAAATATGTCCCAAGCCAGTCGGTTATCAAGGAGGTGTGGAAGGCAAAGGAACTTGGGTTCAACGGCCAAACGCCAGAGACGCAGTGTCGGAAGAAATGTCCACACAATCGGCTGAAGGCAGACCTTCCGGTCGGTAGTATGGAACCGCTTCCTCCCCTACCACTAATCTTCTCAGAAGGGAGTTTGGAGAAAGGGCTTGATCTGGACTTAGAATACCAAGCAGAATATGCTTGGGACCTACTCCCGACAAGAATCAAATTGGCCGTCCTGTTCTCGCGGGGGAGAGGCCTCGGAACGCTCACCGAGCTGAAGGATTGGTTGGTTAAGAACTTGGGCATAACCGAAGAAGCCGCGGATATTGTCCTCGACAATAAGAAACGAGAATCCTTTCTGGGCTCTAAACCAGACGCCGACGAGTTGCTGGAGTTGATGGCGAACGAGCTTGAGCCCTGGGAAGCTTTACTCAAAGAGAGGCTAGCTGCTTCTGGGCCATCGATTCTGGCGCGTGCAACGGCAGTCTATTCTCTGCCCAAGGAGAGTGGGAGGTTCGTTAGGGATGCTTGGGGACGGTGGCGTTGAGTTCGCTTAGTCGCCTTGGATTGATCCGAGGCTTAGGAAATCAAGTTTCGTTGCCTTCGCTTCGGGCGGCGGGCGCATTGCCAAACGTATCAAGATCAGTCTGTTTCTCGTTCCTGGCACGCTTCCTTTAAGCGCAACGTAATCTGAGTTGACTATGCCGTACTTTAGGAATCCACCCTTAGGCGTGATTTCGCTCCCGTTGTTACCGACTTTCATTACAATTTTATTGTATTCGGTTCTCTGGTGGAACCCCATCTGTCCAGCGCGGGGCACTGAGTACATAACGAAGTGCGGAGTCCAGCCACCAATTGATCCGACTTGGCGGACGGTTTTTCGAGCCTTGTGAATCTTGCGCCGGATGCCCCACCTCTTAACGGGGCCTTGAATACCCTTACCCTTCGTTATGCCAATCGCGTCGACAGCTTGGCCTTCCTTAATGAAATCGGCGACTTTGATTTCCTGGCCGACCATCTTCTTGCCATACTCAAAACGATCCTTAATCGACCCTCCTCCGATTCTCACTTCTATTATTTCGGGTGCTTTGATTCCGTGCTTTGCGAGGCGCGGTTGAGTCGCCATAAGTAGGCGCAGGTCCGTAATCTTCTCCAAGCCGCCTTCAATCTTCTTCAACCCGTCCTCCGTTGAGAATTTTTCTGGAACGGATATGACTCTTTGAAAGTCCTTGGGTAGTTTCTCCATCCAAGCCTCGCCGAAAGTCTGTAACCCATCGTAATGTTTGGTGTAGGCCCTCAACGCGCAAGCCAACATTGGCGGCGCCTCTAGGGTGGTTAGGGGGATGACGATTTCCTTTCCGAAAGTAAGCGATCCTTGACGGGTGTCAACCGCAAGAGCGTAGGTCATGCCCGCCTTGAAGCCGGCAAAAGCAAGCAACCTCGGCCCCTCCTCAACTTCAGGCCAATTCCTAATCCTACCAACCCACCCTGCAGCGCGCCCTCTAGGTAGGTAGGCTAAGGAGCCACGTTTAGGGGCATGAACTTTCCTATGGCCCAATCAAGACACCAATCTCAGGCGGTAACTCGACCGCCTTCGGTTCAAGCTCTAAAATACTTTGCCGTTGCAACCCTAATGCAGTCAATTAGGTCGTGTTTCTCTCGCTGTTAGGTCGTGTTCCTACTTGAAACTTCAGGTCAAAAGGCAGCTCGGTCAACCAGATGTTTCAGGGGACTGCGATCGATTTTGCCTGAACGCGACGAATTGTATCAGAAACTTCTAAGCGAGAGGGTATCTAATTCTTCGCGCGGCTTGGTTAGAGTTCGGTGGTCATTCTCACCAGGTCGATGTAGTTTCCGTCACGGTAGACCCCCTTTGGGATTCGACCTGTTTCTCTGAAACCAGTCTTCCCGTAGAGGTTGATTGCGACCTTGTTCGAGGCGAAAGCGTCGAGGATCAATATTTTCATTCCAGCTTTTTTGGAGAGTTCTTTGAGTGCTTGCATGAGAGCGGCGCCGAGTCCTTGGCCGCGGTAGCCCTTGGATATACCAATCCCCAAGTACCCTGTGTGGCTTCTTTCCTCGGGCAGTTGGCTCACTTCCCCCGCCCCAACCACTTTTCCAGCTACTTCTGCAACTAGATGTATCGTGTGGCCGTTCTCTATTTCTGCGAGTCGTTGTCCCAACCATTCCGCCTCCGCTTCTCGTGTCACCTTCTCGGTCTTCGTGATGTTCGCGTGTTCTTCAATGAGGCCGTTGATGTACTCGACTAAGTCGTCTAGGTCGTCCCAGTTCGGGCCGCGAAGAATTGCAGTTTCTCCATTTGCTATCGAGACCCGGGAATAGACTTGGCCAGGTTTAATCGTAGCCTTGGTCATTACTGCCACCTGATTCCTGATCCATTAAACGCGACGTGTCATATCTACCGTTTTCTTACCAGTCGATCGCTCTAACAGTATGAAGGAGAACCGGGCGGTGCAGAGGTCTGGCGAAAACCTGGAACCGTCCAGAAACGTTAGGGTTTGGGGAGTGAACCGTCAATTCGCTTGAGAACTCTAAGGGCTTTGAGCGTGATCGTTTTGCTAGGCTCGCCAACTTGTTCCAGTGAGAAAGGAGTCGGCGGACGGGTGTAATGTGTACCATCTGGGTGCACCGCATCCAAGTTCCATTTGCCATCGGGATTCCTCTTTTGCTTTAACAAATCAACCGCATAGCCGAGTCTCTTGTCGGAACCATAGCCCAAGGCGGTAAGAAAGTCCAGTCCGACTAGTAGGTCGTAGTAGTAGTGTTCAGGAAAATGAAAACGATACCAGGGTTCGTAGTGTCGCCCTTGCTTGTGTAATTCCCGGTTCAGGTAGAATTCTGCGCCTCTCTCAACTGCACGCTTTATGCTTCGGGTCCACTTTTGTTTGGGGTATGCGGCGAATGCGCTCATTCCTTCCCACGCATCAACGGTCCCATTGATGGGATTGATACTCCAACAGTGCCATCCCCCGTTTTCCTTCTGTTCCCTCACCAACCATCGGAATGCGTTTCTGACCTTGGGGTGGTCCTCATAACCGAACCTGACGAGGGCGCGGGCGGTATTCCCTACCAAACACAATTCGCTCTTCCTCATATTATCAGTACCAAAGCCTCCGTCAGATTTTGCAAATCGCCTGATCCATAATTCGCATGCCGTTTTGATGCGTGGGTCTGCTTGAGTCAAGCCTAGGTCCGAGAGGGTGAGGAGCATCCAGTTAGTGGCTAGGTATTTGGGACGATAGAGGCTACGTTCAGCCACCCACCACCCAGCAGGATCCTGTTTGCTTAGAATCTCTGCCGCCCATCCCACTTCCCCTAACCTAGCCGCTGTCAACCTAACGTCCGGATCGCTCCGCGGCTTCTCAAGCAACTCTGTAAGTGTAAGGTATCGTATAGATGGTTGATCCTCTTGAAGCAACCATTCAAGAACGTTGCCCATCAGTCTTCATTCAGCGTAAAGGGAATCTAGCTAATCAATTGTACCGGTTTCTCTAGAACGGCGCGGTCCCAGAGTGAATTATTCTCTTGTTGACCTCTCCGCCTTTCTGAAGTACTCCTTCAGCGGGTTCCAGTATGCGGAGACCCACCCCTCACGATAGCGGGCGGTCTGTGATGCAGGCACTCTGGAGTGTATCATAACGATTTGCGTGCCGCCCCTCTTGGCCTTGAAACTCAAATCGAGTCTTGAAGCCGGATATTTGTCGGGGAACTCAGTTGCCCTCCATTCCTGAACGATTCTCTTTCCACTTTTCAGCTTGACAATCTTTCCTGAGATATAGCCATCCCAGGCGGTGAACTTCGCTCCCACCCGAGCCTTGCCGGTGGCCTTTGAACCTGTGAAATCACTATGGATTTTCGCATTCAGAAATGCGCGATACACTTGGATAGGTTTCGCGTACGGAATGAATTGTGACTGTTTGATTCTACCAAACCTAAGGGCCATTGGGATCACTTCGAATTAGGGGGTGATACGAAAAAAGAGGTTTTGATTTACTGTCGGGGCTCTTTGAAATTGGCTAGCTGTTTTGCCAGAGTCCCACTACGTTGCCTTCGGTGTCCTTGAAGTAGGCTGCGAAGCCCATTTCGCCAACTGCCATCTTGGGTCGGATTATCTTACCGCCGTTCTTCTCGATGGTTGCGGCTGCTTGATCCATGTTATCGACGCTGATCGTTATGACAGGTGCCTTGACGGGGTCTTGGCGTTGCAACATTCCGCCGTTGATTGCGCCCGGTTCCTTTGGCATTCCGTTCTGGTCGGAGTCAGTGGTTCTGGCGATCGTGTATTCCATTTCCGGAAATTCGTCCAAGCTCCATCCGAAAACAGTGCTGTAGAATTTCTTTGCCCGAGCTAGGTTGTCGGCTGGAATTTCGAAGTGAACTACCTTACCCATATCCATCCGATCCCATTTGGACATCTTCCGTAATTAAAACCTTGAACCCAAGTGTCAAAAGAAACTTGAAAAGCACCGCCTGGGGGCGGTTAACTGTGAACGCTTCATGTTCAATCACATCGATTATGTGATGGTCATGGTCCACGACATGTCCCGCTCAGTGCGATTCTACCGGGATAAGCTGGGTCTACGACTCCGTTCCGAGACTCCTGATTGGACTGAGTTCGAAACTGGGACGACGGTGCTCGCTCTTCACGGTGGAGAGAAGGCCGCTGCGGTCTCTCATAAACCGAAAGCGGGCACTGCTTCGATCGGTTTCTACGTCGATAACCTCGACGACAAATTCAACGAGCTGAAGGAGCAGGGAGTCACATTCATCATGCCGCCCACCGACCGCGCAGAGGAGAAGATCAAGTTGGCCATATGCCTCGACTCTGACGGGTTACCCATCCCCATAGCGGAACGCAAACAGTAGTGTTGGAGGTGGAGATTGTGGCTTCAGAGAAACATTGCGTGATTTGTGGGTGCAAGGATCATAGGTTGTTCGGTTGCTCTACGCATAGGGCGAAGAAATGCAGTTGCTTCAAACCATCCCCACAAAACTAAGCCCCCACCCTGGGGGGCAGTAGGCGGGTCCGTTTTCTACCAAGTGGAAATATGTTTAACCGGCGTCCCCCTCCGCTTTAACTAGAGAAACCATGAGCCAAACGAATCCGCCCGCTCAGACTGGTAGACAAGGCCGCAGTAGTCTAAGCTCGGTAGCCATTGGTGGGCTAGTGCTGGTTGCTCTTCTCAGTTTGGCTTTCGCAGGCTACACCGCGCTCAACCCACACACGGTAACGGTCACGCAACAGCAGATGCTAACGAATACTCAAAGCCTCTACTTCGTTCAAACGCAAGTCGTAACCAGCGTCAGCACCGCCACCAGTTTCATTACTCTCACAAGCGCGGCTCCTAACGGCTACGGTTATGGAAATTATCAGGGTTGCTATTACTATGGCTGCTACCAAGGGCCGGGTTACTACTACTCCTATCCAGGCTACTACGGATATGGTAATTATTACTCGCCCTGTCAGTCTACCGGATCGTCCGGCAGCGTTACCTGTTCTGGCTACCTGTACCAAGCCCAAAACGGATGTACACTTCTCGCAATCTCCACAACTAACAACCCTTACCCGTCGTACGCAACCACCTACGTCTACGAATACTACTCCCTACACAATCTACCGTCAAATACGCCAGCCAGCGGAACATGGGTGACTGTGAGCGGACAGATGTATCAGGGCTACAATACCAGCCCAAACGGCAACTCGTGCCCTAACAACTACATCAACGTAAACTCAATAACGTAACAAGGCTCTGGACTACAGCAGCGTTCCCTAATACTCTCGCAGCTTCCTATTCTTCATCGTCTTCGTCATCGTCATCCTCAGCCTCTGCGGATTTCTCTTCGCCTGCTGATTCTTGGGCCGCGGTTTCGGCAGTTTCGAAAGTTTGCATAGCTTCCTTAAGCTCATCCTCAGTGATCTTGCCTGCGAGGAAGAGAAGGTCGTTAATCCACTCGGAGACGAGGGCGTCAATATTCGCTGCTGGGATTAACGGGTGTTTCTGGAGAACAGTCTTCAGGTCTGTGAAGAGGTTGTCCAATTCCACGCTGTCAACGGTCTGTTTCTTTCCGTATGTGAACTTCAATTGTGGTCACGAGCCTGCCACCGTGAATACCTGATGGCTTCTTGAAGCTTGACGTGACAATCTTTAAGAGCTTACCCCATGCCACACGCGGACTCGCCGCGAACCCGTACGGGTCAACTCAAAGGCCTGGACGCGGGGGTAAGATCTGTGGAAATCTCCCTAAAGCCAAGCCAGGTCAAAGAGGGCGAGAGTCGCCCGTGGGAGCGCAGGACTGAACACTCCACCGAGTGTGTCCACAGGCTCCTGTCCCGCAGGGGTTCAGGGGTTCGAATCCCCTCCCCCGCACCAAAAAATGGAAACTTCCAAAGTGTGACCTTTTCTACCTGCGACCCGTGGGGGGACATAGTTTTCTATGGCACGTAGGCTTTGGGTGCGCATCATACGCGCTTTCCCCCGTAATCCGTAGCTGAACGCGCCTACTGGATGCAAAGAATGGACTACAGTGAATCAAATACCGATTATTTTCCAGAACTTGCACGAGAGCTCCTATAATCTCCAATGAGTTAACCTAAAGTCCGACTTAGCCGACAGTTTTGCTTGTTTGGTGGCTTATACTGAAACTGCTTTACGCGCCGCAGCATCGCCCGAGCGTCCGAGTTCAAAGTCACAGTGCAGGCACGGCGCGTTCTTGGGTGATCCGCATCGAGAACAGCGTTGGCAACTGCTAGTTAAGTAAACTCTACAGGTAGAGCATTCGTTAGTACGCCGCGTACCTGCCAGTTGAAGCAGAAGCCCTGTGTTGAACGCTTCAAAAGTCGGTATCAGTAACGTGGTTTCACTTTGGCCCATGCGGTTACCTCCCTCCTTACTTCTCGTTCACGGTTGGGCATTTCGTGTCATTGCGCCCTTCCTCGGCGCTCTGCCTCGCAGAAGCGAACACACTGGACGCGAACGTAGGGTGGCGATGAATCGCAGGAAGCCAACTAACTACTGATGCCTTTCAGGGATTTCACATTTTCGGTCGGCGCTCATAACTAGAAGATAGTCCAAGTGACACTAGGAATTACTACGACGTTCAAACTAGAACCACGAAACGATTCCTAGATCTAGCAGTATGAGTGTCACCTCAGCACCCCACAAAATAATGTCATTTTAACCATCCTCCCTCCAACCCCATTTTCATACATCAAGTCATGAGGCTTATTCGATCGGGCCTAAACAAAACCGATCCACGACAGCGATTTCAGTTGAATGGGAGAGGAAACACGGTTATGGTTTTGAACACTCGAAGCCGCTATTCTCTCGTTTTCATCACACTAATCCTGACCGTATCGTTTCTCTCTCTGGTCTCCCTCACTCCCAGAGCTAGTGCACTTTCTCTCTATGATTCCGGCGATCCTACTCCAGCAGAGCAGTTAGTACTGGAATACATCAACCGCGCCAGAGCTAACCCCATAGCGGAGGGTCAACGGTTGGGCATCGATACCCACGAGGGCCTAGAGGATAATCCCCCCGATTGCTATGGGCCGGAGTATGTTGGGGTCCGACCTCCATTAGCCATGAACCCTGCCCTCCTCGCCGTCGCACAAGCACATAGTGAAGACATGTACAACCAGAACTACTTCTCTCACACTGATCCGAACGGCACCACAGCCTTCCAACGCATCGAAAATGCTGGCTACGATTACGTCAGCGCGGGTGAAAACATAGGCGCTGGCACGGCAATGACTGCTACCGACTTGGAGGATTCCTTGATGGTTGACTCAGGATACCCTTGCCGCGCCCATAGGATGAATCTCCTCGACATCTTCCCATACCCACCCCCCGCCTACTATGAGGTCGGAATTGGCTACTATGAAGGCCCTAGCGGCCAGGCGTTCATTACACAAGATTTCGGCACGGCCGCCAACACCGTTCCCTTCTTAACGGGCGTGGTCTATAACGACGCGAACGGCAACAACTTCTACGACATCGGCGAAGGCATACCCGGCGTAACCATAACACCAAGCAGCGGCAATTACTACGCGGTCTCATCCTCAGCCGGCGGCTACGCTATCCCGATCGGAACATCTGGCACAATCACGGTCACAGCCTCAGGAGGACGGTTCGGCCCAATCACCAAAACAATCACACTCACAGGTACCAATATTGAGCTAGATTTCACCCCTCAAGGCTCATCGCTCATGACCACCACTCCCCAATCTAACACGCAAACAACATCGCAATCAACAACCCAAACCCAGACAACAAGTCAGACAATCACCCAAACCCAAACAGCTTCCGCGTCGACAACGCAAACGTCATTCCAGTCAACTCAGTTGATCACCCAAACCTCATCCTCTACTACAGCTCCGACGTTACTCGAGTCGGTTACATTCCAGTCCACGCCCTCAAACTTCGCCGACGCAACCTCGCCCGGCACAATCACCGCCTGCGGAAACACATACGCGAATTCGCAATCGGCAACCTGCGCGATGAGCTTTGGAGCCACGGCTAATCTGCCAATTCCTCCCACGGGTTGGCAATTCAATCACTGGACATGGGCGGGTGGAGTAGCTTGTTCAAGCAACACAGCGAACCCGGTAGAATGCTCGGCCTACAATTCAGGCGGGGTTTTGATAGCTGTCTACGCGGTGCAGGTTAACGTCATGACAAACCCGGCTTCCTCAGCGTCCGTCAATTTGGGTGCCTGCTCTGAGCCAGGCGAAGGGAACGGGGCCTCCTTCTACACTACTACATTTGGTTCAACTACGATCACTGCATGCAACATACCATCTGGCTACAGCTTCCTGAGCTGGACCTGTACGGGGGGCCTGACTTGTTCTACAACAGCTAACCCCACGACCCTCACCATTACTGGTCCAGGAAGTATTGCATTGAATTTGCAAACTCAACGTCCCAATGTTACGTCGACCTCAATGTCGTCAACATCATTGGCAACGTCGTCAACGGTTCCCGTCACCGCCACACCCCAATCTACGACGAGCACTTCTCAGGCAACGCAAACGTCGACAGTCTCTTCACAGTTGACAATGGCTCCCATCCTAGGGTTCCCATGGGAATCTATCATTACGGGGCTTGTTCTGGGCTTAGCGGTCTTAGCACTGGCGAGGCGCCGCAGGAAATAGTAGGTAGAATCGCTACCGTCTCACTTAGTGATCGATGGAAATCTCGCGAAAACCACAATCCATAGTTCATATATGCCGTCGATTCTTGGCTCCAAGACTAGGTGGCCTGATTGCGAATAGTCGATCTTAGGAGTGATACAGTCACTCTTCCCACTGCGGAAATGCTGGAAGCCATGAGAACCGCGCCCTTAGGCGACGATGTGTACAGAGAAGATCCAACAGTTAACCAACTAGAGGAACTTGCCGCCAAGAAGATGGGAAAAGAAGCGGCCCTGTTAACCACTAGCGGCACACAAGCCAACCTCGTGAGCGCGCTAAGTCAAACAAAGCGAGGCGAGGAAATAATCTTGGAAGCTGAGGCACACATGTACTGCTACGAGGTAGGGGCATTCTCAGCTGTCGGCGGGCTAATTCCGAGATTGGTGAAAGGGCAACGTGGCGTTTTGACCCCGAAAGATATCGAATCCGCCCTAAGGCCGCCGAACATTCACTTTCCCCCAACCAGCTTGGTATGCATCGAAAACACACACAACCGCGCAGGAGGAACAGTATGGACACCTTCTCAAACCAAGGCAGTCTTCGGTTTCGCACACGCCAGAGGTCTGAAAGTCCACATGGATGGCGCCAGAATATTCAACGCAGCCATAGCGCAAAACATCGACGCAAAAGAACTGGCACAGTTCACAGACAGCATGATGTTCTGCCTCTCCAAAGGCTTGAGCGCACCGATCGGATCGATCGCGGTAGGAGATCAAGAATTCGTAGACAGTGCGAGGCGTTACAGGAAGATGCTTGGAGGAGGCATGCGACAGGCAGGAGTGATAGCTGCTGCAGGAATTATCGCAATCGAGAAAATGGTTGACCGCCTCAAAGATGACCATGCAAACGCCCAGATCCTTGCGAAAGGATTAATGTCGATTGAGGGGATTTCCATCGACCCCACGCAAATTCAAACCAACATCGTCGTATACGATGTTTCAGGCCTAGGGATAGACGGGGAGAGATGGATTACCAAACTTAATGAGTCTGGAGTAAAGGCGGGAACCCTCGAAGCCGGCCGGGTTAGGATGGTCACCCACAGGGGAATCGAAAGAGACGACATTGAATACGCATTGAGCGTGGCGGAGAAAACCGCTGAGGAAACGAGGAAAAAGAAGTAGCTAACGACCGTCAGTTTCCCAACTGGAGGCATTCATCTCGAGTCGATGCTTCGGAGAGAATGATTGCCAGTCTGGGCTCCGCTGAAGCCTAAAGGGTAAATGGATTTTATCGCGGAACACAGAAGTCTGAATTCGAATCAAACACGCATAAGGCTCTCGACATCGAGTCCGTACTGTTTGCAGGCTTGCATTAGCGGTTGCCATGCTTTCTCAGGGATCGGTATACCGCTCCCTAATCTCCTTTCACGCTCATTACTCTCCGGCTCACCCGGGATCAGAATCTGCTTGAAACCTTCAGCCTTCGGGGAATTCTTAACGGATCTTGTGAGCCTGTCAACCCGATCCTTGAAATCCTCGAGCGGAACGAAATTGTCGATCTTCAAGACCATCATGAAGACTCCATTAGTTAACCACCCCGACGTCATATCTTGGCTGCTGCCCGCTCCCGTCAAAACGCCGGCCAACATGTCGACGACCAAACCCAAACCATACCCCTTGTAGCCTCCAAATGGCAGCAAGGCGCCTGCCAGTTTGATACGCTCAGGGGGCAGCGGTGGTTCGTACAGGTCTGCCGGGTTTGTGGATGCGCGGCCATGCGAGTCGACGATCCACCCAGGTGGCAATTGCTCTCCTTTGAATAGAGCTGCTCGAACTTTCCCTTCTGCTGCGGCACTTGTCGCGTAGTCTACGATAACAGCATTTTCGTCTCCTGCGGGGATAGCGTAGGACAGTGGATTTGTGCCTAGAACTGGCGTTTTCCCTCCATACGGTGCGACGTATGGTTCGCAGTTTGCGGCGATGAAACCGATCATATCGTTAGCGACTGCCATTTGGGCGTACTCTGCCAATCTTCCTATGTGATTGCAATTGAGAATTCCCACCGCTCCCACTCCGGTCCGCCTAGCCTTGTCGATTGCGATTTCCATCGCCTTTGAACAAGCCATTTGACCGAAGCCCCAATTTCCATCAATAAGTGCAGTAGAGGGGCCGTCCACTTTAACCTCGATCTTTGCGTGTGTCTTGATGGTACCGCTTCGAACGCCTTGAAGGCAAATGATCAGGTTTGGAACAACGCCGTGTGAATCAACTCCTGCCAAATTCGCGTTGACAAGAAACCTAGTGACGATTTCCGCCTCTTCGTCGGAAGCGCCTGCAGCTTTCAGAAGATTCTGTGAGACGAGGGTCAGTTGCGTGCTTGTGATGGTAGGCAAGAATAACCACTCTTTGATGTGTTAGGAAAGAAATAGTGGCTTAAAGCAATCCGCTTCTTACCGCGAGTGCAAACATACCAACGAGAAGAGTTCGCGACGATGTTCGGACCAAGTTTGCGAAGGAATCGGAGGTAGCCTGGTCACTAGTAACATCCACAGAAACGCAAGCATCCCGCTGTTTCCAGTCCCGCGCGAACTTCCACAAAGACTTATCGAAACCCAAAGGTGGTTTAACAGTTTAGTATATGGCGCGGTTCTATCGATCAACGCATCGATCAATCGATACGTGGTAAGCGAGAGCAGAATTGAAGCCGACAGGCCGCGGACTACTACGCTCCGCGGTTGACGCTTCCAGACTAAGCTAGCGTCTAGCTGAGTTGTTTTGCTACTTCTCTCAGAGCACCTTCGAAAATGTCTAAGCCAGCGTCTATTAACTCTCGGGTAATCAGAAGTGGCGGAGCAAATCGCATCGTGCACTTTCCTGATGTTATGATCGCCAATCCACGTTTGAAACACTTGTCCATCATGTCCTGTACCTCTTTTGTTGCAGGTTCCTTTGTTTCAGGATCCCTGACGATTTCTGCGCCCACCATGAGGCCCTTTCCTCGTACATCGCCTATGATCGGGTACCTTGCTTGCAACTCCTTCAGGCGTTTTACTAGGTAGGTGCCTTGCCTGTTCGCGTTTTCGAGCAATTCTTCCTGTTTTATGATCTCTATAACTTGTAGTGCGGCGGCGCAAGCGACCGGATTGCCACCGAATGTGTTTGCATGTGATCCTCCCTCCCAGTCCATTAGCTCCTCCTTCGCTACAACAGCAGCCAACGGCAGCCCAGATGCAAGGGCTTTGGCAATCGTGACAATGTCGGGGGTGACGCCCCAGTGTTCCAAGGCGAACCATTTTCCTGTTCTGCCCAATCCTGATTGGATTTCGTCGTCCACCAGCAGGATCCCATTATTGTCAAGCATTTTCTTCAGGCGCTTGAAGTAGTCGTCTGGTGGAACTACGTACCCGCCCTCGCCCTGTATTGGCTCTACGAACATCGCGGCAGTGTCCTCAGCTGGATGATACTTGTGTAGAACTTCTTCATCGATGAAATCGACGCACCACATGTCACATTCCGGATATTTGAGGTGAAAAGGGCACCTGTAGCAGTACGGGTACGGGACATGGGTTACTTCGGAAACCAAGGGGAAGAAGTGTCGTCTCTGGACAGGTTTGCTAGCTGTCAGGCTCATCGCTCCAAAAGTCCTGCCATGAAAAGAACCCGTGTAAGCCAGGAAGAGCGGTCTCCTCGTGTGCCACCTAGAGGCTTTCATGGCAGCCTCAACAGCTTCAGCGCCACCATTCGCCATGAAGACCTTCTTCGGAAATGCTCCCGGCGTAATCTTTGTAAGCTCTTCGGCCAAATCCACAAGTGGCTTGTAGTAGAAGTCGGTCCAAGAGTAATGTAGAAGCTTCTCAGCCTGATCTCTAATCGCCTGGACTACTCGCGGATGCGACTGACCCACGGCTAAGACGGCAATGCCCGCGTTGAAATCGATAAATTCGTTTCCGTCAACATCCTTAACGATACACCCAGACCCAGAGTCAGCAACTAGCGGATACCATCTCACGGCGGACTGCGTAACGTAGGTCCGATCCCTCTTGAGAAGTTCACGTGCCTTCGGGCCGGGTGGTGTTACAACGATCTTTGCGCCTTTAACATCCAAATCCTTTGCCTCAAACGTTGAGGCGGAATCGAGGTCAATTGTAAGAGTTTTGCCCACAATTCGCGACTGGAAAACTCTCAGGATTTTCAGAGTTGATGGGTGAACTAAGTCGCCTCTTGATTAGAGCGCGGGAGTTCCTTCGGCCAGTTTGATCTCGTTGAACTTCTCGCGAATTCTCTTCGTCATGGGCCCCTCAGTTCCGTCGCCAACTACTCGGCCATCAATCTCCACACATGATTGAATCTCGAGCGACGTCGAAGCGAAGAACGCTTCGTCTGCGTTGTACAGTTCATGGATTGTCAATTCCCGTTCCTCTAATCCGATGTCCAATGCCCTAGCGGCCTCTTGAACGACCTGACGCGTGATACCTCCGAGTACGCTGGCGTGAAGCGGAGGCGTCAACAAGATTCCGTGACGTACAATGAACAAGTTGTCGCCGGTCCCTTCTGACACGAATCCTCTCCAATCAAGCATGATCGCTTCGTCAACGTCTGCATAGGTCGCCTGCTGCTTTGCAAGGATATTGTTCAGATAATTCAGAGTCTTAGCGGAGGCGGGTAGACAATATGACGGAGTCCTTCGGATTGAGGAAATGATGGCCCGCGCTGGTTTCCTGCCGGCCGTGAGAAGTGGATAACTCTCAGCATTCTGTGGGATGATAATGATCGTTGCCTTCTCGCAGTTCTTCGGATCCAATCCCAACTTGCCCACGCCGCGCGTTACGACCGGGCGAACATATCCTTCCTTCAACCTATTCCGCCGAACGGTCTCCACTACCGCAGACTTGAACTGCTCAACCGTTAGCGGAATGTGCAGGCCAATCGTCTTAGCCGACTCGTACATCCTCTTCAAGTGCTCGTCAAGTCTAAAAACTCTGCCCCCATAAACGCAGATCCCCTCAAAGACTCCATCGCCGTAAAGCAGACCGTGATCGAAGACCGAGATCTTCGCGTCAGCGGGTGAATAGAAAGTTCCGTCAATGTACACTTTAACGTCTGAAGCTGCTTTCACGAACCATACCGCAAACACAAGACTTCCAAGCGGTGAATTTGTACTTTAGTCGTTACGTTCAGCTCTGTATATGAACGAATATTTTCAGTGCTGTCAAGTCTCCGTTTGGCATTTAAGGCTGTAAAAAACGTTTGGTGGGCTAAATAGGACTTGGTGGCTCAACTAGAATCAGATGCAGAACTTCGTTTTCCGTGATAGTAACGAGATCAAGGAAGCCAATCTTCACTATCTCGAACCGTGAAAGAGCATATTGCCAACGCGTCTGTCAGCGATAACAGAAAATGCATTCTTGTAGACGCGATGGTTAGATTCTACAATTTCAAGCAAATCCCTTTTCAGAAGCCAGTTTAGAGTAAGACTCTGCGCCTGCCATTTATTCCGTTGGAAAAACATGCTCTAATCTCTAAATTTGAGGCAAGGATCTGTGCGAACAGGCCTAATCCGCAACCGGCCCGTGAGTATCGTCTTCGATTTTCGCCAGATAAGAATAGAATGCTTTTGAGTTATCTCTGCTGTTTTATCGAGGGCAGCGAGTGACAGTTAATGCTGAATGATCAGCGATCGCATTTCTACGTTACCGTATTCGTTGCTTCTCTTGGTATGGGTATGAACATGTATTTCATACCCGTATTTGCCCAATCGTTCGGCGCTACGTTTGTGGATCTTGGACTTATCGGAACGGTTTGGGCTCTTGCGGCGACGATTACTCCGTTCTTGATTGGGTATTTGGCTGGCAGAATGAAGCATGTGTGGGTATACATTCTCTCATTGACGCTCAACGCATTCGCTACCTTGTTTCTCGTTCTGTCACGTTCGGTAGTTGACATCATGGTCCTGCGGTTTTTTGGAGGAATAGGAATGGAGGCGTTTTGGGTGATCGCGGAAATTATTGTCACAGATCTGGCGCCGACAGAGGCGAGAGTGAAGGAGATGGGTCGGTATGGTATCGCCTTGGTGTTGGGAGTCTTAATTGGCCCGTCGATCGGAGGATTAGTAACTGAAAATTTTGGCTACGTCAATCTCTTCCTAATTTCAGCTGTTGTAATTGGGGTCTCTACCGTACAAGCACTAGTTTGGCTGGTTTCAGGCTATAGAAGAACAGAGACGCTATCTTCCCAGAGTTTTTCAGGTTATATGCGTATCCTTAAGCGGCTTTGGCTTTTGTACATGATGATCGTCTGCTACGGGATCATATGGGGACTGATTACAGCCATTTTTCCGGGTTACGCGAATTCGATCGGGATTAGTGCTGTCCTGATCGGTTTTCTCTTTAGTGCTTTTAGTGTGACAAGGATTTTCTCATATGCCACCGCACATCGTTACTCGAGATTCGGTGAGATGAGAACGCTACTCTTCGTTTCACTTGTCATCTTTGTGGGACTGCTTACCATCGCGACTTTTCCGACTTTCCTCACATTATTGGTCGGCATAATGCTGATTGGGGGAGGCGTTGGTGTGGTCTTCCCCGTTACAATCGACATCGTCTCGCGTAATTTCCCCGATGAACGGGCCAGCACGGCTGTAGCGTCATATGAAACTGTAATCAACATGGGTGAAACGGCGGGTCCGTACATCTTTGGAATGCTTACCGTCATCACAACTATCGGGAGAAGTTTCTTATTGATGTCAATCTTCGGAATCTTCATGGCTCTCTTCGCGGTTAACGGAACAACTAAAGCAAGAAAATGATTCTGTACGATGTCGTTCCGTGCTGTAGGAAAAAGCCGACTATGGCTTATCCAAAGCGCACGCGCTAGGTGATTCGCTGATGGAAACCTAAGTGCGCACACCTCTCCCCAAAAAAATCAGCGGTTCAAATTGTGACGCCCGCACCACTTGGTTTCATTTATTTTGAGATCGACCCGACGAATGTAGAAAGAGCTAAAAGGCGTTAAGAAACCAAACAGGAGAATTAGAAGGGTCGTCCTTTCTCACAGGGGAGAAATAGCATGACAGCAAACCTTGGTTATCTGGCTCTAGGTGCGCTGATAATAATCGGTGGCAACGTTATTTTGGGGAGAACCCAGAGTGGCAGAATCAGATTAGTTTGCGTGCTACTGGTGGGGATAGGCCTTTACACGATGATGCTAGGGCTGAATTTAGCCAGTCTTCCCTCGCAGCTTGGACATGTTACATCAACCACACCTACTAACTCAACCTCGAGAACATGACTCCGATTCTCTAGCCGCATTTTGTATGACCAAAAGAAAGGCCGGAGCCATCCAATTTGAACGATTGGCGTTAATGCTGCGTCGCCGATTCCAGAATACCCACTCGGATTACCAGTACTCGCAATATTCATGATAATCGCATATGGACTAGTCAAACGCAGAACCAGAACCTGAAGCAAAGTGAGCGATAATAGCTCGGTTGGTTAGCGATTACAATGTTTGCGCGTGCAAAGGCAGTTGCACGGTTCGAATGATGAGCCCGATGAAGAGTAGACCGATGACTGGATGCGCCATTTTGTTACACCTCTAACAAGGAGCGCACGACAACACTTTCTCCCTGATCCACGTTCTCTGTCTTACTCTCTCCGTGTGTCTGCGCACCACTAGGCCCACTGCACATTACGCGTCTTTCATCGTCGAATTTTCTTCCACTGCTTCTTGAAGAGTTCCCGAGATTGAACAGCGTCAGCCCGCGAAGTGAACACTTCGAAGGTTATTGTCTTATCATAATCAACTTCTTCTAGGAGTCTAACGACTTTTCTCAAGTCAATTTTCCCCATTCCCAAGGCTAAATGCTCGTCTTGTTTTCCGTGGTTATCATATAGGTGGACGTGAGCGAGTCGATCGCTAAAGGACCCGATGTATTCTTTCATGCCGTTCATGCGGTTCTCGATGAATGCATGGGCCACATCGAGATGGAATCTCAGCGCTGGCACCGCTTCCATCACCTCGGAGAAGTAGTGTATTGATTCCAATGGGTGGCCGTTTTCTGGCGGAGCATTCTCCAACATCAACTCAACATTTTGGGTCGCCGCGAACCGCGTTAATTCTTCCATCGAGCCTATGAAATTCCGCAAGAATATGTTTCTCGACTCTTCTGTAACGCCGACGCTGCCCAACCTCGAATTGAAGTGAAAGTTCAGTAGCCCAAGCCTCAGTTCTGAAGCGGTGTGAATCATGTCTTTGCCCTCCTCGATCCAGCCACTCCTTACCTTCTCGTGGGATGAACCGAACCCAACCCAGTACGCCGTGTGCCCGATAGCAAACAAGCCGTTTGCTGAGATTGCGCTCAGTATCCGGTCCTTCTGATGCATCAGGATTCGCGGTGTTGCTGCGGGTTCTTCGATACCTATCTCCACGAAATCGAAACCGAGTTTGTGGAATCTTTCAGCTTCGTCTGGTACAGATTCGATTAGAGAGGTCAGCATACCAAATTTCGGCAGTGGGGAGTGACCATGATCTCTGCTCATACTTTCTCCTAAAGAAGTCACCCCTATAACGATTCGAGCCAGGTGAATCAGATGAGGCTGTCCAGGTCTCGTGCGCACACCCACAACAAGCTGTCGCCAGCGCCGGCATCAGGCTTATCCTCGACAAATCGAAGGATAATAGATTGTTCGATTTGCTTACTCCCAATTGTAACAAATGCGGCCAACCTATGCGGTTTGACGAAGAAGAACAGCTATGGTATTGCTTTAGGGATAACGTGCTCTTCATTCACGATGCGGCAGCCGGCAAGGCGTCACATAAGCGTAAGCGAAATTGGGGGCGTATACTGGTGGCTGGATTACTTTGTACCATTCCATTCTCCAATCCATCATTCTTCCTTTCCGCTTACGACCAATCACGATCAGTCGAATTAAACTGTCCACGTTGTAAGAGTCATGCTACGGAAGTGGCAAATAGAACTCTACGCTGGAAGAATAAGCGCTTCGATACTATTCTGGAATATCGTTGTCTAGGTTGTGGAGCTGTGTGGCAGGGGGCCCAAAAGGATTTCTCGGGATCAACTAGAGGCTGGCTGCACACGAACAGCCGACTCACTTTGAGGAATCACCGATGAGGAAACAACTCGACGATTTGCTGCTCGCAACCACAGACGTGGGTAGCATGCCGCTGCAGGATGATTTTGATGAGAGCAGAACGAATTTTGACCGGGCGATAGTTGACAAAGTTATGGTGGGTTTGAATTTCCCTTGCTATCCTCAACTATCGGGCACCACGTCGAAACCAATGAACATGGGATTGCAGTATCTGATTCCGCTCTCCAAGACGAACCCAAATATCCAGATCAAGGATCAAGAGGTTCAACTCGTTTCAGATGAGATCAAAGAGCCATCCAACTCGATTGGCGTTGAGCGCGCAGAACATTACGCAGCTTATCTTCGCGAACACAATCTGATCGATAGGATTCGCGGAATCAAAGCCTGCGTCACTGGCCCTTTCACGCTGGCAAGTTACTTGAACTCAGGCAATCTGTTAACATGCGGTGCGTCTAAACCTGAAGTTGTCAGAGCCCTAGCGAAGGTTCTCAGAAGATCATGCAGGCGGCTAGGTGATCTTGGGTTCGACTGGATCAACATAGACGAACCCTTCCTCTCACTAATGCTTGGACGCGAGCACGAACTCATGTACGAGTATGACGAGCATTTCGTGGTTGAGATGCTCAATATGCTGATCGGAGAGATGCCCTGCCTCTCTGCAATTCACGTTTGTGGAACTGTGACACCGATGGTGAAAACTGTCTTGCTTGAAAGCAGAGCAGACATTGTGGATCATGAGTTCGCTGCGAGCCCCAAGAACCTGCAAGCCTACACGAAGGACGACCTTGAACGGACAGGCAAGTTTCTTGCTTATGGATGCATATCCTCCATCAAACCAAGCATAGAGACAGTTGAGGAAATCTCAACATCTGTGAGAAAGGCGCTGGATTGCTTTGGTCCAAGAGTCATCATGAAGCCAGATTGTGGATTCGGCGGCATGCAAAACGTTCCAGAGGTCTACACAACGGTTCTTGGAAAACTAAGGAACATGATCCTTGCGTCCCGCAAACTCGCGGCAATTTGAGCTTCGGATTCTGGTCTAATTCTCGAAGAAATTTTCATATTCTAGGGGGTGGTTGACTTGGTGCGAGTCTCGTAATTTGATCATTCACTAATCTCTAGTTGAGAGCCAAATCAGGGCAAAGATGCCCATAATCCCTTCAAGCATCCATGCCAGAGGCCAGTGGAACTGGTACGGCATAACATCAGCCTTCGCAAACGAAACAGCTCCGAGCCCAGAAATTATTGATAGAATGAAAGAGAACATGGCAAGATCGGTAGGCCAACCGACGTTCGACTGCCGGTCTAGAAGTTCCGGTCCTGTTCTAATCGAAGACTTCGCCTCACGCAACTGGGATTGAATGGTTTGGAACACATAAGCTGCAATAACGCCTAGGAAACCTATGAGAACATCATTGTGCGCGGCTATTTTCTATTGTTTCTTGAAAACCGGGTCAAAAATGCTCTTCTTGGTCTCCTTCACAGCTGAAAACAATTCCCTTCCTCCAAACATAGCTAATGTTTTGGAGTCTGTGGAATCCCACGCATCCACTATTCCCTTTCTCTGTCTAACGGTTGCAAGTGTTCTCTCAAAGTCAGCATGGTCTTTTTCGTAGACGTGCAGAGAATTACACTTGTCCACGTAACGAATACCGTCAGACAACTGCAGACCAGAATAATCTCTGACGCAATCTCTTACCAGCATAGCCAAGCTAGCCATTCCGATGATGTTTTCGTACCATGCGTATACGAATTCTCTGCTCCTCCAATCTGTCTCGAAATGGAGTGTTCCATCTTCGACCTTGAACCATCCCCTTTGGAAGCAGGGCGGGTCTTCGATTCTTGAATCTATTTCGGGAATCCAAGTTGTTATTTGGGCTCTGTTCGAAAAACCTGCTTCCTTCAATTTCCTGATGACGTACGCGATTTGTCCACCAGGACCGCCCACTCTATGGAATATCCGATCGTGATAGGTGTAATCATAGCCAGCTCCTATGAAATGATCTTTTGTTCCCAGCAAAACATCGCTAACATACGTTGCCAAATCCTGCAACCCTGGGCAGGCCAGACTCACAATAGGCTCTTGCAGAACGTTTGAAATTGCGACCCGCGATTCACATTCCAAAATTCTATCAAGCTTCTTGCCAACAGCATAGCTCTCCTTTTGGCCCCACCTGCCCTCCTCGCCCAACCGCAGATACAATTCTTGATAAGCTTCTGGCAGGGACGTTGCTTCAACATTTATGAAAGAACGCATGTCAAAAAATAGCAATTGGTGAACATAAACGCTTTCCGAAAGTACTGCCCACCAGCTCTAACCTACGACATCTGATTATTAATCGGCAAGGGATTTCAACCCCAGTTTGCTTCTACATATAAGCAGGCAGTTCGCACGGAAAATGAAATGAACTTTCGAAGTCTCTTTGCCAGGCTAAGCTTCTTCGAGTAGGAATATCGGCTTCCCAAAGTTCTATGTAGTGTTGCTGCGCCTGGGTGAGCTGATTTCGCTGGTCGAGGGTCTGCGATATTCTCGGAAAATCGAATTAACCACAGACGGGTACAAGGCACAAATATGATAATTGGAACTTGCAATCATCCTAAACGCGTGTGAACGTACGCGCCTTTGTAGGGCGCTCGGCGGCTTTGACATTTTCTTGGGCAATGTTCGCACGAGACGTACTCTTCCTTCGTTGCAGCAAACACGCCTGACTCGGATTTTATAGGAATCATCATGAAGCTTGATAAGCGAACTCCTATAGATGCCTCGGGGTTTAAGATTCGAAACAACGGTTGCTGCTGTTCGATCGCGAAGAGCTCACCAGTGCCTGACCCTGGACTGAACTCGGACACGATGTTTCCTAGGCCACTCGCAACATTTGATTTGATGTATGCGCAGGCTTTGTTCACGGCATAGTTTCCTATCGTATCTAATAGAAACGATTGTAGAAGGCTCTTCTGTTCCGCTTCTTGCTCGAGTCTCGACCCTATGGTTACAACATATGCGAGGACCTCTTGGTCTCGTTCTAAGAGGTCGCCTAGAACGACGCTTGAGAGTGCGTGTCCGTTTTCAAACTGAATTCGATCGTTCTCAATGCTGGTTACTCTCATCTTAGTGTAGACTGCTTTGGGCTCAATCAGCAATTGAGCCGTCGGCAACAATGCTAGCATCTCCTCAGCTAGCTTCGGTGGCCTGAGATCTTGCAGCAACTCTACTGGGTCCAAGTGTAACGGGATAGAATTGATGATCTCCAAGGTGGGAACACGTAGTACGGCGATTAGCCGCTAATTCAACTTTGGTACAGATTCTCGAATAGCAACCGCTCTCAAGATTTCGTCGAAATAGCCAGAACAAACAAGCTAAATTGGCAAACGAGTTTATTCACTAGAATCTGCTAGAATCTTAGCTCGCATTTGATGCCTACTGCGAGGCTGTTGTCGTCTGGATTCCGACGTTCATGGGTAATCGTTAACTTAACCTCAGCTCAGTCTTCTCAGTCCGTCTAGAAGTCGATAGAGAATCTGTGTTGAAGCTGAAAGTCTACCGGTGGACACAAATAGCATAGGGTCGGAGAAGAAATTCGATTGCAGTTATGGACAGGCTCTATGACGTAATACTAGTTCGACCGCCATCTGACAGTTACAAAAGGTGCGTGTCGACGAATCCTGCGAGAGACACTATAGACATTGCACTTGCAAAACGCCAACACAAAGACTACGTCTCGATTTTAAAGGAATCAAATCTCGAAGTAATCGAGTTACCCCCTCTCGAGGGTCTGGCGGATTCCGTATTTGCATACGATCCCGCCCTATTGGGAGTTGAAAAGTGTGTTATTGGCCGGTTTGGCGAGAGAACGCGGCGGAGGGAGAATAAAGCTCTGGTCACAGACTTGGCGAATCATAAGAACGAAGTGGGTGAAATGAAATTCGTACGGGAGCCCGGTACCTTGGAGGGCGGGGACATTCTCGTTACAGAGAGCAGAATTTTCGTCGGAGAATCAACAAGGACCAACATGCAAGGTATAAAGCAGCTCACAGAATATGTCGGCAATCTGGGGGTGCAACGAATCAAGACAAGCATGTTTCATCTACTATGCGCATGCAGTTATCTCGATGGCAACAGAATCTTGTTGGCTCCGGATTTGTTGCATGCAAGCTCTTTCGCTGGGTTCGAATTTGTTTTGGTACCTGAAAAAGAGGCCTACGCCTCCGAGGCTCTTTATCTTGGGGAGAAAAAAGTTCTAATTCCTTCTGGCTACCCACAAACTGCTAAGCACCTGAGGGGTGCGGGTTACGAACCAGTCGAAACCGATCTATCTGAGTTCTACAAAGGAGACGGCGGAGTCTCCTGTCTGTCGGCGCCGGTGTACAAGGTACTCTGATTTCAGAATGTATCTTCGTAATGCTTCGGCAGCGGACGATCATTCACTCGAAGCGGGCGCGGTAGTGCTTCTGGATGCACCAGTTGTCTCCAAGAGTTCCAAGGTGGCGTTGTGAATGTCCCGAAGCTGTTACTGAAAAATCTCAACCTTGGGATGTTGAGTTTCATCACGATGTTTTTGCTCGATACACAGCTGAGAGCAAATCGAACGATTCAGCGTGTACGGATTTTCAATCGACTACTCATCGACCTGCAGACTTGTTCAAACCCAAGAATTCCGGCGAAAGAGGAGACATGGTGTTCTTAAGCGTTGCATGCTCGCTTAGCCTGACACTTTTGCCTTGGCAAGTCTTTTCTCTATTTCAGTTTTCGTCGCATCAAGCTCTTTCTCAATATCCTTGGGCAAAGGAGGGTCTGGTTGATGAGCTGCTAGAATATGCTTGACGCGATCCTTTGCGGCTTGAGCTAAATCCTTTGAGCCGGCTTTTTCCCAGTCTCCTCGCGTGTGCTTGTCACTGATCTTTGGTAGGTATCTCTCACTGGTTATGTGGTCAATGGTATGCTTCTCCGCCATGTAATGCCCACCGAGAGGGGCTATGACCTTGATCAGTGATGTCGCCATCGTGTCCTCGTTGACTTCCATTCCGCGTGCGATTCTCAGCGTCATACCAAACATTTCATCATGAATCACGAGCATCTCATATGATGCAGTGAAATGATACTCAAGAGCTCCAGCAACCACTCTGGTCCAGTTGGCTCCAGCTAGGACGGTTGTCAGCATTGATAGGGCACTCTCGAAGCCTGCTTGGACGTCCGGAAGTTTGGAGTCGCTTACGCCCCCAGACATCGCAGACGGAATGCCATAATGCTTGGCCATTTGTGCGCCGCCTGCGCAACGAATCGCGGTTTCTGGGCAACCTGCTGCCGGTATACCCGTACGCAACTCAAGATTGACCGGGATGCTCCCGTACACGATCGGGTTGCCTGGGTTTACGAGTTGAATTAGAGCGACGCCGGCAAGCACTGTTGCGTTCGTCTGAACGAGGGATCCTGCAAGCGTGTTAGGCGAGGTTGCTCCAGTGTTATCCATGGGCTCTATCAGGATTGGAACTCCATGCTTCGCAAAATTGATTGCGTCATCAGTCAAGCCTACGTCATAGATTAGGGGACTTGAGGGGCAGATGCTTGCTGTCCCCACAGGTTTCTTGCGAAGTTCATCCATGCCGCCTGCGATCACAGCCGCAAGTTGCAAGTTGTGCGTCGAACCCAGTTCGCCGGTATCGCCTATGTATCCCTCTGTGTCCCAGTGAGTCGTCTTAGTGGTGAACTTGTAATGTAAAGCGCTCCTTTCGACATGACGATATTCTTCGGGAAGATCGCTGGGGGCTATCATGTAGCTGCCTCCCACGCTCACATTGTCCAGGGCATCCGTGACCGTGATTATGGAAGGCAGATCGCTGAAAACAGCGGGTCGCCGGACTCCCGAATCTAGGTCCAATATGTACGGGTACTCGCCGCCACACGTCATGTACTGGTTTCTGCCGCCCAAGAGCAGGTTGTGCTTTGGGTTCCGACCGTAGAGTCGGAATTCAGTCGGACATTTCTGGAGCGTTTCCCTAACCAGGCTCGCAGGGATCTTGACATTTCCAGTCTTGATGTTCACCGTGGCTCCGGCTTCAGCGAAGATTTCCTGTGCGCGCCCAGTGAGAAACGTGGCCCCAGCGTTTTCCAGAACGTCTAGGCTGGCTCGATGAATGGCATCGATTTGACTGGATTCCAATAACTCAAATCTCATTTTCTCTTACCAACTAACCAATTCTAAGGATTGGGTACTTCTGACCTAGAATAGATTTCCATGCTGCTCGCCAGCCGTGCAAACTTAAGATCCTAACCATCTCGTTGACCGATTCTATTTTCTTCTGTCAGTCGATGAATTGTGGATCCAAATTTTGCCTACGGACGTGATTTCCACTCGGCTATGGGTGAACTCAGCATGCTTTACCCTACCGTTCTCAAGTAATATCTCGACCTTTGTCGTTTCTGTGCCTCCTAGAAATGGGCCGTTTCCAGAGTCGAATCTAATCGACGCCGACGGTCCGGTAATTCTTCCACTGTAGGCTAATGCGACGGCTATCGCGATAGTACCAGTACCGCATGAGGGTTCAATGTGTCCAGTAGGTATGCTGTGAGGAAATAGCACACGTCCATGCGTCGAATCCTCTGGATACATGTCAAATAGTGAATAGTCAGCATTGGCCTCTGGGATCAGATGCTGATTGTCAAAGTCTCTCTGCATATCCATCAACACTTCTTTGGCCGCTTGGTTCATGCTCACAAAATCTGCGGCAGGATGACTCTTGAGAATCTCAGTTGCATCTACTACAAGGAATTTGCCAATCTTGAGAGCATTCACACCTGATACTTGGATCTGAGACAAGCCTTCGCGATAGCACTCATCCACGAATTTCGTCATGTCGGTGAAAGCTACGGTTTCCCCTTTCACACTTTTCAGTGTTATTCTCACGATGCCCAGATCTGTTTCGAGGTCAATCTTCTTCATCGGTTTTCGAATACCGAAACGCTTGCCAAGATAAGTCTCGGCAAGTGCCTTGGGAAGCACTTGAGTCAAACCACCGCACGCTGTGATGAAACCTCTTGTGGTTCTGTCAACGATTTTGACTCTAATGTCGCCGGAACCTTTCGGTTTTAGCAGAACTCCTGTTTGATCACCATGCACGCTTGGCGTTTCCAGAGCGGACAGACCGACGTCAACATAACGTTTCGGCGAGATCTGAGATCCGTCCAGGAATACGATTTCGTTTCCACCCATATGTCCTTTGGCGTAGTCAAGTTCGATTGAGCGTTTCAAGAACTGGTCACCCGGCAACCGGCGGCTCGTTCCTTCAAGCCAACTCCATCTGTGCCCTTTTCATTATTTCTTCAATTTTCACTTGAACGTCTTTTTCAAGTGCTATAGCCTTGTGTTTTTCCAATATTTCCTTGGTTTTCTCTCTCGAGACGTCCACAATGCTTTTCGAACCGTTCCGCTTCCAAGTATCGTAAGATTCACGGTTACTGATTTTTGGCACTAGGTGTTCCTTCAGAAGATAGTCCAACGTATGCTTCTCTGCCAGAAAGTTTCCGCCCGGTCCAACCTTTCGGATAACATCTACTGCTAAAGTATAATCATCGACCTGAATTCCACGAGCAATCCGAAGAGCTTCCTCTATGATTTCGGCGCCAATAATCAGCATCTCCGGACTCATTGTGTTGGCGGATTCTATCCCTCCTAGACCACACAAGAGGTCTGGGCCGGTTAGTATGGTTGTGAGGAGACCGAGGGCGCCATCGTAAGCTGCTTGAGCATCTGGAAGCTTAGAGCTTGAACTGCCGCCGCTGATCTCGCATGGCAAATCATAGTAGCGAGCTAACTGTGTGAGAGCTGCGTTAAGGAGGATGTTTTCCGACGCCTCGACATAAGCTCCTGTTTTGAAGTCAATGCTTCCAGGAGACCCAGCATATATCAATGGTGCACTAGGAGCTGCGAACTCCGATATCACTATGTTTCCTAAGACTTCAGCGTTGTTAACGACTAGCGAGCCTGCAAGAGTAACCGGCCCTGTCAGCCCAGTTAGGGGCATAGAAAGAGAAACAACTGGGACGCCAGCTTTAGCGAACTCGATGACGGCATCCGTCAGTCCCTTATCAAATCTAAGAGGCGCTATGGGGCACTGGACTGCTGAAATACACGGCTTTTTCTTCAGCTCCTCTTTGCCCCCAGCGATTGCTGCGGCAATTTCGATTTCGTATTGAGCCTCCCTTGCGTTTTCCGCGTAATGTTCCACATGTTTCTCGGAGTTACTTAGGCAAGTAAATAGTGCACTGAGCCTCTGCATGTGTTCTGGGACGTCTGATGGATTTAGCGATGGCCAGATTACATGAACCGTATCCAGATAATCCGCCAAGACCGCCCACCGCGCAAGATCTCCCTGTGTTGAGTATCTGCGCTCACCTGTCTCATGGTCTCTTATGAAAACGGCGTATCCGTTCGTAGTGAAGTGTATCTCTCTCTTATCAAGCAAGAAAGAATTCTTAGGGTTTCTGGCACCGTATGTTAGCGTTTTCGGAGCCTTTTCTAGGGCTTTCTT
>Ga0326728_10002969_pt1 | contig 54730 bp, 45 predicted proteins | sample MB3enrmetagenome_FD_207602 | JGI IMG/M metagenome (GOLD analysis project Ga0326728, IMG submission 207602) | Lab enriched peat soil microbial communities from McLean, Ithaca, NY, United States - MB31MN | ecosystem: Environmental > Terrestrial > Soil > Wetlands > Peat | place: USA: New York... | reverse complement strand
TATCTTCGCGTTTGCATCAAGCCCGCACTCTCAGGCCGCGTGCGACCCGTTGCAGAACGGCTTGTTGTCGGACCTGCCGCATCTGCACAAGGTCACGCGATTGCGGATCTCGTAGGCTTTTCCGTCGGCCGAAATTACCGCAATGCCTCCGCGCACCCAAATCGGGCCGCTGACCTTCCTGGCGGTGTCCTCGATCAGTCCCAGCGACGGTTCAAACTTCGGCTCGATGGGTTTGCCTGTTTCTCGATCCCATGCCACCAATCGCCCACCCGGACAATGGCCCGCTTCGTGTTTTACCAACCGCTGCGCTTCGGGGTTGTCCGTCTGCTGAACCAGGTTCCAGACCCTGCCTTTCGGATCGCAGAATCGGGCGAACGCGCAGAGATTCTCCGCGTCGGTAAGCAGCATCGTGGGGCCTTCAATGGTCTCCGCTTGCTCCTGATAAGGCTGATCAGTGGCCGTTTCAGTGCCGTCGAAATGGACCTTCTTGTGGGTGCCATCGCAAAAGGGTTTATTGGCGGAGTGGCCGCAGCGGCAGAGCGCATATTGGTGCTGTGCTGGGTACTTCTTTCCTTCCCGATACTCGAGCGATTCACCCTCGGCATTGGTGACAATCCACTGCTCGCTCAGTGGCAAGTCTCCGCTTACGACGTAAGGGCCGTCCTTGGTAACTTGAATATTCGTGTTGGTTTGTTCGCTCTTTTTCATGGTGATTGCCTCCACGATAAGACGTCTGCGGGAATTGTCAGGAACCTGCGAAGACAAGTCAAGAGCACGCCACGTTCGTCCGATGGAACACTATCGACCGGGGTATTCATGTCGTTCCTGTGTTTGCGCGTCGTCAGCCTCCTGATCGGCGCTTGCGAGTATGGCTCTCTTCTGATCGAAAGTCCACTGCCACGCGCGAAGCTCGGAGGTGGAGGTTTTGGTTTGAAGTTGGAGGCTGTTTTTCTGTCGGCATTCAGTAGCCCACCGTGAAGCGCTCGCGCACGTGCTGAGTTGAGCGCTCTGCCTCGTTACTCGCCACCACCGCGTTACCGCCTGGGCCGGTTTGGCCGCCTTGTCGGCTTTCGCTCCAGACTCCTGATTATGGCGGCGGTGGTACCAAGTCCGTGAAAATCTGCCGAGTGAATTCTTCGTGGCACTGTGGCATGGCAACTCGGGGAGCGCGGCAGCCAAAGTCGTAGTGGATTCAAGCAGAGATTAAGGATTAGGGATTAGGGTTACGGGCGAGCAGACCCGGCACCAGAAAACGTTGTCTGCTAATCCCTAACCCCGAATCCCCAATCCCTGTACTGAACTCTCAGCCGCAGCGGAGGATCAGACAAGTAATGTCGTCGTGCTGCCGGGTGGCGCCGACGAAGGCGTCGATTGAAGCCATGAGGCGAGTCATGGTTTCGTCCGCGCTAACGGCGGACCCGGCGCTCAACAACCCCAGCAGGCGGCCCTCGCCATACTCCTCCCCTGCTTCATTCTCGGCTTCGACGACCCCATCGGTGAAGATCACGAGGAGGTCGCCGGGGCTGAGGACGGAGCTGCCGCACTCATAGGCAGCATTCGCCCTGATGCCGAGCGGCAGCCCGCCTGCCTCGAAGCGCTCGAACCCGCCCGAGGCCCGGCGCAAGACCGGCGGATTGTGCCCCGCGCTGATGTACGTGACGTTGCGCGTGGCGAGGTCCAGCTCGGCAAAAAAAGCGGTGGTGAAGCGCGCTCCGCCCATGCTGTGCGCGCAGGCGTATCGGTTCAACCCCAGAACCAAGTCATCGAGAGACGTGGGCACGGCGGCCAGAGTCTTCAAGCTTGCCTGGAAGGTGGCCATGAGCAGAGCGGCAGGAACGCTCTTGCCCGCCACGTCGGCCACCACCACCAGCAGGCGGCTCTCCGCGGGTGAGGCCGAGTCGGTGGCACGAACAAAAGCGTCATAGTAATCGCCTGCCACGGTGTTGGCCGGCCGCGTGCGAAAAGCGATGTCGATGCCCGGAATCTCGGGAGGCGCCGTGGGGACCAACCAATGCTGGATCTCGCGCGCAATCTCCAGGTCGCGCTTCATGGTTACGCGATCACCGAGTTCAAGAGCGAGCAGAAAGAGGAGCGACGCGACCGCCATGACGATGTAAAGACTTCCCGGGCCGAAGATGGCCAGGACGATGAACACGCAGGTAATCAGCAGAAAGACGCGCCGCGCCGGCGAGAGCTTCATCAGCATCGCCCAGAAGAGCGCCCCGGCAATCCTCAGAGCCCGCCTGGCCCCCCGCTCCCTCTTGAGCGCTTCCCAATCGATATCCGTCGAGTAGAATTTGTAGCTTTCCTGAGCTTCCGCCTTGAACTCCGCCCAGAGCTCCTGAACCTGCTGGCCGTCAGAAACGCGCTGCCAGGACGTCCGGATTCGGCCGATGAAGCCGCTGAGTCCCTCGCCCAAGCTCTCGCCGAAGTCGGCTAACCGCTGAACCAAGTCTTGACGGTACGTGGATGGCATGTCGACTGATTATCTCCGAGACTGTGACGAGTGGCAATGGGGGCACAAAGGGTAAAGGGTAAAGGGTGAAGGGTAAAGGGGGTAAAGGAATAACATCATCACTAACACCACGCAAGGTCTTGGTTTTACCCTTTACCCTTTACCCTTTACCCTTTACCGTCTTTCCCCCACTCGCCACTGCTTTTCACTCCAACCCCACCAGCCGGCGATAAACGTACCGCACCTCCTGCTGTGTCTCGCGCAGCCGATCGGCCAGGGATTCCCCGCTCTCGATGAGCTTCCATCGGCAGGTCAGGTTCTCGACGGCCTCCGCGTGGCCGACGTGCTCGGGCAGGCCGTCCGCCCTCTTCCCGGTCACCAGCCGGATGGCATGATCGACGGAGCGCAGAAGCGCCGCGCCTTCGGTGAGGGTGCGCGCATCCTCGGCGCTGATCAATTCCCGCGCCCGAAGCGCCGCGATCTGTTCGGCGACGTTGATGCCGGCGGGAAGCTCCACCCGATGGCGCAGGCGAAGGTAAGAGACCGCAAAATCGACGTCGTAATACCCACCCGGCGCCGTCTTGGTGTTCGACGGTGGGACCAGCATTTCCCGTTCGAGTCTCCTCCGCATCAGGTGCAGCTCGGTTTCAAGGTTAGGATAAGAAGTGAACCGATCGAACAAGCCAGAAAGCAGCCGCCGAACCGTCCGCAAACCCAGCTCAGGGCTCCCGGCGACGTGGCAGGCCTTCAGGTAAGTCAGCGCCTCCCAGACTTGGGCGTCCTCGGCCACGTAGCTCGCGAGGGCGTCCTCCGTCACCACAAGTTCTCCCTCCTGTCCGCGCGGCCGCAAGCGTGTATCGATGGCAAACACGGCACCGTCGCGGGTGTAGCTGGACAAGATCTCGATGGTCCTCTCCGCCAGCCGAGTCCAGCCGGCAATGTCGTCCCGTGACGATCCGGCCGGAGCAACGAAAACCAGGTCCGCATCCGAGGCGAGGTCGAACTCCTTCAAGCCCATCCGCCCCAGCCCGAGCACGGCGAGGGGCATCCCTGCTTCCGCGCCATCGGGAGCTTGCGGGCCGGCGCTGATGCGGAGCGCGCTCGCCACCGCCCGCGACGCCAGAGTGGACCAGCGCGCCAGCGAAACGAAGATCGAATCGAAATCGATGACGTCCCGCGCGGCCAGGGCCATCACCCCTGCTCGGAACTGCTTCCTCAGCAGCGCCATCTTCTGGCGGATATCCAGGCTCCCTTCCATGGCCCAGGGGAACGGCGCCGGGGGCATGAGTCGAATAGCGTCCTCGAGACCCATTTCCATTTGGACTTTCGGGCCTTCCGGAATTGACCGCTCCTCGGGGGAAGTGATAGCAAGATCGGAGTGCGTGGGGTCGCCCGACTCCAGCGCCAACCCATCCTCGGGATGGCGGATCAGCAGTTCAGCCAGGTAATCGCTGGCCGCCATCATCTCCAGCGCGCGCTGCAACTGGCGGGGCTGCTGCCGGGCCCGGGCGAAGCGCTCCGACGTGCCCAGCAGCGCCGCCAAAAAGCGGGCGGCGTTCGGCCGCGCCCGGCCGGGCAAAAAGACTTCCCGCACCACGGCCGCCAGACCCGAAGCGTGTGCGTCGAGAAAGCTCAGCGCGGCTTCATAGGAATCAGGCCGATGGGCAGCGGGCAGGGCCGGAGCCGGCTGGAGCGCAAAAGCCGGCTCGGCAGCGCCGGCGTGCGGGTGGATGACGCGCTGGTAAATCGTGTCCACCCGATCGAAGGTCTCCTGGAGCCGCTCGAGCAGCGCCCACCCGCCTTCGATTCCCACTCGACGCGCCAGGCGATCGAGCGCCGCCGTGTCGGAGGGGAGCCGGTGCGTCTGCTGTCCCCGGTCAAGCTGGATGCGGTGTTCGACCGTGCGCAGAAACTCGTACGCCGTGGTCAAATCCGCATATTCGCGATCTCCGAGGCGTCGCTTGTCGTTGAGCTTGCGCAGGGCGTGCAGCGTGCCTTCGGAACGCACCCAGGGGTCCTCATGGCCATGCAGCCTCTGCAGGCACTGAGCGAAAAACTCGATGTCACGGATACCGCCCCGATGGCGCTTCACGTCAACCGCGCTGCCGTGGGTTTCGCGCAGCTTCTGGGAGATTTTTTCGCGCGCCCAGACCACGCTCTCGACGGCCGCAAAATCTGCTCGCGAGCCGTAGACGTAAGGCTCCACGCCGCGCAGGAATTCACGCGTCAGTTTCGCATCGCCGGCGGAGTGGCGTGCCTTGATCAACATCTGCAGCTCCCAGTCGCGCGCGCGTTGCTTGTAGTACTCGAGCGCCGACTTCACCGAGATTGCGAGGTCCCCCTGCTCGCCTTCGGGCCGCAGGCGCAGATCGACACGGAAAACCTGTCCGTGCGGTGTCGTCTGGGTGATGGCGCGCGTCAGGGCATGGGCCAGGCGCACGAAGTACTCTTTGTTGGCAATGACGGAGTCGTGTTCGGTCCCTCCCGACGTTTCACCATCGCGGAAGTAAAGGAAAAGCAGGTCAATATCAGAACTGTAGTTGAGCTCGTTGCCGCCCAGCTTGCCGAGCGCGACGATGCTGAATCCGCTGCGCGAGATCCTTCCCTGCTGATCGTGGAATTGGGGCCGCCCGTAGCGTTTGCCAAGTTCCTGATCGCAGAAGCTCAGCGCATTGGCGAGGATCACGTCCGCCAGCGAGGAGAGCTCGAGCGTGGTCTCGCCCAGCGTCGAGAGGTGAAGCACGTCTTTGAGCACGATGCGAAGGTAGTTCCGCCGTTTGAAGCGCGCCAGTTGTGATGAATGCCAAGGATCGGGATTCGTGGTCGTGAAGCGGGCGAAGTCCTGCATCAGGTCTTCCGGCGACTTGAGCTTGGTAAAGTTGCGGTCGCCCGCGAACTGTGCGGCCAAGGCCGGCTCCGCCAGAAACGATTCGGCGAGAAACGCGCTGTAGCTGAAGATCGCCACCAGATAGGTGAGGGCCGTTGGTGTGCGCTCGATCTCCGCCAGCACGTCGGCCGGGCACGCCTGGACGTAGCGGTCCAACAGGTTCAGCGCCCCGTCCGGATCGGGCGACGGCATGAGCAACGAGGCCAGCGGGCCCATCACCGGGGGCGCCAGCTTCGGCGCCAGGCGCGCGAGGTTACCTTCCGCCTTGGCGGGGTCCTGGAAAGGTACTCGGGAGAATTCCGGCCGCATCGTCTGGATTATACAAGCAGTCTTGCAGTTGTCAGTAGTCAGTCGTCAGCAGTCAGTTGCGGCAAAGGAAGCTTGCTGCGGTGGTTCCGGGGCTCGCGAGCGATTCACCATTTCTGGGCCGATGCTGGCGATTGTGTTATACGCAATGTCAGAAGTAGATGCGTAAAACCTCCAAGCATGTCATTCTGAGCGTAGCGAAGAATCTCGCTTTGGCTCTCCCTACCGGTTGAATTGAAGAGAGATTCTTCGTTACGCTCAGAATGACATGCAAATCGACTTTGACGCCACGCATAACTTCTGAGGTCGAGATCTGCTTCGCGAATGTTTGGCTCTAACGATTGAGGCATCGATGTCTAAGCCGGCACTCAAGGGTTCGGTTCTATTCCTGACACTCTACGACGTTTGCGATGAAATCCGCCTGGCGGAGCTGCGCGAGCTTCTGGGGCTCCCGCCCGCCGGGCGTGAACCGAGCTTCAAACATGCGGCACCGGAATATGTGCGGTTCGAGCGGCCGCCGGTGGTGGAACCGTTAGAGGAGATCAGCCTCGCCACGGGAGAAAGGCTGCGCGGCAGGATCAAGTACTACGATTACGGCGTGACGAGCGTAGAGCTCACGCTCCTCTTCGAAGGCGGATGGGAACAACTGGTCGAACTTTCTTCCCGCTACGTCGCCGGCCTGGAAATCGAACGTCACGCCTTTCAGATCGCCAAGCAGAAGCTGGAGCGCGTCGCGCGGGCCCTGGTGAATCCCTATAGCACCTGGCTCTCCGAGGACTATTCCATCTTTCACCTTCTGGAAATCGAAGGAAACCCCACGGCCAGCGAGCTCTACCGGGACCATCCCAACGAGATCGCGCAGATCGTCCGTGGTGAGAACCTCCCGCTCTCGGACGCGGAGCGCAGCGAAATCCTGCAGTCCGCCATGTCTTACTACCCGAGCGATCTGGTGGTGATCGGCTGGAACGGAGCTTTCCTCCACGACACCGCCGCCGGCGCCGCGACCACCATTCAGCTTCTCGAGTACGCCAACTCGCAGCTACTGGAATTCCGCCATTACGACGAAGTCCTGACGCGGCGGCTCAAGTCGGTCTACCAGTCCCTGGAGCGCGGGACGGGCTACCTGGCGCGCTGGCGCCTGGCACGGGCCTCGGCGCGACTCTACACGCTGCTGCTCGAGGTGACGGAGCTAACCGAGCGGGCCGACAACTCCATCAAGTTCTTGAGCGACATGTTTTCGGCGCGACTCTATCGGCTGGCGGCCGCCAAGGTGGGCGTCCCCGACTACAAGGAACTGGTGCATCAGAAACTGCGCACCGCCGACAACCTTTACAAGTTCATGGTGGAGCAGTTCAATCAGGGCCGCGCCTTCGTGCTGGAAGTGATGGTGGTGATCATCCTGATCATCGAGCTCGGACTTCTGTTCTGGCCGCCGCACAGCAGGTAAGCGAGCAATTTGCGGCTGGCGCTTGCTGCAGGCGCAGGAGACGGGGTCGGAATGTGCTGGATTAGCGTCGTGGAAAGACCATCGTCACATGGCGGCGGACCTCCGTCAGCTCGGCCTCACTCATCCGTGACACTTCCCTGCCCGCCACAAACACTTCACCGGAGTCCGGAAGTATACGGATGAGCTTCTGAAAGACAAACGAAGCGAAATACTACGTGTCGCCGCCGAGCACGGCGCTTACAACGTGCGTGTGTTCGGCTCCGTTTGTCGAGGTGAAGCCAGCCCGGACAGCGATGTGGACCTTCTCGTGAGCATGAAAAAGGGAAAGACTTTCCTTGACTTCGTCGGCCTCTGGCAAGACCTCGAGGTAGCAGCGTGCCCGAGCAGAACCTTTGGGGGCACCCTTGGGCCTGTGAGTTTTGTCGATTCATTGGTAGACAGAAAGCGTATTGTTTGGCGCTATTCGGACGCCTACCTAGGCTAGTAAAGGCTGATTGAGGCCTTGGCTGTGGGTCTTGAGATTGTGCTTTGCCACACTCCCGGCTCGCGGCAGGGGCGCTGGCTTCTTGTGCCGCCCGTCACACTCCAGCGTGAGTGGCGTCACAGGAAAAAGGCATGGACCTGTGCCATCCTTTTTGCGCGGCAGAGTTGTTCGCTGGCCCAAGGAGAAAAGGGTTATGGACCATGCAGCAGTGGGGGTCGGCAGCGCTTGCTCGGAAATCACGCTCGAGAACCTCCTGCAATATCCGCAAGGCAGAGAAATCCTGACCTGCATCCAATGCGGCATGTGTGCGGGCACCTGCCCGCACGGTGAGGTGATGGCCTACCCCCCGCGGCGCATCATCGGCATGCTGCGGGCGGGATTGCTGGAGCAAGTCTTCGTGAGCGACAGTCTGCTCGCCTGTGTCGGTTGCTATGCCTGCATGGCAAAATGTCCCCGCGACATTCAACTGACAGAAGTTCTCTTGCCCTTGGTGAAAGAGCAGGTTTTCCTTCGTCTTCCGGAGCTACCGGCGGAGTTGCATAAGGCGCTGGAAAATACGCTGCGATACGGCAATCCGATGGCCGAGTCGCCCCGCAAGCGGGCGGCCTGGGTCAAGACGGCCGGTGTCCCGATCCGAATCCTTGCTGAAGACCCCAGGCCGGTTGATGTGCTGTGGTTCGTGGAGTGTCAGAACTCCTATCATCCGCGGGGACAGGACATCAGCCGAGCCACCGCCAGGGTTTTCCACGCCTTGGGAGTTGATTTTGCCATTTTAGGCAACGAGGAGAAGTGCGCCGGCGAGTGCGCCCGCCTGCTGGGGGAAACCGGGTTGTTTGACACGCTGATGGACTACAACATGGCGGTTTTCAGCAAGTACCACTTCAAGCGCATCGTGACCTCGGGCGCTCATGCTTACGATGCTTTCAAGTATCAGTACCGCGAGGCTGGTTTCAGATACCCGATGGAGCACACGACGCCGTTTCTTTCAAACTATGTGGATTCGCTGAAGCCGCGCTTGACCCGCAAGCTGGGCTGTTCGGTCACCTACCACGACTCCTGCTGCCTGGGAAGGCACAACGGCTTTTACGAGGAGCCCAGGATGCTGCTGCGGGCCATCCCGGGCGTCAAGCTGCTGGAGATGCCGCACAACCGCATCAACGCCCTCTGCTGCGGCGGGGGCGGTGGAGGCATGTGGTTGGACACTTATTACAAGGCCAAGGGCTATGAGCGGCTTTCCGAACGGCGCGTGAAAGAAGCCGTCTCGACGGGCGCGGACGTGATCGCCGTATCCTGTCCTTATGAAGTTTCCCGGTTCGAGGATGCCCTCAAGGTTCTGGGATACGACAAGAAGATGGTCGTCAAAGACGTCACTGAGCTGTTATCCGAAGCGATGGAGGGGTAGGCTGTGAACATCCTCGTTGCCTTAAGAATGGTGCCCGACGTTGTGGAAGAGTTGGAAGTCGCGGCGGACGGAAAGTGGTTGGACCTCGAGTTTGTTCGAATGGTTTTGAGCGAATCCGACGACCACGCACTCGAGGAGGCCCTCCTCATTAAGGAGCGCCAAGGCGGAAAAGTGACCGTGCTGGCACTCGACGCGCCGGACTTGGATGATGTCCTATTCAGTGCCCTCGCTAAGGGGGTTGACCGCGCCATCAAGATCACGGGCGCGGAGAAAGGCGTCATGACTCGCGAGGCGGCGCATGTTCTGGCGCGGGTGATCTCGAATGTACCCGGCCTCTTGCCCGCGGATCTGATTCTCAGCGGCACGCAAGCTTATGATGACTTGGACGGCTTGATAGCTCCCTTACTCGGCCATGAGCTTGGCCTTCCGTTTCTGGGAATTGTTACGAAACTGGACGTGGACCTCTCCGCGGGCAAAGCCAGGGCGGTGAAAGAGTATCCGGAGGGCGTTCGGGGCGAATTTGAAGTGGCGCTGCCCGCGGTCTTCGGTATTCAGGCGGCCGAGAAACCTCCGCGCTACGTCCCCGTGGCCAAGGTGCGGGCGGTGATGAAGTCCCAGAAAATCGAAAGTGTGCCGGCCCCGGCGATGGAGGAGGTTGGGCTTTCCATGATCCAGGTTCTGGAAATGTCGAAACCCCAAGTGTCCGGCCACGCCGTGATGTTGCAGGGCTCCCCCCAAGAGGTTTCCAGTGGGTTGTGCGCAATTCTAGTGGAGCGCGGTTTGCTCTGAGGAGATGATCGCCATGGCAGCCGAGTTTTGGGTCGTTGTCGAGCACTGGGGGAATCGAATCGGCGAAATCACCTATGAGGCGCTGGCGCTGGGGCGAGAGGTTGCCGATGAACTGGGTGTTCCACTCCGCGCCGTGCTGCTGGGCCACAACGTCAAGGAGATGGCACAGTCTCTAGGTAAGGCCGATGTCCTCACGTACGTCGATCATCCGTTGCTCTCCGAGGTGGTGGCTGAAACCACTGCGGAAGCCTTGGTGCAGTTGATGAAAGAAGAGATGAAAGAGAGGAAACCGCGTGGGGTCATCGTTCCGCTGACGAATGTGAGCCTCGGCGTCGGGACGTTGCTTGCGGCGCGGCTGCGGCTGCCGATCGTGAACTTCTGTAAGGACCTCAAGGTGGTGGATGGAAAGGTCCATGCCAAGAGCGTGCTTTACGGCGGCAAGATGGAGTCTATGGTTGCCAGTGACGTCGAGCCTGCTATTTTCGGGCTGTGGCCGGGCGCGCGCAAAGCCGAAAGCGGCCGCGTCGACCAGAGTCCTCCGATCGAGGAGGTGGCGGTCAGCCTGCGCGAACCGCCCATCCGCCTGCAAAGGTACATCCAACCGGAAGCCGGCGACGTGGACATCAGCCAGCAAGAGGTATTGGTGGCGGTGGGGCGCGGAATCCAGGGTCGGGAGAACCTGGAGTTGGCGGAGACGCTGGCGAAGGATCTAGGTGGCGCCGTCTGCGGTTCCCGTCCCGTGATCGACCAGGGCTGGATGCCCCTTTCCCGGCAGGTCGGAAAGTCCGGCCTCACCGTCAAGCCGAAGCTTTACTTGGCGGCGGGCATCAGCGGCGCGCCCGAGCACACCGAGGGCATGAAGGATTCCGCTCTGATCGTGGCCGTGAACACGGACCCGGGCGCACCCATCTTCAACATCGCGCACTACGGGATTGTGGCGGATGTGTTGGAGGTGCTCCCGGCCTTGCATGAGGCCATCGAGAGCAACAAGGGAGGGGGCAAGCATGCTGCCTGATCCGGCTACCGCAACCTACTTCGGCTTGCCAGGCTACGTCTACCTCTGGGCCTTGACCGTCGTGGCGTGCTCGGTGTTCGCGGTCAAGGTCCTCAAGTACATAAGGGTCTTGCGAAGCGCGCGGGCGGAGAAGCGCTGGGACCACCTGCCTCAGCGGTTGAGGTTGTTTGCGGTCAATGTGCTGGGGCAGCGACGACTCGTCAATGAACCTGTTATTGGGACCGCTCATTTCGTCATCTTCTGGGCATTTGTCTTGTACGCCGCCAGTTTCGGCTGGAACCTCGTGCGCGGCCTCGTCCCTTCTTTTCCCATTCCCTACGCCGACGATATCCCGCCGGTAGCCATCGCGCTTGAGGTCTTCGCTGTGCTGGGCCTCGCCGCGCTCGCGGTGGCAGCCGTGAGGCGCTACATCTTCACGCCCGCGCACCTCGAAAGGTCTGGGGACGCCACCCTCATCCTCGCTCTCATCACCTTGGTGCTCGTCTCTTCGCTGGGGAGGCAAGTGTTGAGGGCGCGCGCTCCGGAATTCTCCCTTGGCTTCTGGTGGTTACACATGGTCACGGTGCTGGGATTCCTGGCGTATCTCCCCTATTCCAAGCACCTGCATCTCCTGGCTTCGCCCTTCGGGGTGTTTTTCGGGTCGCTGGAACCGCGCGGCATGCCGGCCCCATCCGAGGGAGCGGCGTTGCGGCAGGAGTTTACGTGGCGACAGTTGTTTTCAGGGCTGGCCTGCGCTGAGTGCGGGCGCTGCGATCGGGCCTGCCCCAGTGTCGGTAGCGGCTATCCTCTTTCCCCGAAGGAACTGATGAGCCGGGTGAAAGAACTGGTCCGAGCACCGGACGGCCACGTGAAGCCAGTGAGTCTGGTGGGCGACATGGTCAAGCCGGAAGAGATATGGGCCTGTACCACCTGTTACGCCTGCATGCAGCAGTGCCCGGTCTTTAATGAGCACATCCCCGTTTTGATGGAAATGCGTCGCCACCTGGTTTCGCAAGGGCAAGTGGAGGACCGGCTCCAGGAAACGCTGACGCGGTTGACGCGATATGGCAACTCGTTCGGCGCCTCACCGCGAGCACGCGCCAAGTGGACCCAAGGCTTGGATTTCAAGATCAAGGACGCGCGGAAGGAGCCGGTGGAGTATCTCTGGTTTGTGGGCGATTACGCTTCCTACGACCCGAGGCTCGCACCGGCGACACAAGCGATGGCGCGCGTACTGCATCGCGTCGGCGTCGATTTTGGGATCCTTTACGAGGGCGAGCAGAACGCCGGCAACGACCTGCGCCGGGTGGGAGAGGAAGGGCTGTTCGAGATGCTGGTGGAGAAGAACCAGAAGGCACTCGCTGGCGCCCATTTCCAACAGATCGTTACCACCGACCCTCACACCTACCACGTCCTGAAGAATGAATATCCGGCTATGGGCGGTGACGGACACGTGCTCCATTACACCGAACTCCTCGCGCAGTTGTTTCGAGCTGGGAAGCTACCCCTGCGGCATAGCTTGGAACTGAGGCTGACTTATCACGATCCGTGCTACTTGGGGCGTTACAACGGAGTCTACGAAGCGCCGCGCCGCATTCTCAGCGAGCTGGGGGCGACGCTCGTCGAGATGCCCCGAAACCGCGGCGACTCGTACTGCTGCGGGGCCGGAGGGGGCCGGATCTGGATGGAAGACGCGCCGGGCATCAAGGAGCGGCCAGCGGAGAATCGGGTGCGCGAGGCAGCAGGGCTCCGCGGGGTGGAAACGCTTGTGGTCAGTTGCCCAAAAGACTTGGTGATGTTCCAGGACGCCATCAAGACCACCGGCCTGGAAGGAAAGCTTATCGTCCGGGATCTGTCGGAACTAGTGGAACAAGCCACGGGCTCGGCGGAGAGGAGCGAAACCAGTGTTGCGGCCTGACGAATGGGGTAGCAGTGTGCGCATCGGCGTTTATGTGTGCCACTGCGGGACGAACATTGCGGGAACCATCGACGTGAAGGGCGTGGCCGAATACTCCGCCACGCTGCCGGGTGTGGCGCTGGCGCGAGAGTACAAGTACATGTGCTCCGACCCCGGCCAGGAGTTGATCCGCGAGGACATTCGCGAGCACAATCTCGACCGCATTATCGTCGCTGCCTGCTCGCCCTGCCTGCATGAGAAGACCTTCCGCCACGCCACCGAGCAGGGCGGCTTGAATCCCTACTATTTCCACATGGTGAACGTCCGGGAGCATGACTCCTGGGTACACGTGGACAAGAAGGCGGCCACGGAGAAAGCCATGGATCTGGTTCGCGCCGCTGTGCGACGAGTGAGGCTGCATCGGCCGCTGGAGCGCCGGCAAGTGCCGATCAAGCCCGACGTGCTGGTGGTGGGAGGCGGGATCGCGGGCATTCACGCGGCCTTGACCCTCGCCAATGCCGGCAAGCACGTCTATCTGGTGGAGCGCGAGCCGACCATCGGCGGCCACATGGCGCAGTTCGATAAGACCTTCCCCACCCTGGACTGTGCCGCCTGCATCTTGACGCCGAAAATGACCGCCGTGAAGATGCACCCCAACATCACGTTGTGGACTCTCTCTGAGGTCACTGGCGTTGACGGTTACGTCGGCAATTACACGGTGACGGTGAAGCGCAAGCCCCGCTATGTGCTGGAAGATCTCTGCGTGGGCTGCTTGGAGTGCATCGAAGCCTGCGTTTACAAGCAGGGGAAAGTCTCTGACGAATTCAACCTGGGACTGAGCAAACGCAAGCCGATTTACATTTCCTTCCCCCAGGCGGTGCCGCAGATTGTGGTCATCGACCCGGAGACCTGCATCGAGTTCAAGAGCGGGAAGTGCAAGAAGACTTGCGTCGAGATTTGCGCCGACCGCAACGCAATCGACTTCCATCAGCAGGAGGAAATCAAGACCATCGAGGTCGGGACCATCATTCTGGGAACCGGCTTCGAGGTCTTCGATGCCAAGCGCATCCCGTATTACGGCTACGGGGTCTATCCCAATGTCTACACGGCGATGGAGGTGGAGCGACTCGTCAACGCCTCGGGACCGACGGGCGGCGAAATCGTCCTGCGTGATGGCCGCAAGCCCAACTCGGTCGGCATCATCCACTGTGTCGGCAGCCGGGATGAGCACACCAACCGTTACTGCTCCCGGGTCTGCTGCATGTACTCCTTGAAGCTAGCTCACCTCATTAAGGAAAGGACCGAGGCTGAAGTTTACAACTTCTACATCGACATGCGCACGGCAGGGAAGGGCTTTGAGGAGTTCTACAACCGGGTGGCAGGCGAGGGGACCCATCTCATTCGCGGGAAAGTCGCGGACGTCTGCCCCGGCGCGAATGGCGACGGCCACCTGATGGTTCAAGTCGAGGACACCCTGCTGGGCATGGTTCGCAAGATCCCGGTGGACATGGTCGTCCTGGCGACGGGATTGGAGGCGCAGAGGGATGCCCAGGAAGTGCGCCGCTTATTCAACATTGGTTGCTCGAGCGAGGGCTTCTTCCTTGAGCGGCATCCCAAGTTGGCTCCGGTGAACACGTTCACCGAGGGGATCTTCCTTGCCGGATGCTGTCAGGGTCCCAAAGATATCCCGGATACGGTGGCGCAGGCTGGAGCGGCCGCCGCCGAAAGCCTGGCCCTCATCGATGCCGGCGCCGTCGAACTCGAACCCAATACCGCTCATATTCTTGAAGAGGTTTGTTCGGGCTGCAAGACGTGCATCCCCCTCTGCCCGTACCAGGCCATTTCTTTCGTGCTGGACAAGAGCAAGGCAGAAATCAACGAAGTGCTTTGCAAGGGTTGCGGCACCTGCGTGGCTGCCTGTCCCTCGGGCTCCATCCTGCAAAATCTGTTCGAAGACCAGGAAATCTTCGAGGAAATCGAGGGTCTATTGACTTATGCCTGACCCGTTTGAGCCTAGAATTGTCGCCTTCTTTTGCAACTGGTGCACCTATCTCGCAGCGGACCTGGCGGGCACCTCCCGCCTCAAGTACGCCCCGAACGTCCGGGTGGTTCGCCTCATGTGTTCCGGCCGTGTGGACGCGCAGTTCGTGCTGGAGGCTTTCGCGCGAGGGGCGGACGGAGTTCTCATTGGGGGCTGCCACCCCGGCGACTGCCACTACCAGGAAGGGAACTACAAGGCGCTGCGGCGATTCCATTTGCTGAAGCGCCTGGTTAGAGACATGGGCATCGAAGAGGAGCGGATTCGCCTTGAGTGGATATCCGCGTCCGAGGGCGAGAAGGTGAAATCGGTCATCAACGACATGGTGGAAAAGGTGCGGGCGCTCGGTCCTTTCACGGTGCAGGTGGCCGAGGATCGTGCCTTGGAGGAGGTCACGGCGTGATGTCTGACAAGCCCAAAGTCGCCTTTTATTGGTGCGCTTCCTGCGGCGGCTGTGAGGAGGCCGTCGTCGATCTCGAAGAGAAAATCCTCGATGTGGTGGCTGCCGTGGACATCGTTTACTGGCCGGTCGCATTGGATTTCAAGCGACATGATCTGGAAGCGATGCCCAATGGATCGGTCGTGGCAACCTTTCTCAACGGTGCCATCCGGACCACGGAGCAGGAAGAAATGGCGCGGCTCCTCCGCAGGAAGTCGCAACTCCTGTTCGCGTTCGGCAGTTGCTCCCAGTCGGGAGGCATACCCGGCTTGGCCAACTTGTGGGATCGGGAGAGCATTTTCCGAACGGCCTACAGCGAAAGCCCGAGCACGGCCAACCCGGACGGCACCCTTCCCCAGAGAGTGTCCAGGGAAAACGGTGACGCGCTGTCATTGCCCGGTTTCTTCGACACGGTGCAAACTCTGGACCAGGTCGTGGACGTGGATTATTACGTGCCGGGTTGCCCTCCCACGCCCAAAATCCTCCTGGCTGCTCTCGACGCACTGCTCAACGGAAAACTGCCTGAAAAAGGAGCTGTGCTCGCGCCCGATCAGGCGCTGTGTGAGGAATGTCCGCGCAAGGAATCGCGTCCCGAGCAACTTTCTCTGGCAGAGTTCAAGCGGCCACACCAGGTGCTGATCGACGAGGCGACGTGCTTGCTGGCGCAGGGATTGCTCTGCTTCGGCCCGGGTACGCGGGCGGGCTGCGAAGCCCTGTGCGTCAAGGGAAACATGCCTTGCACCGGATGCTTCGGTCCCACCAGCCGCGTGAAGGATTTTGGCGGCAAAGCTCTCTCGGCGATGGCTTCGGTCGCCGCCGGCAAAGACGAAGCGGAGATCGGCCGAGCCTTTGAAAACATCCCTGACCCCGTCGGGACGTTCTACCGCTACAGCTTGCCTTCCTCTCTGCTGAGGCGGAAGAGACTTGAAGCAGGCCGTTAGGTTGATCGATAGAACCCGCCTCCATTGCATCTGACCCGAGCCGGATGTAGCGGCGATTAAACAAGTAGGAAGAGGAGCCTCATGGCAGAGCCTGAACGACGCAGGGTGACAATCGATCCCGTGACCCGCCTGGAAGGCCACGGAAAAATCGAGATCTTTCTCGACGAACGGGGTGAGGTCGATCGTGCCTACTTCCAGGTACCGGAGTTGAGAGGTTTCGAGAAGTTCTGCGAAGGGCGCCCGGCTGAGGACATGCCCCAGATCACCTCCCGGATCTGCGGAGTTTGCCCGACCGCCCACCACATGGCGTCCGTCAAAGCACTGGACAGTCTCTACCGGGTCGATCCGCCCCCCGCGGCGAAGAAGATTCGCGAACTCATCTACAGCGCCTTCATGGCCGAGGACCATACTTTGCACTTCTATTTTCTCGGCGGTCCGGATTTTATCGTGGGGCCCTCGGCGCCGGCAGCGGAACGCAACGTCCTGGGCGTCATCGCCAAGGTCGGAGTTGAGGTAGGGAAAAAGGTCATCACCGCTCGTCGCAAGCTGCGCGAACTCATCGCATTGGCAGGCGGGAAACCCGCCCATCCCGTGTTCGGATTGCCCGGCGGCGTCGCCAAGGCGCTCAAGAGCGAAGACCAAGCTCGATTTTGCGAGGTTGCCAAAGAGACGGTGGATTTCGCTCTGTTCACCCTTGATACCTTCGAGAAAATCGTTTTGAAGAATAGCGACTACGTGGATCTTATCCTTTCCGATGTCTTCACCCACCGTACCTATTACATGGGAATGGTCGATGAAAGCAACCGAGTCAATTTTTACGATGGCCCGATTCGCATCGTGTCGCCCAGCGGTCAGGAGTTCGTTAAGTTCAGATCTGACGCTTATCTCGATTACATCACGGAACATGTTGAGCCCTGGAGTTACATGAAATTTTGCTTCCTGAAGCCCGTGGGGTGGAAGGGGCTCACGGATGGCCCTGACAGTGGCGTCTACTGTGTGGCGCCGCTGGCACGTCTGAACGCCTCAGAAGGGATGGCAACACCGCTCGCGCAAGGGGCGCGCGAAAAGCTCTTCGCCACCCTGGGAAGCAAGCCCGTTCACCACACGCTGGCGAATCACTGGGCGCGACTTGTGGAATTGCTTTACGCGGCCGAGCGTATGCAAGAACTGGCGTCTGATCCGGAGATTGTCGATCCGCATGTGCGCATACTGCCCACCGAGACGCCTCGCGAAGGGATTGGAGTGGTGGAAGCGCCCCGCGGAACGCTGATTCATCACTATCAGACCGACGAGAAGGGGATTATCCGAAAGGCCAACCTGATAGTCGCCACTCAAAACAATGCGGCCCGCATCGCCTTAGGCGTGGAAAAGACTGCCAAGGCTTTCGTCAGTGCTGGGAAGATTGGGGACGGCGTTCTGAATAGTGTCGAAATGGCGCTCCGCGCCTACGATCCTTGCCTCGGCTGCGCCACGCATTCCCTGCCAGGAAGTACGCCTCTGCTTATCCGGGCCCGTGACCGGTACGGCCGCATTCTGGCCGTCTTGCAGCGTGACTCAGAGGGGCGTATTCACAGAACATGTGGTGAGGAGCAAGAACGGGGGAGATAGACTCATGACCGTCGAAACTCTAAGCGAGATCTTGCAGGGACAGCCATTTGCGGAGGAGTTCCCGCCACATCACGTGGAAATCCTGACAAGGTTGGCTCGCGAGGTCCGCTTTGACAAAGATTGGATTGTCTTCCGGGAGGGAGACGAATGCGACATTTTCTATCTCATTCTCTCCGGGAAGGTGGCCTTGGAACTCAAAGGCCCCCGGCGCAGCTTCCTGATCCAAACGCTGGGTGCGGGTGACGAACTGGGATGGTCGTCTGTGCTCATGAAAGACGGAAGGCACTTCCAGGCCCGCGCGCTGGAACCGGTTCGGGCGCTGGCGTTCGACGGGGCTCGGCTGCACGCGGCTTGTAGAGAGGACCCGACCTTTGGTCACGCGTTGATGTACCGGCTCCTGGGCGTCGTCTCGAAACGGTTGCAAGCCACCAGGCTACAACTGCTGGATCTGTATGCGCCGTAGATCAAACAGGCAGGCCATCCCGGGCAGGCGGGTCCTGTGCCTGGGTAATGAGCTCCTGGCGGACGACGCTCTGGGGTGGGTCGTTGCCGAACAATGCAAGCAGTTGGGGGGCGAGTCTGTCACTTACACCTCGGCCACCGGCTTCGATCTGCTGGACCACCTTCTCGATGTCTCGGATCTCTTCGTGGTTGACACTATCCAAACCGGTGCTGCGGAGGCTGGGACTATTCATGTCTTCCAGGAGGAAGACTTGCACGCAGCTTCGGGCCCCTCTCCTCATTACGTAGGGTTGCTCGAGACGCTGGCGCTGGGGCGGCAACTGGGTCTGTCGGTTCCGAAGAGAGTCGTGATTGTCGCCGTCGAAATGGCAGACAGCTTGACGATCGGAGGAGCCATGCATGCGGCGGTGCGAGCCGCCGTACCGGTTGTGGTGGGTCTGGTCCACCGTTTCCTGGATACTCCTCTTCAACTACCCGTCCGCTCCGGCAAGGCGACCGGCGGTCGCTCACGCGATGCCGCGCTGGCCCGGTGAGATGCGGTCTTTATCCCGTGGGGGTTATATGAATATTCGCAAGCAAGACGCGCTGGACTACCACTCTCGAGGTCGCAAAGGAAAAGTGGAGGTTGTGGCCACCAAGCCCTGCCGCACGCAGTGGGACTTGAGCCTTGCGTACACGCCGGGCGTCGCCGAGCCTTGCCTCGAGATTGCCAGGGATCCTGAACTCAACTTCGAGTACACGGCGCGCGGAAATCTGGTGGCGGTGGTTTCGAACGGTACAGCCGTATTGGGCTTGGGCAACATCGGGGCGTTGGCGGGCAAGCCGGTGATGGAGGGCAAGGGCGTGCTTTTCAAGCGCTTCGCCGATATTGACGTCTTTGACCTGGAAGTGAACTCCGAGAACCCCGAGGACGTCATCAAGTTCTGCCAACTCCTGGAGCCCACCGTGGGCGGCATCAACCTGGAGGACATCAAGGCCCCTGAGTGCTTCTACATCGAAGAGACGCTCCGTGGGACCATGTCGATCCCCATCTTCCATGATGACCAGCATGGAACCGCGATCATTTCCGGAGCCGCCCTTCTGAACGCCTTGGAATTGGTGGGCAAGGACATTAACCGGGTGAGAGTAGTCTTCAACGGCTCAGGCGCGGCGGGAATTGCCAGCGCCGAGCACTACATCCGGCTGGGCGTGAAGCGGGAGAACATCATTTTGTGCGACAGCAAGGGTGTGGTGTACCAAGGCCGGACGGAAGGTATGAACCCTTACAAGGAGCGCCTGGCCGCCCGGACGGACGCTCGAACCCTGGCGGACGCCCTGAAAGGGGCGGACGTCTTTCTGGGACTTTCCGTCGCCGGGTGCGTCACCGCGGAAATGGTGCGCTCCATGGCCGAGCAGCCCGTCATCTTCGCCATGGCCAATCCCGTTCCCGAGATCAGCTTCGAAGAAGCGAAGGCGGCGCGCCCGGACGTCATTATGGCGACGGGCCGCTCGGACTACCCCAACCAGGTGAACAACGTGCTTGGCTTCCCGTTCATCTTCCGTGGCGCACTGGATGTGCGGGCGCGTACCATCAACCACGAGATGGAGATTGCGGCTACCCACGCTCTCGCCAACCTCGCCAAGCAAGATGTGCCAGACTCGGTGCTGCGAGCCTATGGACTCGGCCGTCTCCGCTTCGGTCCGGATTACATCATTCCCAAACCGTTCGACCCGCGGGTTCTGATCTGGGAGGCGTCGGCGGTAGCGGAAGCCGGCATGAGCACTGGTGTCGCGCGGCTGCATCTCGATTTGGAAGAGTATAAGGAGCAACTCTCCCGGCGCCTGGGGCGCACCTATGAAGTGATGCAAGGCGTCCGCCAGCGGGCCAAGGCCGAGCCCAAGCGCATTGTCTTCTCAGAGGGCGAGCACGAGAAGATCATTCGCGCCAGCCACCAATTGATCGAGGAGAACATTGCCCTCCCAATCCTCATCGGGCAGCCGGGGGCCATCCAGGCGAAGCTCGGCGAGCTGGGAATTGACAACTTTGGCGCAGCGATCGTGGAACCCGCCAAGTCGGCCCAGTTTGACGCCTACGTGGAGGAGTACTACCGGCTGCGCCAGCGCCGCGGCGTCACGCGCAGCGAAGCCCACGAGCAGATGCTCAACCCCAACTACTTTGGAGCGATGATGGTGCACATGGGCGACGCCGATGGGTTCCTGGCGGGCGTCTCTCAGCACTACCCGGACACCATCCGCCCCGCCCTTCAGATCATCAAGATGCGGGACAATGTCCACCGCGTGTCCGGCGTCTACGTGATGGTGACCAAGCAGCAAGTCTACTTCTTCTCCGACACCACCGTGAACATCGAGCCCACGGCGGAAGACCTGGCGGAGATTGCCATGCTGGCTGCCGAAGTCGCGCGCGAGTTCGACGTCGAGCCTCGTGTCGCCATGCTCTCTTTCTCGAATTTCGGCAGCACCCAGCATCCCTTGACGGAAAAAGTCCGGAGGGCTACAGAGCTGGTCAAGCAGACGAGCCCGGACCTCATGGTCGATGGCGAAGTGATGGCGGATACGGCGGTTGTGCCGGAGATCATGGAGGAGGACTATCCGTTCTCGGCCCTCAAGGGCGGCGCCAACGTTCTCGTCTTTCCCAGCCTCGAGGCAGCTAACGTTGCTTATAAGCTGATGTTGCGCATCGGCGGCGCCGAGGCCGTGGGTCCGATCCTGACCGGGTTGTCGAAGCCGGTTCACGTGCTGCAGCGGGGCGCGACGGTGGAGGAAATTGTCAATATGGCAGCCATCGCCGTGGCCCATTGCGAGCCTGGATGTGGCGCCCCCGCACGTGCTACGTAAAATAGCGTCGGCCGCCTGAGTCGTCGCCAGGGCCTCAGGTGCTGGAGTGTTGGGAAAAAAACAGGGTGGAGGCAGGCTGGGGAGCACAGAGACTGAGTAGATTGCTCGGTGGTATTCCAGCAGAAGGACCCGCCGGACCGCAATACGGGATCCGGCCCATGTCGAATCTGAGAAGAGGATCCCTTCTTTCTATTTATCTTGATACGAAATCCTCCGGACCGCATTTGAGCCGTCTTCGGTCACCAGCAGGAAACATCTTTGCATACGGTGACACCTACGGGCCGTCCCCACACTTTACCCTTCTGATTGCCATCCCGACGGCTCATTTTTGGCCGACCTGACCCATGTTCAGGATCGATGGCCGGCGATGCCGCCCTTCGAGATCCAAGATGGAGGTTTCATTTGCTGCCAGCCACGTTCCCGCGGCGACTCGCACGTACCAGCTGCCGTCGAAAGCTTAGGAATGCTTTCTGCCCGGCGAGTTCCGCCAATCGTTCACGCCTCTTTTGCAAAGACATACCCGCCCTCAGAAACTGTTGCCGGAGTTTTCCGATGTGCTCCACAAATGATCCCCATTCCGGACCGAACTGTTTCTCCAGTTCGCGGCGCAGCCTGGCTGCCAGCGCCGGACTGTGCCCGTCGGTGGAGATAGCAATCTGCAGCGGACCTCGGCGCACCACGGCCGGATAGAAGAAGTCGCAGTGCTCCGGATCGTCAACTACATTGCAGGGTACACCCCGAGCCCGGCAAGCGCGAAAGACAGCGGAGTTGGATGCAGCGGAATTGGTAGCTGCCACCACTAGAAACGCGCTTCGTACATCCCGGGCCGAAAATGCCCGGCGGCGCCAAACCAGCTTGCCAGATCGCGCTTTCTCGCGAATCCAGTTGACTGCTTTCGGGGCGACGACAACGACCTGCGCTCCGTGGTTCAGCAACCCTGCTGCCTTCGCTGCCGCAACTCGTCCCGCGCCGACGACTACGCAGGTGCGTCCTTCGAGTCGAAGCAGAATGGGGAAAGAAGTCATGTAGCGTCCGGCTGGTTCTGCCGTGAAGCGCCATCGTATCGCAGAAACCCAGGAGAAGTTAAGTCCGGCCTTCGAGGGCAGATTTATAGCTCGTGCCTTCTGTCACAGGGCCTTGTGATGTAGGTCACATCAAAAATTCTCCATTCTCTATTAAGCTGATCGCTTATGTAGAGTATCCAGCCCCCAGATCCATCAGAAGCATGGTGGCGAAGCCAGGGAGACGCCTGATGCCCAACGACCAGCCAAAAACCGAACTGCTCGACGAACTCGAAAAAGGTCCTTGGCCCAGCTTCGTCAAGGAAATCAAGTCGGCTGGCCAGACCAGCGCCAGCGCCCAGGATCTCCTCCGCCAACTGGAGCTTTCCTACCGCGAGAAGAAGGGGCATTGGAAACACGGTGGTCTGGTTGGCGTTCTCGGCTATGGCGGTGGAGTCATCGGGCGCTACAGCGATGCCGGGGACCAATTCCCCAATGTCGCCCACTTTCACACCATACGCGTCAACCAACCCGCCGGCTGGTTTTATACCAGTGAGGCACTGCGCACGATCTGCGCCATATGGGAGCGTCACGGCTCTGGGCTTACCAACCTGCACGGGTCCACCGGCGACCTCATTCTGCTGGGCACCCGCACTGCTGAACTCGAGCCGACATTTCAAGAGTTGGCGCATGCCGGGTTTGATCTGGGCGGTTCCGGATCTTCGTTCCGTACGCCTTCCTGCTGCGTCGGCATGGCCCGCTGCGAATGGGCCTGCTATGACGCGATGAAGCTGTGCTACGACCTGACCATGGCCTACCAGGACGAAATGCATCGTCCGCCCTTCCCTTATAAGTTCAAACTCAAGTGCGCCGCCTGCCCGAATGATTGCGTGGCGGCCATTGCCCGCGCCGATCTTTCCATTATCGGCACCTGGAAGGACGGCATCCAGGTGGACGAGAGTGCCGTGACGAACTACGCGTCCGACGGCCTCAACATCCAGAAGGAAGTCTGCGATCTCTGCCCCAGCAAGTGCATGGCCTGGGACGGCTGCAAGCTCAGCATTGAAAACCACGAATGCGTGCGCTGCATGCACTGCATCAATGTCATGCCCAAAGCGCTGCGCCCGGGCAAGGAGCGTGGCGCGGTCATCATGATTGGCGGCAAGGCGCCCATCATGCAAGGTGCGCTGCTTTCCTCCGTCCTTGTTCCTTTCGTGCCTGCGGAAGAACTCATGGACACTTTGAAGGAGCTGATCCGCCGCGTCTGGGATTTCTGGGACGAGTACGGCAACAGCCGGGAACGGGTTGGTGAACTGATCCAGCGGGTGGGGCTGCCCGCATTTCTCGACGGTATCGGTCTCGATCCAGTGCCGGAGATGATTTCTGCGCCCCGCGATAATCCCTACATTTTCTTTCAGGCTGACAAGGACGGTGAAAAGTGAGCGCCACACCCCAACCTCGGCTTACCGACATCGGGCCGCCACATTACGAAAAGTATCTGCATCCCCTGATCAAGAAGAACTACGGCCAGTGGAGGCACCACGAGAATCTGGCCCCCGGAGTCTATTGCCATGTCGCGGAATCAGGTGACCGCATCTACACAGTGCGCGCGGGCACACCCCGTCTGCTGAGCGTCCAGACGCTGCGGATTTTTGCCGATTTGGCCGACAAGTACTCCGGCGGCTATCTGCGCTTCACCAGCCGGAACAATCTCGAGTTTCTGCTGGATGATCCGGCTAGGATCGAACCGCTGAAACAGGAATTGATAGCCCTGGGATATCCGGTTGGTGGCACCAATAACGCCATCAGTAACATCGTGCACACCCAGGGATGGATCCACTGCCATTCTTCGGCAACCGATGCTTCGGGCTTGGTCAAGTGCGTGATGGATGCTGTCTACGAACGCTTCACGCACGAGGATCTTCCGGCAAAATTGCGGATCGCAGTGGCCTGCTGTCTGAATATGTGTGGCGCGGTGTATTGTTCTGACATCGCCATCCTCGGTGTTCACCGCCTTCCCCCTAAGATCCAGCACGGCATGCTGCCTAGGGTGTGCGAGGTCCCAACTTTGATCGCTGCCTGTCCGACCGGAGCGATTCGTCCGGCGACGGTAGACGGCAAGAATTCGGTCACCGTAGTGGAGCAACAGTGCATGTATTGCGGCAATTGCTACACCGTATGCCCCGCCATGCCCATGAATGATGCGGACAACGACGGCTTGTCCATCTGGGTGGGCGGCAAGGTGAGTAATGCGCGGAGTGCACCCAAGTTTTCTAAGCTAGCGATTCCGTTCCTCCCCAACCATCCTCCGCGCTGGCCCGAGATGGTTGAGGCCGTCGTCAAGATTGTGGATGTCTACGCGAAACACGCGCGCAAATATGAGCGGGTGGGCGAGTGGATCGAGCGCATCGGCTGGCCCCGGTTCTTCCAACTGACTGGGTTTGAGTTTACGCGTTATCACATTGATGACTTTAAGCATGCGGCGCTGACCTATGCCAGGTCGGCCCACGTTCGGTACTGAAGCGTCTTCTCCAATCCTCCCCTTGCGAGGACACTGGCTGATGGGACCGGCTGATGGGGTTGTTCAAAGAAGTCAAGAAACCGGTGATTCGAAGCGTGGCGGCGGCCGCAAGTGAGATCAGCCCGTTGCGTCCTCGCTTTGTGCCCAAGGCCCCGCCGTGCGCCTCGGGCTGCCCCAATGGCAACGAAATCCGCGAGCTGCTGGTGATCATCGCGCAAGCCAAAGAGTACGGCCTGACCGGCGAGCAGGCCTTTGAACGCGTCTGGGAACGGATTGTGGAACGCAACCCTTTTCCCGCGATCACGGGCCGAATCTGTCCTCACCCTTGCGAAACGGCGTGTCAGCGCAGCGCCAAGGATGGGGCGGTGGCGTTCAATGCGATCGAACGCGCAGTGGGAGACTTTGGCATTGCCCACAAGCTGAGGCTTTCGCGGCTCGTGGTTCAACCCCGCGCAGAAAAAGTTGCCGTCATTGGCGGTGGCCCGGCCGGCTTGTCGTGCGCCTATCAACTGGTTCGGCGAGGATGCGCGGTCACCGTTTTCGAAGCCTTGAGCGAGCCGGGAGGCATGCTGCGTTACGGCATCCCGGGATTTCGCTTGCCGCGCAAAGTCCTCGACGCGGAGATCAGCCGCATTCTCGATCTCGGAGTCGAGCTGAAGTGCAATTGCGCGGTGGGCAACGATATTTCCCTTGAGCGACTCCGGCGGGAATATTCAGCCGTATTCGCCGGCATTGGCGCGCAAAAGGGGAGCAGGTTGAATTTGGCGGGCGAGGATGCACCGAACGTACTCAGCGGAATCGGCTTCCTGAAGCGCGTGAACTGCGGCGAAAAGGTTGACGTGGGAAACGGGGTAGTCGTGGTGGGCGCGGGCGGCACAGCGTGCGACGTGGCCCGCCTGAGCAGGAGACTCGGCGCCGAAGTAACGATGGTGGGCCTGGAGATGACCGCCACGAAGTCAGAGGCCGAGAACGTCCAGGACGAAGGTGTGCGCATCGAATACCCCGCCGTTCCCCTGGAGATCCTGCGGCGGAATGGACGCGCAGCCGGAGTGCGCTGTGTCCGCATGAGACCGGGACCGACAGATGCAGGTGGCACTTTACACCCGGTGCCCATAGCAGGAAGCGAATTTGACCTGGAAGCGACCAGCATCATTGTGGCCGTCCGCCAGCAGCCGGACTTCCGGGGTCTGGAGACTCTACCCAACGGCAACGGCTGGATCAAAACCGACGATTGGGGCAGGACCGCGATTGACGGAATCTTCGCCGGCGGCGACGGTGCCGGACTCGGCATCGCCACAGTTGCCATTGCCCAAGGCCGGTTGGCAGCCGAGGCCATCGCCGCGCGCTTTCAGGGACGCAAGTTGGAAAAGCCGCCTGCGCTGCCTGCCATCCCGACCGAGAAACTGAGGCTTGACTGGTATCCCGCGGCGCCGCGACACGAACCGCAGCGGGTTTCGGTCGCAGAGCGCGAACTCGGCACCGAAGTCGAGCTCGGCTTGACTGAAGCCGAAGTGCTCGAAGAGGCCAAGCGCTGCATGTCTTGCGGCATGTGCATGGATTGCGAGGTCTGCTGGATGTACTGCAGCAACAACTGCTTTGTCAGGCTGCCGAAAGGCGAACACTGCAAGGTCAAGCTCGAAGTCTGCAACGGCTGCAAGAAGTGTGCGGACGCATGTCCGAGCGGATACATCGAGATGAACTAACACCGAGGGTGAACCGTGCCGGTATTTGAAATCAGCGGAAGATGTTACGAAGTGGATGAAGATGGTTTTCTGCAGGAACCAGAACGCTGGAACCAGGAGGTGGCCAAGGACTTCGCCGGTACTGAGGCCATCACGGATCTGACCGAGGAACACTGGAAGATCATTCATTACATCCGCAATTACTACCTGGAGTTCGGGATCGCGCCCATGATTCGCAAGCTCTGCAAGGAAACCGGGCACAAACTGAGCGAGATTTACAAGCTGTTCCCGTCGGGGCCAGCAAAGGGCGCGTGCAAGCTGGCGGGGCTGCCGAAGCCCACCGGCTGCGTGTAGAAGTCCTATGGACGCGAGCGAGGCCATCCTGGAGCGGTGGATTGCGCGGATGGCGGAAGCCTACCCGCGTCACGCGGCGGCCCTTCTGATCAAAGAGCGGGACCCCTTTCGCAATCCGGTTGGCGACACGCTGCGCCGAAGCCTGTCGCATCTGCTGCGCGAGTTATTCGCCGAGATGGATGCAACCGCAATCGCTTCCGCCTTCGACCCGATCATCCGACTCCAGGCGGTCCAAGGGTTCGCTCTCGACGACGCCGTGCGATTCGTATCTCTGCTGAAACCCATTCTCCGGGAGCTTGCGCCGGAACGAAACCCGGCTGTCCTCGATGGCAGGATCGATCGGCTCGCCGTCCTGGCTGTTGACAAGTACGCACAATGCCGCGAACAACTGGCCCGAATCCGGGTGAACGAAGCTCGGCGCACGGACCAGGTGCAACAACGCATTCGCGCGAGGAGACCTGCATGAAGGCACTTTCCCCGCTGCTGGCCGTTCTCGCGATCGGTCTGTTCGCCGTCCTGGGCGGACACGCGCATGCCGGCGTTGTTTTGCTTGCCGTGCTTGTTCCCTATGCGGCCTTCGCAGTTTTCCTCATTGGCTTCTGTTACCGTGTGGTGCGCTTGGCGTGGACCCCGGTGCCGTTCCGCATTCCCACCACGTGCGGCCAGCAAAAGTCGCTGCCCTGGATCAAGCCTGCATCCCTGGACAACCCCGGCACCGGCTGGTGCGCATTTCGTCGCATGGCCCTGGAAGTTCTTCTGTTCCGTTCCCTGCTCCGCAACAACCGCGCGCGGCTGCATGCTCAGCGGCTTGTACTGGGGGAAGACAGGTATCTGTGGCTGGGCGCTCTGGCGTTTCATTGGTCCTTGCTGGTAATTCTGCTCCGACATCTGCGTCTCTTTGTCCAGCCGGTTCCGGTCTTTGTGAGTGTGCTCTCGCGATTGGACGGCGCTTTTCAAGTGGGAACTCCCGCAGTCTATGTCTCTGACGTGGTCGTCCTGGGCGCGCTGGTTTATCTGACGGCACGGCGATTTCGCAACCCGCAGGTCCGCTACGTATCGCTGCCGATCGATTACCTGGCCTTGTTTCTTCTGCTGGGGATCGTGATTTCCGGCCTGCTCATGCGCTTCGTAGTCCGGGTCGACGTGGCCGCGATCAAGCAGTTTGCGCTCGGATTGGCGGTCTTCCACCCGGTGGTTCCAAGCACCCTGACTCCGATGTTTCTGATCCACTTGCTTCTGGTCAGCGCCCTGGCTGCGTATTTCCCGTTCAGCAAGCTCATGCACCTAGGCGGGGTCTTTCTCAGCCCCACGCGCAATCTGGCCAACAACAATCGCAGCAAACGCCACGTCAACCCCTGGAATTATCCGGTGGTAACCCACTCCTATGCGGAATGGGAGCACGAGTTCGCAGACAAACTGAAGGCCGCGAAACTTCCGCTTGAGGCTGAGGATGCCGGAAAAGCTACTGTCCATTGAACAGAAACGGCCGCAAGGCGATTGGCGCGACGCCAAGGTCGAGTTTCGCAAAGGGACGATCTGTTACAGCGCGGCGCCGAAGAACATTACCTATCTTGGCCTGCCCAACCCGCGCCAGTGGCAGCCTTTCGACGCGGACTGGAAGCTTCCGCCCAACTGGAAACAAACCGTTCTTGAAGGCATGAAAGAGCGATTGCAGAAGTACCGCTCTTTCCGGCTGTTCATGGAAATCTGCGTGCGCTGCGGCGCCTGCGCCGATAAGTGTCATTTCTATGTCGGCTCCGGCGATCCCAAGAACATGCCAGTGCTGCGCGCCGAACTGATGCGCTCGGTCTACCGCCGCTATTTCACCCTGACGGGCCGGCTTCTTGGCGCGCTCGTGGGCGCACGGGAACTGACCGAAGACGTCATCAAGGAATGGTTCTACTACTTCTACCAGTGCACCGGGTGCCGGCGCTGTTCGGTTTTCTGTCCCTATGGGATCGACACCGCCGAGATCACTATGATGGGCCGCGAACTGCTCGACCTGATCGGCTGCAACATCAACTGGGTCATGGAGCCTGCCGCCAACTGTCTTCGCACCGGCAATCATCTTGGAGTGCAGCCGCATGCCTTCCAGGACAGCATTCAGTTCGCCGCCGATGAAGTGGAGGACATCACTGGCCTGCCGATCGAAGTTCCCATCAACCGCAAGGGCGCAGAGATTCTTTTCGTCATGCCTTCGGCCGACTACTTTGCCACTCCGCATTACTACACCCTTCTCGGCTATTTGATGTTGTTTCACGAGATCGGGCTTGACTACACGCTCAGCGCCTATGCCTCGGAAGGCGGAAATTTTGGGCTCTTTTCATCTCACGAACTGACGAAGAGGCTGAATGCCAAGATCTACGAGGAAGCAAAGCGGCTGCGCGTCAAATGGATTCTGGGCGGGGAGTGCGGGCACATGTGGCGCGTGTTCCATCAGTACATGGACACGATGAATGGTCCGGCCGATTTCCTGGAACCACCGGTTTCGCCCATTACCGGGACGCGTTTCGAGAACGCCCGTTCCACGCGCGCGGTACACATTTGCGAGTTCACTGCGGACCTTATCCATCACGGCAAACTACGGCTCGACCGTGGCCGCAACGATCGGTGGAATGTCACCTACCACGACTCATGCAATCCTTCCCGCGCCATGGGATTGCTGGAAGAGCCACGCTACGTCCTGAAAAGCGTCTGCCGGAATTTCCATGAGATGCCGGCAAACACGATCCGCGAGCAAACCTTCTGCTGCGGTAGCGGCGCCGGACTAGGCACGGATGAAAACCTGGAGATGCGTTTGCGCGGCGGCTTCCCGCGCGCCAACGCCGTCAAGTACGTGAAAGAAAAACATGGTGTGAACTTGCTGGCTTGCATTTGCGCCATTGACAAGGCAACCCTGCCCACCCTGATGGAGTACTGGGTCCCGGGCGTCGAGGTCGCCGGCGTGCACGAGTTACTGGGGAACGCGTTGGTCATGACCGGAGAAAAGGAGCGAACCGCTGACCTGCGCGGCGAACCGCTGGTAAGAGAGGAAGCTACCCGTGAGTGACCGTCCACTGATTCTCGCGGGTCTGACTCTCTTCGTCGGGGTGGTCGCCACTCCCATCTGGCACGGCGCTCTCGACAGGAAGGCGGCCCTGACAGCTCCACCGATCAAGCTCCCCGCCCGGGAAAAACAGTGCGTGGCGCCCGCGAGCTACATGCGCAGCTCCCATATGCAGTTGCTGGGAAATTGGAGAGACGAGGTGGTGCGCGATGGGCGGAGACAGCTCGTCGCATCCAACGGGAAGATTTACGACAAGGATCTCACCCGTACCTGCCTCACGCAATGCCACACCGACCGCAAGGAATTCTGCGAACGTTGCCATGACTACGCCGGCGTTTCCAACCCGGATTGCTGGGATTGTCACAATGGCCCCCAGCTAGCTTTCAGGAGCACGCCATGAAGATTACGCGAAAAGATTTCCTGCGGTTTTCGGGCCTGGCCTTGCTGGCTGTGGCAGGGAGGAGAGCTGTCCGCGCCGTGGGCGAACGAGCGTCCGCTCCGCCCGCGAAACCAGTCCGCTGGGGCATGGTGATTGACCTGCAAAAGTGCCGTCAGAAGGACGGCTGTGACCGCTGCATCAAGGCATGCCACTCCACGCACAACGTGCCGCAATTCGCCGACCGCGCGCATGAGGTCAAGTGGATATGGAAGGAGCCGTTCCAGAATGTATTCCCCGCCGCGCAGACCGACTACACGCGCGAGTTCTACGGAAACCTTCCCGTATTGCTGGCGTGCAACCACTGCGACGACCCTCCCTGCCAGGACGTGTGCCCCGTCGACGCAACCTGGAGACGAGAAGACGGAGTGGTCACCATCGACTGGCATCGCTGCATCGGCTGCCGCTATTGCATGGCTGCCTGCCCGTACGGTGCGCGCAGCTTTAACTGGCAGGATCCCCGGCCCGCCATCGCAACTGTGAACCCGGATTTTCCGACCCGCACCAAAGGTGTGGTGGAGAAGTGCAATTTCTGTGAAGAACGGCTGGCAAAAGGGCTGGGGCCGGCTTGCGTCGAGAGCTGCGAGGAAAAAGCCATCGCGTTCGGCGATCTGGAGCGGCCAGACTCCGAGGTGCGCCAAGTGCTGCGCTCGCGCTTTGCGGTGCAGCGCCAACCGGAATTGGGCACTGGCCCTTCTGTGTATTACCTCGTCTGAGTGTGTCTATGTTCATGTTTGAAAGAGCGCTCACCGGAAGCCGGAAATACTGGCTTTGGGTCACCTCTCTTCTCCTCGTGGTTCTGGTGGGTTCTTGGTGCTATGTCTTGCAACTGATGCATGGGCTGGCCGTCACCGGACTCAGCCGCGATGTGACTTGGGGCCTCTACATTTCGCAATTCACTTTCTTTGTTGGCGTAGCGGCTTCCGCGGTCATGGTGGTTCTGCCCTATTACCTTCACGACTACCAACAATTTGGCCGCATCACCATCCTCGGCGAACTTCTGGCGGTCACGGCAGTTACGATGTGCATTCTCTTCATCCTCGTGGACTTGGGCCAGCCTTCGCGGCTTTTCAACATGGTGCTTCATCCCCAGCCGCAGTCGGTAATGTTCTGGGACATGATTGCGCTCGCCGGTTATTTACTGATGAACGCGGTGATCGCCGCGGTCACGCTGACCGCACAACGCGAACAGGTACCCGTTCCCGGCTGGATCAAGCCTGTGATCATCCTCTCGATTCCCTGGGCGATCAGCATTCACACGGTCACCGCATTTCTCTATAGCGGATTGCCCAGCCGATCGTACTGGTTGACTGCGATCCTGGCGCCCCGTTTCCTGGCTTCTGCTTTCGCTTCCGGCCCGGCTTTGTTGATCCTTCTGTGTCTGGCCTTGCGGAAGTTGTCCGGTTTTGATGCGGGACGGGAAGCCATCCAGAAGCTGGCGATCATCGTGACCTATGCCAGCGCCATCAACATTTTCTTCATTCTGGCGGAGGTCTTCACCGCTTTCTACAGCGAGATTCCGGCGCTTGAAGAGCACTTCAAGTATCTTTTCATCGGCCTCAACGGCGACTATCACCTGGTGCCCTGGATGTGGCTCTCGGTGCTGCTGTCTTGGGTTGCATTGGCATTGCTGATGGTTCCCAAGTGGCGAAACAACATCCGTCTACTGGTGGTGGCCTGCTTGTGTGTATTCGTTTCGATCTGGTTGGACAAAGGACTCGGGCTGATCGTTGGCGGCCTGGTGCCTTCGCCGCTCGGAGCGGTAACACGGTATGCGCCCACGCTGCCCGAGTCGACCATCGTTCTTGGGATCTGGGCCAGCGGCGCCTTGATGGTCACGATTTTCTACAAGATCGCGCTCTCGGTTTGGGAGGAGAACAGATAGCGGGAATTCCTCCGGTGGAGATACTGATGACAAACGCATCAACAACTTTGAATCGAACTACGGCCCCTTCGCCGGGCGAGGCAACTGCGATTGCGCAAACCCGCCTGACCGAGGATTGGCTGGCTGTGTGGATCGGCCTGTTCGTATTCGCGCTGTCGCTGTCGCTGCTGTTCGGAATCGACCTTTTGGGATGGACGGTCACAACTTCGGTTTGGACCGTACCCTCGAAGGCTTTGGCGCCCGCTTCAAAGCACTATGCCAATCTGCCCGCTCCGCTCTCGCTGGCGGCGGCCTATTTCTTTCTGCTGGTCATCCTGCTGGTGGCAGTCAAGACTCTGCGAGTCGATCTCAAACGCTTCGCGGTGGGCTTCACGGCGGTATTCATCGTGAGTTATGCCTGCTGGTTCCTGGGAAGCTGGGCATACATTGCCGCTACGCCAGACAAGCGCCCCGCGTTGAAGATCGCGTGGTCACTCAACCTCACCAACGAGTCGGGATTCATCATCGCTTTGCTGGCGGGCTTGGTTGTCGGCAATTTCCTTCCCGGCGTCGCCAGGGCACTCAAAGAGGCTGTCCGCCCTGAGCTCTACATCAAGACCGCGATCGTGATCCTTGGCGGGTTTCTGGGGATTGCCGCGCTCGAGCAACGGCAGTTGGCAACGTCGGTCATCTTTCGCGGCATCTGCGCCATCATCGAGGCCTACTTGATTTACTGGCCGGTCGTGTACTTCATCTCGCGCCGCTATTTCGGCTTCAGCCGCGAATGGGCCGCTCCCTTGGCTTCCGGCATTTCCATTTGTGGCGTATCCGCGGCCATCGCAACGGGCAGCGCAATTCGGGCGCGGCCGGTTGTACCGATCATGGTGTCGTCGCTGGTCGTGATCTTTTCCGTCGTTGAGCTGATGGTGCTTCCCTTCGCCGCCCAGCACTACCTATACGGGCAACCCCTGGTCGCGGGGGCCTGGATGGGACTTGCCGTCAAAACCGACGGTGCTGCGGTGGCCAGCGGCGCTATCACGGACGCGCTCATTCGCGCCAAGGCGCTGGCTGCTTCCGGAGTGGCTTTCCAGCCCGGTTGGATCATGGGCGTCAGCACCACGGTGAAGGTGTTCATCGATGTCTTCATCGGCGTCTGGGCGTTTATTCTCGCCTGGGTTTGGTCTGCCAAAATTGAACGCCGCCCGGGAGAGAAAGTCAGAGTGGTCGAGATCTGGCAGCGCTTCCCGAAGTTCATTCTGGGCTACGTGGCCACGTTCCTGATCGTGCTCGCCATCGGCGTCGCCGTTCCGGGCCTGATCCCCAAAGTAAAGGCCTCCATGGCACAGGCCAATCTGTTTCGCGCCATCTTTTTTCTGATGACCTTCTTCGCCATCGGAGTGCTCTCCAATTTCCGCAAGTTGTGGCAGGAGGGCATCGCCAGGTTAGCCGCGGTCTATGTGCTCTGCCTGTTCGGATACATCATTTGGGTCGGCCTGTTGATCTCGTGGCTGTTCTTCCACGGAATGCTGCCGCCGACGTTGAAAGGATGACTATGAGAGAACCTCATGTAGCAGAAGAACTAAGAAAAATGGAAAGTGAGTACGAGCCTTTGCTCCCGGTTGAGCGCAAGTTGATTTGGTACACGTTCGGCGCCGGAGTCGTGCTGCTGGCGATTTTCGTGCTCATCAGCCGCTGGTTTGTGTAGGGCTTGGATGGTCCGCGATTGAGACATGATGGTGATCCTCGAAAGAGAGCAGTCATGACGAACACTTGCAAAGTGCATTTGGTGGGCGCGGGACCGGGTCATCCTGATCTCCTTACGATCCGGGCGGCCGAACTGCTCAAGACCGCCGATGTGATCGTGTACGACCGGCTGATCCAGGAGGAGGTCCTGGCCCTGGCCAAGCCTTCCGCTGAAAAGATTTTCATGGGCAAGCCGCTGGGCAGGCATGCTTCGCGCCAGGACGAGATCCACGATCTGCTGGTGCGCAAGGCCCGCGAAGGCAAGACGGTGGTACGCCTCAAGGGTGGCGATCCGTTCCTGTTCGGCCGCGGCGGCGAAGAAGCCGAGTACCTTGCCGAGCACGGAGTTTCGTTCGAAGTAGTCCCTGGGGTCTCCTCCTGCCTGTCAGCCCCGTTGAGCGCCGGAATCGCAGTCACGCACCGCGACTTGGCCTCGTCGGTCGCTATTGTTACCGGCCACCATGCGGACGGAAACCACGATCGTTTTGATTGGCGCGCGTTGAGCAAAGTCGACACCCTGGTGGTTCTCATGGGCGTGCACAACGCGGCGCACATTGCGCAGCAGTTGATGGCCGCCGGACGCTCCGCTGATACTCCAGCCGCCATCGTGCAAATGGCCTTCTGGCCAGGGGAGAGAGTCGTCTCGGCGACGCTGGGCACCATTGCCGATGAAATGTGCCGGGCCAATGTCGAAGCCCCGGCAACTTTGGTGATTGGCGAAGTCGTCCGCCTGCGCGAAACGCTGAAGAACTATCAGCAACACCTCCAACCGCATGACGGCGGCAGTTCCGGGTTCCAGCGCGCTCCGGTCGCTGACGAGCCCATAACCGATATGATCGGCCTGAAGGGAAACGGTTTTTCTGATCTCGAAAGGACAGAGGCGTGGCAATGACAGACGTTGCGTCCATCCCCGTTGAGACCCTGGCGGAAGAGATGTACCAAGTGATAGCCGCCTGCGCTGGCAAGAAGAACGTGAAGCCAGGCGATCTGACCAAAGAGATGATTGCCAAACACGGCCCAGCTTGCAGCAAAGAAGACTGCAAGAAGGCCCTGCGAATCTTGATCGACTCCGGCCGCTGCGTGTACAGCTATCTTGGCGGGTCGTACGTTCAGCTTCCGCCCAAGCCCGACGCGGAGGAAATGAGCTAGTTCAGATCGACGTTGGCGGGGGTACATAGCCATCGCTTCGGGATGCAGCAACGGTGAAAATGCGCCGGCCACTGAGGGATCGCGAATGGCCAGCCCAAAGGCTCGCGACGCTGACCGATCCCGCTCCCTGCCGCGCCTGTTGATTGCAGGCATGTCCGGCGGCTCGGGTAAGACCGTGGTCTCGCTGGGGCTGGCCCTGTTGGCCCGCCGCGCCGGGATTCAGGTGCGCGCCTTCAAGAAAGGGCCCGATTACATCGATGCCGCCTGGCTGGCTTGGGCGTCGTCTCACCCCGCCCGCAACCTCGATACCTACCTGATGGGCCCAGGCCCGGTGCGCTCTTCGTTCGCCCGCAATGCGACCGAGGACGGTATCAACCTTATCGAAGGCAATCGCGGCCTGTTCGACGGCTTCGACGCTGCCGGCACGCACAGCAGCGCCGCCCTCAGCCAGTGCCTCGCCGCTCCGGTGGTGCTCGTGATCAACGCAGCCAAGGTCACGCGAACAGCAGCCGCGTTCGTGCTGGGGTGTCAGAAGCTCGATCCCCAAGTCGCGATCCGCGGCGTGGTCCTGAACAATGTCAACGGAACGCGGCACGAGAAAATCCTGCGCGCTGCCATCGAATCCGCCTGCTCCGTTCCCGTGCTTGGCGCGGTCCCCAGAGCCTCAGCCAATCCGCTGCCCGAGCGGCATCTGGGATTGCTCCCGCCCCAAGAACATCCGCAGATGGCAAGAATTGAGCAAGAGCTATTGAAACTGGTGGACGGCCGGTTCCACCTTGACGTACTCCTTTCGATCGCACAGAACGCTCCTCCTCTGGAAAGTGCTTCCCAAGAGCCTTCTTCCGCGCTTGCGGCGGCAAACCTGAAGATCGGTTTCTTGAAAGACTCCGCCTTCAGCTTTTACTATCCCGAAAACCTGGAGGAGTTGCTGCGGCCCGGGGCTGAGCTGATTCCGATCTCTGCCCTCGACGCGAGCGCGTTGCCCGAAGACTTGAACGCCCTTTACATTGGTGGCGGCTTCCCCGAAACCCACGCACCAGCGCTTTCCGCGAATCGGAGTTTTCTGGAATCCATCCGCCGAGCCGCGCTGGCAGGTCTGCCCATTTACGCCGAGTGCGGCGGCCTGATCCTGTTGGCTCAAACGCTGCGCTGGGGAGGCACAACGTATCCGATGGCCGGAGTTTTCCCCTTCGACACCGATGTTTGCAGCACGCCACAAGGCCACGGCTACAGCGAGTTGCGCGTAGACCGGCCGAACCCGTTTTTCCCTGCCGGGCTCGTTCTTCGCGGCCACGAATTTCACTACTCACGCATTTCGCTCGGGGATGAACCGGTTGACACCGCATGCGCCGTACTTCGAGGGGCGGGGTGTTTCGAGAAACGCGACCTTGTTGTCACGAGAAATGTAATGGCCAGCTATACCCACTTGCATGCTCTGGCCACTCGCGAATGGGCTGAAAGCTTCCTGGATGCAGCGCGCCGCTTCACGCCCCGAAATACTTCACATACTATTGAAGCGATGGGCTAAGCTCGTTCGCCGTTGCCGGGGCGGATGCACGCCAGTTTCTGCACCCGGTCTCTCCCGAAGAACGGGAAAGGACCGGGGCTGATCATGTCACACCCTCCTGCCGTCAACCGCAGTGTCCATATTCCACTGCGCTGCCATCGTTATGGGTTGTCGAGTCGTAGTCCGCGCGAGGTCGCGCTCCGGCTTCCGCACGCGCCCGCGTGCCCAGTTCGAGATTTCGGAGACGGCATGAATCGCGGCCGCCACTTCTTCCTCCGTATTGAATGCACCCACCGAGAAACGTACGCCGCCGTGCTTTTCTACGGTTCCCAACTGCGTGTGCACGAGCGGTGCGCAATGAAGGCCTGTGCGCGTCGCGATGTTATGGTCGACATCAAGCATGATTCCGACATCGCCCGGATCAGCGCCTTCCACGTTCATCAAAACAGTCGAGAGATGGTTCTCAAGTTGGTCGCAACAGTACAGGCGCACACCATCGATCTGGCGCAGGCCTTCCACCAACCGTTTGGCAAGCTTCATCTCGTGGCCGTACACATTTTCGATTCCGTTTTCATCAAGCCAGTCCTGGCCTGCCCAAAGAGCCGCCACTCCCACCATATTCGGAGTGCCGAACTCGAGACGCCACGGATATTCCTCCAGGTGGTAAGGATGGACGGAGCGTACTCCGGTACCGCCACTGCGTACCTGCTCGACTTCAACATGCTTACGGATACAAAGACCGCCGATGCCCATGCTGCCCATCAGTGCCTTGTGCCCTGTGAACGCGACCACATCAATATTCATTTCTTTCATGTTGATCGGGATCACGCCAGCGGTTTGCGCCGTGTCTACGAGGAAGATGATGTCGTGCTCACGACAAAGGCACCCTATTTCACGGAGGGGCTGCACGGTGCCGATGACGTTTGAGCCGTGGTTAACAATCACGACCTTCGTGTTCGGCCGGATTGCCCGCTTGACTGCGTCGGGCTCGATGAACCCCTCGGAGTTGAACGGCAGATAGGTCACCTCTGCTCCGCAATCGCGAACCAGGTGATTGACCGGCCGGATCACGGAATTATGTTCCAGGTTGGTGGTGATCACGTGGTCGCCCTCGCCGATCAGCCCCGGAATAGCCAGGTTCAGCGCATCCGTGACGTTGTAGCTGAAGACGAGCCGCTCCGGCGTAGCTTCGTCGCCGCCGAAGAACTTGGTCAAACGCTTGCGCAAGCTCGTCAGCAAGGAACCGGCTTCAATCGCCAGGTCATAACCGCTCCGCCCAGGGTTGACCCCGTGCGTGCGGTAGAACTGATCCATGAACTTGTAAACACTCTCTGGCTTGGGCCAGACTGTTGCAGCATTATCAAAATAGATCAAGCATCTTTCCATGTTGTGCCTCCACCAATTCAGCAAAATCCGTTTGTCAAAAAACGCTCCTGCGGCACGCCGCGAGACTTCACGCAACGCAATCTCCCGGCCCGCACCGTATTGACTGGCCAGGCCATCTTCCCCATGCGCGCCATGTGAGGTTCGTGTTCCGTCTCAGCAATTATGACAATTTTTCTCATCGATGTCTACCATATTGATGGACATAGTGGGCAATCTCGTTGCCGTGGGCAACCCTTCCCGGTCATCCGGTATCGAGTAATACATCGTACGATTAGTTCTTTACACTATGTCCTTTCCTTCCCGCACGCTGATTTCCAACCGGCTCGCAGACTGGGGGCAACCGGAACGCATAGCAGCGTCGGGGCTTACCTCGTGTACGGCGAGATGGGAATTCTGCGGGTGGCTGTGGAAGCGTGTTAGAATTACAATGTTCGACCGCGTTCCGACGGTTTACGGCCGTGGGAATCGGGCCTCGCGAGATTGTGGGTCGAACTCTAAGTTCGCCTTCATGAGGTAGCGGCGGGTTTATCCTGTCACCGAAATTGGCGGCGCAGGGCGCCTCTCAGAACAAGCGCGGCGGCAGGGTCGGGTGGGCTTCCACACGCGCTCGCGGCGAAAGCGTATCGCGTTCATCGTTCCGAACTCGCGTGATTCCTGGCGCGCGAGAAACGCCATGGAAAGTATCTCGCTCAGCGTTGTGGTCCCTGTTTACAACGAGGCGGAGAACGTCGGCCCGCTTCTCGATCGTCTCCGGGCGGCCTTGGCGGACTGGCCGGGCAATGTCGAGATCGTGTTCGTCGACGACGGCAGCACCGACGCGACGCTCGCCACGCTCCGGCAATCGCAGGCGCTTGACGCACGAATCCGCGTCGCTCACTTCCGGCGCAACCTCGGGCAAACGGCGGCGATGGCGGCGGGATTCCGGCTGGCGCGTGGACGCGCGATCGTCACGCTCGACGGTGATCTGCAGAACGATCCTATGGATATCCCGCGCGTGGTCGAGATGCTAAAGGACTGGGACGCCGTGTGCGGCATCCGCATGCACCGGCAGGACCGCTGGTTTAAGCGGCTCAGCTCGCGCATCGCGAACGACTTTCGGAACTGGGTGACAGGCGACGACATCATCGACACAGGCTGCACGCTTAAAGCGTACCGGCGCGAATGCCTGGTGGCCCTGGAGCTCTACCACGGCATGCACCGTTTCCTTCCCACCCTGCTCAAGATGCGCGGGTATCGCGTTACCCAGGTGCCTGTAAGCCACCATCCGCGCTTGCGTGGCGCCACCAAGTACGGCACCTGGGACAGGCTGGTAAAGGGGTTGGCGGATGTCTGGGCCGTGCGCTGGATGAAGAAGAACCGCATCGACTACGATGCCGTGCTGGAGGTGCTGGACGATTGTCGATTGTCGATTGACGATTGACGATTGGAGAAGCAGCAACCATCTATCTTGGTTTCTATCGGCAATCGACCATCGTCAATTATGATGATCCCATGACTCAATCTCCTTCTGATTTGCCACGCCTCGCGTCAACCCCGGTACTCCATCTGCTTCTCTTGTTGCTGGCGGCCGCCTGCTTGTTTTTTGCGGCCCTGGGGCGCCTGCCGCTCCTCGAGCCCGATGAAGGGCGCAACGCCGAAGTGGCGCGCGAGATGCTCGTCTCGGGCGACTGGATCACTCCGCACTACGACACGCTGCCCTACCTTGACAAGCCCGCGGTTTTCTTCTGGATGGTGGCGGGATCGTTCCGCGCCCTTGGGATTTCGGAGTGGGCGGCTCGATTTCCTTCCGCGCTCATGGCTTTGGGAACCATGCTCCTGGTGTGGTGGCTCGCGCGCCGCATGTTCGGAGACTCCGCCGGCCTGCGGGCCGGAATCATCTTCGCGTCGTCGCCGCTGGCGCTCGGCCTGGCTCGCATCGTGATTTTTGACACGACGCTCACCTTCCTCGTGGCGCTCGCCATGGTGAGTTTCTGGCTGGCCGAGGAGCGCAACTTCCGGGGGTTCACGCCACAAGGTGTCTTCTTCATGGCAATGGGCGCAGCCACCATCACCAAGGGGCCGGTGGGCTTTCTTCTTCCGCTGCTCTCCATTCTGGTCTACGAGTGCGTGCGCGGCAAGGCCGGCGAACTAAGGCGACTCCAGTGGGGATTGGGTCTCGTGGGATTCCTGGCGGTGGCGCTCCCGTGGTTTGTCGCCGTCTCGATCCGCAACCCCGGGTTTCCTCGCTACGCTTTCTGGCAAGAGAGCATCCTGAGATTCACGACACGGCACGCTCATCGTTCCGGAAGCATCTTCTATTACATTCCCATCTATTTCGCAGGCTTCTTCCCCTGGAGCCTTTTTTTGTTCTTCGCCGTGCTGAAACGCGTGAGAAGTTGGAGTGATTTGCGGCAGGACCGGAACCGAGCCGCCCTCTTCCTGCTTTCGTGGGTGATAGTGGTTTTTGTTTTCTTTTCGATTTCCGGCTCCAAGCTCCCCACTTATTTCCTGCCGGCGGTGGTGGCGCTCAGCATCTTGATGGCGCAGGTTTGGTCGGAACTGGGCTCCGAAGGGGGACGCCGTGTGGACTGGCTGACGGCGGGCTTTGCTGCTCTGATGTTGGTCGGATTCGTGATTGCGGGCCTTCCGCAGCTCGCCCGCTACGGCCAGATCTGGAGCCGGCTGACGAAGCGAGTTCCTCCCACCCCGGCCGCGCTTCTCTCACCCACGCTGCTTTACTCGGGGCTCATCGTGGTTGGCCTCGCCGTTTTGGGGCGCATGGTGGCGAGGCGGCAAGGGAAGGCCTGGACATCGGTGGCCTTCGTCCTGCTGGCTTTGACAGCACCCCTGCTCATCGTGCGCTGGATTCCCGCTCTCAGACTCTATGCCGATGCTACAAGCAGCCGCCAGCTTGCCAAGAACATCCTTGCCAGCACGGAGCGGGACCTCCCTGTGTACGGCTACTATTACTTTCGAACTGGCTTGGGCTTTTATCTCCAGCGCCCGATCGGACTCGTGACCCAGGACGGAGACGAAATGACGAGCAACTACATTGTTTCGTTGCTCAGCGATCCCGCCTGGCGAGACCTACCGCTGTCCTCGCGGCGTGGGCTTCTGCTCCAGCGCGCCGCCGGCCCGAGCGGCTTTGGTGCGCCTTTGTTGATTGACTCGCAGGAACTGAAACACTTGGCAGAAACTCCGTCCCAGCCCTTCCTGGTCATGGTTCGTAACGACCAAGTGGAGGACCTCGCGAGGACGGTCGTGGAGCTCGATCCGCTGTGGAGCGGCTGGCAGTACTCCGTCTGGAAAATTCCAAGCAGGTGTCAGGTGACAGGTGCCGGGTCAGTAGGTCGGGCGCCTCCCTTGACCCCCTTTCGCAACTGACTACTGACAACTGACTACTGACAACTGTTTCTTCATGTGTGGACTCTGCGGCATCCTCAACTTGACGCTCGAACCCGCTCTTTATCGCGAGCGCATCGACGCAATGTCGGCGCGGCTCGTGCATCGCGGGCCCGACAGCCACGGTAAATTCGAGGTGCCGCACGTCGCGCTCGCCATTCGCCGCCTCAGCATCATTGACCTTGCAACCGGCGACCAGCCGCTTTCAAACGAGACGGGAGACGTCACGCTCGTCTTCAACGGAGAGATTTACAACTACCGCGAGCTGCGACGCGAGCTCCTCCGCCGCGGCCACCGCTTCCAAACGCAATCGGATGGAGAGGTCATCGCTCATCTTTATGAAGACCGCGGCCCGGACTTCGTGCGCGAGCTGAACGGCATGTTCGCGATCGCGCTCTGGGACGAGCGCGCGAAGCGACTGGTGCTGGCGCGCGACCGGGCCGGCGAAAAGCCGCTCTATTACTGGCATCGCGGTGAGACGTTGGTGTTCGGCTCGGAGATAAAGGCTCTCTTCGAATACCCGGGCATCAGCCGTGAACTCGATCCCGAAGCCGTGACGAGATATTTCCTCTATGGTTACTTCCCGGCGCCTGAGAGCGTCTTCGCGGAGATCCGCAAGCTGCCGGCCGCGCATCGCATGGTGGTGGAAGGCGGCGAAATCGCCATCCAGCCTTATTGGCGATTACAAGACCACCTCCGACCCCCGGGCCTTCCGCCTTTGGCCGCGAAGGAAGAGCGGGGCATCGTGCGCGAGCTTCGTCGCCGCCTTCGAGACGCGGCGATTTCGCGCCTGGTGAGCGACGTGCCGCTGGGCGTTTTCCTGAGCGGCGGCGTGGATTCCTCCACCCTCGTTGCCATTATGAGCGAGCTCACCCCCGGTAACGTGGAGACGTTCTCCGTTGCCTTTCCCGAGGAGTCGTTCAATGAGGAATCCTACGCGGACCGGGTCGCGCGCCGCTTTCGGACTCGCCACCATGTTTTGCGAGCTGACGAGTCGAGCCTGCGGGAAGCGCTCGACATCCTCACCAATCACCTCGACGAGCCGCTCGCCGACCCTGCCGTGCTTCCCACCTTCCTGCTCTCGCGCTTTGCCCGCGCGCGCATCAAGGTGGCCCTGAGCGGCGAGGGCAGCGATGAGCTGTTCGGCGGCTATCCCACTTACCTGGGCGCGCGGGCGGCTGAATATTATCTCCGCTTGCCCCGGTTTCTTCGCCGCCAGGTGACGGAGCGCCTGGCGCCGTGGCTCCCCGTTTCCTCAAGCGCCGTCCCCCTGGGGATGTTCCTCCGTCGCTTCGTCGCCAACGTCGAGCGTGATCCGGCCGAGCGGCACGCAGTCTGGTTCGGCATGTTCTCGCCGGACCAGCTTGATCAGCTCTTCACGCCGGAGTGGCTGACACTGGCGGGAGCGCGGACGGCTCTCGATGCGGACCAGTCTTCGCTTGACGCTGTGCCGCTGGTCTCCGGCCCACCCAGCCATCTGGCGTTTGCGCCTCTGGCGCGTGCCCGCGAAGGCGCGCGGTTCGAGGATACCCTGGCGGAGATACTCTACCTCGATTTCCGCTTGTACCTGGAAGACAATCTGCTGGTCAAGATCGATCGCGCCAGCATGGCGTGCTCGCTAGAGCTGAGGACGCCCTACCTCGATCATCGACTGGTAGAGTTCGCGGCGGGTTTGCCCGCGGCGCTCAAGGTCCGCCGGTTTCGTCTGAAGTACCTCTTGAAGAAAGCCGTCGAGCCGTGGCTCCCGCATGGAATCGTTCACCGCCAGAAGCGCGGCTTCTCCGTCCCCATCGCGCAGTGGATGCGCGGCAAGCTTCGCCCCCTGGTTGACGCTACCCTGGCGGACGACAGACTCAAGCGCGAGGGCATTTTCAATGCGGCGTTTGTCCGCCGCCTGCTGGAAGAACACTGGTCGGGCCACGCCGACCATCGAAAGGCGCTGTGGGCGTTGCTTTGCTTTCGGTGGTGGCGGGAGTCGAGGGGCTGACGGTCGTGGATTTCTGCAAGTCGTCGCACACCATGTTTGCTTCTCTTTCGCTCGCTCTTCGATGAAATTTCAAATGTGTTTGGCTGGTAACTTAATGGAGTTCATCCCATAAGTCGCTTAGTTTTTTCTTGACAACAGTGCGAAGGTTGTATAAGCTGTATGTGTATCAATTCGTAGGTACCGTATGTCCTTGTGCAAATCGCCCATTCTGACGCCCTCCCGGTTGGCGGCTAATCGCCGCAACGCCTTGCAATCGACCGGGCCGCGCACGGCGGCGGGGCAAGGCGTGGTCGCGGCTGAACGGCCTCCGTCGCGGGTCGCGTTCCCCAGCCTACAAGCGGTTCTTCCTGGCCCCGCTCGAAGCGCCGCCCGGCGGGATCGAGCGGGTGGCTGCCCTCCTCGCCCCGCAACAGGCCGCTCATCCCCTGTTTGCCGAAGCCGTCGACTCGTTTCGCAGGGTGCAATTCGAGATGTGCCGCGACTCCTGGCTCGAACTGGAAGCTCGAACTCGAACGAGCTTGGGACATGGCCCTGACCCGACACGCTCTTAATTTTGACGGAACAAAGCCATTACTATGTTGAAAACAAAGGACCGCTGCCAGAAAACAAACCCAAAACAAACCCAAACATCTTCTAGCCTGAGCATTTCCAGCCTTGTCTCCGCCCGGTCGAAACTCCAAACTCGAAATTCGAAACTCGCAAAAGGCCAGGCCCGTGCCTGAGGGATGAGTTTCCGTTCTCGATTTCGAAAAGCGACGGGCGAAGCCAGAATCTCCTTTAGAATCAGTGATTGGCTTGGAGTGTCCCACTATCTTACTGATTGTAAATGCGTTATCGCCGGACTCCCACGATGTAATTGATTTTTAAAGATTTGCATGAATGCTTTTCTGGCCGCAGCGGCCGTTAATTTACGATCCGATCTGGAATCTCAAAGCCAAGATCACTTGCGGATCAGAGGCTCTTTAAGCCAAAATCGAAACTCGAAATCCGGAGTGATCGGCGTTTTGGAGGTCTTCAATCCAAAATCCAAAATCTAAAATCCAGAATCGTGCGAGTCCAAATTCGGCCACCGCCGCCTTCCGCCCCAAAGAGTTGGCCCTCATCCGAAAATACCGGACCCCTAAGCAGGTGCAGGATTTTCTGCGCATGCTGCCTTATAACTGGGAGAAGAAGGGCGAGACGCTGCGCACGTTTCGCGGCGTGGTCGCGCACTGGAGCGCGCATTGCCTGGAGGCGGCGCTCGCGGCGGCAACGATTCTCGAGCAGCACGGCTACCCGCCGTTGCTCATGGACTTCGAGTCGCAGGACAAATTGGACCACGTCGTGTTTCTGTTTCGCCAGCGCGGCCGCTGGGGCACGGTAGCGCGTTCGCGCGACTTCGGCTTGCACGGGCGCAAACCCGTGTTCCGCACTTTGCGCAGCCTGGCCATGAGTTATGTCGATCCTTACGTGGATAACACGGCGCGAGTGACCGGCTACGGAGTTCTCGACCTGCGCACGCTCAAGCGCTGCGATTGGCGCCTCTCCTCCAGAAACGTCTGGGTGGTGGAGCGCACGCTGGTCCATATGCCGCACTGGAAGTTGAAGACGTCGGACCGCCGCCATCAGGCGATGCTGCGCAAGTATCGTGCCTTCCGTGAGAAGCACCCCGAAGGGCCAGTCACGTTCTATGAAAGGCAGCACCGGTGGCTGTGAAGAGGGTCGAAGAATCGAAGGTTGAACGGCGAACGCGGAAAGAACGGCAAACGGGAAAAAGAGAAGGCCTACCCCTAGCCTGGATTTCTCACCACGAAGGGGGAGTGGATTGATTCATTGAAATCATTGGTCCATTGACCCATTGAAGAGTAAGGGCAATGAGTCAATGGGGCAATGAATCAATCCCTTCCTCCTTCGTGGTGAGAAACCCGGGCTAGGGCTCGGTTATGCTGCCGGCGCGTCTGGGCGAAAGCCAGAGGCTCTCGACGGAAGGAAAGCGAGACGAGACGAAACGCATGCCAAAGCCTTGCAGCAGGACTTGGCCGGGCATGCCTGCCACGCTGAGCAGGACGAGCAGAAAGCCCGTGAGCACCAGCGCCGCGCCCGAGGCGACGAGGATGGTGGCGCGATTCCATACCCAGGTGAGGCCGACCATTTTCAACGCCAGCACCACCACCCCGACGGCGATGACGACGCCCGAGAACACACTGAACAGAATGGGAAAAAGGAACAGCAGCACCAGCACGCCCGCCATCAACGAAACCACGAAGCGCAGCAGAACGTAGACGGTGAAAGCTCCGGCCTCGGCGCGCAGGTGCGGCGCGAACTTCCGCCACGCCGCGCCGAGCGGGAGCCGGTCCGCGTACATGATGGGCACCACCAGATCGTCGGTGAGTGTGACCACTACCATGAGGACGAGACCTGACAGGGCGATGAGCAGGAGAATGTTGACCAGCGCGATGGAAAAGGCAAGTGAGCTCACTCCCGCGGTCGCCGATCTCAGGTAGAAGAACGCGGCGAGGGCTGTCGCGGCCAATGCCAGTGCAGCGGTCAGCAGCAGGCCCACGAGCCAGCGGAAATAGGATCGGCCGAGCGGTCGGAGTTCCGACCATGCCGAACGGACGGAGACCTCGTGGCGAACGATCGTATCGACGAGCACAAAGCGGAAAAGCGAGCGAAGGTAGAGCCCGGCTACGGTTATGGCCAGGCCCAGCAGAATCACCAGCACCACCAGCCAAGGGTGGTCGCCGATGTAGGCGCGTGCGCGCTCGATTGCCGACCGCGCGCTGACTTCGCCCGGGAGAGCTCCCAGGGTCCAGTTGAAGGCGGCGGTGGGCGTGCCGCCGCCGAGAAACAGGCAGACGAGGCTGAGCTTGAGCCAGCGCCAACCGTCGAAGGGCGTCAACAACAACCCGACGGTGTCGTAGAAAGAGGCCCCCAGCGCATCGATAGGGGAAACCGGGCGAGCGCGCGGGCGGCCGCCGGCGATACGCAAAGTTGCCCCGATTCTCTCAGGCGGGCTGCTCAAGCGGCTTCAGCTCCTGTCGGTCGCCCCGTCTGGCGGCCACCGCAGCCTCCTGGATGGCCGCGGCCGACACGAAAGGTCGTACCGCAATTCACCTCGCTCGTAAAGTCGAAACCGTCGGAGAGTCTCATCTCGTTGGCTGGCAATTACCACTGAAGGCAAGACAGGTTTCGACCGGGGAAGGGACGGCGCACTCTGAACCCGCGGTACGAGTACGCACCGGACCGCGACGCAGTGTCGAGGGAGGAGGCTAGGTGCCGACGTAATTCTCCAGCGCCGTCTTGTTCTGAATCAGCAGGGTCGACCCCTTGAGGGTAGCGAATTGCTTGGTCTTGAAATCCCCGAGCGCGCGCGTAACCGTTTCGCGGGAAGTCCCGATGATTTGAGCGATCTCTTCGTGGGTTAGTGCCAGTTTCAAACGAATCCCTTGTTTGGTTGCCTCGCCTTCTTCGGACCACTCGAGCAACAGTCTTGCCAGTTTCTCGGGCACGGAGTGCGCCAGTCCCAGCGTGCGGATCTGTTCGCAAGCGGTGTGATAATTGTGGCTCAACTGCTCGGCGGCATGCAGACAGGCTTCTCCCTGCTCGCGCAGGAAATTCAGGAAGTCCTCTCGCTTGACGAAGTTCACCTGGCATGGGTAAAGCGTCTCTGCCGACAATTCGTACGGCCTCCCGGAGACGGTAGCATTCAGGCCGAGTATCTCCCCGGGCGAAGCGATGCGCAGGATCAGCGTTTTGCCCTCGCTCGAGGTCATAGAAAGCTTCACGCGCCCTTTGCAGACCAGGAAAACTCCACGAGGCTCCTGCCCTTCGCCAAAGAGAACTGCGCCCTCCGGGTAAGCGGTGGTGTACTTGATGCTTTCGAAAGCTCTGAGGGAAGCCGCGGAGAGATGACAAAAGAACCCATCCGTTCGGATCGTGCAACTTCGGCAGCTCTCAGTCAGCTCCAGACCGTACGGCAAACGCATACTAGCCTCCTATTCCATTCCCTTGAGCAATGACCCCATCAACGATGTACTTCGTCATGAGATTCGCTGCGCGTAGTTCGGCCCCCTGGAGATACATCTGCGCCAGCAGCCTCTTGCCTTCGGAATCGATGAACGACACCTTACACAGATCGACGTTGACCGGTGTGAAAGGGGCCTTGTCCTTAAACTCGTGCCAGCTCCGCTCAAACTCGTCAACCCAGGGACCGGTCAATTTCCCCTCAAGTCTAAAGGTAGCACAATCGGCGCCGTTTTCGAGGGTAATTCTTAGCATTCTCAGTGCCGCGGACTAAGCGGGATGCGGGCGTCTTGGAGGAGGGATAGACGCACACCGAAGCATCCCGCCCAGTCATCTCGAGGTTGCACCGTGGGCGGGTGACCCAGCCAGCGACGTCCTGGGCCGATCAAGCCGCTCCTTGCAACCTTACGCCTGACTTGAAAGCACACCTCCTGCCAAAGGCCCAAACCTTCTGTGGCTTGCTATCCTATTGACGGTATGAGGATTAATTCGAACTTACGGGGTGCGAGCCAGTGGGTGACGAGGAATGTGACAGCCAGAAGTGACGGTATTTCGTCAATGGGCGAAATCACGTCATAAATTGTCGCGGCGGAGGCCGAGCTTGCGCAGCTTCGAATTCAGCGTGGTGCGCTTGAGACCAAGGCGTGCTGCGGCGCCGTTTGGCCCGCCAACAACGCCTTCGGTTTCCCGCAAAATACGCGCGATGTGCTCGCGCTCCGCGTCCTCGAGTGTCGCCCCGCTCCCAACCTCCGGTCTGGCGCTCGACTCGGACGATCTTAACTCCGCCAGTGGGACCTGCAGCACGCTGCCGGTCGAGAGAATGACAGCCCTCTCAATCAGATTTTCGAGCTCCCGGACGTTCCCAGGCCATTGCCACTTCAAGAGGGCAGCCGAGGCTTCGGGCGGAATGGTCTCGATTCGCCGATTCATGCGCTGGGCGTGCTTCTGGGCGAAGTAGCGAGCCAGGATCGGAATGTCGTCGGGACGCTCACGCAGGGGCGGGACTGTTATCGGGAAGACTCTCAACCGGTAATACAGGTCGCTGCGGAACTGCCGCTCCTGGACCATGCGCGCCAGATTGCGGTTCGTGGCAGCGATGAGCCGAACGTCGACAGGGATCGTCCGCGTGCTGCCCAGCCTTTCAAACTCCTTTTCCTGCAGGGCGCGCAGCAGCTTGGGCTGAATTTCGGGGGGGATGTCGCCGACTTCGTCAAGGAAGAGAGTACCGTGGTGGGCCAGCTCCAGCCGGCCGATTTTCTGTGAGATCGCGCCCGTGAAGGCACCCTTCTCGTGGCCAAACAGCTCACTTTCGAGCAGGCCCGTGGGGATGGCGGCGCAGTTCGACTTCACGAAGGTGCGGTCCCGTCGGGCGCTGAGGTTGTGGATGGCCCGCGCGATGAGCTCCTTACCGGTTCCGGTCTCCCCCAGTATCAGAACAGTGGCGTCCGTGGGCGCCACCGTCTCGACCTGCTTGAGGACACGCTTCAAGCCGTTGCTCTCCCCGACGATCTCCTCAAAGTTGTATTCCGTCTTCAGTTCATCTTCGAGGTAAAGCTTCTCCTCTGCCAGCCGGTCGATGAGGCCTGAGATCTGGCGGTAGGCGAGGGCGTTATCGACGGCGATGGCGGCTTGGTTCGCCAACTGAGTCAACAGAGTGATTTCGCTCTGACCGAAAGCAGACTCACGCTTGCTAGCTATATTCAAAGTGCCGAGGGCGCGGTCGCCGCGGACCAGCGGCAGCCAACAAGCCGACTTGAATCCCTCCGCTTTCAAACGTTGCACGGTCGCAACTGGAAACCGATCCGCGTTCGCAAGGTCCAGCACCAAGGGCTGACGCGACGTAAAAGCCTGGCCGCATGGGGAGTCCTCCAGCGACGCCAGCGTCTCCTCGTTGACGAGATCTTTCTCGTAGGGCGAGCTCAGGGCCTGCAGTCGGAGCTGCCGGCTGTCCGCATCGTAGAGCGCAAGACTGGCATACTCGTGCGGCACCGCCTTGAGGAAGCTGGCCGAGATGGCGCCCAGGAGCTCGCGGATGTCAAGGTGCGAAACCAGAGTGTTGGTGATCTCCAGAAGGAGTGCTTCTTGGGCCTGTTTGCGCTCCGTAATGTCCGTCGAAATCCCGGCCACCGCGTAGGGGACTCCAGCAGGATCGGAGAGGGGAAACTTGATGGAAATATAGGTGTGAGGCCCGTCGAGGTGGGGAGCAACCTCCTCAAACTCCAGGGGAGCTTGAGTCTCGATCACCTTTTGGTCGTGAGCCCGAAACCTGTCCGCGACCTCCTTGGGAAACAAGTCGTGGTCTGTCTTGCCGACGACCTCCTTGCGATCCACCTGGAACAATCCCTCAAATCGGCGGTTGACCCTCATGTACCGGCCGGCAGCATCCTTGAGGTAGATCACCGCCGCCGAATTATCCAGGATCGCTTCAATCTGCTGATCGCTCTGCCGCAACGCTTGGTCGGCCAGCTTTCGCTCCGTGATATCCTCGGCGATACCGACTGCGCGCACCACGGCTCCTGACTGGTTGCGGACGGGGAAGGCACGGTGCCAAATCCAGCGCACCGCCCCGTCAGGTCTCAGGATCCGGTATTCCGCTTCGAAACCACCTTCCTGCCGGAATCTTTTCACCGCCCCTGACAATAGATCGCCATCCTCGGGATGCATCGCCTGAACCCACGACATGGGCTGGTCGTAAAGAGTCTCCTGCGACCGTCCCCAGACCTCTTGGTAGGCGCGGTTGACGTAGAGGACGCGACCTTCGCGGAGGCCCATGACGAACAGGACCTGGTGGATGTTCTCGGCGATCTGCTGGAAGCGTTCGCGGCTTTCCCGCACAACCTCCTCAGCTCGCTTGCGCTCCGTAATGTCGCGGACAACGGCCAGCACCTGCCAACCGTCTGTCACCTCCAGCGGGCTGAGCATGATGTCGACGGGAAACTCACTCCCGTCCTTACGCCTGCCGTAAAGTTCCAGGCCGGTACCCATGGGTCGCACACGAGCTTGGGCTGTGTAGTCTCTCCGTTGGGTTGCGTGCCGGTCACGGAGTCGTTCCGGCACCAGAATCTCGATAGGAAGGCCGATCAGTTCGCAGCGGGTGTACCCGAACATCGTCTCGCTTTGCGCGTTAGCGCGCACGATGAGTCCACTCGCGTCAGTCGCCACCACGCTGTCTGGAAAAGAGCCGAAGAGCTTCTCAGCGGCCTCCCAACTCTCGCCCAGAGCTTCCTGGGCGGGGCTGCGCTCCGTAGCGGCAGACTCCACCATCCCCGGTAAACCCGGCTTACGCCTACTGACTGGATCCATCTCGCGGTTTCCCAACTCAGTTCGCCACATCCATTTTAACTATGATCACGGACCCCGTGCAAGACAAGTCAAGGTCAACCATGTATTTGGGCAGACCTAGCGCTCCCCCAAGAAGGCGCTGAAGACCCGATCTGCCGGTTGGCTGCACGAGGGTCTCCCCCGCCTGGGAACACGGCCGGCTCAACCGGTTGTCAGATGAGCGATGAATACCTCAGATAAAAGAGGTTCCAGCTTTGGGAGGAGGTGGCGAAGCGTTGCGGAAAGCCGCAGGCCGTTGCGGAGCTTCTACCTCGGGCTGTCGTGATGCCCCGCACTACGGGTTCGCTCCGCCACCCATATCACAGTCTAGGCCTTTCTATCTCAGCGCCCGTGCCTCTTGCAGTGATTCCGGTCACGTCTCCTGGTAACGCAGGTCACATCAGCCGAGAGATTAGGCTAATCCGGCTGGCGAAGAATCTCTCCGAACATGGCCTGACTCATGGCGGCTCGAATTGCCGATTTACGATTGACGATTGCCGATTGGAAGAAGCCGTCAGCATTCAGCGATCAGCAGTCAGCAAGAAAAAAGATCGGGCCAGTCCCGTTGGCTGAGGGCTGAGCGCTGATGGCTGATTGCTTCCTTTTCAATCAGCAATCGGCAATTCCTTCACCCCGCCTTCGGGATTTGGACGATGACGCGGCAGGGGGCGTGCTTGGCCACGTACTGCACCGTCGATCCCAACAGGATTTCGCCCAGCCCGTGCTTCTGATGGTAACCCATGACGAGAAGGTCGATGTGATGGTCTACCGCTTCGCCCACGATGGCCTCACCCGCCAGACGTGCCCGCACCATCTGGGCGGAGATCTCTTTAGAACAACACTTCAAAGCGACTTCCCGGGCCCTAGCGAGGATTGCCTTTCCCGGTTGCTCCAGAACCTCGTCATCGGCCTCCAAAGGCAGGCCCATGTCGACCTCCACCACGTGCAGGGCGAGCACGTCGCCCTCCGTGCCTCTGGACAACTGGCACGCCAGCTCGATCAGACTCTCCACCGACTGCGCGTCTCGCAGCGCTACCATGACCTTCGGTTCGCCCATGGCCAACTCCTCTCGTTCCGAGGCTTCGAATCGGCCGAAGAGTCGAACGTCGAAGGTAGAGGAAGCCCAAGGCACGCCAACCTCTTACTCTCGACCTTTGACTTTCGACTCCTCGACCGATCTCGTCACGGCAACAGAGTACAAGAGCCAGCCTGATAGAGCAAGGGCAAGAGAGAAGTTTGTCGTTAGCATATGAAAATGTCCGGTTCAATCAGCACGTGATCTGTCCGCCGAAGGCATTGATTGTTGGTAGCGCTACCAGCCTCCCGCCCGTTATCACAATTCTGAGTGATGAGCGTCACTGCGGAGCGGCAATTTGTGTGGCAGCGTGTCCCACCAGCAGGCATCTTGAACTGTTGCGGTCGCCCATGGACAACCCGGAGCCAGGGCATCGACGGTCGTCAACGTTTGGTGTCCTGCGTGGATGCGTCGTAGACCGAAGAAGTTTCCTCGAGTTTCGTGCGACTATTACCGAGTGACTGGAAAACTCTGTAGTCCGGAAGTGGAAGGCTCCCCGAACGACGGAGGTGGAAGCTGTTTGCCGGGTACCCACCGGGAGGAAAGCGAGTATGCCGCTGATCAACAGTCTGGGCATTCTGAGTGAGATCAGTACTGCGTTGGAGACCTTGAAGGCGACCGGCCAGGAGCAAATCCTCTATCTCACCCAACCGCCGCTCACCGACAAGGACGAGGACTTCCTCCGCGAGGCCCTCGGTCGCGGAAGAATCACCATCGTCGCGAACGAGGTCCACGCCGCGGCATGGCAGGAAACCGCCATCCCTTGCGTCTGGTGGAGCGAGTATCGCGACGAGATCGAGCGTGTGGTTCTGAAAGCAATTGAGATCGCCCCGTACCCGCACCTGGCAGCCGGGCAGAGGGACGACATCGACGAGGGCCTCACAAAATTGAAAAAGATCGAAGAAGGCGCCAGCGATATCAAATAAACAGAGCGGCATAAGTTGTACCGGCGCTCTATGAGCGCCCACCGGCGGTCACAGACCGCCGCCACAGTGGAATGGGAAAGAACTTATGTCGCTCCTATAGTTATGCACGAGTTGTCACTGGCGCAGAGCATCGTCGAGATGGCGGAGGCGGAGGCCAAGCGGCACAACGGGGCCGCGGTCAAGAGGGTCAAGCTCCGTCTCGGCGAGTTCACGAGTGTGGTGCGCGAGGCCCTGGAGTTTGGATTTGAGATCGCGAGGCAAGGCACCGCCGCTGAGACTGCTGTTTTGGAAATTGAATGTGTCCCGCTCAAGACAAAGTGCCCGCAGTGTGGGACCATCGGGCGGCCGGTGGAGGACTTCTGCTTGATCTGCGCGCAGTGCAGCAGCCCGGTGGACATCGTTTCGGGCCGGGAAATGCAAGTGGAGTACGTGGACCTGGTGGAAGCGAGTGACCTGCGCGAAGGGAGCGGCGCAGGTTTCTCTTGATTACAGTCTTGGTGCGCTTCCGGGAACTTCAATGAACCCACAATCCTTGCTGAAGCTTCATTTTTTTTCTTGACAGGTACCGGCGATTTGTCCTATAGTCGATGGCAGAGAAGTGATGGTGCCACGGCCGGTATGTTTTCCGTGTGCCAGCCGAGCCTGACGCCCGGAGGCTTTGGCATTGCCGATTTTCGATTCGCAGTTACGAGCGTCTGAAACTCGACTTCGCCGGAACCGGAAACTGGCGGAGGCTCAGTTCCTTCAGCGCTTGATTCAGACAAGTTCATTTTCTGGAGCTTCGACAGTTCGCAATGGAAACGAAGGAGCATCGTGAGTAACACACTGCAACAGCGCATTTCGAAGATACGTATGGGGGCGGCAAGTGCCGCGCTGGCGTTGCCGGTCATGCTGGTGGCGACGGTCATTATGACCCAAGTGGCCCAAGCGCAGACTTTCACTGATCTTTACAATTTCACGGGGGGGTCGGACGGGGGGTATCCCTACGCGGGATTGGTCCGGGACGCTGGGGGGAATCTGTACGGCACCACCGGCTCCGGCGGCTCCTCTGGCTTCGGAGTCGTATTCAAGTTGAATAACAAGGGTACCGAGACCGTGCTGCACAGCTTCGCGGGTGGATCGTCGGACGGGGAATATCCCTACGGGACTCTGGCTGTGGACGCGAAGGGCAACCTTTATGGCACCGCTGCAGGGGGCGGCGGGACCGGATGCGGCGGCTTTGGCTGCGGGGTGGTGTTCGAGGTGAATAAGAAAGGCACCGAGACTGTGCTGCACAGCTTCACCGGAGGGACGACGGACGGGTGCTATCCCCACGGAAGTTTGCTCATAGACGCAAAGGGCAACCTTTATGGCACTACCGATGAATGCGGCACTTCCGACCTGGGAACGGTGTTCAAGGTAAGCAAGACTGGCAAGGAGACCGTGCTGCACAGCTTCGCGGGTGGGTCGTCCGACGGGAATTATCCTTTCTACGCAAGCGTGCTCATGGACACAGAGGGCAGCCTCTATGGCAGCACCTACTACGGTGGGGCTTCCAACGAAGGAGTGGTGTACAAGCTGACTAAGAGCGGCACGCTGACCGTGCTACACAGCTTCGCTGGGGGGACGAAGGACGGGTGCTATCCCTATGGAACTCCGGCTATGGACACGAAGAGCAACCTTTATGGTACCACCGAACACTGCGGCGCTTCCAGCTATGGAATCGTGTGGAAGTTGAGCAAAAAGGGCACCGAGACGGTACTGCACAGCTTCGCGGGTGGGGCGTCGGACGGAGCATATCCCGTCGCAGGGGTGATTATGGACGCGAAGGGCAACCTGTACGGTGACACCGCGACAGGCGGCTCGCCCGACCTCGGAACGGTGTATGAACTGAATAAGAAAGGTACGGTAACCCTGCTGCACAGCTTCGCTGGGTCGGACGGGGAATTCCCCGCCGGTAATTTGATCTGGGACGTGAAGGGCGACCTCTTCGGAACTGCCTCGGCAGGCGGCAGCGACGGCTACGGAACGGTGTGGCAGATCACAAGGTAGTAAGAGTTAAGAAGGAACACATCATCGTGGTAACGAGATCAGCATTGGCACTATTCAGCTTTAGAGAGTTAAAGGCACCTATGACACTATTACTGCGATCCTGACCGGCTACGCCTACAAGACCGTCGGGAAATGAAGGAACGAAGCCACAGAGCAGGACAGGGCTCAAGGTAAGAGGGGTGGCGGGCGAAGGGCGCAAGCTAGCCAAGGGGCTGCGGCCCTTGATATTCGATGTAGGGCCGGGGCTTGCCCCGGCCGAAAGGCCGACCCAAGGGTCGGCCCTACAAGAATTTGAAAAACGAAGCCACCGATTTTGTTGAAAACAAAAGAA
>Ga0326728_10002968_pt1 | contig 54747 bp, 55 predicted proteins | sample MB3enrmetagenome_FD_207602 | JGI IMG/M metagenome (GOLD analysis project Ga0326728, IMG submission 207602) | Lab enriched peat soil microbial communities from McLean, Ithaca, NY, United States - MB31MN | ecosystem: Environmental > Terrestrial > Soil > Wetlands > Peat | place: USA: New York... | reverse complement strand
TTCGATAAGTTCGCCCCGGTCAGCGGCGGCTAATCCCTTTTCCACTTCCTGGACAAACCATTCGTCGTAGTTGACGAACTGCTCTACCGCTTCGCGCACCAGTGCTCGGGTGTCTCGGCCCTGCTCAGTGGCGAGGCGGGTCAATTTGGCTTCCAAGTCGGGGGTAAAATCTACTTCCATACGCCTCCTATCGTAGACAGGGGGAACCTGCGTGTCAAGGACAGTCGCCCCGTGCGTAGGGGGACGGCTTGCCGTCCCCTCGTCCGCATTCACCCTGCGGAACGCCGGGTAGTTGGTAGCCGCGGTCAGTGCCTTCCTGACCGCGGGTTCTTCTTTGAAAAAACATAAACGCCCGGCGAGGATGAGCCGCTTCGAAGTGGGGGATGCACGTGTGAGAAAAGCCCACAGTCAGGAATTCGCTGACTGTGGCTGTTCATGAGCCAACCTCTGGATGCCCCTCTTTCTGTTTGGCGGTTGGGGCCGAGAAAAACATGCAGACTTTGAAAGACGCAGACTCTGTGCTACTTCGCGTGCGGGAATGCGCCAATAGTTATATTTACATTCGTGTAGTGCTCGTTGTCTCCCAGATTCTCACTGGTCATCAACTCGAAACTCTTTGAGCCGCAGTCAAAGATGGTTCCCGAGGTCCCTCCGCCCGTTCCGTGACTACTGTAGTTCCTAACCACACAGACATTTGTGTCCATGTTCTCCACGGCACTGGCAATCTCCTTTGCCAACTGGTCGGCCGTACGCACGACAGGAAGTTGGAACATCGCATAAGCAACGTGCCCATCAAAGAACACGACCTCCCCCTCGTCGCAATCAGGCATGGGGATGTTATTGATACACACGGACCAACTGTGTTTATCGCCCAAGGGTTCGAGGTGCCGCCCACTTTCAGCCAGGTTCTTTTCCACCCGTTCTATCGTCATCCCAACGGTAACTCGTGCAAGGCCGAAAGCGATTGACGGCGGCTCCTGCCTACGTTCTGCCCTCGTATTGACGTTGAGGAAAGCAACAGCAAGGGCCCCGGTCACAAATAAGGTCTTGAGTAGACGCATGTTCATTTCCTCCCCCCTGCGGATTCTAACAAACGCCGTCGAGGGCATACGGGCTCCATCTGCCCGCCTTCCAAGATCCGGAGCCGCAAATCACTGGTCTCCGCTATCTTGCATTGATTTCTGCTTGGAAGTCTTGTCTCAGCCGCAGACTTAGCTTCTCGAATTCTGGCACTTCTTTGCGGAGGCGCTCGCAATATCGACTCACTGCTTCACCGGTCCTTTGGATTAGGTGGGCGGGATTGACCACCATGCCTCCGTCTATTAGATGGTACAGCTCCGGGAAATCCTTTGAGAATTGCCCCAAGTTCTTGATTCTGCCTTCATGAACAAGACCGTTCCGAAAATCGTCATAGAATCGCCTCCCGAGGCTTCGAGAGGGGTCGAGGGGGTCTTTCTCTTTGAACTCCGCGATGTTGTCCTCAAGCCACGAAGTAAATCTCGCTCCGACTTCCTGCTTTCCTGATGAATATCGCGCAATGAAGTCAATGAGGGCGACGCAGATTACGCCGGCCGCAAACGCGTCGTCCGCATCAACGAGCTTTCGTGCCGGGCCGATGTAGAATCCCTCCACTCTGGCCTTGAATGCTTCGATGAGGCTGGTGGAATCACCGAAATTGAGATCTGCAAACCTGTGGTTGGGCGCAAAAAAGAGTACATCTCCGATACGCATGGTTACCTCTCCTCCAAGGCATCTTGAGCGGGTAGCCCGGAGGTGGGGGTAGCGCAAAGGTGGGCGTAGTCTGCCCTCCTTTGCGGCCCTTTTCGGTGAATGACGTTACCATATTGGCGCGTTGAAAAGCCGCGGAGGAACGCAAAGTACGCGTACCTCCGCCCTACCCTCCTCACCCGTTCGAATGGGGCCGGAGGTTATGTGACCCGGAGGTGGCCACGCGGCCAATTCGTCTTGGGAATGGACCGTGGGTTCGTCATCGAAAGGATAAGCCCACGGTCACATGCACTGACCGCAGGTATTCCCTCCCAAAATACGTCACATCCGCTTCAGCATTTCCTCAACAAACTCAGTCTGTCCTTGCTTTTCAGCTTCTTTCCATAGACCCTGGCCGAACGTGTCCCACTGAGAGTGATTTCTTTTTTGGTCCCGGTATTTTGCGAATCTCTGGTGGATGAAGCTCAACATCGCGGGTAATTCCAACTGCAATAGACTGGGAAACTTATTCTGTAAGTCTTTGCTGGCAGCCCTTCCGACTGCGATCAATTGGAACAAGGGTTCTTGAGTTACTGTTGGGGCTGGATATGTGCAATGCGCATAAAGTGATTTGGCGATTGCATCGTTATCGTCGCGACGGTATGCGCCTATGGCACTGAGGGCATATTGTATATTCTCCTTATCCGGATCAGTCCATGGATCATTGAGCTTGCAGGGTTCCTTAGTAATTTCAGCGATCACAAACATTGGGCTCTTCCTACGATCCTTAAACGGAGCGTCATCTTCCATATTCAATTCACAACGGTACTGGAACCGAACGCCACAAAAATCTGCCTCTGTTCTCTGGGATTGGTGCCTGCCTTCCGGGTGAAGAACGAAGTTTTCTATGCCGAGAAATCCATTTAACCTGAAATACCAGTATGCAATTTTTGCGGCGGGAAAATACCGGGTAGTATTGGACATTTCTACCACTCCACAAATGTCAAAGTTACGTCAGCGGTTCGCTGGCCCTAGGTTTGTTGGTGTTGGAAATGCTCCCCTTAATCAGAATACCATTGACCGCGGCTACCTCCGTGAGCAATTCACATACATCCGCATACTTGTCTGCCGATTCGGTATTCGTCATTGGTTTACCATGTGCAAAAGGCGCTCGTAATTCTGCTTATAGGTCACGTTCTTGGGGTCGAGCATGTAAGCCGCACGGTATTCCTTCAGACCTCCCGGTCGGTCGCCTTTCGTTTCCAGTATGGCACCGAGGCCGAAGTGCGCATCACCATTATTGGGATCTAGGCGCAGCGCTTCTCGCAGCTCCGCGATCGCGGCGTCCAAGTCGTCCTTCTGTCCAAGTGCCCTGGCGAGGCTGATGTGGGCCTCTGCAAGATTCGGGTTCAAGCGCAGCGCCTCGCGTTCTTCCGCCATGTCTCCGTCCCAGTCGCCCTTCCGCCCGAGTGCGACGCCGAGGAAGTTGTGCGTCTCAGCGAGATTCGGGTTTAAGCGCAGCGCCTCATGGAATTCCGTGATCGCATTATCCCAGTCGTCCTTGCCTGCCCCCAGCGCAGCGCCGAGGTTTTCGTGCGCTTCGGCATAATTGGGGTTCAAGCGCAACGCCTCGCGATACTCCGCAATCGCGCCGTCTACGTCGTCTTTCTGTCCAAGCGCCTTGCCAAGATTGAAGTGCGCCTCTGCGAGGTTCGGGTTTAGGCGCAGCGCCACGCGATATTCCGCGATTGCCCCCTCCAGGTCACCCTGGCTTGCGAGCGCTGCGCCTAGGTTCGCATGCGCCAGGTTATTATTGGGGTTCAGGCGGAGTGCAATGCGGTATTCCGCGATCTCTCCATTATAGTCGCCCTTTTCTCCGAGCTCGGCACCGAGATTCGTATGCGCCAAGTCATTATTGGGATCCAGTCGCAGGGCCGCGCGGTATTCCGCGATGGCCCCGGCCAGGTCTCCCTTGTGCGAGAGTATGACACCGAGATTGGTGTGCGCCATATCGTCATTGGGGTTCAAGCGCAATGCTTCCCGTTCTTCAATAATCGCTGCATCCAAGTCGCCCTTGTGTCCAAGATCGATTCCAAGGTTGTAATGAGCGTTTTCGTCCTTGGGGTTGAGGCGAAGAGCCTCGCGGAATTCACTGATCGCGCCCTCCGAGTCGCCTTTGTGTTCGAGCGCGACCGCGAGGCCGGCATGCGCCTGGGCAATATTCGGGTTCAGGCGTAATGTTTCCCGTTCCTCAGTGATCATTCCATCCCAATCGCCCTTGTTTTGTAGCGCGACGCCAAGGTTGTAGTGCGCAATGTCATTACTCGGGTCGAGGCGCACCGCCTCCCGGTCTGCCGCCGCGGCATCGTCCCACTTCTTCTGCTGACCCAGGACATAGGCAAGACTCATGTAAATGTCGGCATTTTGAGAGTCAAGCAGCAAGGCCGCGCGAAATTCCTGCTCAGCGTCCGCGTACTGTTTCTTCTGAAGGAATTCCGCTCCGCGCGCGGCGTGCCGCCGCAACTCGGCCTCTGCTACCTGGGCTGCCGGATCAGCAGTAACGGGCTTCGTCACCTTGGCGCCCTTGAGCGCGCTGATTAGCTCGTCCTCGCCGCCCGCCAAGCGGACTTCCTGAAGGTAGTCATCCGAAGGCTCAAAATCGATTCCGCGTTCCTGGACCAGCATGGTGACTCGGTGATTCGGGACTTGGCCTGCCAACAATAGAATGACTTGCACTTGGTCGAGCGGTTTCTTCGCGCTCGCGGGTTCGGGCGGCTTGGCGGCCCGCAACGCCTTGATAAATGCCTCGCTCGCGCCTGCGGCCTTGAGGGTTTGAATAAAGTCCTCGGAGGGGGCGAAATCAATTCCGCGCTGCTCGATCAGCTTGGCGCCCGACTCGTCTCCGAATCCGTCCCGCACCATATTGCTGACCTGCTCCTGGGTAAAGGGCTTTGCCGCTGTTGTAGCGCCGCCCTGGAGGGTGGCATACCGTAGAGGCGGCTTTACGCCGCCATGGCGAGGTAAACTCGCCGCTACGTGAGCACGTGCCGGGCGCAAGCCCGGCGCTACTATTTTCCGTTGCGCCCCGGCAAACGGGGCAACGATCAACGCCATCGCCAGAATGAGAAATGTCAGCGTTTTGCGGAATCTCATGGCCACCTCGCGCGGTTCGTGTGGACTGAGCAATATCGGTGGGGTTGATTATACCGAAAATGGACAGTTGAAGAAGGCCGGAGTCAGGCTCGCTTACCTATTGGACACCCATCTAATGCCCAACGCCATTCGGTAGTCAGGGGACCCTGCCGGTCCGAGGGATCCGGTCGGTCAATCGAAAATCACAAATCCAAAATCACTCAATGGCTCAATGACCCGATGGCCAAATGACCCGATGAATCAATGGCCCGATGACCAAATCAGAAGGGCTACTCGGCCGGGAACACATTCGAGTATTTCACACTGTAGCGAGGCTCGGCCATCAGGGTCTCCATGCGGTCGCGCCAGGCGGCGTAGTGTGCGGTGGCCTTGTGCGCCGTCGTGGCCTCCACGCTGCGATAGGCTTCGATCAGGACGAATTTTGTGGGATCGTCGTTTTGCTGCACCAGATCGAAGCGCGCGATGCCCGGCTCCTTCAGGCTCTGCCGCGCGTTCTCAATCGACACCTCTTTAAAGGCCTCGATGCAATCGGGTTTCACTTTCACGTGCACGTGGACGACCAGCATGATGAACCTCCTTCACTTCAATCCAAAACTCGCCACGCGCCGCCAATAGCGCGGCTCACCGTGCGTACGGTAGAGATGCAGGCTTCGCACCTTGAACTGCACGTCGAGCCGCGGCCCCATTGCCGCCATAACCTCTTCCTTTTGACTCCGGGGGAAATTTCCGTAGAGAAGACTCAGGTGGGGCATAAAGGAAGGTTCGCGCGTGTGGCCAAACATCTGGCGCGCCACCTGATGCGCTTTCCGCAGCGGCTCCGTGAGCGCCGCGTGGACGAAAAGGCTGCGGAAGTATTCGTCGCGGCAGTCGATCTCACCCAGCCGAAGGGCAAAGGGCCGGAGGGCGGCGGCGACGCGCGCGGACTGGCGAATCAACTCACGCCGCGGACCCACGCATCCCCCCAACAGCGTTATGTGCGGGGAAAATTCCGGCGTGCCATACCGGGCGCTCAAACGCTGGAGGATTTGCGACAGCCGCTCGCATAGGTCTCCGGTGGGCATGAACCACAGCGAATATGTTTCCCCGACAGGCGACAGGCTCACTGGCTTGCCTAAGTCCGCAGAAGAAGTATGAAGGGTGAAGGATGAAGGATGAAGGCTAAAGTGTAAATGGTAAATGATAAAGGGTAAAAGGTGCGGCAACGCGCGTTCGGCTTTTACCATTTAAAATTTACAATTTACACTTTTCTGTTACGCCCAAAGAGCTGAGGCGTTTCATCCTTCAGCCTTCACCCTTCATACTTCTTATTCGACCACTACCCCGGCGCGGACAAGGAGGATGTTATTCCCCTTCTTTGAGCTCGCGCAGCCAGATGTTGCGATAGCGCACGGGGTGATGATGATCCTGCAAGCGGAGCGGGAGCTTTTCCGGCACCACCTTATAGGGCGGACGCTGGTGGTTGGCGGTGGGCCCCGTCATTTCCACGTGATCCTGCACCAGCACGCCGTTATAGAACACGGTGACGTTGGCGCGCTTCGTCACATTGCCGTTGCCGTCAAAGCGCGCCTCGTGAAATACGATGTCGTACATTTGCCATACGCCGGGCTTGCGCGCGGCATTCACCAGGGGAGGATACTGGCCATAAACGGCGGCGGCTTCGCCGTCGGCATAGGTTACGTTGTCATAGGAATCGAGAACCTGAATTTCGTAGAGCCCGTGCAGGAAGACTCCGCTATTGCCGCGGTCCTGGTCCTTGCCGTGGGGCGGGTCGGGCGTGGACCATTCCACGTGCAACTGGCAATCGCCATAGCCGGTTTTGGTCTGGATGTCACCGGTCTGGGGCACGGTGGCGAAATAACCTTTGCCCACGGTCCACTTTGCCGGGCCGCCTTTGACCTCTTCCCAATTCGACAGATCCTTGCCGTTGAAAAGCACGATGGCATCCGAGGGTGGACGTCCCGGTTGCGCCTGCGAGCTCTCCGTCCCCGGAGTGATAATGGGCGGCTCCGGACGGTTGCGATCGTTGGGCCCCCATTTTTGCAAGTCATCCTGGGCCCAGGCCCATGGCTGCGTGGTGATCGCCAAGGCCAAAACCATGGCGAGCGCCACACAGCTTCCCACTAACAAAAGTGCCTTACGCATAGTCTCTTCTCCCTTCAAATATATTGCTGCGGTCAGTTCGCGCGAGCGGCGCTATTGTACCCCGCAATGCCGGGCAGTGGATTCTTCTTTTTAGACTCTAAACCGTTCAGGGCCGCAAACGGTTCCAGAGGGCAGTGAGCCCCTCGACCGTAAATTCCGGCGACTGGGAATAGTTGATGATCTGGCGCTCCATCGTGTCCACCACTTTTACGCCCTCGGGAATCCGGGCGGCGAGGTCGAGCGGGATGTTCGTCACGCCATGACGGTCACCGTGCAGCAGGTCGCCGGGCCGCACGGTGAGCCCGCCCACGCGCACGGGAGTTTCCACTTCCACCATGTGCACGTAAGCGTGCGAAACCGCAATGTGGCTGGCGAAAAAATGGAAACCCAGCGGCTCAACTTCGTCGAGATCGCGCACTGAGCCGTTGGTGACGCAGCCCACGCATCCCATGGCCTTGTGCATGTTGGCGTTGACTTCTCCCCAAAGGGACCCCAGGCCGGCGGGCTCGTCAAGGTCTTCCACCACAATCACCCGCGGCGCGGGCACCTTCATAATATCCTGCCAGTGCGCGCTGGCCGGAAGGGCGGCGCCTTTCGCGCCCGGCGTTACCGACTGGATCTTCAGGGTCACAGCGTAACCCACCATGACTCCCAGGCGGGGAAATACGCAGCGAATCTCCGGTCGCATGAATCCTTCGTTGCGAGGACGTACGTCAAAAACTTCAATGGCGTTGGCCACCGTAGGCGTGTTGAAGGTCCGCAAACGCTCGAGCAGTGCAGGTTCCAATGGTTCCATGATGATCTCTTCTCCCTGAACATGAATGGTTTGGTTGAACGCGAAACATTATAGGGGCGTGGGCGAAAAAACAAGATTAAACCTTGGTGAAAGGGAAGACGCACCCTCTGGCCGGCGGGGAGGAAATCAGCCTGTGGCAGAAAGCTCCGACACGCGTCGCTGGATTTCCCGCTCAATGTCGGTCCCCTCGTAAAACCAGAGGCGTCCCCGGGCGCGCACGGTTTGGCGAAAAGGGCAGTCCGGCAGCTTTGGATCCACGTGCATACAGGGAACAAGCGGGTTCCCCTAGGAGCGGCCGGGATTCTGCCAGGAAGTTATGATCCAGCGATTGCCTCCGGCGGAGTGGACGGCGGCCACAGGCTTGCGAAGAATTTTATTGTCGTTGGTCTGGGCATTGAACTCCGGCGCGCCCTTCAGCATCACGCAAACCTGGTGGCGCAGGCCGGCCGAGGCGTTCTGGCCGGTCAAATCCACCCCACTGAAGTTGCGCAGCCACAGTTCCATTTCCACGCTGCCTTCCCCAGGCCGAATGTGCGCGCCGAAGGTGACAAAATTCGGGAGCGTCCATTGCGAGCTCAAGCTCCCGTCCGCCTCGCGCTCCCAATCAACGTTTTCCATAACCACATTCCGATCGTTCCACAACGTGGGAATGTCGGTGTGCGCGAGAAAAATCAGGCCCAGGTTCGAAAAGATCGCCTCGGGCAGATCCACCACCACGTAACTTGCCGCGTCCCAGGGCAGGAAGACACTGGCCTTGGTGCCGCGCATGGGATCGATGGCGCCATCCGCAAAGCCGATCCGCGGGTAACGTCCTCCCGGGTAGGGCAACACTCGAACCATTTTCCCTGAAACCACCGGCGGGGCAGGGCGATGCAGGCCGACCTTCTTCGCCTGCTTTCGAACTTCCTCTTCACTCATGCCGCATACGGTGGCGGCCTCCGCCCAGGAGTACCGGTGATCGCGAAGCATGTTCTCCAGCCAATAACGCAGGTCGGCGCGCGTGGCCGCCACCTCAGTGGGAAGGTCCAGACACGTGGACCTGACCTCAGGGTATCGCGCTTGCAACATAGGGTCATCAGGGGGTTGGGCAAAGCTGACGTACGGCCGCAAATCGCCCAGAGCCAGAACGCGGAAGCCATTCTCTTTGAGGAATGCCATGTACTGGCGGAAATTCTCCGGCGGCGTGTAGACCCAGGGATGCGCCCGGTCGGGGACGCCGTGGAATTGCAGGACCACGGCCTTGCCGCCGCGCGCGTTGCTCACCACCTTCTGGAAATAATCCAAAGTCCAGTTCGGATAGGCATCCCCGGCCGTGGGAATCAGCAAGGGGTAGTGGCGCGCGGGGTCGAAGGCGGGACCGGGCTCCATGGCGCCATACTTCACCTCCGGCTGCATCCCGCGCCGCGCCAGGAGGTAGCCTTGCTTCATCAAAATATTCACCGCCTCGGGACCAAAATCATCTCCCGGGTAGGCGAAAACCGAGGGGCGGGGCACTCCCACCCTCTTCAATTCGCCTTCCACCAGGGCAAGCTCACCGTGCAAATGCGCGGCGGCGCGGGGGGAGGCGAAGTTGCCGTGCGTCCAAGTGTGGTTGCCAATCTCGAACCCCATCTGGTGGAGCTCGGCAATCTCCTGCCAGGTCATAAAATTCTGCGGGTCGCCCATCCAGCAATGGGTGACAAAGAAGGTGGCGCGAAACCCCAGATCCTTCAGCAGCGGGGCGACGAACGTCCGGTGGGACTTGACGGCGTCGTCGAGGGTTAACACCACGGTCTTATCTGGGATCGGAACGATGGGCGGCGCGGGGGTCGCAGATGACCCGCCTTGGCCAAGGCCGCGGGCGAGATCCAGCGCCGCCAGGACGGTCACGTTACGACGAAGAAACTCTCGCCGGTTGAGATGATGCTTCCAGGGCACGGGGTTTAGACCTCACTTGATGTGGCAACTCGCCTGGCCGCGCTTTTCCAGATACTGCTGGTGGTATTCCTCCGCCCGCCAGAACTCCGCCGCCGGAGTGATCTCCGTGACAATCCGCCTCTTGAAAGTCCCGGACTTATCGAGCGCTTCCTTCGAGGCGCGGGCCGCGGCTTCCTGTTCGGGCGAGTGAAAGAATATCACAGTGCGATATTGTTTGCCGTAGTCGGGCCCCTGACGGTTGAATTGCGTGGGGTCGTGGTTCTCCCAGAAAACCTTCAAAAGGTCCGCGTAGGAAACCTGCGAGGGGTCGAAGGTAACCTCCACGACTTCCGCGTGCCCGGTCTGGTCCGTGCAGACGTCGCGATAGGTGGGATTCTTCAGATCCCCGCCCATGTAACCCACGGCGGTGGCGGTGACCCCGGGAACCTGGCGGAACGCCGCCTCCACCCCCCAGAAACACCCCGCCCCGAAAGTCGCTTTTTCTGTGGCCACGGTCATGATCCTCCTCTGGAATGCATTCGAAACGCGTACCCCAAGCCCGCTGCCTTCACGGCAGAGAAGTGATGGGGCTATGATACTATTACCCGGCCCAGCGCGCGAGCACTTCCCTTCTTTCAGCGCAATTTCCGCCCGTTCGCGTCATTCCCCTGGGGCCAAATAACAACATCGATAGGCTATCGCGTTTTGGAAAACCACGTCAGCCCTCCCGGCAGGGCGCCGGAGGCGAACTCCAGGTGGATCACCCGGCGATGGCGGGGCAGGTACGAGGCCGACGACGCGTGGAGCAACAGCGGCCGCATCAGCAGCACTCCGCCCGCCGCCACCGTGCAGGAAGTTGCGGGCCGTTCGCTGAAACGGTGAATCTGGTCAGTACTTAGCCGACCCTGCAGGTGCGACCCCGGAATGACTCGAACCGGACCGTTCGATTTGCCGCAGTCGTCCAAGTGGATGCGGACGGCGAGCATGCTCTCCAGGACGGAAACGGGGGGCTGTACGTGCAGTACACCTGCCTTATGGACCACGGACCAAATCCCGCAACTTCCCTCCTTTCCTTGACCGCAATGGATAGATCCTGGTGCCAAGGCACTTTCCAGTTGGCCCCTGGCGTCTTGTCGAAGAGAATGCCGCGGACCGGGAACGCCTGCGCGCCCAGGACCGGCTGCACCAACGCCTGGATGCGGGATGAGGTGGCCAAGCGCCGGACCTGCGGGACGACATCCACGAGATTACGAATTGCATAGGCGCCCCCGCGACCGCGAACCGACGTCGGGTCGTCAGCCTGCGCAAGAAGGGAAATCAGGCGAGCGACTTCCGCAAGCTCCAACACTCCTGGAACAACCGCAAAACCGTCTTGCGCCAAGGTGCAGCTAAGTTTCTTGAGGGCGGCCTTGTCTTTGCACTTCGTTTCGTATAGATTCATGCGGGTTTTGCAGGCGCTGACACGCATGCCCCAGATTCTAGCGCAAATCACGTCGGGGCGCTGGATGAGATGCTCACGGGAGGGAACCGGGCCACGGGCAGCATAATCCAGCGTTTAACTTCCATTTGAGATCGGCGGCAAGTTCCGGCACCAAATCGACCTGAAACCTCTCCGAAAAGGCTAAAATCATGAAGACGTCGCTGGACGAAGTTCTTTCACTTCTCAATAAGTGGAAAGCGGACAAAAAGTTGTTAGTCATTGCCGTCTCAGACGGTGATCCCAGTAATCCCGATTCGTTTCTATTTAAGATTACGGGAACGGTCAAGGAGATTTCGAGTTCTTGGGTGGGGATCGCGGGCGGACCCAGTTACTGCTGCTTGAGGTTAGTCCGGCCGGGAGCGAGGTACGACTACATCGAATTGCGCGATCCCAGGCTTCCTATAAGCGATCAAGACCGGAATGATGCCGAGCAATTGTTCGAGGGTATTCTCTCGGTAGATTTTGATGACGAACTCTTCTATGTTTTCAACGTGCTGCGCGTAGACCTGAGCGGAATTCCCGGTATCGAAGATCTTGAGGATCTTGATAAAGCGATTGAGGATGACTCCGACGTCGATGAGGAGTAACGCTGGGTTGCTTACGCCAGTTTGGTCCCCCGGTAGATGACTCCTGTGCGGCAAAGAGGGATGGGCAGGGGTTCGCCCCAGGTCAGGCCGCATTCGAGGTTGCCAAATCCACCGACTTGGTCTCGGGTTAGCCACAGGAACAGGCTTCCATTCGGTTTAAGGCATTGCGCGGCCAGAGGGACGAGAACCTCCAGATTGCCGACAGCCCGCATGGTGGCGAAGTCGAACGCCGGTGCTGGCGTGGCGCGAGCCCAATCTTCCAGGCGTTCGGCGCGCACCTCCACTTGCCTAAATCCACAGGCGCGGGCGGCCTCCTTAAGGAAAGCTCGTTTCTTGGCGACCGGCTCGAGCAGGGTGACTGAGATCCCTGGGCAAGCAATCTTGAGGGCCAGGCCTGGAAAGCCGGCGCCACTGCCAATGTCGAGCAGGTCGCCACAAAGTTGCGTGTGCCGGGCAGGGAAAAGGCTCTCGCCGAAATGGCGCGTCACACACTCTTCCGGGTCGCGGATCGCCGTAAGGTTGATTTTCCGATTCCAGAGGAGAAGCAGGTGAAGGTAGGCGAGGACCTGGTCCGCCTGGGTGGATGAGAGGTCCAAGCCAAAGGGTTCGAGGAGTTGTCGAAGACGGGTTTCATCGACCACGGAAGCGATTGTAGAGAGTTCCTCGGCGCGGCGCAAGCTCAGACGTTGCCACATCTGCGAGGGTTCAAGGGAATGTTTCACGTGAAACATGTGCCCCTGTGTGCCGCGAAGCAAACCCCGACTGTTTCACGTGAAACATCTACACCTCGGGCGTCATCGTGCAAGGGTCACAACTCCTGTCTGACGGCAATCGCTTACTGGGCCGAGAGGGTTTCAGTGAGAGGCTGGAAGGGCAGGGGGGAGAGTGTCCTGATGCCAGCCATCAGGAGCCCCCCCTGCCCTTCTTGGGCGAGTTCAGGTGAGGTCATGCCCCGTAAATCTGCAATCCCCACACCAAAACTCCTGCCCCGTAAACGACGAACGGTCCCTTCACTTTCCGGACGTAAATTAAGATTATCTAATTTATTATCATTAATATACAGCGGATATCGTTCCCACCATCCGGTTCCCAGAGGAAAAGCTGACCTCACGCTGGTTGGCACAATGATTTCATCTCGTCGGACACTTTTTGTCACTTTTTGATTTCCATATCGTCTTGAGGGTATCCTTTCGTGTTATTGTGTTCGCGCCGTGACACGCTGAAATCATCTCAACGCTTCTTACCCCGTCTATGGAGGATCCCATGACGCCCTTTCTTCCCGAAAAGATCGTTCGTCCCGACTTGAGTCGAAGAGAATTCCTGACCTCCGCCGTCTCGTTGGGGGCGGCGGCCTCGGCGGGCAGTCTGGCATCAACGGAAGCCCTGCCCCGCGCAGTGATCAACTCCCAAGCCGACGGTTCCGCGCGGACCCAGGACCTACCTTCCGGCGGGAAGCCCATCAAATTGTTTTGTTGCGACTTGAATTGGGTCCGCCTGGATCAACCGGTTCGCGGAACGCCACCCGCAACACCCCAAGATTGGGCCTTCATTAACCCGAAAGAATATTTTGAGTGGCATAAAGCCTTTGGGGTTAATGTCATGTTTTGTCAAGCCTACACCTTTGGCGGATTCGCTTTCTACCCCACCAGGCTGGGCCCGGTAGCGCCGGGGCCGGGGCGCGATTTATTTCCCGCGCTTTTCAAATTAGCCCGCAAAGCGCACATGCCCTTCCACTCGTACTTCTGTGTGGGGGCGGACCTGATCACGAGCAATATGCGGAACTCATGGGTGGTTCCCACCAGCCGCAACTACGGCTATCATGGCTACCTCGCGCCGGAGAGTCCCTGGACAGACCTGCTCTGCGCCCGGGTATCCGAGTTTCTGCGGCTTTATCCCGTCGAGTGGATTGTCTTCGACTGGTTCGTGTATGGAAACCTGCATCCCAACGAGTTCCCGGTCCAGCCCGCCTGGTTCGTCAAAGCGCCTTTCAAAGAAATCATCGGCCGCGACATGCCCGAAGATGCCGCGAAAATCACCCCCGAGGAAAGCCTCCAATACAAAAGAGAGGTGCTGGCGCGGCAATTCCACCGCATTCGCGAGGCCGTTCATGACGCCAGCCGCGAAACGAAAGTCTACTTCAACGTGCCTTACCGCAAGCCGGCGGAAGCCCTCTGGGTGGACCATCCGATGCTGAATGAAAGTGACATGCTGTTTGCCGAGTCCTCCGATGCGGTTGTTTCCTGGCTCCTCGAGATTCGCAAGCCGCATCAGCGCGTGATGACCACTGTGGTGGGGAGGCAGGATGGGGTGAGTGATCCGACGACGTGGAAGAAGTGGTACGAGGCGGGTTGCGATTTCTTTGGCTATGCGTGGGGAACTCCGCCCGATTTCAGGCCGAATCCCGCCTACAGCGCGGCCGTCGAGGTTGTTCGCCAGGCCTACCACCAGATGCCGTGAGGCGCATGCGGCCACATAGATTTATGCGACTTTGCTGTAGCGGCGGCTTAACGCCGCCATCTGGCGAGGTAAACTCGCCGCTACGAAATCAAATTGTAACACTACCGATTTTCTTGCGGATTTTGCTCCGCACTGTGTAGGATGATTTCTTGGGCGCAGTCCAGCTTGGCTGCGGCCGGCGTGACAGGGCGAAATTCTACGCTCCCGAAATTTCCGAGAGGTTGCCAAGGAGTGACCAGCACGAACTCCAGTCTCGACACGCGCGTCGGGGTGGTGCTCTTTCAGTTGGGCGGGCCCGACTCGCTCGACGCCATCGAACCCTTTCTCTATAATCTGTTTTGCGACCCGGACATCATCGACTTCCCCTTTGCGCGCCTCGCACGCGAGCCCCTGGCGCGCCTGATTTCCTCGCGGCGCGCGGGCAAGGTTCGCAAGCACTATCAGGAAATCGGGGGCAAGTCGCCGATTGGTGAGGTGACGGCGCGGCAGGCGCGGGCGCTGGAAGCGGAACTCAGCAAATCGTTCACGGCGCGGGTGGTAGTGGCCATGCGCTATTGGCATCCGTTGACGGAAGCGGCGATTCGCGAGTTGGCGGCTTTTGCCCCCGAAGAGATTGTGCTGGTGCCGCTCTATCCGCAATATTCCTCCACCACCACGGGCAGCAGCCTGAACGAGTGGCAGCGGCAGTTTCCGCGCCAGCGGGCGGCCACGGTGCATGTGGTGCGCGAATTCCACGATCAGCCGCTCTATCTCGACGCGGTGGTGGAGCGCATCGAGCAGGGGTTGGGACGCTTTCGGCGCTCCAATGGACACGCCGCGCGCGTGCCCACGGACGTCCACCTGCTCTTCAGCGCGCATAGCATTCCCGTCAGCGTGATCCACGGCGGTGATCCCTACCAGGCGCAGATCGAAGCCACGGTGAAGGCGGTGATGGAACGCGGGCGCTGGGCCAATCCGCACAGCCTGTGCTACCAGAGCCGCTCCGGGCCGGGCCGCTGGCTACAGCCGTTTATCCACGAATCGCTGCAAGAAATCTCCAAGAGCGGGGCCGAGCGTGTGCTGGTGGTCCCCATCGCCTTCGTCTCTGACCACGTAGAGACCCTGCACGAAATCAATATCGAAGCCCGTGAACAAGCGGAGGCGCTCGGCATTCAGCAATTTGAAACCATGGAAGGCCTGAACGATTCGCCCGCCTTCATCGCCGCCCTCGCAGACTTGGTGCTGCGCAAGGTGCGGGTAAAGGTGCCAAGCTAAGGTTGAGAGTCAGTGACACAGCCACTCCTGGCTGTGTCAAAGATTGCACAGGCAGGAGTGCCTCTGCCACTATCGGACTTGGTGCTGCCCAAAGTAAGCGTCAAAGTGTCGGGGTATGGTTTCGCAATATCCACGGCCATCCCGCCTCAGTCTCTCAATACCCAAGCAAAGCAGCAAGACGATCAAGCACGTCGTGAAGGACATCTTTGGGAAGACGGCCGGCGGGTTCGGCGAGCCGAGCTCGCCAGTCGAGACTTTTGAGGTGGTCGGCAAGAACTGCGCCGCTCACTGGCAAACCTGGGGGTAACTGCACCTCAAAAGGGTAACCCTTTACGTGGCTGGTGATGGGGCATACCAAGGCGAGACCGCTTCTCCGGTTATATTGCGCCGGAGACAGGACAACGGCCGGGCGGCGCCCGGCTTGTTCCCGCCCCGCTTGGGGATCAAAAGTAAGCCAGACGAGGTCGCCAGCGTTAGGGACGAATTCCGGCTTCACCAAATCTCCTTACCTTGCGGCTTACCCCAGTTGGTTTCCTCGTGCCGATTCTTTGGGCTAATGCGGGAGACAAGCTGGCTTAGACGGTACTTTCGACGGCCTCTCTTGATCACCAGACTGCCCTCCCCGACCACGGTGACCGTAACAGGTTCACCCGCCCGCAAGCGAGCGTCCTCGGCCATTGCTTTGGGGATTCGGACCGCCAGACTGTTGCCCCATTTCGCAAGCTGTGTATTTCCCATTTTTGTTCCCTCTTGCCGTATCTACTTTGAATATACGCGAGGGCGCGTAGTTTGGCAACAGCTTGCGGCGATAGAGTCAGTGACACAGCCACTCCTGGCTGTGTAAGAGAATGCACAGGCAGGAGTACCTGTGCCACTATCGCCGGCTTGGTGCTTCACGAGGTCGGCGCCCAAACATTGCCTATCATACTAGCTTACAATCTCGCCACGATTAGACTTGGGGTGGCTTTCAAACTCCCCTTGTGCTTTATAGTGGGAATGCGCTTTCATACCACCATGAAAAATTCAACCCGCTATGCACTCTTGTTTACCACACTCTTCGCCGCGTGCATCTGGCTGGTGGACGCGCGGGGCGACGCACATGCACGTACCCAGAGCGACTACTTCGTTTACGTCGGCACCTATACGAGGGCGAAAAGCCAAGGGATCTATGTTTACAAGCTTGCCGCGGCCACGGGAAAGCTCACGCCGCTCGGCTTGGCGGCGGAATCAAAGGACCCATCCTTCTTGGCCCTTGATCCCACCCACCGGTATCTTTACGCGGTGAATGAAATTGGAGATTACGAGGGGCAAAAAAGCGGCAGCGTCAGTGCCTTCTCCATTGATCGCCGGACGGGCAAGCTGAGCGTGTTGAATTTGATTGCCTCGGGCGATCCCGGCGCCGTCCATCTGATGGTCGACTATACCGGCAAGTACCTGCTGGTGGCCAACTACGGAGTGGGCAGCGTGGTGGTATTTCCGATTCTCGCCGACGGAAGTTTGGGCAAGGCCACGGCCCACCTGCCGCACTCGGGACACAGCATCAAGCCGAGGCGCCAACTCGGGCCGCACGCGCATTCCATCTATGTTTCGCCGGACAATCGCTTTGTGGTTTCACCCGACTTGGGAACCGATCAAGTGTACGTTTATCGCTTCGATGCCGCCCAGGGAACGCTTGCGCCCAACGACCCGCCTTTTATCACAGTAGCCCCCGGCACCGGCCCGCGCCACCTAGCGTTCGATCCCCGCGGCAGGTTTGCGTATCTGGTTCAGGAATTTGGCGGCATTGTCACGGTCTTCTCCTATGACGCTGCCCACGGCGGGCTGCATCAGCTCCAAACCTTCCCGGCCGCGCCCAGCGATTTCCACGGACCCAACAACTGCGCCGAAGTTTTTGTGCATCCGAACGGCAAATTCCTTTATGTCTCCAACCGCGGCCACGACAGCATTGGGGTTTATGCCATCGACCCGGTTAAGGGGACGCTGATGCTGATCGAACACGTTTCCACGCAGGGCAAGACGCCGCGCGGCTTCGCCATCGACCCCACAGGCTCCTACCTGATTGCCGCCAATCAGGAATCTGATACCGTGGTGGCCTTCCGCATCGATGCGAAGACCGGCCGCCTGACGCCCACCGGGCAGAAACTCGATGTTCCGGAGCCCGCCTGCGTGGTCTTTGAACCGGCACTATGATCAAACTCCTCTTGCGTTTTGCATTAAGAATGCGCTTTTATATCGCCATGAAAAACCTAATCCACTATGCACTCTTGTTCACCACACTCTTTGCCGCGTGCGTCTGGCTGGTTGACGCGCGTGGAGACGAAAGGCCTCGCACCATGAGCAACTACCTTGTTTACATCGGCACCTATACGGGGCCGAAAAGCCAGGGAATCTACGTTTACAATTTTTCCACGGCGACGGGAAAGCTTGCGCCGCTGGGCTTGGCGGCGGAGACAACCAGCCCGGCCTTCCTCGCCCTTCATCCCAACCATCGCTACCTTTACGCGGTGAATGAGATCAACAACTATGAAGGAAAACAGTCCGGCAGCGTCAGCGCCTTCTCCATTGACCGCAAGACGGGCAAGCTGACCTTGCTGAATGTGGTTGCCTCCGGCGATCCGGGCCCCTGCCACCTGGTGGTGGACCATACCGGCAAGTACCTGCTGGTGGCCAACTACGGAGTGGGCAGCGTGGCGGCATTTCCCATTCTCGCCGACGGCCGTTTGGGCAAGGCCACGGCCTTTCTGCCGCACACGGGGCACAGCGTGGACCCGAAGCGCCAGCTGGCGCCGCACGCGCATTCCATCTACGTGTCGGCGGACAATCGTTTCGTGGTCTCGGCGGATTTGGGGACCGATCAGGTTTACGTTTATCGCTTTGACGCCGCGCACGGAACTCTGGCGCCCAACGATCCGCCTTCCGCCGCGGTTCCTCCCGGCACGGGCCCCCGCCATTTCGCGTTTCATCCCAGCGGCAAGTTTGCGTATGTGATCGAGGAAATGGGTTCCAGTCTCACCGCTTTTTCCTATGACGCCGCGCACGGCGTTCTACATCCGCTGGAAACCATCAAGACTGTGCCCAGTGATTACAAGGGTTACAACGACTGCGCGGAACTGTATATTCACCCCAGCGGCCGGTTCCTTTACGGCTCCAATCGCGGCCACGACAGCATCACGGTTTTTGCCATCGACCCGGTTAAGGGGACGCCGACGCCGATCGAATACGTCCCCACGCAGGGCAAGACGCCACGCAGCTTCGGCATCGACCCCACGGGGTCCTACCTGATTGCCGCGAACCAGGATTCCAACACCCTGGTGGTGTTCCGCATCGATGCGAAGACCGGCCGCCTGACACCGACCGGGCAGAAGGAGGATGTTGGCGCACCCATTTGCGTGGTGTTTCAGCCGGCGGAATGATGAGGCCGGGAAACCTGTCGTATTGCGATATAGTTTGAGGATAAAAATTGATGGAGATCAAGGCATCGATATTTTTAGATTTTGCGTCTATCAATTGTTGACAGATTTACGGAGCATCCACTATAGTTTTTCTTTCTGGGCTTGCAGGAATTCATCTGAGTTAGGAAATCACGAAAGCCAGCCAACGAGGATTCGGTTATGGCGAATGTGAGTGATCCAGCCACTCCAACTCCGGCGCAGGCCCCTGTCCCGCCGGTCGCGACTGCTGCCAAGCCCGCTCCTAAAGCCGCGCCTTCCAAGGGCAAAGCTGCGATCGAAGAAATCTCTCCCTCAGCTAAAATGCGGCGTCGAATCGTCTGGAGTTGTGTTTGGGGTTTTCTCGGCGCCAATCTTCTGATGTTCCTCCGTTTTTTCTTTCCTCGCGCACTTTTCGAACCCAGCACCGTTTTCAAAATCGGGTATCCTTCGGATTTCCAACCGGGAGTGGATGAGCGTTTCAAGGCCCAGGCTCGCATCTGGGTGGTGCGCGAAGGCGACCGCATCTTCGTCATCTTCGGGCGCTGCACACATCTGGGCTGCACGCCGGACTGGAAACCCGCGGAGCACAAGTTCAAGTGCCCGTGCCACGGCAGCGGATACACGCCGGAAGGAATTAACTTTGAAGGTCCGGCGCCCCGGCCCATGGATCGCGCGCACGTGGAATTGGACGCGACGGGTCAGATCATCGTGGATACCAGTCGCCTCTATTCCTGGCCCAAGGGGGGCGTGGATCAATTCAATGATCCCGGCTCCTTTGTGAATGTCTAGCAGGGGCGGTAGAGACTGTGAGCGGAAGTTATCAGTTTTCAGTCATCAGTCATCAGCTCTCGGAAACGGGTGCGACTGACAACTGACCACTGACAACTGACGACTTAGGAGAGATTGATGGCTGACCAGCACAGCGGAACTCCTCCTCAGGAAGCGCCGAAGGAAACTCCCCCCAAGAAAGGGTTCGACGCGATTATCGGAGAGGTCCGCGAGACCGCGGAAGTTCTCAAAAGCAAGGCCAAGGAGGATCTGGAGAGCCTCAAGCAGCCGGAGAAGACTACCGTCTTCAAGTCCATCTTCCGCGTCAAGCATGATGACAGTCCCCGCAACCGCGCTTTGGGCGTGCTTTCCAACGTATTCCTGCACCTGCATCCTTCCAAAATTAATCGCGACGCGGTGCGCTACAGTTATACCTGGGGGATGGGAGGCATCACCTTCTACCTGTTCATCGTCCTCACCCTCACCGGCGTGCTGCTGATGTACTACTACCATCCCACCAAGGGGCAGGCGTACCGCGACATTGTATATCTGATGAGCGATGTGCCCTTCGGCTCGCTGCTGCGTAATATGCACCGCTGGGCGGCCCACCTGATGGTGATCACGGTTTGGCTGCACATGTTTCGCGTCTTTCTGACGGGTTCGTACAAGAAGCCGCGCGAGTTCAACTGGTGCGTGGGCGTCATCCTGCTGGTCCTCACCCTACTGCTCTCCTTCACCGGCTACCTGCTGCCCGACGATCAACTGGGCTTCTGGGCGGTGACGGTGGGCACGAACATGGCGCGCGCCACGCCGTTCCTCGGGAACGAAGGCCCGGGAGGCCATGCACTCGGCATGACGCCGTACAACGACGTACGCTTCGCGTTGCTGGGCGGCTCCATTGTGGATGCCAACGCCCTCCTGCGCGCCTATATTTGGCACTGCATCGCCATCCCCCTGATTGGGGGCGTGTTTATGGGTGTGCATTTCTGGCGGGTGCGAAAAGACGGCGGCATCTCCGGCCCCGCCCCCGTCATGCTGGAACACGAAGCGCTGAAGATGAAGGTGTTGCCATACGTGATACCGCAGCATACGGAGTGAGAAGCATTGAGCCATTGCGGCATCGGGTCATTGAATCATTGAAAAGATCGCAGAATTGAAATCAAAGGGTCTTTTTAATGGCTCGATGAATCAATGGAAAAATGAGCCAATAATATGAACTGGCATCAACTCTGGGAAATTGCCTCCGCTCCAGACAACGTCCCGATTGTGGCGCTGATTGGCCTGGTACCTTTCTATACGTGGTACGGGGTCCGGCAAGCGCTTGCCAATGACCGCCTCATTGCGCAACTGGAAGCCGACCCGCAACTGGCCAAGACGCATCACCGCAAGACGCTGCCGTGGAAGCCCGGTTGGAGCAAGGAAGTTCCGGTTTGGCCCTTCCTCCTGCGCATTGAGTTCCTGGCCGCCATCATCGTTACCGTCATTCTCATGGTGTGGGCCATCACGCTCAACGCGCCGCTCGAGGAACTGGCAAATCCCAACCTGACCATGAACCCCGCCAAAGCACCGTGGTACTTCCTGGGGCTTCAGGAGATGCTGGTCTACTTCGATCCCTGGATGGCGGGCGTGGTGATGCCCTCGCTGATCATCGGGGGCTTGATCGTGATCCCTTACATTGACGCCAACCCGCTCGGCTCGGGTTACTACACCTGGAAGCAGCGGCGTTTCGCTATTGGGACGTTTTGCTTCGGTTTTCTGGTGCTGTGGCTGCTGATGGTGGTGATCGGCACTTTCATCCGCGGCCCGGGTTGGATGTGGTTCTGGCCGGGACAAACCTGGGACCCCAACCGCCAGGTGTTTGAGGTGAACCGCGATTTGCCCGACATCTTCTTTATCACTTCCGCCTGGGGGAAGACCATTTTCGGCGCAGTGGTCATGGGCATATACTTTGCCGTGGCGGGCGGAGTGACGCACAAGCTCATAACCTGGAACGATTTCAACAAGAAGATCTACCAGAAGATGAGCTTCTTGCAGTACATGACCATGCAGACGTTTTTAACGATTATGATGTTGCTGCCGATCAAAATACTTATTCGGCATTTATTCAGAATCAAATATATCTGGGTAACGCCGTGGTTCAATTTGTGAAAGGCAGTGGTTAGTGGCTGGTGGTTAGTGGCTAGAGACGAGAGCTTGTCGCTAGCCACTAACCACTAAGCACTAGCCACTGCTCCTTGGAGGCTCAGGTTGCCTGACACTCCCGAGAAGGATCCCGTCACCACATCATCGCTCGCCACACTGCTGGTGGTTTCGTCGGTGCTTCTGACGCTGACGCTGGTGTGGGCGCTCTACAACGAATTTTTCGGCCTGCGCCCGTGGAAGAGCTACCAGCGCGAATTTGCCAGCCGCTATTACAGGTTCCTGCAAAGGCAAATCCCCAAGCAAAAGGCGGCGGAAGAAGAAATCCTGAAGTCGGCGGAATATCAGCAACTCGACCAACAACTCAAGAACCTGGAAGCCCAGGTGAAGGATCAGACCGAGGAGGCCGACAAGAAAATTGCCATACTGGACGCGCGCTTCTCCGCCCTCACCGAGACTTTCACCACGGCGCGCGCTTATGTGGCCACGCAGGTCTACCAGATCGAGCATACCTCGGAGGATCGGCAAGTCTCACTGCAAAAGGATCTGGCGAAATACGAAGTCGGCCCGTTTGAGCTTGCCCTGCCCACGCTTCCCGACGGGCAGCGCGTGAAAGGCACCTACACCTTCCAGCAATTGCAGGAGGAGTTCAATCAGGTCCAGCTCGACAAAGCGAAAATGCTGGAAGAGAAGTCGGCGCTGCTCCGTCCGCTTTCCGATCTGCGCAAGAAGCGTGACGCCTACCTGGCCGACCACCTCAACGGCCTGACCGCCGAGCAGTTGCGCGGCCTCGTCAAGAAGACGGAGGATGCGGCGGTGGAAATCCGGCAGATCAATAATCCCGATGCCGCAGTGGTGGATCGCTGCGAGTCCTGCCACGCCGGCATTCGCGAGCCGGTGGTGATCACCGCCAAGGATATGGGCGGGAAAGAGGTTTTCGTCAGCCACCCCGACCCCGAACTGCTGCGCGTGCACGATCCGGAGAAATACGGCTGCTCGCCCTGCCACGGCGGCAACGGCATGGAAGTGGAAAGCGTGGAGAAGGCGCACGGCAATTATGAGCACTGGCTGTGGCCGCTTCACCCCATGGAAAATGTCCAGGCCGGTTGCCAGCAATGCCACGCCATGGACATGGTCCTGGATCACGCTCCGGTGCTGAGCGATGGCAAGAACCTCTTCCAGTATCGCGGCTGCGTGGGTTGCCACCGCTTCCAGAATTACGATCGCGAGCCGGAAGAAATAGTGGCCGTGCAGCAGGAGGTCATGCTGCTGGAAGCCCAGCGCCACGACGCGCAGCGCGACATTCAGCGTGACATCCAGTTGGGCGACTCGGCTCCCGACAACGACACGGCGCGCATGTATTACACCCAGGCGGACAAGCTGCGCGTGTCGATCAGCGACATGGACGGCCGCCTGGAACAGCTCAGCCGGCGCTCCAAAGATTTGTTGCGCGACGTGAAGAAGGTGGGGCCGGACCTGAAGGAAGTGCGCGTGAAGATGCACCCCGATTGGATTCCGGTGTGGATTTCCAATCCCCACGCCTGGCGGCCCGGCACGCGCATGCCGCGCTTCCGTCTCGAAAGCGACGAAGTGAAAGCCATTGCCGCGTTCGTCTGGCAGAGCGGGCTTGACGCCACGCTGCCGCAGCAGCCGCCCGGCGATCCGGTGAAGGGCAAAGAGAGCTTTGAGACGCGCGGCTGCATGGGCTGCCACTCGCTCGACGAAAACAATCCCGGTTTCGCCGCCAACCTCTCACGCGTGGGCGAGAAGGACAATTACGATTACCTGGTGCGCTGGGTTCACAACCCCCGCGAGCGCACGCGTCCCTACTGCCCGCTGGAGAAGCGCGACCTGACCGAAGACGATTACAAGCGCCACGGCCTGCCGTTCGTCTTTGACCTCGACCACACCAAGTGCCCGAACGACGGCCACGAACTCCAGGTGGAGCAGGAAACCATCATGCCCAACCTCCGCCTCACGGTGGAGGAAGCGCGCGACATCGCCAGTTACCTGATGACGCTGAAGAAGCAGGAGCCGTCGTCCTACGCGCGCGCCGATTACCTGAACGATCCCCACCTGAAGGCGCAGGGGCACGCCCTGGTGCAGCGTTATGGCTGCGCGGGTTGCCATGAAATCGCCGGCATGGAAGACGAGGGGCGCATCGGCACCGAGCTCACCAAGGAAGGCTCCAAGCCCATCGAGCAGATTGATTTTGCCCTGCTCACGGAAGAGGCGCGCAAGCAGGGCTGGTACGACCACAAGGGATTCTTCGCACACAAGCTGAAGGAACCCAACATTTATGACGTCCGCCGCGATTGGAAAGACCGCGATCCCAATGAGCGCCTGCGCATGCCCGACCTCGCTTTGCAGCCGCAGGAAATTTCCGCCCTCACCACGTTCCTGATGGGCGCGGTGGATTCGCAAGTCCCGCCGCGTTACTGGGACACGCCGGAAGACCAGCGGCGCGACATCCAGGACGGCTGGTGGGTGGTGAAGAAATACAACTGCATGGGCTGCCACCAATTCACGGTGGGGCAGTCGAGCCACCTGATGACTTTGGCGCGCTATCAGACGCCGGAGTGGAAAGACCAACTGCCGCCCAAACTCATGGGCGAGGGCGCGCGCGCCAATCCTGACTGGATGCTGAAATTCCTTGCCAACCCGGCGATGGACCCGAAGGACACGGACCGCAACGGCGTGCGGCCTTACCTGAAGGTTCGCATGCCCACTTTCTTCTTCTCGCCCATCGAGGTTCGCAAGCTGGTGCGCTTCTTCCAGGCGCTGGCGGGCCAGCCCATGCCCTACATCCCGCCCAAGCTTGAGCCGCTGAGCGACCAGGAAATCGCCATGGCGCGCGCGCTGTTCACCAGCAAAGCCGCGCCTTGCCTGAAGTGTCACGCCACGGGGGACCCGACGCACGACAAGTACGCCACCGCACCGAATTTCCTCCTGGCGCGTGACCGCCTGAAGCCCGGATGGGCGCGGCGCTGGATGCTTGATCCCTCCATGATCAGCCCGGGCACGGCCATGCCTTCCGGCCTGTTCAGACCCGTCGCCGACCACTACGTCTTCGCCGGCCCCACGCCCGACATCTTCAAGGGCTACGACGGCGACTACCCCGAATTGCTGGTGCGCTACATGTTTGAAATTACGCCGGACGAGCAGCAACGCCTGATGGGGATGAGCGCGGGAATGCTGAAGACTTCAGAGGTTAGAATTCCGAAGTCAGGACGGAGAAGTGAGAAGCTAGAAGTGAGAAGTCAGGAGGCACGGGCTTGGAGTGGCAAGCTCAGCCCCTTCTTGCGAGAGGGAGTTCAGGATTAAAATAGGTTACTTAAGGCGTCGGCAGTTTTCTCCTGACTTCTAGCTCCTAACTTCTAACTCCTGACTTCTAATCAGAAAGGAAGGGTTCTTCCCATGAACAACCGAAAATTGATTTGGTTCTTTACCGCTTTGATGATTCTCGCTCTGGTGGGATGTGGCAAGAAGGAAGAGGAAACCACCACGGAAAATCAACCCACAACCCCCGCCGCTGCTGCCCCCACGCCGATTGACCAGGCGACGGTGGGCCAGGTGACCGGCAAGATTTCCTTTGATGGCGCCAAGCCCAAGCAGCAACGAATTATGATGGACCAGGACCCCGTGTGCGTGCAGAAGCACGGCGGCCAGGCCGTCTTCGCCGAGGATGGCGAGGTGAACGCGGATGGCACTCTGCCCAACGTGTTCGTCTACGTGAAGGCGGGCGCCGAGAAACTCACCTTCGCGACTCCCACGGACCCCGTCACACTCGACCAGGACGGCTGCATGTACAAACCCCATGTGCTGGGCATCATGGCGGGGCAGACGCTGAAGATTGTTTCCAGCGACGCCACCACGCACAACATCCACCCGATGCCCACGGACAATCGCGAGTGGAATATGTCGCAGGCGCCCGGCGCCGCGCCCATCGAACAGAAGTTCGCGCGGCCGGAAATCATGGTCCCGGTAAAGTGCAACCAGCACCCCTGGATGCGCGCTTGGATCGGCGTCACCGCCAACCCGTTCTATGCCGTGTCGGGCACTGACGGCACGTTCACCATCAAGGGGCTGCCGCCGGGGGATTACACCATCGAAGCCTGGACGGCAACCTTCGGGAAGCAGGAACAAAAAGTGACGGTGGGCGCGAAAGAAACCAAGACGGTGGATTTCAAGTTCAAGGCGTCCTAAGGATAGTGGTTAGTGGCTAGTGGTTAGTGGCTAGTTGCCAAAGCGCGGCGGGCGTAGAGCTTGGCAAAAAGAAAGTGCAAGGCAGAGGACGCGCGTGGGGCGCGCCCTCTGCCTGTTCGCATCGGAGCGGAAACGGGAATCGGACATAATGTCTCTTGTATTCGGACAATTTTTCCGCGACACTAGTCCTTTATCCCTTTCTTTTATTTTAGGGCATCTCTTCCAAAACTGAATTCGTAGGAACTGGTCCGGCGTCCGGTGTCCGGAGTTTGGTGTCTGGTTTCAGGTCCCGACTCCGGACCCCCGACTCGGGACTCTGTAAAAGAGAGGATGACTTATGGGGCTGGCGATTGCGCTGGTGGTGGTGATCATCACCGTTCTTTCCGGTTACTTCTTCATGGCGCACACGTGGTGGTTCCCGATTGACATCTCCAAGCACGGCGCGGCGATTGACCACCAGTTCATGCTGACGCTGATCATCACTGGGATCATCTTTGTGGCCGCGCAATTCTCGTTGGCCTACGCGGTTTGGAAATATGGCGCCCGCAGCGATGGCCGCAAGGCCACCTACTCGCACGGCAACAACGCCATGGAGTTCACCTGGACGCTCGCCGCCGCCATTCTCTTTATCGGCCTCAACCTGATGGGTTACCGAACCTGGGCCAGCATCCACTTTGTGGGCGCGCAACCCGGCGCCATGCAAATTGAAGTTTGGGGACAGCAGTTCGCGTGGTACTTCCGCTACCCCGGCCCGGACGGCAAGTTCGGTCCCGTGCACGTGGAGAAAGTGGATGACTCCATGGGGAATTTTCTGGGACTCGACCGCGACCACGACGCCGATTCCAAGGACGACATTGTCACCGCCACGCTGGCCTTTCCGGTGAACCGCGAAGTCCAGTTGATCCTCCGCTCCAAAGACGTAACGCACTCTTTCTTCGTTCGTGAATTGCGCATGAAGCAGGATTTGGTTCCGGGAATGGAAATTCCCATTCACTTTACGGCCACCAAGACCGGCCATTACGAACTGGCCTGCGCCGAACTGTGCGGCCTGGGCCACTACAAAATGCGCGCCTTTGTTGACGTCATGACCCAGGAGGATTTCGATAAGTGGCTCCAGAATATGGCGGCGGCGCAGTGAGAATATTTGGTCATTAGATCATTTGTTCATTGGGTCATTTAAAAGCTGAAGCTCGGTGGCCGGGTGGCGCAAAGCAACGTTGCTGAACGTTTTGGTTTTTTAATGAGCAAATGAACAAATGACCAAATAGGGAGAAGGACCCAATGATTTCTCGCCTTGGGCAGATTCAAGTGCGGGCGCACGATGTGGAGCGGGCGGCGAAGTTTTATCAGGATGTTCTGGGGCTGAAGCTGCTCTTCAAAGCGCCCCCGGGCCTGGCGTTCTTCGATTGCGGCGGAGTGCGGCTGATGATCGACCGCCCGGAGAAGCCGGAGTTTGATCACGCATCATCCATCCTGTATTTTGCCGTGTCCGACATTCAGGCCGCCCACGCGCAGATGAAGCAGAGCGGTGTGCGATTTGAAGATGAGCCGCACCTGATCGCCAAAATGCCAGACCATGATTTGTGGATGACGTTCTTCCGTGATTCGGAAGACAACCTTCTGGCGCTTATGTGCGAAGTCAAGAGACCGTAAACAGTAGTCGCGGGAGAGAGCAGTTGAGGGGGGACTGGAAAGAAAGTCAAAAGTCAAAGGTCAAAACCGCCGGATGCTCCCGGCTTTGACTTTTGCATTTTGCGTTTTGACTTTTGACTTTCTTTTGGAAGCAGCTTAGGCGGAGGGTGTTAATGGGACAGGCACACGCGGAAGCGGTTCACCGGCACGAGGCTCCGAAGGGATTCATCTGGAAATATATCTTCAGCCTCGACCACAAGGTGATTGGCATTCAGTATTACTTCCTGGCGCTGTTCAGTGTGTTCGTGGGCCTCGTGCTCTCCATCCTGATGCGTTTGCACCTGGGGTGGGCCACGGCCAGCGTACCGCTCCTGGGCAAACTCCTGCCCACGGCCGCCCCCGGAGGGGTCATTAGCCCGGAGTATTATCTTTCCCTCCTCACCCTGCACGGCACGCTGATGGTTTTCTTTGTCCTCACTACGGCGCCGCAGAGCGGTTTCGGCAATTATTTTCTGCCCATCCAAATCGGCGCGGAAGACATGGCATTCCCGCGCCTCAACATGATGTCTTTCTGGGTGACGTTCCTGGGCCTGATCGTGCTGATGGCCACGTTTTTCATCAGTGACGGTCCACCCATTGGCGGTTGGACGTCCTACCCGCCGCTTTCCGCGGTGGGAGGCGCCGCCGGTCCGGGCATGGCCGTGGGCGAAACGCTCTGGGTATTTTCCATTGCCATTTTCTGCGTGGCTTCCATGCTGGGAGCCATCAACTTCATCGCCACCACGCTGGACCTGCGCGCGCGCGGCCTGTCATTGATGAAGTTGCCCCTCACCTGCTGGGCGTGGTTTATCACCGCCATTCTGGGCTTGCTTTCGTTCGCGGTGCTGCTGGCGGCGGGCGCTTTGCTGCTGCTCGATCGCATGGGGGGCACCAGCTTTTTCATTCCCGGCGGGCTGATTGTGAGTGACAAGATCCTGGCGAATCACACGGGCGGCTCGCCGCTGCTTTGGCAGCACCTGTTCTGGTTCTTCGGCCACCCGGAAGTCTATATCGCCATCCTGCCGGGCATGGGCGTGACCTCGCACATTCTCTCCACATTTGCGCGCAAGCCGATTTTTGGCTATCGCGCCATGGTTTACGCCATGGCGGCCATCGGCATCCTGGGCTTCACGGTTTGGGGCCATCACATGTTTGTGAGCGGCATGAGCCCCTACTCCGCCTTCGCGTTCTCGATTCTCACCATGGCCATCGGCGTGCCTTCCGCCATCAAGACGTTCAATTGGATTGGCACACTTTTGGGCGGCAGGATTCGCTTCGACACCCCCATGCTCTACGCCCTGGGCTTTGTCTCCATCTTCGTGAGTGGCGGACTTTCCGGAATCTTCCTGGGCCAGCCGCCCATCGACATCTACTTCCACGACACCTACTTTGTCCTCGCCCACTTCCACCTGATTATGGGCGTGGCGGCCATCTTTGGCATGTTTGCCGGAACCGCTTTCTGGTTTCCCAAGATGTTCGGCCGCATGATGAACGAGATGGTGGGGAAAATTCATTTCTGGATTACCTTCGTCGGCGTGTACGCCATTTTCATGCCCATGCACTACCTGGGCATGGAAGGGAATCCACGGCGCTACTCGGCGTTCACTGACAATTTTCTTCTGCCGTTGATACCCCTGCACCAGTTCATTTCCATCGCCGCGTTCATTACCGGAGCGGCACAACTGCTCTTCTTCGGCAACCTGTTCTGGAGCATGTTCAAGGGCAAGAAGGCCTCGGAGAATCCCTGGGAAGCCACCACGCTGGAGTGGACCATTCCTTCGCCTCCACCCTTTGACAATTTTGCGGGTGTGCACCCGGTAATCCACCACGGCCCGTATGAATTCGCGGTGCCGGGGGCGGAGAAAGATTATGTGATGCAGGATGCGGCGGAAGTGGAAAAGGCGGAAGGGTAATTGAGGATTGCCGATTGCTGATTTTCGATTGCCGATTCTCGGAATTGCCGATTGATGATTGCCGATTGCCGATTGAAACACTGAAGGCCGTTAGTCAAATTCGTCGATCTTCAATAGGCCATCCTCGTCACTCGAAAACCAAAGGATGGCAAAAGGCAGTCCGAAGTCGGTGATTCTCAATCGGCAATTAAAAACAGGAATTTGATTATGGCAACAGTCATGACGCCGGCGAAACCCGAAATCTCCGCAGGATATGACGGCGGGGGCGGCGGTTTGGGCAGTAATGGCTTTGGCGGCGGGGGCGACTCCGGATTGCCGGAGTATCGGGTTTCGGGGCACACCTACGAACTCGGCATGTGGTTCGCACTCACGGGCATTGTAATGCTCTTCGCGGGCTTCACCAGCGCCATGGTGGTGCGCCGCGGGATGTCCTACGACTGGGTTTCCATCGCCGTCCCGCGTTTGCTGTGGGTGAACACCGGCATTTTGCTGGCCAGCAGTCTGACCCTGGAATTCTCGCGCCGCGCCCTGAGCGAATACGCGGTGGAAAACTTCTTTCGCTGGCTCGCGGCCACGGTGGCGCTGGGCGTCGGCTTTCTTGCCGGGCAATTGGTGGTTTGGCGCGAACTGGCGGCGCGCGGGGTTTATCTGGCCACCAATCCCAGCAGTTCGTTCTTCTACGTTTTGACCGGCGCGCACGGCTTGCACCTGCTGGGCGGAGTTTTGGCGCTTGGCTACGTGGTGATTCATGCCGGACGCATGGCGCGCGGACGCGAGCGGCGCACCGCGCTCGACGTTACCGCCATCTATTGGCACTTTATGGATGCGCTGTGGATCTATATCTTTTTTTTGTTGACGAGATGGGCCTAAGAAAGTCATCAGTTTTCAGTCATCAGTTCTCAGTAACTGCATCTACTGACAATTGATGACTGATAACTGAGGACTACAGGGGGAACGGCATGGCGAGCCACGAGGCGATTAACGCGAACTTACAGGGCGTCCGGGAATCGGCGTGGGGCGGGGGCGTGGCGCCCTTTGCCACCGGGTCGAAGAAGCTCGGCATGTGGCTCTTCATCATGTCCGACGCCATCACCTTCGCCGCGCTGCTTATGGCATACGCCTACGTGCGCGTGGCCAGTGACAACTGGCCGCAGCCGTTCGAGTTCTATCCTGCCCTGGTGAAGGCCACCGTGATGACCTTCATCCTGCTCTCGAGCTCGGTGACCATGGTGATGGCCGTGCAGGCGGCGAAAAACGACCAGCGCGCCTCCACCGTCAAATGGATTCTGGCGACGATGCTGGGCGGCCTGCTGTTCGTGGTCATCCACGCCACAGAGTGGGTGGGACTGTTCGGCGAGGGCGTGCGGCTGTTCCATAACCCCTGGGGAGCGCCCCTGTTCGGCGCGTCATTCTTCACCCTCACCGGATTGCACATGACCCACGTCTTCTGCGGGGTCATTTACCTGGGCATCGTCGCGGGCTGGTTCGGCAAGGGCAAACTGAGCGCGGAAGATGTGGAAGTGGCGGGACTTTACTGGCACTTCGTGGACTTGGTGTGGATGTTTATCTTTCCACTCGTGTACATACTGTCGATTAAGGGATGAGAAGGGCGTCCGTGGTCAGTTGTCCGTGGTCCGTTGTCAACGGCGATGGATTTAGGATCAAGGATTTAAGAAGAGAACCGGATAACCCCAACTGCTGATATCCGGTAGCTTGACGATGACGCGTGCAACTGACAACGGACATGGGAGGAATCATGACTTCATCAACAGAGCATGTTCACGCCGAGGGCACCACGCGCGTTTTCCTGATTGTCTGGTTTTGGCTGCTGGCGCTGACGGGGGTGGAGGTATTTCTTGGCTACGAGCAACTGGAATTGAAGCTGATGCTGGTGCTGCTGATGGGCCTGTCGGTGATCAAGGCGGCGCTGATCATCGCCTACTTCATGCACCTGCGCTATGAGAAGGCAAGCATGTCGGCCATTTTGATGCCGGCCTTGGTCATCGTGATTGTGCTGATGAATATCTTTCTCCCGGATAGTCTTCGGCTTTTGCACATGCGGCCTCACTAAAAAGAAAGCATGAGGGATGAAGGGTGACGGCAATAGGTTTAGATTAGAAGAGGGTTTGCGAACCTTATTTCAGCTAGATGAATCATATGATTAGAGAGATGATGACGAAGAAAAATCCGTGGCAAGCAACCTCGCAAGCTCAGCGCTTGCTCCCTGGGCCTTCCAACATGCGCCGGCTGCCTCAATCCTTCCGCCTTCACACTTCATCCTTCATACTTCAGTGTTCATCCTTCATACTTCATCCTTCATACTTCGTACTTGTCCGCACTGCCTTCTGCCTGCTGCTTACTGCCTACTGCCTGCTGCCTACTGTTCTTAATGCCCAGGGTTGCGCGATGTGCTACAACAGCGCCTCCGCGGCAAAGGCCGGGGCCAAAGAAGCACTGGCTAACGGTGTCCTGATTCTGCTGGTGCCGCCCATGGTATTTTTTGCCCTGATCACTGTGGTAGTCTATATGTACCGGAATAAGTTTCGGGAAATGTCAGTTGTCAGTGGTCCGTTGTCCGTTGCCCGCGGCGGGGAATTGCCGAATGTCGATTGCCGATTCCCGGTTGGTGGGATTGACGACTGCCGATTAGCGATTGAAGGAATCGAGGATTGTCAATCGGCAATCGGCAATCATAAATCGGCAATGGGCAACTGACAACTGACCACGGACTACGGACAAAAACATCAGGGGCAAGGTAACGACCATGACCGAACACCATCCTTGGCTTCATCGGTATGCAGCGTTTGTGGCGTTTTGCACGTTTCTTCTGATTATTGCCGGCGCGCTGGTGACCGGCAACGACGCGGGCCTTTCGGTGCCAGACTGGCCCACCTCCTTCGGCACGTTCCGCATGCCGCGCATGGTGGGAGGGATCATGTATGAGCATGGCCATCGCATGATTGCGGGAACGGTGGGCATCCTCACCATTATTCTAGCCATCTGGGTCTGGCGCCAGGACCACCGGCGCTGGGTTCGATGGGTGGGCTTTGCGGCGGTCATGGCGGTGCTGGCCCAAGCGGTGCTGGGCGGCATCACCGTGCTGTGGTTTCTGCCCGTGGCAATTTCCGCGGCGCATGCCACCCTGGCGCAAATTTTCTTCTGCCTCGCGGCCAGCCTCGCGTTCTTTACGGGCGCCGACTGGCGTTGGGACGAAACCAAGCGGGAAGACACTTCCACTCCCTCGTTCCAGCATCTCACCATGATCACCACCGGCGTCATCCTGTGCCAATTGATTCTGGGCGCGATGTATCGCCATGCTACTGAGGGAGTTATCGTCGGAGATTGGGTGCGTCATTCCACCAAAGAGGAGAGCATCGCTCCGCATGTGGTGGGCGCGTTGGTGGTGACGCTGCTGGTGGGCTGGGTCGTCTCCACCGTCCTCATGCGCTTCGCGCAGGAGCCGGGCTTGCTGCACCCCGCGCTGCTGCTGGGGGGATTGCTGGTGGCGCAACTCTTTCTGGGCGTGGGTTCGTACATTATGAAGATGGGGGCGCGGAATGCTCCCCAGCCGCTACAACCGGTGGTGGATGTCACCACCACGCACGTCGTGGTGGGGGCGCTGCTGCTGGTGACCAGCCTGTACCTTACCTACCAGGCGCAGCGGTTTCTGGCGACGCCGAAACAGGAAATGAAGGTCGCGACGACGGCGCACCACGCAACGACATGAACGACGGCACGCCAAACACGGTTCGGATTGCGCAGAGCGAAGCTCTGCGGTCAGGTACGGGCTCGCCCTGGCGTGCCCCGTGGCTGGTTCACCTGGCCGATTACTGGACGCTCACCAAGCCGGAGGTCAACTTCCTGGTGCTGGTCAGCACGCTGGTGGGATTCTACCTCGCCGCCCCCGGCGCCGCGCATGGATGGCTGCTGTTGCACACGCTGATGGGCACTTTGCTGGTGGCCAGTGGCACCGGCACGCTGAATCAATACCTCGAACGCCGCACCGACGCCTTCATGCGCCGAACCGCCAACCGGCCCCTGCCGGCGGGACGTATGCGGCATGGGGAAGCCTTGTGGTTTGGGATCTTGCTGTCGGTCGCGGGCGGGGCGGAACTCTGGATCGCCGCCAACCGGCTAACCAGCGCGCTGGCACTGGCCACCCTCGGCAGCTATCTGCTCTTCTACACACCACTTAAGCGCCAAACGCCGCTTTGCACCCTGGTGGGAGCGTTTCCCGGCGCCGTACCGCCGCTGATCGGCTGGGCAGCGGTGCGCAACGGTTTGAGCGGCGAGGCTTGGGTGCTTTACGCCATCCTGTTCTTATGGCAGTTCCCCCATCTGCTGGCCATCGCCTGGATGTATCGAGAGGATTATGCCCGCGCGGGTTTGCAACTGCTGCCGCGCCCGGACGACGACGGGCGCTCCGCCGCGCGGCAAATCATCGCCTGCACACTGGCGCTGCTGCCCGTAAGCTTGATTCCGGCCTTTACCGGACACGCGGGGAAGGTTTATCTGGTGGGCGCGGCAATTCTGGGGGCGGGATTTCTGTATTACGGCGTGCGCATGGCCGCCCGGCGAACTAACGTCCTCGCCCGGCAGTTGCTGATGGCGTCGATTATCTACTTGCCGCTGGTTTTGACCCTGTTGATGGTGGATCGGGCGAAGTAAGGGATGTCAGTGGTCAGTTGTCAGTTGTCCGTGGCGCGCGGGCAAGGGTGCAGGATTTAAAAAAGAGACCGCTGGAAGCTGAGGGCTGACTGCTCAAAGCTGATCGCCTGACGATGACGACGTGCAACTGACAACGGACCACGGACAACTGACAACAAACTACTGACTACTGACAGCCTTGGCTTGCTTCTCCTCCAGCCGCGCAATCGTGGAATCTAACCAGACCAGCAACGCCTGCTCGGCTTCTTCACGCTTGCCGGCTTCTTCCAGCTCCGCAATGCTTTTGCCTTGCTCGTTCAGCGGGATGAAGTGGCAGGGGATGTCTTCGTCCTTGTGGGCCTCAGGCACCCACTCCCACAGCAGGCATTCGTTGCAGGGATGCTTCTTCACCTCTTCGGTGACGTTCAGACAGGTGATGGAATCGCGGAAAATACGCTCCTCTTTCCAGGGGGTGCGCACGGATCGGCCATAACCGCCGTCCTTGAGGATGCTTCGCTGGAGCTTAAGTTGGCTTATAATCGTTTCGAGGTCTTCATGTGCCATGGTTTCAGCCTCCTTCCAGCGCTCTGGGGAAGAAAGTTTTCAACAAACCAGACACTGGTAGCAGCCTTTATGAGAGCAATTGCGTTGCCATAGGAAATCGATTGATTTTAAGCAACTTATGGGGCGATTGAGGACATTCCGGGCTGGGGGATATGGGTCAAAAAGCCCACTTTTTGGGAAAGTCAGGAGTCCGGGGTCCGAAGTCCGGAGTCCTTCTGTTGAGTTTAGACTCGGCCTAGGACTTTCCACTGTAAGAATGCGAGATCGTCCTAATTGTGATTTGGGACTTCGGCCGTCCGACCCCGGAATTCGGACCCCGGACTTCCCACTTCGGAATTCCGACTCCGGAATTCGGAATTCGGACTCCGGAATTTCTTTCAGGGGGGCGCGAAACGATGTTTGAGGATATCTTCTTGCTGGTCTTCTGTTTCGTCCTGGCCGTGGGGGGATTGGCTACGTTCGTTTGGGAGCTTGCCACCGGCCGGTTCTTTAATATCGACGGGCTGTGGCTAACCTTGATCAGCCTGACCTTGTCGGTGGTCTTCGGGGGGAATATCGCCTGGCTGATTTATAAGGGAGAATTGAAGGCCATTCTCCACCACGCGAAGAGCAGTCAGGAGTAGAATGGCCGATGGCCGATTGCTGACCGCCGAAGGTCGATTTTGTGCAAGCGGCAGCCGGCAATCTGGTGACCCGATGATCCCCTACCTCCCCGCCGTCGATGCCACACTGAACGCCGCCAGCGCCGTCTTGCTGATTTGTGGCTTCTACTTCATCCGGCAGAAGAATATTCCCGCGCACCGGGCATGCATGCTCTCGGCGTTCGCCACGTCGATTCTCTTTCTGGCCTGCTACCTGACCTACCACTACTTCCACGGGGTAACACGCTTTCCCGGGCACGGGTTCGCCCGCACGTTTTATCTTTCACTGCTCGGGTCGCATACGATTTTGGCGGTCGTCATCGTTCCCTTGGTGCTGACCACGCTTTACCGCGCTTGGCGTGGGAGTTTCGACCGCCACCGCCGCATTGCCGTCTGGACGCTGCCTTTGTGGATTTATGTTTCGGTCACCGGAGTTTTGGTTTACTGCATACTGTATCATATGAAATTCAATTAAAATCCAGCTAAACCGTAGTCAGGCAGGAGCTTGCGCTGGTAGACATTTTGTCGTAGTCGATTCTGCGCTGAACCCCCCGAAGCTTTCTGGAGCGCTGTGAGCACATGCCCCGACCTCCGGCAGCGTGGACAAAACTTCAAAATTTCGGACCTTCCCTCTATTAACCCCTTTGCGACTTGAACCCTAACCAGCCCTGTGCTAGGTTTAACGCGCACGCAATCTTCCTGAAATGGAGGTGACTCACCATGAGCACTCCTACCGAGGCCGTCCGGGAGCAATTGATGGTCGGCAATGAGCAGTATCAGCGTCTCCGCGAGGAACATGCCCGTTACAAGAATCAGCTCAACGAGCTTTCCGCCAAGGTGCACCTTTCCGATGAGGAGCAGGCGGAAGAAGTGCGCTTGAAGAAGCTGAAGTTGCGGGTGAAGGACCAGATGGAATTGCTGGTCCGGCAGGCCCAAGCCGTCCACTAGGCAGTCCGGCGTCGGCGAGGGCTCGGGGTTTCGGGTCAAGCGGCCTGGCCACCAAAGCGGGCGCGCTTGAAGTGTAGAAAGATGACGGCCTGCCGGCGATGCCCAAGTGGCCGTGGGCCGGCGCACAGAGGTCCATGGTAAAGGACGGCTACTGGTACGGTTTGCCGCTGGTGTTGATCGCCGGTGGCCTGATGGGCTTCTGGCTGCACGAGCGAAGCCTCTTCCTTTTGCTTGTCACCATCTTTTTTGCCATCCTTTCCATCCTGGTGCTCAACTTCTTTCGCGACCCGGAGCGGGCCGTTCCCGCTGAGCCGCACGCCATCGTTTCACCTGCCGATGGGTTAATCGTACAGATTGCCGAGGAAGAATTTGAAAGCCGCCCCGTTCGCCGTCTGAGCATCTTCATGTCGCCGCTGGACGTCCACGTGAACCGGACGCCCATCGCCGGCAGCATCAAGGCCATCAACTACAAAAAGGGCTCATTCCGGGTTGCCTCACAGGATTTGGCTTCCATCGAGAACGAGCAAAACGTGTTCACCGTCGAGGGTGAGCAGGGTGTGGTGGTGGTGAAGCAAATCGCTGGCTTGTTGGCCCGCCGTATCGTATTCTGGAAGCGCTTAGGCGACTCGCTGGCGCGTGGCGAGCGTGTGGGTATGATCAAGTTCGGTTCGCGCGTGGACGTGCTGGTGGCCTCCACGGTCGAATGGCGTGTAAAGGTAGGAGACCGCGTGCGGGCAGGGAGCAGCATCCTTGGAACCACAAACCCCCAATCCCATTGAACGCCGCGGCATCCGCCGGGGCATCTATATTCTTCCCAGCCTTTTTACCGTGGGCACCCTCGTTTGTGGCTATTACGCCATTATCTCCACGCAGCGTGCCGGGCAGTTCCTGGCCGCCGCGGCTGCCGCCACCCTGGCGGCAAAATCGGCGGAGTTCAGTGCTTTGGCCGTCGCCGCCATTGATAACGCTTCCAAAGCCATCGGCTGGGCGATTGTATTCGACGGCCTCGATGGCCGCATCGCCCGCCTGACGAACACCGCCTCTCCCTTCGGACGCGAGTTGGATTCCCTGGCCGATGTCATTACTTTCGGGGTTGCCCCGGCGGTATTGGCTTACGTTTGGGGTGTGCGTGCCCTTACGGAGGTGGCCGGCACAGAACAATTCATCCGGAACATTCGCGATGTTGCCTGGATCCTCACCTTTGCCTACGTTATTTGCGGAGCGGCGCGCTTGGCCCGCTTCAACATCGATACGGTCAAGCCCACCTCCGACCGGCGATTCTTTGTGGGCATGCCCATTCCGGCCGGCGCGGGATTTGTGGCCGCCGTCGTCCACTTTTATAAACAGCCCCTGACCACTTGGCAGTCATCCCTGGCCTGGCTGTTGGTTGTGGGTGTTCTGGGGTACCTCATGGTCAGCCGCATGCGCTATTGGAGCTTCAAAACCCACAACCTTCGCAAGCGCCGGTCTTACCTGGGCATTATCTTCATCGGCCTGATTATTGGGGGCATTTGGTTATATTCTGAGCCCGTCCTGCTGACCATAGGCATTACCTACGCGATATCCGGCATTGTTATACGGATTGTCTCCAAAATTCGGCCCCATCCGCCTGCCCCCGAAGAGGTCCACGCCGCATGAAACCGGGCAAGGAAGGGTACCGGGTCGCGGTGGTGGGGGCTTCGTCCTTACTCGGCAAAGAGTTGGTGTCCGTCTTGGAGCAGGGCAAGTTCCCCGTTTCGCGCCTGCTGACCTTTGAAGCGGACGATGACGAGCCCGAACTTCCCATCATCGACCTGAACGCCACCGCCGCGGCGGTCGTCGAAGACACCCAAATTAGTGATGGGGAGTTGGACTTCGCGTTCCTCTCCGGGCGTCTGCGACAGTTGCCGTCTTTCTTGCGTTCCTGGCAACAGCAAGGGAACGCCGCGCGCTGCCTGGTTATTGACGTGGTAGGGGAAGGATTGGGGGCGTGTGGTGATTCTCCGGGCGGGACAGCCGCGGCCGACGATCTGGTGGGCATCCCTTTTCTTGACCGCCGTTACCCCGTGGCGGGAGACCATTCGGCGGCCGGGCGCATCCACGTTTCCGCGCACCCGGCCGTCATCGTCATCAGCAGCCTGCTGCTGCGCCTGGCGGCGCGCTTCCCGCTGAAGACCGCAGTGGCGCAGGTCTTCACCCCGGCGTCGGAGTCCGGCTCGCGAGGCGTGGAAGAACTTCAGAGGCAGACGGTAAATATCCTGAGCTTCCAGAAGATTCCGCATCAGACCTTTGGCGCGCAACTGGCGTTCAATCTGCTTTCGCGCCTGGGAAGGTCGGCAAAGGGTGAGATGGCGGCGCTGGAAACGCGCCTGCACCGGCAGTTGCACCAATATTTGGGTGAACGCGTCCCGCGCCCCGCGGTGCGGTTGCTCACCGTCCCGGTTTTCTATTCTGTGAGCATTTCTCTCTACGTTGAAACGGCGGAGCGGGTGACCACGGAAGCCGCCAGCGCTGCGCTGGCCGGTGAGCACATCAAAGTCCGGCGGTCCAATCTTGACGCTCCCACGCCGGTCGAGGTCACTGGTTCGAGCGATATTCTGGTAGACAGCATTTCCATCGACTCCGCGCACCCCCATGGGTTGTGGCTCTGGGCAGTGGCGGATAACCTTCACTTGGCCGCCACCAACGCCGTGGAACTCGCCGCCAGCCTGCGCGAGCAAGCCCGCGCCTGACGAACTCATCCACAGATTACGCAGATTTCACAGATGATAGAAAATAGAGAAGAACGAAAATCAAAATTCGAAACACGAAACTCGGAACCTACCAGAACTCAGGCGGGACGCTCCTCGCCTTTTCCACCTTGCCGGAATTCCCAGCTAACGCTTGCGGCCTGCTGCCTCCTGTCTACTGTCTACTGTCTACTGTCTGCTGTTTCTTGCGGCTACCACGTAGCGGGCACCGCCAGCCGCATTCCACCTGACGTCAAAACCATCGCCGTGCCCGCGTTCAAGAACCTGTCTTCCACTTTCCGCATTGAGCAGCAGGTCACCTCCGCCGTTTCGCGCGAGTTGCTGGAGCGCACGCATTACCGCATCTTGCCCAACCCCCCCGACGCCGACGCCGTCCTGACGGGCACCATTAAAGAGGTTCGTGCCCGCGCCATCACGTTTGACATTAACACCGGCCGCGCCACCTCCTTGCAGGTGCAAGTCACCGCCGACGTGAAACTCGAAGACCGCCACTCTCACAAGCTCCTATTCTCCAACAGCAACTACGTGTTTCGCGAAGAGTACCAGGTGAGTGAGTCCCCCTCCGCCCTGTTCGAGGAAGACAAGCCCGCGCTCGACCGCCTTTCGCGTGACCTCGCCCGTACCCTGGTTACGGACATTCTCGAAAATTTCTAGTTTTCTAATCTGCGAAATCTGCTTAATCTGTGGACCCGTCAGGCATGGCGATGCTCACGGGCCGCCCTTCGCGCACGGATTGGTAGATCGCCTCCATCACCGCCACGTCGCGCAGGCCTTCGGCGCCGTTGGGCCCCGGCTCACGATTACGGCGGACGCAATCCGCCAGGGCATCTAGCTCCAGCGCCAATTCGTTCATGATCTTGTATTTCTTCTCGAACCAACGCCCGCCGATACGGCCATAGAGCCGCCGCTCCTCATCGTACTGAAATGCCGGAGCCAGCGTGGCCCAGCCTTTCTCCCCCACCACGTGCAGGAACGATTCCGTAGCCCCGCCCCAGCTTGAGACGGCCTGCATCACCAAGCCGTCGGGGAAATTGAGGCGGAAGGCGATGTTCTCATCAACCTCTTGGAAGACTTCCGGGTCGACGGTCCACTGATAAGCCGCCGCTTCCACCGGGTCTTTGCCCGTCACCCAGCGCGCGGTGTTTACGCAATAGACACCCACGTCGGGAAGCGCTCCGCCGCCCGCCAGTTGACGATTGAGGTGCCAAGCCGGCCTTCCGCCGCCCGGACGGAGGTAAATCGAAAACGCCGACTGGATAAACTTCAGCCGACCAAGTTTGCCGCTGTCAACCAGCATTTTCAGATCGAGCGAGGCGGGTTCAAAGTACTTGCGATAAGCAATCATCAACCGCACGTGATGGTCGCGGCAGGCGTCAATCATCTGCTGGCACTCGGCGACACTCGTGGCCATGGGTTTTTCGCAAAGCACGTGTTTGCCGGCGGCAGCGGCCTGCACGGTGAACTGCGCGTGCGTGCTGTTGTTGGTGGCAATGTAGACCGCGTCCACCTGGGGATTATTCAGGCACTGCGCGTAGGTGTCGTAAGAATAGCAATCGCTGGCGCCGAACTTTTTCGCCAGGCGCCGCGCTTTGCGTTCGTCGCCGCTCACCAATGCCACCAGATGAGCTTTCCGGCTGTTGCGAAAACCGGGCAACACCACGTGTTCAGCAAAATGCCCGAGGCCCACCACCGCATACCCGACTCGACCCGAAGCTCCCATTTTGGTTCTCCCTTCCGCAGAGGTATAGAAGGAACTTTCCTTTGATTATCAAGCATTTGTCAAGTTGTCTTCGCAGGATGGTACTGTCCTGATCGAGGCGTAGCGCCGTCCTTTAGGGCGGCGCGTGCCGGGTTGAAGCCCGGCCTTACATGAAAATTAGGAAAGCACCTCGCAGGAGGCTTGAGAAGTAGCGCAGGGTGTAATAATATGCGGTTGGAGTTTTAGCCGAGAACCCGATTTGGTTCGTGGCGAAACTATGGTGACATGCCCCAATTGCCAGGCGAATGTTCCGGAGGAGATGCGCTTCTGCCTCCAGTGTGGCGCCTCCGTTGCGCCCGCACCTCCCCCCGCAGCACTGCACGCTGTGCCTTCTCCCCCCGTACCTGCAACTGCTCCGCTGCAGAAGTCGACGCCCACGGTCCCCCTGAAAATCGCGGCCACTCCCGTGATGGCTCCGCGCGCGGGAGCTGGCGCAGAGCCTGAACGCCCCAGCCTTGGCGACCCGACCGCGGAGGTCGACGATGAAGCGTTGAAGAAATCCTTTGAGCGGCATGTTACCCAGCCGGGAGCGGTAATCTGCCGTTTCTGCAAAGGGCCGCTGGATCTCGCCGGGGACTTCTGTGAGCAGTGCGGCGCGCCAGTGGCGGAAGCTGCGCCCCCTGGAACTGTAAAACCCAAACCTCCGGCCCCTCCGCCACCACCCCCGCCCGCTCCGTCACCTGCTGCCACAACACCGCCGCCGGGCAGACCCGCGCCTACTCCGTCGTCTGTCGGGAGCCCCACGGGGCAGCATCCCCGTCCTACGCCACCCCCCGCGGCCAAGCCTGCCGCGCCTGCGGAGCCGGCGCATCCCACGCCCACCCGCACGCCGGTACCCGCTGTCCCCACGCCACCGCCCACGCCGCCTGCCCAGGAACAACAGTCGGGCTTGATGGGCCGCCTCAAAGGGATTTTCAAAAAGGGTTAGGGTCGAACCGGGAATCGTTTCCTTTCATCGTTAACGCTCAAGTGAACAGAATTGGGGTTAGCATACGGAGCACAGATGCCTCTTACTTCCCTGAAGGAAATGCTGGAGGATGCGCGCCGGGGCGGATACGCCCTGTGCTACTGCGAATCGTGGAATTTGGAATCACTTCAGGCGGTAGTGGAAGCGGCAGAAGCGGAGAGTTCGCCGATCATCGCGGGATTCAACGGCGGTTTTCTGCTGCGGTCGGGGCAAACGACGCTCGAGAAGCTGGGTTACTATGCCGCCCTGCGCGCGGCCCTCGACCGGGCCAAAGTTCCGGTGGCGTTTCTCCTGAACGAAACTGACAGCCTCGCCCAAATCGAGCAGGGCATGGCTTTGGGTTTCAATGCCGTCATGGTGGAAAATGAATTTCTACCCAGGGAGGATTACCAGCGCCTCGTTAAGCAGGTTGTCGAGATGGCGCACGCCCAAGGCGTGTCGGTGGAGGCGCAGGTGGGACACTTGGCGGATGCGTCGGGGGGAACAGAGGCGGAGCCCACCGATCCGGAAGCCGCGCGAGCCTTTGTGAGCGCGACGCACATCGACGCGCTGGGCGTCGCCGTGGGGAATGTCCATATTCTCACGGCGGGAAAAAGGGACCTTGACCTCGAGGCGCTGGCGAGAATCCAAGCGGCAGTGGAGATTCCCCTGGTGCTGCATGGAGGCACGGGAATCCCTCCCGAACTGGCTCCGCATTGCATTCAGCTTGGTGTTGCCAAAGTGAACTTCGGAACCGGGCTGAAGCAAGCCTACCTTGCCGCGCTCCTAGACAAGCTGGGAAAGTATCACGAACCGATGAGCCCACATCCGTTCCTGGGGATGGGTGGTGAAAACGATCTCCTCGTGGCGGGGCGGGAAGCCGTGAAAACGGAAGTGGTGAAGCTGCTGCGGGCGTTCGGCTCGTCGGGCAAAGCGTAAAGCGCCAGCCACTTCGTGACAGAAGGCCCCCATATACGGTATTGTGGAAGAAGAGGGAGCCGCAGCCATGACCGTGACCTTAAATCTAGACCCTGAAGTAGAAAAAGGGCTGATGGCGCGTGCGCATGCGCGGGGCGTCTCGCTGGACGACTATATCCAGGAACTTGTCGCCAAGGAAGCGAGCTTGCCCGTCGCTGTAGAGCCGCCCCCCATTCATAAGCGGTTTGATAATCTCTCCGACCTACTCCTCAATTCTCCCCTTGCTGGAGCCAATCTAAATCTGGAGCGGTCCAAAGACTATCCGCGCCCGGTTGATCTTGCATGAACGGTTTCCTCATCGATACGAATGTTCTGTCTGAGTATAATCGGCCGGGAGGGCCTGATGCCGGTGTCAAGCGCTGGCTTGAGACCACAGATCGCCAATCCCAGCATGTGAGCGTCATCACCCTGGCCGAAATTCAAAAGGGAATCGAGTTGCTTGCCGAGGGCAAGCGCCGCCTCCAACTTGAACAATGGCTCAAGCAAGACTTGGAAGTGTGGTTTTCTGGTCGCATACTTCCGGTGGATCGCCAAGTGGCCGGTCGCTGGGCATCGCTCGTGGCGCAGGGATTGCGAGCGGGAAGGATTCTTCCCACCGTCGATTCATTGATTGCGGCGACCGCCCTTGCATACGATCTGATCTTAGTTATCCGGAATACGCGGGACTTCGAGGGCAGCGGTGCCACCATCATCAATCCGTGGGAAGCAGCATAATCGGGTCGGCCTAATTTCGTGACCGCGGGATCTTCTCAAACCCAGTACCCTTGCGCCGGCTGCACGTACTCAGTTTGGACGGTGGCGCACTGCCGCCGTCGCCATGTCGATTTCAGTTCAAAGCGCGAACGTATGCGAAGGAGAAGCGTGTGATCAATCAACAACAATTCCAAACGGCCGTTGAGAGGACCATCGAACTGCTGAAGAAAGCCGGAATCGTGATTACGCCCGAGGAAAAGGGGCGAATTGAGGTGGCGGATTTCGGGCTGGGCGAACTGGAGAAAACCGGGCTCGAGATCATCACCTATGTGAACACGGAGCGAGTGTGCGCGAAGGAAATCATGATGTTTCCTCGTCAGACCTGCCCAGAGCACCGCCATCCGCCGGTGGGCGGCCAACTGGGAAAAGAAGAGACCTTTCGTTGCCGCTGGGGGATCGTTTACCTTTACGTGCCCGGGCCGGAGACAGTGCCGCCGTCCTGCCAACCGCCGGCGGGCTCCGAACCCCATTACACGGTGAAGCACCAGGTTTGTCTGCGGCCCGGGGATCAGTACACCCTCATGCCCGGCACGCGACATTGGTTCCAGGCCGGACCGGAGGGAGCGGTGGTTTCCGAGTTCTCCACACGCAGCACCGATGAGGCCGATGTCTTCACCGATCCGCGCATCGCGCGGGCGCCGGAAGTTTCCAAGGACTGATATGAACAAACGCCAGTTGATGCTGGTTTTCACGGTATTGGCAGGGTGGTGCTTTTTCACCGTCATGCCTGCGAACCGGGCACAAGCCGGGCAGGCACAGAATCCGCCGGCGACCCAACCCAACGCGCCGGCGGAAAAAACTCTTTGGATCATTCCCCACACGCACTGGGAAGGCGCTGTCTTCAAGACGCGCGAAGAGTATCTGGAAATCGGCCTTCCACACATTCTCACCGCGCTGTCCCTTCTGCGCGCCCACCCCGAGTATCGATTTGTTCTTGACCAGGTGGCTTACGTTCGACCGTTCCTCGATAGGTACCCGGAGCAGGCCGCGGCGTTCCGCCAGAATGTGGCGGAGGGCAGGCTCCAGATTGTCTGCGGGAATGACGTTATGCTGGACGTTAACATGCCCAGCGGAGAATCGTGGGTGCGGCAGGTGCTTTACGGCAAAGGTTATTACCGCGACAAGCTGGGAGTGGACGTCACGGTCGGCTGGGGGCTCGATACCTTCGGCCATCACGCACAAATGCCGCAACTCTTGAAGCTGGCGGGATACAAGTCCTACTGGTTCCAACGCGGCGTGCCGGGAAACCAAACCCCTTCCGAGTTCCTCTGGCAAGGCTTGGACGGCACCAAAATCCCCGCCTTTTGGCTGCCGTTGTCCTATGGAATGTTCATGCCCGCGCCCAAGGACCCCGACAGCTTTGCGAACTATGCCTTGGGAAAGTGGGGCGCGCTGGGCCAGTATTCAACCTGGCCGGATCGCGTGGCGCTGGCCGGCGCGGATGTGAGTGAACCGGAGGAGGCGCTTCCGCTCTTGGTGAAGCAGCTCAATGAGACTAGGGGAGCGCCGATTCGACTGCGGTTTGGCGTGCCGACGGATTTTGCCGCGGTGGTGGCCCAACGTCCGAACCAGCCCGTGGCTTCCGGTGAGCTCAATCCGGTGTTTCAGGGAGTTTACAGCAGCCGCATCGAATTGAAGCAGTGGGTACGGCGTGTCGAAGACATTCTGACCAACGCGGAAAAGCTCACCGGGCTGGCGGGCGCCGTGGGAGCGGCCTCCAACTGGGCGGACTCCGTGCGCGCCTGGGAGCCCGTGCTCTTCAATCAGGCGCACGATTTGATGTCCGGGACGATGGTCGACAAGGTTTATAACGAGACGATTCGCGGATACGAGGGCTCCAAAGATTTGGGCGATGAGCAGGTCGACGCCGAACTTAACGCCATCGCCGCCCGGATGGATACGCACGTGGAAGGCGTTCCCATCGTGGTCTTCAACACTCTGGGCTGGACGCGGACGGACGTGGCGGAGATCGAGGTGGGCTCGATCGGGCCTCATGTTCATGGCTTGCACCTGCGCGATTCTTCCGGCTCCGACGTGCCGCTGCAATATCTGAGCACGCTGCGCTACGACGATGGAAGCCTTAAAGACGCGAAGGTGGCCTTCCTCGTCCACGACGTTCCCGCTTTCGGCTACGCCCTTTATCAAATTGCACCTTCGGAATCGGATTCTACCGGAGGCAAGAAGCAGGACGGCGGCCCCGCTCCCGCATCGTCACGCTACCAGGACGCCGGATCAATTGAAAACGCGTACTACCGGATGACCTTTGATCTCTGGACGGGAGAGATGAAGGAACTGTACGACAAGTCTGCCCATTGGGATGTGCTGGGCGGGCGGCCGGGAAACATCGTGGCGCGCGAACCGGACGACGGCGACTTTTGGGAGCTTTATGGAACGCTGAATGGCGGCCGGCTGACAGCGATGACGCGCAAACAGGGGCTCCCGACCGCGGCCGGGACGCACTTCAGCAACGAGCAGGTGGGCGGCAGCGGGTCCACGTCCTCCGGACCGGTGTTCTCCCAATTCAACCTTTCCCATCCCTTTGGCGACGGAAGTTTTGCCACCAACGTGCGGGTCTATCCCGGAATGCGCCGCATCGATATTCGCACGCGGCTTACGAACAACGATAAGTCCGTCCGCTATCGCGTCCTCTTTCCTACTTCCATCGCAACCGGGAAGCGGTTTGACGAGATTCCCTTCGGGGCCATCCAGCGCCCCCTGGAGCAGGAGTTCCCCACGCAGTATTGGATGGATTACAGCGACGGAAGTAAGGGGTTGGCGCTCCTGAACCGCGGCCTGCCGGGTAACAACGTGGCGGGCGGCACCCTGATGCTCTCGCTGCTGCGCTCGGCGCGCATCACCGCGTATCCGTTCTTCGGGGGATACGAGCCCGGGGTGTCGTCGGACTTGGGCCTGGAGCTTGGCGTCGAGAGGACGTTTGACTACGCCCTTGTCCCGCACGCGGGAGATTGGCGCGACGCCGAGGTGTACAAGGCGGGTTGGGAGTTCAATCATCCGCTGTTGGCGCGCAAAGTAAGCACGCATGGGGGAGGATTGCCCCGGCGCTGGGGATTGCTGGAAATCTCGTCGCCCAACGTTGTCGCCTCCGCGTTGATGCCGGGCCGCGACGGAAGCGTCATGCTCCGGATCTACGAGGCCACGGGCCGACCCGCGAACGGGGTGGAAATCAAGCTCCACGTTCCGCTGAGCAGCGTTTCCGAAACCAACTTGCTGGGAGATGAAGTCCGGGCGTTGCCGACTGCCCAAGATGCTTTGCATCTTGACCTGCATCCTTACGAGATCAAGACGCTCAAGCTGAAGTTGCGTCCGCAGGAGCATCGATAGCCCAAGGACGGCCATCGATGCTCCGAAAGACCGTCCCCACGAGCTTGTTGCGCAAGCTGTTTGACACTCCTCGCACGAATTCATAATATCGTTTGTCCCCATCATCTTTGATCCCAGCGGGGAGGGAGTGTGTCCGTGGCCGCACCAACGGTAAGTCTGGACGTAACGATTGTGGGCGGAGGAATGATTACCTTCGATCTGCTCCTGCCCTCGTTGTACCACCTGGAAAGGATCGGGGTGGTCCGCAAAATCGATATCTGCGCTTTGAACACCGCTCCCCTGAAAGCGCTGGCGGAGAACCCGGAGTTCCACGAAGCATTTCCCGGACAATCCTTCACTCCGCATCCTGCTTTTTCGGTGCCGGCTGACGCCACGTTTCCCGATCTTTACAAGGAAGTCATCGCGGGGATGGCTCCGGGCAACATGGTGGTGGTGGCCATGCCCGATAATCTTCACTACCCGGTGGTGAAGTATGCCCTAGAGCATGATCAGAACGTGCTGTGCGTGAAGCCCCTGGTACTCAAATATGATCAAGCGGTGGAAATTGAAAAACTGGCGCTGGAAAAGGGGCGCTTCGTGGGAGTGGAATATCACAAGCGCTTCGATCGCCGGTCGCTGGTGGCGCGGCGCAGTTACGCGCTGGGGCAGTTTGGCGCATTCGTGATGGGCGAGGCCAAGCTCATTGAGCCCTACTACTATCGCCACTCGAATTTCCAGAATTGGTTTACCTGCGACCGCACAGACCCCTTTACCTACATCGGGTGCCACTACGTGGACCTGGTTTACTTCATCACGGGACTGAAGCCGGTGGAAGTTTCCCTGAAAGGGGTGAAGGGGAAATTTCCCAATGGCAACGAGGCGTTCCTGTGGTCGCACGGCCGCGTGATGTGGGAAAACGGCGCGCTGCTCTCCGTGATCAACGGCTTGGGCTACCCCAACGCCGCCGCGGGGAGCAACGATCAGGGCATGGTGCTGTACTGCGAGGGGAATGACCAGACGGGACTGATCTTCCATGATGATCACCACCGCGGCGTCGCCTATTCCTACTTGCAGGACATCGGGCCGGGAGGGTCGAAATACAATTACGTCAGCCCGGACTTCTACCGCCTCGTTCCCTGGGAGGGGCCGGGCTATAAACCGATTGGTTACGGGTACGAGTCCGTGGCGGGAATTACCCACGCGATCCATCGCCTGGAAAGCTCGGCGGCGGGGTTGACCCCGGAGGCCGCGCTCGCCAAACGCCGCGAAGTGATTCGCGAAGTGGACGCCCAGGGGCTGATCGCCACTCCCGCCAACAGTTACATCAATGAATTGGTGGTGGAGGCGGCGCGCGCCTCGATCCTGGCGGACGCCGCACCAGTGCGCATTGTGTACGGCGACCACCCTGGAATTGCCGATTGACGATTGTCAATTGCCGATTGAAAAGATCGGCAATTCCGATGTGTTCCTCAATCGGCAATCAGCAATCGACCATCGGCAATTCATGGAGGTACTCACCCTATGGCCATTTATGATCTGACCCCTCGGGACGTCCCCAAGGTGGAAACGAAGTACCGCAGCATCAAAACCAAGCTGCCGGTGCCGGAGTCATTGCCGATCTTCGCGGCGTTGCAGGAGTCTGAGCCCCGCTCGATGATGGGCCAGCCGCCCATCGTGTGGGACAAGGCGGAAGACTTCATCATCAGCGACCGCTGGGGCAACCGCTGGATCGACTGGTCGAGCGGCGTGCTGATTACCAACGCCGGGCACGGGCGCAAGGAAATCCGCGCCGCGTTGCGCGAGGTGATTGACCGCGGGCTGCTGGCGTCGTACGTGTTCGTGCATGAGCAGCGCGCACGTTTGGCGGAGATGCTCCGCGCCCTCTCGCCGGACCCGCAGCAATATCGGGTCTTCCTGATGAGCACGGGCAGCGAGGCCACCGAGAATTGCATCAAGTTGTCGAAAACCTATGGCTTGGCCAAACACGGCGCGCATAAAAAATATTTCGTGACCTTTAACTACGGCTTCCACGGCCGCACCATGGGCGCGCAGCTTGCCGGCGGCTGGGAGAAGTCGAAGGCGTGGATGGTCGATCGCGACCGCACCTTTGTGCAAGTGCCCTTCCCGGATGGTTACAAGAATGAAAACATCTCGTTTGACCTGTTCCTCGCCACGCTGGCCGAAAAGGGCGTGCAACCTCAGGACATCGCCGGGGTGATGACGGAAACCTATCAGGGCGGCGGGCCGGATTTCCTGCCGGTCGAGTATGCACAGAGACTCCAGGCGCTCTGCCGCGAGCACGACATCGTGATGTGCTACGACGAAGTGCAGGCGGGCTTCGGGCGCACCGGCAAGATGTTCGGGTTTGAGCATTACGGCGTGCGGCCTGACCTGATCGCCTGTGGGAAGGGCATCTCCTCGTCGCTGCCGATTTCCGCGGTCATTGGGCGCGAGGACATCATGGATCTTTATCCCCCCGGCTCGATGACGTCCACGCATTCCGGCTCGCCCTTGCCGGTGGCCGCCGCGATTGCCAGTTTGGAGATCATTCAAAAGGAAAATCTGCCTGAGCGCGCCGCGCGCATGGGCGAAATCATGATGCCGGAGTTGCGGCGCATTCAACAGAAGTATCCCCAAGTGCTGGGATGCCTTCAGGGCAGAGGTCTGGTAGCGGGAATTCAAGTGGTGAAGCCCGGCACCAAAACCCCCGACCCTGACACGGCGTTGCTGATCAATGTCGCCTGCTTCCAAAAAGGCGTGCTGATGTTCGCTCCGGTCGCCGCCAGCGGTGAATGCCTGAAGATCGCCCCGCCCCTCACCATCGCCGAGGACGCGCTGCGCGAGTCCCTCCAGGTTTTCGAAGAGGCCGTGGATGAGGTGCTAAAACCATCTAATAGTTAAACTCTAAAGGGTAAAGATTAAAATGGCACATGAACCCCGCGAACAGTGTATGATTCGCGGCGGTCAGGTGTTGGAAAGATCATACGACTTTATTTTTCGGGAGGCAGCAATGCGCCGTACCCGCTTCATGAGCCTTTTGTTCCTCGTCTGGGCGATTGCCTTCTTTTTCCTACCAGATTTTCGCCAGAGCTTCCGGGCGCCGTTCATCAGCATAGCCCCCCAAGCCTGGCTTGGAATGAAAGCTCCTTTGCCCGACAAGGCGCTCGAACAGACCGCCAAGCGTGCTGAGCAGGACCGCGATGCCCGAACGCTGGCGTTTGCGGCGCTGCGGTACCCCATAGGCGCAGAAGGCGCCCGCCTGGCGGACGAGGTTGTCGCCTGGGACCCGCAATACACGTGGATTTATTACAGCCTCATCCATAGTTATCGGGAAAACGGTAATCCCATTTCTGATCAATGGTCCGCCAAACTCCAGGCCTGGGACCCCGACAATGCCATCCCCTACCTGGTGGCCGCGGAGGGAATTCGCGACAAGAAGCGCGACCAATGGCCGAATCCGGTGCAGGTCGAAGCTCTGGCGAAAGAAACCGAGTGGCGAGAGGTGATGCAGAAGGCCTTCGCCGCCCCGCGCTATGATTCGTACGCGGCGCGCCGGTTCAACCTGGAGCGCTCGTGGCTGGTCGAGCATGGTCTGCCCCGCGCTGACATCCTGCTCTGGTCGGCGGCGACCTATCCCATCCCCAACCTCTTGAACATCCGCAACTACGACGTATTGCTGGTGAAGAAGTTGGGCAAGGACGCGGAGGAAGCGAAAAAGCTTCCGGAGGCCCTCAACGACTACTGGACCGTCGCCCACTTCGGTGAGCGCATGCAACTCTCCGGCATATCCCTGATCGAGAAACTGATCGCGATGGCTGTCCAATTCGACGCCTACGACCGCCTGGTCCCTCTCCTGCGCCAGATGAACCGCATGGATGAAGCGGCCACCGTGGACTACGCGCAGGCAGAGATGCACCAGCAGTTGGCAACCCTCCAGGGGAAGGATTTTCTCGCCCAGAGCAGCAACTACAATTGGGCTGCTTTGATGGTCGATCTGTTCGCAGGCCTGACCGCGATCTTCGGCCTGTTCACGCTGCTCACGGTGGGATACGTCAACGCCAAGCGCTGGGTCCGCCCGGAGAAGCAAGGTCGAACCTTCCAGTTCCTGACGGTGGCGGAGAATTACATGCCCATCCTCTTCTTCCTCGCCTGCCTCGGCCTCTACATCGGTTATTACCCGTTCGCCCAAAATTTTCACCACTACCTCACGGCGAGTGGCGACATTCACGATATGGAGCCGCTGTGGTACAACGTCTATCCCGTGTTGGGATTGAGGCCCGGGCACCAGGTGCTGAGCTTCGAGGACCCCTTCCGCCCCTACGCTTTTTACGCCATTGCCGGGCTGGTCATTGTGGTCATCTATGATGTGCTGGCCAAGCGCCGGGGGTCGCAGCAATCATGATCCGCGGGCGATGCCGTCCGCATCAGTCTTGCTTTACCGTCCTTGCAGGAACACCGCGCTGTGAACGGGCGCGGGCATGGGTTCACCCGGCCGCAGCGCTTCCCACAGAATTTTATTCAACGCGTCGGGATCGGCGCGATCCACATCGGAGAAATCGAGCTTGGCGGAGGCCATGGCGCCCGGGCCCGTCGCCGGATTCTTAGCTTCCAGATCGGTTTGCGGCGTGAGGGTCTCGAAGGCCCACAGGTTCGGCTGGCTCTGGAACGAACGGTACATGGGCGTGGCCGCGCGGTCATATTGCGTCATGGTGGGCAGCCCCAGGATTAACTCCATGGTGCGCACCATGGAGGCCGTCGTGTAGTGCGTGCTGTCCACGAATCCCTGCTTGGTGTAAGGCGAAATCACCAGACCCACGGTGCGATGATCGTCAACATGGTCCGGACCGTTTTGCGCGTCGTCTTCAATCACAAAAATTGCCGTCTCGGCCCAGAAGCGCGAGTGGCTGATGGCCTCCACCATCCGCCCGAGCGCAAGGTCATTTGATCCCACGGTGGCCTTGGGGGTGAACGCGCCCGCTGACAAGCCGTGGGTGTGGTCCTCAGGCAGACTCATCACCATGAACTGCCACCAGTCACCGGTCTGGTCGGCCTGGCGTAGGTCGTCAATGAAGAATTTCACCCGGTCGGTATCACGGCCGTTCCTGGCCGACAGCCACTCCTTGCTGAAGTGGCCCTGGAGGCCTGACACGGAATGATATTCCGGAGCATGACCGGGATCGGAAGTGAAATGTGAGAACTCGCCGTAACTGATGTAGCTGATCCCGTGTTTTCGGCACAGGTCCCAAAGATAGCCGGCCGGCGACGCCGTCAGTCGTTCATCGGCCGCGGGTTCGCCGTGGCGACCGTAGCTGGAAGGCCACGCCCTCTCGGTAAAGACGGTGGCATAAGCGGCGTTCGACCACTGGTGGCCGTCCTCTGAAACCTCGCCATTGACGTAGATGTTGTCGAGGATGATCGTCTGATTCGCCAGCGCATGGGCATTGGGGGTGACGTCCTTGCCAAACATCACGAGCTTGGGATCGTTGTTCCCCCGGGCGAGGTCGCCGAACACCTGATCGTAGGTGCGGTTTTCGCGGATGACGTAAAGCACGTGCTTGATGTGGCGGAAGGCCTCGCGGGCCTGCGCCTCGTCCTCGGGCGTGGTGACCTGCTGGGGCTGGGGAACGTTGGCATACACCTGCTGCGTGTAAGCCTTGAGCTCCCGGGGGCGCGGCACATCGATGATTTCCAGATGGCCGGTGAGAATGTCACCCACATAGTCGAAGGGGGTCGAAGGGTCAGGCGCTTTGCTCGGATGCTTTCCCAAAACCGGTACGGTGGGGCGCGAGCCCATGCCTTTGCCGGTGGCTACCAGCAACCTCTTACCATCAGGCGTGACGCCCAGCGCGCTCGGATACCAGCCGGTGGGAATGAATCCGAGCACCGCCGATTCGCCCTTGCGCGCGATGCTGATCATGGCCACGTCGTTGTTGTCAGCGTTGGCAACGTAGAGGAATCTTCCATCGGGGCTGATTGCCAGCGCGTCCGGAGTCGACCCCACCGGGTCTTGCGGATCGAGCGAGGTCTTGAGCGTCTCGATGACCTTCCCGCCGGCGATCACGCTCACGCTGTTCGATCCCGCGTTGGCCACAAACAGCCGGCCATCGGGAGCGTAAGCAAGATCGCTGGGATGGGCTTCCACCGCGACCCGCGCAATCTCTTTCAGGCCGGCGGGGTCCAGCAGACTGACCGACTTATCCCCCCAGTTGGAAACGGCCACAGCTTGGAAATCGGGGGCGATGGCAATGGCAAAGGGGCGATACCCTACCTTCACCGACGCCAGCACCGATCCATCCTCGGCATGCAACTTGTAAACCGTGTCTGACTGGGTGTTCACGACATACAATGCGCCATCCCGCGCCACCGCCACCCCGGCGATGAAACGCTCCTTTTCCTCCAAACCCGCAATGGAGAGACCGGGCAAGGGGGTGAGTTGATCTTTCTGCAAAGACGCGCGAAGGATGGGTGTGGAAAGAGACTGGCGAACCACGGGATCGACGGGGGTTCTTGCCAAATTGCGCTCAAACCCGACAGGGACAGGGCCCCCGCCGGAGGCATAGACGGTGGAGCCGGCGGAATCAACCGCCAAGCCTGCCCAGTCCTTTCCCAGTTCGAGCGTGTTCAGGACTTTGCCGCCCGCGATGTCCACGATGCTCAAGGAGTGGTCGTGATACCCGCCGGTCAGGACCAAAACTCGGCGTCCATCCGGCAGAGGAAGTACGCGCAGCGGCATATCGCCTGCCAGCGTCACGATTCTTCCCGCCGGAGTCACCTTCCAGCCGTTGGGCAACACAGTGGGTGATACACTTTGATCCGCGGGCGCCACCGATGCCGCCAGCAGAAGAAAACTCGCCACGCTCACGAGAGCACTGCTCAAAACCAGTTTCCAATTAGCTCGCATAAATCCTCCCCGCCTACGACGCGCCGCCTTGCGGACTTTGCCGCGTCACTTGAAATTGATTTTCGCCATGGTTCTGCGAAGCATTATACCTCTGGCAGAATACCCGCACATTGTTACAGTAATTCGTGCGTTTGGGAGTCGCCGGTGTGACGCCGACCGGGCGGGAGCGGGGGCGAACAGGCGGTGGGGTTCTCCAAGACGACATGCTTCCTCGCCTCAACTCCTGTCAGGGAAGGCAAGCCAGGATGTCGGACCGGATCCGACGGGCCGCCTCAATCATTTGTCGAGCGTCGGTTTCCGTCGGCTCATACAAGTCGCTCGGGTAACGTACGGCCACAGCGTAATAGCTCAGTTTTTGGCAGTCTTGCTGCCGGGTGGCCAGTGCGGGATTAAGGGGCACACAAGCCGCCAATACCGCCACCAGGTCACGGGTCCGAAGGGGTGGAAGGCCGTTAAAAACCAGAAAGGCCTTGAGAAACTTTTCGGCGGCTTGCTGGGAATGAAAGCAGATCGTGTCCCAGGGAATCTCTGGCGCTTGCAGGTTGTTTTCGATGTTGAGCAGGTCGTGTTCAGCCTTGGCCACCCACGTCCGGTAATTGGATCTAGATGCGCTCATAGAGCGGCTTTCCCTCGGCTTCGATCAGGGCGAGCAAAGTCCCATTGACACCGCGCAGTCTTTCGACCTCGGCGGGCGTGTAAACCACCAGATCCATCGACCAGGGTCGCAAACCGAAGATGGAGCTAACTTCCACCGCGCGCTCGGGCGGGCTCGCCATGGTCTCCATTTCAATGAAGAGGTCCAAGTCGCTTTCGGCTCCGGCCTCACCCCGCGCGCGGCTGCCAAACAAGATGATGCGACGAGGGTGAAAATGCTCAACGATCTTCTTCGTGATGTCGGTCAGCAATTCGGAATCCGTCATAAGCTTGCTCCTATCATACCTCAGTTTCCGCTCCACCGGC
>Ga0326728_10002966_pt1 | contig 54757 bp, 50 predicted proteins | sample MB3enrmetagenome_FD_207602 | JGI IMG/M metagenome (GOLD analysis project Ga0326728, IMG submission 207602) | Lab enriched peat soil microbial communities from McLean, Ithaca, NY, United States - MB31MN | ecosystem: Environmental > Terrestrial > Soil > Wetlands > Peat | place: USA: New York... | reverse complement strand
CGGGCCGTCCGGCTTGGTACTCGCTGAGCATCATGGCCAGCGTCCATGCCTCTTCGCCGGAAGAACATCCCGCGCACCACACCGCGGCGCGCCACGGGCGGTGGAAGCGCGTATCCGGATCGAGAGCCGGTAGCGCGCGTGCTACCAGGTAATCCAACTGCTGCGATTCGCGGAAGAATTCCGTCTTGTTGGTGGTGATGGCATCGACAAAGTGGACATACTCCCGTTCGGCGTCCGGCGAGCGGAACAGATATTGCCAATATTCCGCAAACGAGCCAAGTTGAAGCTGGCGGATTCGCCTGGCGAGCCGGCCTTGTAACATCGTCAGCTTGGCTTCCGGCATGCGGATTCCCAGGCGCTGGGTGATCAGCTGCGCAAACCGGGCGAACTCCTCCGGAGACAAGTCCATCGCGAACGGATCCGGCGCGCCGGATGCCGTCTCTCTCTCCTTCTCCGCCACCAGTTCAGACACCAGGCACCCCCGGGCCCGGCACCGCGGAACGCCGCAGGCAGGCGTCCACAGCCTCCCGCAGTTCTGTCGTGTTGAACGGTTTGCGCAGCGTATCGGCGGCGCCCAGAGCTTTGGCGACCGTCAGCATGTCATACTTGCCGCTGGCCGAGCTCATGGCGATCACTTGCAGGCCGGGATGCTTGCGGCGCACGTTGCGAAGCACCTCGAAGCCGTCCTGTTCGGGCATGTAGACATCCGTAATCACCAGGTCGAACCCTTCGCTGGCCAGAGCCGCCTCACCCCGTCTTCCGCAATCCGCGGTGGTTATTTCATGCCCTTCTCGAGTGAGGATTTCCCGCACCAGTTCGAGGGCCGAAGCCGAATCGTCGATAACCAGTATCCTCGCCATGTGATACCTCCGCCCCGGGTCCAGGCGTCCGGACCCGGAGCTTTCAAATTCCCCCGTTAAGCCATCGCCATCTCCGGCGCGACGGCCTGCGCTTTTCCTTCCACCAGCGCCAGTTCCTCGGTCAAAAACACCGAGTCGATGTCCAGGATGATGATGAAATCCTCCCCCCGCCGCCCCATTCCCCGGATGAACTCCGTCCGCCACCGCATGGCGATCCGCGGCGCCGGCTCGATCTGCCCCGGCTCCAGTTCGATCACTTCGTGAACGCTGTCCGCTACGCCCCCCACCACCGTGGGCTCCCCGTCCAGGTTCAGCTCCATCACCACGATCCGCGTATCGAGCGTGTCGCCGCCCCGCGGCAGCCCGAACCGCAGCCGCAGATCCACCACCGGGATCGCTTTCCCGCGCACGTTCACCACGCCGCGCATATACTCCGGCGCCGTCGGCACGCGCGTGATGCGCCCCACCTCCAGCACCTCCCGGACCTGGCTCACGCCGATCGCAAACAATTCGTCGCCCAGCCGGAACGTCATGTACTGGGCCGCTTCGGTAATTGGAGTGCTCATTTCTCCTCCCGGTAATTTACAAACTCCCGGTCCTCCGTTGCGGCATGGCTGCTCGATCCGAGATCGAGACGCAGGCCGTCCGCCTTCACGGCGTGGCCGAGCCGGGCCAGCGATGCGCCCGCCGGCCGATGCTGTTCCGCCGTTCTGGCGCGCAAGATACTCTTGACCGGCGTGGTGCGCTTCCGGTCACCGTTTTCCACCCGGAAAAAGGCGATCGTCTGTTGTAATTGTTCAGCCTGGGCCGACAGCTCTTCGGCGGTGGAGGCCATCTCTTCCGACGCCGACGCGTTTTGTTGAATCACCTGGTCGAGCTGCTGGATGGCCTTGTTGACCTGGGCCGCTCCCGTGCTCTGTTCGCCGCTCGCGGCCGCGATCTCGCGCACCAGCTCCGCCGTCTTGCGAATGTCGGGGACCAGCCGCGCCAGCAATTGGCCGGCATTCTCGGCCAGAGCCACCCCCCCGGCGGTCAGCTTGCTGATCTCCGCCGCCGCCGTTTGGCTCCGCTCCGCCAGCTTGCGCACTTCCGATGCCACCACCGCGAAACCCTTCCCGTGCTCGCCGGCACGAGCCGCTTCCACCGCCGCGTTCAATGCCAGCAGATCGGTCTTGCGCGCAATCTCTTCGATGATGCTGATCTTCTGCGCGATTTCTTTCATCGCCTCCGCGGTCTTCATCACCACCTCGCCGCTGGTATGGGTATCCTCGGCGGCCTTGGAGGCGATCTTGTCGGTCTCGCGCGCATTATCGGCGTTCTGCTGGATGCTGGAGGCCATCTCTTCCATGGACGCCGTGCTTTCTTCCGCCGCCGCCGACTGCTCGGAAGTCCCTTGCGAGAGCTGCTGCGCCGTGGCGCTCATCTCCTGGCTGCTGCTGGCGACATTGTCGGCGGCTATGGCGACCTCGCCCACCGTGGTCTTCAGGTTGGTCAACATCTGCTCGAGCGCCAGCCCCAGAGCGTCCTTCTCCCCAAGTACCGTCGCCGGCACCGTGAGATTGCCTTCCGCGATGGCCCGCGCGACGCCGGCGCTCTTTTGCAGGTTGTCCACCATGCCGTTGATCGCCGCCATCATTTGCCCCAGCTCGTCGCGCGAAACCAGGTCCGCCTTATGCGTGAGGTCCCCCGTGGCCACCTTGCCCACCAGGCCGACAGCCACGGCGAGGGGCTGCGTGATGCCGCGCGCCACAAACAGGGAAATGCAAACGGCCGTCAGCAGCGCGGCGATCAGTCCGATGAGCACGCCCGTCCGGGCCGTGGACACACTGCCCTGAACCTGCCGCCCGGATTCGTCGGCCATGGCCTTGTTGTACGCCACCAAGGTGTCGGCCGCCTCGGCGTATTTTTGATACGACGGCCGCAACTGCTGGTTGAACAGCAACAACGCCTCCGCGCTCTTAGAGGCACTGCTCCGCTTCAGGGTCTCCTCCATCGATGCGACCAGGGCGGTACGCGCCACGGCGGCGCTCTCAAACAGTTCCCGGCCCTTTTCGGTATTGATCAGCTTCTCGTACCCGGCTCGCGTTTTCGCGTTCCGGGACTGTAAACTCTGGATCTCCGCGGCGATACGGTCCTTTTCCGCCTGGTCGGTCGAGACGACATGCTGGACAACGAGGTTGTACTCGGTCGCCACGTTATTGACGATCTGGCCGATCGCGTAGACGGTCGGCAGCGCGGTGAGCGTGATGTCGTTAGCGTTTTTATCGATCGTGCCGAGCCGGCTGTAGGCAAACAGACCGAGCGTCATTGCAATCAGGATCACCGCTGCGAATCCGGCGGCGATACGTTGTCCAATTTTCCAGTTCTTCATCGAAATTCGCTCCTAAAACTTCAGTTCAGATAGAGTCGCTCCCGGGGGCCGGCGGTCAGCAGCGGCGCCCGAAGGGCGCGAGCGTCTGTCCGCAAAATGGATGAGCCGGGTCGCATCCAGAATCAGCGTGACGCGCCCATCGCCCATGATGGTGGCGCCCGATGCGACCTCGATCTCCCGATAAAACCTGCCCAGCGATTGGATCACTGTTTGGTGCGTGCCTACTACGCGGTCGACGACGATTCCCACGCGCGTATCGTCGTGCCGCACGATTACCACTTTCTCGATCTCCGGCGCCTGTCCCGGCATGCCGAACAGCTCCCGCAGATCGATGTATGGAATCAGTTCGCCGCGCACGGCGATCAGGTTGCGCCCGTTGTGTCCGCAGCGCTCGGCGCCATCGAGCTCGACGTTTTCCGTCACCACCGACATGGGCAGGATGAAATAGTCGTTTTCAATCTCCACCAGCAGGCCGTCGATGATGGCCAGGGTGAGCGGAAGAGTCAACGAGATGGTGGTGCCCCGGCCGAAAACACTGGCGACGGCCACGGAACCGCGCAGGGCCTCGATCTGCCGCCGCACGACGTCCATGCCCACCCCGCGCCCCGAAACCGCCGTGACCTGTTTGGCCATCGAAAAACCCGGAAGAAAGATCAGGTTGAAAACTTCCTTTTCGGAGAGCGCGGCATCCGGCGCGATGAGCTGCTTTTCGATGGCTTGCGCCCGAATGGCGGCCACGTCCAGCCCCCGCCCATCGTCGGTGATGCTCACCACCACGTTCGATCCGGTGTGAACGGCGCTCAAACGGACGGTGCCATGCCGCGGTTTTCCGCTCCGCTCGCGCTCGCCGGGCGGCTCGATGCCGTGATCGATGCTGTTGCGGATCAGGTGCACCAGCGGATCGCCGAGTTGATCGAGCACCGTCTTGTCCAGCTCCGTCTCGGCGCCCTCGGTGACCAGGTCGATTTGCTTGGCGAGCTCCGCCGAGAGATCGTGTACCAGGCGCTTGAAGCGGCTGAAGGTGCGGCCGATGGGCATCATGCGAATGCCCAGCACGCTGTCCCGCAGCTCCGCCACCAGGCGTTCGATCTCCTCCACCGGAGCCGCCAGCTCCGGCGAATCGCTGTGCGCCGCCGCCTGCGCCAGCCGCGATTGGTTCATCACCAGCTCGCCCACCAGGTTTACCAGGCGGTCCAGCTTCTCCGGCGGCACGCGGACGGTCGAATCCGCGGCCTGTGCCTTATGGCAGGGTTCGGCAACGCTTTCGACGGCCCGGACCTTTTCCGTTGGCGCGGCTGGGACGGCGGCCGGCGGAGAGGCGGGCGTTTCTTCGATCTCGATCCGGCTGCCGTCCTCCACGAAAATGAACACGTCATGGATGGCGTCCCGGCCGGCATCGCTCGCCAGAGCGATCTCCCACCACAGGTAACAGCGGTCCGGCTGGATCTCGTCCAGCGCGGGCACCCGGTCGGCGTGCCCGGTCACCTGGCAGGAGCCCAGCGCGCGCAGTTCGTCCAGCAAACACGCCGGGTTGGTGCCGCTGACCATCAGGTCGGGATTGGGGTGGAAGCGGATCCGCCAGTTCGACCCCTCCCGATCCGCCTGCCCCGCAATGCGGGAGGTCGGGCCCTGCGAAAGGGCCCTTAAGGCGGCCACGATGCGTTCGCCGGTTTCACCCGCCGCCCCGCCATTTGCGGGGCCGGCCAGCAGCGCCTTGATATGGTCGCGGGACGCCAGGATCAGTTCCGTCAGCTCCCGCGAGCACGGCATCAGGCCGTCGCGCACGCGGTCGAGCACCGTCTCCACGTGATGCGTAAAGTCGGCGGCTTCGTCGAAACCGAACATGGCGCCCGAGCCCTTGATGGTATGAAAGGCGCGAAACAGCCGGTTCACCGCCTTGCGGTCCTCCGGGTGTTCGTCGAGACCGAGCGCAATCTCCTCGATCTGCTCCAGCAGGTCGTCCGCCTCCTGGAGAAACGTGCCGGCCGCATTCGGCCGCGATGTCATTTCAAAAACCTCACGATCCAGCCGGTGGCGCCGGCGGCCCGGCCCGTGAAGGCGATCATCTGCCGCATGGTGGGCCAATCGTCGGCGGTCATGACAGTTGCCGGCATGGCTCACTCGCTCCCCGGCCCGGAGAGAATTTCCGGAGAGAGACCCAGCACGGCACAGGTCCGCGACACTCCCTCCGAGAGGGCCGTGACGGAAAATGGCTTGCCGGCCCGCTCCGCCGAGCGGCGGGCGGCACAAAGCAACTGGATGGCGGTGAAATCGCAAGACTCCACTCCGGACAGATCCACGGCCGGCGCGGCCTGCTCCTCGATTAGCCGGCCCAGTTGACTGTAGAGCGCGGCAGCGGCATACGTATCCACCACGCCGGCGATTCGTAACAGGCCGGCGGCGCTTGTTTCCATGATTGGTTCAGAAGAGTTCAAGGTTGTCTCCCCTGCGTCATCCCCCGCCGGTACGAGCGCGGGCGTGGGCAGATCCACGCACGGACCGGTGTTGTTGTCGAGAGCTGCACGAATTCCGGGTCGGTACGCCGCCTGATTTCGGCGGTGGAAGCGGCCAGTTCCGCAAAGAGCCGCTCCGGCGGCGGCTGATGCCGCCGCGCCCGGACCTGCCCGCGCCGCCACGGAAATCCCCCCGGCCATGGCTGCCGGAGATGCTTTTGGCAGACGCCTTTTGCCGCGGTTCGTCCGGGAGGGCAGTTAGCTTCCTACACTCCATACAATCGCCGAAACTGAAATAGATCTTTTAGTTGGGACAGACGATGTGCCGAACACGTCGGTCTACCCCCTGGACAGCGTCAGGGGTCGAGAGTCCACCTTTTCTCAAGGTCGATTATACTTATCGGGTCGGCGGCGTAATTTTTTAGAGAAAATCCAGAAAAGAGGCGTAGGAGACCGACGAATAAAGGTTTTGCAGACCTTGAACTTACCATGGCCAATTGATTGAGAATAAAGGAGGGCTGGCATACAAGACAGTGTGCTTGCCCGCTCCCTGCCCACTGGACCCCGTATGCTGACATACCTGAGATTTGACGATCTATTCGCCATCCTTGTGCTCGCCGTGGTGATGAACATGTTCGGCCATTTTTTGCACCGGGAAATGTTCGGAGTGCCGATGAACGTTTTTCCTGCAATATGTCGTGCCGCTCTTGAGCGTTCCGGGCTTTATAGTGTTCAAGTACGGAAAACCGCGGGCGTGCAGGCGCTGGTCTTTCGTTACCCGGGAGACACGCGGCCTGCCCCCTGTGAGCCCTCAGCGGCGTTTCCCCGGCATCGCGATAAAGCGCGGTTTCGGCTTATCCGCAAACGCGCCCCGTTCGGCTTCCGCTGGGTGGAACAGTTTCGTGTGGACGCGGCACCCAGCTTGCGGCCAGAGCCCGCCGAGCGCTACGATACCAACTCGTTGGGTCACTCTCAGCGCCGCATGCGTGCCCGCCGCACGGGGCCTATCCCTCCGGGCGCGCCCGCAAGCCTGGATAGGAGGAAACCTGTGTCAGCCCGGCACCATCTCATATCGAACGAACTCGACGCGGACGATCTATTTCCAAGGTTGAGACCGCGAGCCGGAGCGGCAGCGGCGCAATCTTCTGATAATCTACAGAAACTGCTCGATTCCGACGCGCCCGCCGGACGCTGCGGTGCCACTGGGTGATGGTCTGCCGCAGGAGGACATAATGGCGGAAGAAATCGATGCCGTCTATACCTGGGTGGATGGCGCCGATCCGGCCGTCGCGGCCCAATTGCGACGGTACGCGGGCTCCATGGCCGGCTCATCTTCCCGTTACCGCAATAACGGCGAGCTTCGCTTCTCGCTGCGTACCCTCCTGCGCCATGCTCCCTGGGTGAGGCGCATCCATATACTGACCGACGGCCAGCGGCCACGCTGGCTGGATTGCTCGCATCCCCGAATTCACCTGGTCACCCACGCCGAAGTCTATCCCGAGCCCCAATGGCTGCCGGTCTTCAACTCCCACGCGATCGAGATGTGTCTTCACCGGATCCCGGGCCTCAGCCGGCGCTTTCTCTATTTGAACGACGACTTCTTTCTGTGCCGCGACGTCGCACCGCGCGATTTCTTTTTCGAAAACGGGGGACAAGCGATCTTCGTCCAGGAACGGCCCTTGGCTTCGGATCGTGATGGCGGCTCGGCGCACGACCGGGCTTGCGCTCATACGCAAGCCGTTCTGAACGCCCGCTGGGGCGCTCCGCCGCAACTGCGCCGCCTTCCCACTCACACCCCGCAGGCTTACGACCGGGATCTTCTCTTCGAGTTGGAGAACGTTTTCCAGGACGAATTTCGCCGGACCGCGGCGCACCGGTTCCGCTCGCCGGATGACGTCGTGCTCAACGTGCTTTACTGCTACAGCTTGCTCGAATCTCCCGTGTGGAGGGGCGCCCACAAAGTGCAACTGCTGCCGGACCGCACCCCGCAGTACCGCCTCTTCATGCTCGAAAGACGTTTTCTCCGCACCATGCACGCCTACGAAAGAATTCTGCGCGAGCAGCCCCGCTTCCTCTGCATTAATGACGACCTGGAGGGCTCGCCGCCGTACCATCCGCTCCTGCTAAGTCTGCGCGCGTTTCTGCAGTTGTGTTTTCTCGGACGGTCCGAGGTGGAACGCCGATGACGGACCGCTTCGCCGGCAGACGGCTGCCGATCGCCGCGGCATGGTGCGCCGTGATCATCGGTGCGCTGGCGTTACGCGTGTTGCCCGCGTGGCATGTTGTATTCGGCCCTCACGGGGTGAACTTTCAAGAGGGCGATGCCCTGTATCACCTCCGCACCATCCACAACCTTCTGGCACATTTTCCGCGGCGTTCCGGTTTCGACCCCTATGCGTTGTTTCCAGGCGGGCAGAACGTTCCGACCGGCCCGCTTTGGGACTATCTGGTAGCCAGTGCGGCGTGGATTCTCGCAGCCGGTGGGCCCTCGCCGCAATTCATCGACGCGGTAGCCGCGTGGTTGCCGGCCATTCTGGGCGCGCTGTTTCCAATCCCGGCCTATTTCCTTGCGCGGCGACTGTTCGGCGCCCCTGCGGCAAGGTTCGCATGTCTGTGGATGGCCGTGCTCTCGGGCGGATTTCTATGGCAGACGCACCTTGGGCTGGCCGACCATCACGCGGCCGAAGGGCTGCTCGCGTTCCTCACGCTGGCTGCCGTTGCCGCCGCAGCCGGGGAGACCGGGACGCAACGCGCAGTTCGAATTGCGGCGGGCGCGCTTGCCCTGGGGGGCTTTCTCGCCACCCGCCCCGCAGGAATCTTCGTTCCCGCCATTCTGGGTTGTGCGGCGCTGTGGGAGCCGCTGCTTGCTTGGCCTGTGCTGGGAGCGGTTCTGGGCGCGGCGCTAGTATTCGTGCCGGTCACAGGCGATCAGTGGTCCAGCTATAGCTGGGTCTCGCTGGCCGCTGCCGCCGCCGCCGCGGGCGTCTCGTTGGGATGGGCGAAACTGCCGCGCGTTCGTCGGTGGTTTCCGGCTGTGTGCCTTGTCCTTGCCGTGGCCTTGGCAGCAATGGCTGCCTTATGGCTAGGGCCCCTGCATTCGCTGTGGTTCGAAATCAGACGCGTTGCCGGCTTCACGACTTCGAGCCGGATAGTGTCCACCGTGCAGGAAATGCAACCCATCTTTCGGGCCGGTAGTCGCCCGGGCTGGGTGTCGGTATTCCAAGAGGCGGGCGTGGTGTGGATTCCGGCGCTCCCGGCACTGCTGTGGGTTCTGTGGCGGGCGCTGCGCACGCGCAACGCGGTGTTTCGCCTGTTTGCGCTGTGGAGCGTGGTGACAACGGCTGGTACACTCATCGAAGCGAGGATGGTGATTTACTTCGCGCCAATAGCTGCCGTCCTGGCGGGCGCCGCATGTGCGCGTGCGGTGGAAGACGTCCGGCTTTGGGCAAAAGCCGCGGTGGTGGCGATTATCCTTGCGGCCAATGTGCCTGCCGCGGTCTACTTAGCTGGTTTCGATCGATCGCCGAATGAAGACTGGCGCCGGGCGCTCGCCTGGCTGCGCGACAATTCGCCCGAGCCGATGGCCGATGCCGGCGCCTGGTCGCGCTATTACCCTCGACTGCCGCGCCGTGTGAAGGCACACGATCTTCCGGGCTGGGGTGTGGCCGTCTGGTGGGACGAAGGTTACGCCGTCGAACAGATCGCGCACCGCGCACCGATGGCCAACGGCACCCAGGTGGGCGCCATAGGACTGGCGCGGTTCTTTATCGATACATCCGCGGAATCGGCCATGGAGCGCCTGCGTCAGTGGAGAGCGCGCTACGTGATGGTAGATCCACAAATGCCGCTGTTCGCCCGCGGCAACCAGTCGCGCTTTCCATTGGCTTTGCACATGCTCGGCCGGGAGCTCGACCAGTATTTCCGCGTCCTGATTCAGGTCACAAATTCGGGCCCGCGCGCGGTGCCCGTCTACCTGCCGGATTACTACCGGACCATGACAGCCCGCCTGTATCTCGCAGATGGCGCCGAAGTCAAAGGCAGCGGTCCCTGGCTTTTCGCCATGCAGCCGGCGCCTTCCGGGGGCCAGCCCGGAGGCGGGACGATCGTCTGGGCACGGCGCTTCCCGTCCGAGTCGGCGGCTGGGGAATACATGTCGGCCCATCCACTCGAACGGTTCGTCCTGGGTTGTCTCGATCCGGGCGCCAGTTGCGTGGATGTTCCCGCGGTTGAAGGGCTCCGCCGCGTCTATTCGTCCGACCCGCTGCCCATCTCACCCAAAAGGACCGTGCGGGCGGTGAAGATTTTTGAAGTAATCGAATCGCGGAACTAGCCGCGTCGACGGCGCCAAAACCGCCGCCCAGCGAAGGTTCCGGCCAACCCCGCCGCCACTAACAACCCGGAACCGATTTCCGGCACGGAGGGTGGCGCCTCGCCCAGGGTGAGCGTCAAGTTGTTGAGGGAGACATTGCCTAAGGGATACCCCACAACGTTGAAGGCTATGCTGAGGTCGGTCACCGGGCCAGCACCGAACGATCCCGAGGTGGAAAAAGTGTAGTCCGGTGTCAAGCCAGGTTCGTCTACTTCCGTGCCGTTGACGGTTGTGGTTACGTCGATCGGGCCGCCGGAACCGGTTGCCGAAAGGGTGTACCACGGAGAGTTTATCGCCGAATCCGCGGCGAGGTCGAAATCGGCGTTCACCGTTACGGACACGTTTTCGCCGCACCCATTCCAAAAGCAAGTCGCGGAAAAGTTGGCGAGCTCGATCGTCAACGGAGAATCGAACGTGTAGTCGGGGTTGAGGTTGGTAAGCAAATTGTAGCTCCCGTACCACTCGCCAAGCGACGAACTGAAGCTGATGCTGGTCACGCCGAGGGCATTGTCCGCGTCGCCGACACTATCCCCGGTTGGCAACAATGACACGCTTGCGGTGCCTGTGCCGTCAGAACCGGCGTAAATGGAGTAAGTAGAGGAGATGACGGAATCAGCCGTCAAGGGAAGGGCGGCTGCGCCGCCGCATACCAGCGCGACCGCTAGAGATTTCCACATTGTTTTGTTTTCCGATACCAGAACAGTGCGCCCTCTGGGCCTGGCTCTGAAACTGCGCTGCTACCGAGCCGCGACCGTTAGGGAGCGGTGACTCAGAAGTCTAGGGGCCCAGGTGCTTATCTATTATAGATATTAATATATCGGTATTTTCTATTCAGATATTAAAATCTGAATAGGTAGACTGTCTTACGCGTTTATCGTAATTCCGCAACAGGAAGATGTCAACAATTTCCTAAGTCAATTCTCTAGGCACCCGTCAGAGAGCGGTCGGTGACGGGTCGACGAATGTCCTGTTGCTGAGCGGGTCCATACGAGCTACAGTTTCACCGCCCGTAGATTCGGTCAATGAACGTCGCATGCAGCGCTGTATATGAACTACGCGGGTGCTTTGCATCCTTGTAGATTGGCATGCCGCCCTCGACAGGCGCGGGGCAGAGGCCGCCAGGACAGAGGTAGGGAATGGGATCGATGACTTCGGCCCCAGCCCGTGTGGCTGCGGCGCGAAGCCTCTCCACAATGGGAAGTGTCCTGGCGGGAATGGGCCGGGTTGCGCTCGCCTCTATCCCGCCAGTGAGGCGCGAAATGCAGTGCTTCGGGTCATAGGACAGGGACGTGGGAGGAGAGAGTATCACAAATATCCGCTTCTGGCGCGCGGCGAGTGACGTAATCATAGCGCCAAAACGGTCAATGACCGTGTCGTTGAAGCTCGCGGACGGCGCCGTGGGCGCGACGTTGGACGGCACGAGGCGCATCGGGGGTGGCTTGAAGGTGTCTGGCACGAACCCGAAATACTGTTCCCAGTATGCTGCGAAAACGATGGTGTCGACTGACGATCTTTCCGCCTGCGTGAGGGCGTACTTGAGGAACGAATTGCAAGCGAATCCGGGTTCGGCGCGTTCCACACCGGGAAATGGAGGACAACCGCCGGAAGTCAGGAAGATCGTTTGAGAGACTTCAGGGCGGCGTTGCTCGAGGAGTTTCACCCGGCTGTAGTATTGTTCGGCCTGCGAGTCTCCGATGAACAGGACTTGGCTCTCTGTATCAGGTCCGACTGAGCCGCTCCGGAAGCCGCTCGACTTTTTCAGGTTCCAGTCGAATGGATACTCCCAGTCGAGCGCCGCCGCCAGGTATGCTTCGCTGCCCGGTTGGATCCTCGGAGCCGGGAGGAGGTTTCCGTGGGCGGCGAGTCCGACGGCGCCAAGGATGCCGACAACCCCCAGCAGGCAAATTGGCGCAACGACAGTCGAGCGGCTGTATCTGATCGGCCGCTCGACGAACTTGTACGTCAGAATCGAAAGCGCGGCGGAGACGAGCAGGACAACCAGCAGAAGTTGCGGGCTCGGGTCCCGGCGGCTCAACACCCTGGCGAGGACCAGCGCCGGCCAGTGCCATAAGTACAGCGGGTAGCTGACGATTCCGATGAAGACCATCGGCCGGGAAGAGAGCATGACACGGTTCCACCATGCCGCCGGGCCGGCCAGCACGGTAAGGGCCGCGCCGGCCGTAGGCAACAGCGCCCATGCTCCTGGGAACACCCGGTTCTCGTCGATGCACAAGATCGATGCGAGAAGGAGCGCTATCCCGCAGGTCGATAGCAGCGTTTCCGGGCAACGGAGGCGGGAAAACCCGGTACGTTTCGGGAACGTCGTAAAGTAGGCCAACAGCGCCCCTACACCGAGTTCCCAGAAGCGGGCGCCCGGAAAATAGAAGGCGAGCGAAGGGTGGCGGGCAACGCTTAGCAGTTCGAACCCGAATGAGGCCAGCGAGATCACCACGATCGGCCACAGGGGGTTCAGACGCCGCTTCCAAGCGCCAGCCAGCAGCAGCGGCCACGCTATGTAGAATTGCTCTTCGATTCCCAGAGACCACAGGTGGAGCAGCAGCTTCGTATGGGCGTCGAAGTAGCCGCCCTCTCGCATTAGGACGATGTTGGACAAGAACGCGGCGCCGGCAAACACATGCTTGCCCAGCGACCTCCATTCGTCCGCGAAGAAGAACATCCAGCCGGCGGCCAGAGAGACCGCCAGAACGACCGCCAGAGCGGGGAAGATTCGCTTGATGCGCCGCGCATAGAACGATGCGTAACCGAATGTGCCCGCTTTCAGGGAGCGGAGGATGATCCCGGAGATCAGGAAGCCAGAGATCACGAAGAAGACGTCGACGCCGGCAAAACCGCCGGGGACCGCCCCCGGCCAAACGTGGTTGGCGATTACGGCGAGAATGGACACCGCGCGCAGGCCGTCAATATCCGGGCGGTAGGCGTCTGCAGGGGCCGCAAGCCGATTTGAAATCTCACGCATACGCCAGCCGAAATTCCCGTACCAGACCGCGCAACCGCTCGCAGAAGCAGGCCGTGGAGAACACGTCACGGCGTTCGCGAATGAAACGGCAGATGTCTTGTTCAAGGGCGGGCGATGCGGCCACCGCACAGATTTTCCGGACCGCGTCGCCGGCATCGCGGAAACGCAGTTCCTCCCTGCCGCCGACGATCTCGACGGGGCCGCCCGAATCGTGCACGAAGGGGATGACGCCTGCCCGCAGCATCTCCGCCACGGCAATCCCGAAATGCTCGCCCTCCATGGTGTGAATGCCGTAGCGGTGCGCCGCCATCTCGGGCGCCAGTTGTTCCCGGCTCAGATCCCATAGAATGCGGAACCAGGGTCTCGATTCGGCGAGAGCCGCGATGCGCCGGCCGTAATCAGGGTCGTCGCGGTGGGCGATCAAGGTGAAGTCCAGGTCCACGCCGGCGCGCCGCACCCGGTCCACGATATCGACGGCCCGTCCCCAGCGTTTGCACGGGCTCATACGGCCCACAGCCACGATCGACGGCCGCCTGTGCTCCCACGCGATGTCCGGGAAATCGCCCGGCACGGGTGGATATAGAATCGCCGATTCCGTTCCGTGAACCTCTTTGATCTTGCCGGCAACGAACGCCGAATTCGCCAGCGAGAGGTTGCGGCGCAGCCCATCGTTGGAACTCCGCGCCAGCAGACGGCAGGCGCCGCGGTAGGCCGCCAGAAAGCCCGGGATGCGGTGAAACCAGCGCAATTCGATCTCGGGACGTGGCAGATAAACCCAGGGGAAGTGGATATACTGCAAGCCCGGGCGTTTGAAATCCATTTCGTTCTGCGTACTCAGAAGGACGGCGAAACGCTCCCTACGGTCGAGATCCTGCGCCCATCGCATCGTCAGACAGAGTTCGCAGAGAGCGCCGGGCGTGGGCAGGCATCGCAGCACGGCCTGATAGGGGAGCGGCGCTATCCTCACCGCGAAGTCGCCCGCGCGGAGGCTCGTCCCAAAGCTGCGGTTCAGAGCAGAGCAATCCACAGTGCCGAGAGTCGCCAGCGTCACGTCGAATTCGTCGCGCAGAGCTTCGACCGCCCAGGCCGCAACCAGGTTGCCTCCGCCCGAGGCGTGGAAGTAAGGATGTGCGATCAATACGCTCTTACGCTGCATCGTCCACCCGGAATGCGGCGCCGGCGACGCGCCGCCATTCGTCCGCCCAAGTCGCGGTCCACTGCTGACGGATGAACCGGCGCATGGGAACGAGTATCTCCGGCTTGGCTGCAATTCTCGCCAGGACCTCCGCCAGTTCGGCCGCCGAGCGAAATAGAAACCCGGTCTGCCCGCCGGCGATCTGTTCGTGGATCGTTGTGCCGTAATCGAAGGCGCAGACCGGAACACCGGCGCCGAACAGGTCCACCACCTTCATTGCCAGATCCAGCCCGGAACTCGAGCGGTGCACGCTGAGCCCGAATGCGACGCGACGAAGGAGTGCTCGGTAATCCGCGCCGCTCAGAAATCCGGTGTGAATGGTCCACCCAGCGCGTCGTAATGTTGCGATCCGGAACTCCAGATGGCTGCGGCACGGCCCGTCGCCCGTCAGGTACAGCTCGAAGGCGTCCGGCTCGACAAATTCGAGAGCGTCGAAGAGCAACTCCATATCTTCGTCGTCCGTCCAGCCGGACGCACAGACCGCCACCAGGGGAGTGTCGAGCGGCGGTTCGGCGCCTTCCGGCTTGTCGAGAGGGCGGTCATACAGCACTTGGGCCCGCACGTCGAATCTGTGAGCGAGATCGGCTCGCATGCCGTCGGAAACGCAAAAGTGCCCGTTAGCCCGCCGCGCCATCCACCCTTCATAATGCGCGGCTAACCGCGCGAACCAGTACCCGCTGCCCAGACGCAGGCCGAGCATGGTGTAGCCGTAATTATGCCAATCGATCAGCAGCTTGGCACCGAGCAGCAAGGCGGCGATCCATCCCGCGGCCAGCGTGGGAAACGATGGTGGATTCTGGACCAGAATGATCTCAGGGCGGCGCCGCAGAAGGACGGAGGTCAGCGCTAAACAAATCCTTCCCATGCGCAGACCCGCCGATACCAGGAACCATAGCCGGGAACTCGGCCGTGCTCCGCTCCGCGAGCCGGATAGCACGTGCACGCGCACGCCGGGCGGGACATCGAACTCGCGCTCGCGGAATCCTATCGCCCAAACCTGCCACCCCGCGCGAGCCAGCTCCCGCGCGTGGTTCAGCATTCGCGGGCTACGCGCCAGATCCCCCACCGCCACGACCGCCGCGGACCTGGCCCTCACGATCCGCATTCCACCGCCGCTCTATGCAGCCGCCCGTCCTCGAGGCGCCATGCTTCATCGGTATGGCGCAGCACCCGCCATTCGTGCGAGACGACGATCACCGCCGGCCGGAAAGGTAAACGATCGAGCGACTCCATCAGCCCTGACACTCCATCCTCGTCCAGGTGGTTGGTCGGCTCGTCCAGAATGAGCAAGTCCGGGCGGCGCAAGAGGGCGCGCGCGATGGCCAGCCGTTGCCGTTGCCCGCCGGAGAGGCGCACCCCCTGTTCCCCGATCTGGGTGTCGAGACCGTCCGGCAGCGCGTTGACAAAACTCGCGGCGCCGGCCCATTCGAGGGCTTCGCGGATTGCCGGGCCGGAGATTTCACCAACGCCATAGCCGACATTGGCGCGTATCGTGTCTGCGAATAGAAATGGCGCCTGCGGCACCACCGCGACGCGCGCTCGCAGGGAGCGCATGTCGAGTCCCTCGTAAGGACGGCCGTTGACGGCGAGCGATCCGCGGCAGGGGCGGTAGAGGCCCAGAATCAAAAAGAGCAGCGTGCTCTTGCCGCTTCCGTTGTCTCCGATGAGGGCGATCCGCTCGCCGCGGTCGATCTCCAGTGTGGCATCTTCAAGCACCGGCCGCCCGCCGGGTAAGCGAAGCCGACGTTCTCCAGGCGAAGGTTTTCAAGACGCTCTACGGTTTCCGAGCCCTGATATGGCTCCCGTTCGGGAATCTGCAACAACCCTGCCGTTTGTGCAAACGCGCGCAGACCCATGCGGACCGCCGGCACCGAATCCACAATGGTCCTTGCCTGCGAGGCAAACAGCGCCGTCATCACATAGAAGGCCATGATCTGGCCGCCCGTGGCTCGCCCCGCCGCCACTGCCCAGCCTCCCGCCAGCAGCACCGCGACCGTGCCGGCCAGCAGCAGCGCGCTCTGTAGGAGTTGCTGGACGGAATCGAAGCGGGACAGGTCGAGCGAAACCGAGCGAAGGACTTCGACATTCGCGTTCTGGCGGTCCAGCTCGACGGCCTCCGCGGCTTGCGCCTTCGTGAGATCCATGGCGGCAATCGCGAAACGGACGCCCCGGCTGAATTCCTGAAAGGCACGCCGCAGCCGTTCCTGCCGCAGCCATGCCGAGCGCGCCATCAGCCGGTTGGCCACGAACAACCCGGGCGCACACACCGCGATGATGACGGCATAGCGCGGCTCGGTCCAGAAAAGCAGGACGAACAGAACAGTTGCGCACAGCGTGGCCGGCAGGATGCGCAGCACGAGCGCGTTGCTCATGCCCTCAATCCAGTTGATCTCGTACACCAGCGTGACGTGCAGCCGTTCGGCGTCGGCACCGGTATGAAACTGGCGGGGCAACTCGTACAGGCGCTGCAGACATTCCCGCCGGAGTTGCGAGACTACCGCCTGGCCCGCCCGCAGGGCCGTCGTGCGAATGCACCAGCCGAGCGCCAGAGTGAACATCTGCAACGCGAGTAGTTCGCCCACGGCGGCCCACAGGCCCGCCCGGTCCCGCGCCGGCAGCACGGTATCGAAAGTCCGCCGCAAAACTGCTGCCAGCGGGACGTAGACGAAGGACTGTGCGGCCCCGGCAGCGGCTACCATCGTGAGCAGCATCCAGTGTGCGCGGTAGTATCCCGCATACCGCCGCCACAACAAGTACGTTTCAGTACGCACTGCGAGCTAGAATACAACATCGGTGGGCTTCAAAGGTGTGCGGAGGGTAGCGGTAGCGGGCGGCGGCACGGCAGGTCACATCCTGCCCGCCTTGGATTTCCTGGAGGAATACCGCACGGAGTGCGGCGCGGATGGTTACCTGATCGGAGCGGGCGGGGATCTGGAAACCCGGCTCGTGGGCGCACGCGGCTTCCGGCTGGAGGCGATACCGGCATTCCCGTGGGCCCGCGAACCGTGGCGCGGCAAGCTGCGCGCCATCGCCTGCCTGCCGGCGGCGGTTCACTCCGCGCGGCGGATTCTCATATGCGAGCGAACCGAGCTGGTGATCGGCGTGGGTGGGTTTGCGTCACTGGGCGCCTGTCTGGCCGCGGCCACGCTACGCTTACCGGTGGTCGTCCACGAAGGCAACGCCGAGCCGGGCCTGGCCAATCGCATTCTGGACAGCATCGCCTCGCTGGTTTGCCTCGGCGGTGAGGAGACGAAGACGCGGTTTCATTCTCCGACCGCCGTCACCGGTGTTCCCGCCGGCAGAGTTTCGCGCTCGCACCGCCCGGCGAAACCGCCGTGGCGGTTTCTCGTAATGGGAGGATCGGAAGGGTCTCCGCTCTTGAATCGCGAAGCGCCCCGGCTCTTTTCGGAGTTGCGCCGGCGCGGGCTTGCATTCAATGTCCGTCATCTGGCCGGGCGAGGCGATCGGGCGCCGATCGAACGTGCCTATGCCCGTGGCGGCGTGGCCGCGTGTGTCGACGGGTTCGTCGACGACATGGTTCCGGTCTATGCCGCAGCGGATCTGGCAATCAGTTCGGCGGGAGCTCGAACGCTGGCGGAGATGGCGGCCGCCGGCCTACCTTCGTTGCTGGTTCCGCTTCCGGGAGCGGCGCGCAATCACCAGTCCGCCAATGCCCGACGGTTTCGCGCGCATACTGCCGCCGGGCCGATCATTGAGGGCTCATCGGGGTGGAACGGCGCCGCCGCGTATATCGAAGCACTTGTGGGTGATCCTCATGAACTGCGCCGGGTGGGTGAGTGCGCTGGGAACTGCGCGCAGCCGGATGCGGCCCGTAACCTCGTCCGTGCGTGCGAGGGCCTTCTCGACGCGCGTTCGTAGCGAGGATATGGAAGGACGCCAGGTACAGTGATTCAGCTAAGTTTTTTAGAATCTTGGAGGCGCGGGTCGGAATCGAACCGACGAATAAAGGTTTTGCAGACCTTGGCCTTACCACTTGGCTACCGCGCCCCTGATGCTCGACTCTAGTTGCAAAATACCGCGCCGGCAGGGGTTAAGTCAATCACCGTTAACTTCCCCTTACACCCCGCGGAGCGCCACCACCGTTACATCGTCATGCCGCGATCCGCGGCTGAAGGCGGCCACGGCATCCACAATCGCGCCGGCCAACGCCGCCGCCGGTTCCCCGCGATGGTCCTCCAGCACTTTCACCAGGCGCTCCTCGCCGAATTCGTCGCCCTCATCGATGCCCGCTTCCGTCACCCCGTCGGAGTACAGCAGCAGCGTGTCGGCGCGCTCGAGCCTCACCTCGGACGCGGCGCAACTGAACTGCGCAAAGGCGCCCAGCATCGTCGCCGTGGAGTCCAGCCGCTCCAGCGCACCGGACGCCCGCAATAGCAATCCCACCGAATGCGCGCAGTTCACGTAGCGCAGCGTGCGCGTACGGTCGTCGTAGACCCCGTAAAATAACGTCGCAAACCGTTCGGCCGCGGTGGATTCGTAAAAATGGTGGTTGACGCTCTCGAGCAACGGCACCGGCGCCAGCAGGTTCTCCGCCGGCTGGCTGCGGAAATACGCCTGCAAGTTCGCCATCAAAAGCGCGGCCGGCACGCCCTTGCCTGAAACATCCGCCAGAATGATCCCCATCTCCCGCGGGCCCGCGTCCAGGAAATCGTAGTAATCGCCGCCCACTTCGCGCGCCGCCACGCACTGCGCGGCATAGTCCAGCGTCGCCAGGGGGCGCAGATTGCGCGGAAACAGCTTCTGCTGCACGTTGGCCGCGATCTCCAGTTCCGACTTGCGCCGCCGGTCCGAATCCGCCTGCTTGCGAATGGTGGCCAACAGGCGCTCGTTATCCCACGGCTTCTGGATGAAATCGCACGCTCCGCGCCGCATCGCTTCCACCGCCAAATCAAAACTGCTCCACGCCGTCATCACCATCACGGGAGCGGTATTGCCCTGCGATTCCAGGCTCGCCAGCAGGTCCATGCCTTCGGCGCCGGAGGTGGTGTCGCGCGTGTAGTTCAGGTCCACCAGAATCAGGTCGAACGGCTCGGTCCGCGCGGCGCGCAGCACGGCGGCCGGAGAATCCACGGTCACCGCCTGCCAGCCCTGGCCCTTGAGCAAAAGCCGCATGGCCTCGCACACGTCCGGCTGGTCGTCACACACCAGAACCCGAAATTGCGTTAGAGCCGCCACGGCATTAGCATCCATAGCCGAGATCCACATTTTGGACGGTGAACTGCACGTTTGGTGCCTGGAACCGCGGCCAAGCCATTGGGTTCCGGCCGCGGCCACTGTCCGGATTCGGGACAATGTGTCGGCGCCTGGGACCGCGTGCCTCTGAACCCCTATGCCGCCTTGGTAACATAGAAGCTAACCCCGAAAATGGATTCGCCAAACGTAGATCTGAAGCAGACGGTCAATCTGCCCAAAACGGCTTTCTCCATGAAGGCCAACCTGCCGCATACCGAACCGAAGTTGCTGGAACGGTGGGAGAAGGAGCAACTGTACCACAAGATCCGCGCCGCGCGCGCGGGCCGCCCGCGCTACGTGCTCCACGATGGGCCGCCCTATGCCAACGGACCCATCCACCTGGGCACCGCCTTCAACAAGATCCTCAAGGACTTCATCGTTAAATCCAAGACCATGGCCGGTTTCGATTCGCCGTACGTGCCCGGCTGGGATTGCCACGGCCTGCCCATCGAAATCAAGGTCGATAACGACCTGGGCGCCCGCAAGGCCCACATGCCGGCCATCGAGATCCGCCGCGCCTGCCGCAAATACGCGGAGAAGTTCATCGATCTCCAGCGCCTCGGTTTCAAACGCCTCGGCGTGCTCGGCCATTGGGAAGACCCCTATCTCACCATGAGCGCGCATTACCAGGCGGTCATCGCCGGCGCGTTCGTCGATTTTCTGGAGCGCGGCTACGTCTACAAAGGCCTCAAGCCGGTGCACTGGTGCATCAAGGACCGCACCGCGCTGGCCGAAGCGGAAGTCGAATACGAAAACCACACCAGCCCCTCGATCTGGGTGCGGTTTCGCCTGGTATCCGATGCCGCCAAGATCCATCCCGATCTGGCCGGCCGCGAAGTCTACGGGCTGATCTGGACCACCACTCCGTGGACCATCCCCGCCAACGTGGCCATCTGTTTCAATCCGAAATATGAATACGCTGCCGTGGATGTGGCGGGCGCCGTCTATATCGTCGCGTCCGAGCTGGTGAAAGTCACGGCGGAAAAGTGCGGCTGGGGCGATTATCGAATTGTCGCGACTTTCCCCGGCACCGTGCTCGAACGCGCCGTCTTCCGCCATCCGTTTCTGGAGCGCGATTCCCTTGGCCTGCTGGCCGATCACGTCACCCTCGAGCAGGGCACGGGCGCGGTCCACACAGCGCCGGGCCATGGCCAGGAGGACTACGCCAGCGGCCGCCAATACGGCATCGAGGTGTACTGCCCGGTGGACGCTGCCGGACGTTTCTTCCATGCCTCCGGTGCGGCCGGGCGTTTGCCCGAGGAGTTGATCGGCAAGACCGTGTGGGAAGCCAATCCTTTGGTCCTCGAGATTCTCCAGGCGCGCGGAGCGCTGCTCGCCCAGGAAAGGCTGGAGCACTCCTACCCGCACTGCTGGCGCTGTCACAAGCCGGTCATCTTCCGCGCCACCGAACAGTGGTTCATCGGTATGGAACGCAACGATTTCCGCCAGCGCGCTCTGGAGGCCATCCGCAACGTGCGCTGGATGCCCGCGTGGGGCGAGGAGCGCATCTCCAACATGATCGCCGCGCGGCCCGATTGGTGCATCTCGCGCCAGCGCGTGTGGGGCGTGCCCATCATCGTCTTCTATTGCGAGAAGTGCCGCGAGCCGCTCACCGACCGCAAAATCCTGGACGCCATCGTGGCGCTCTTCCGCGAGCACACGGCCGACATCTGGTACGAGCGCACCGCCGCCGAACTGCTGCCGCCCGATACGAAATGCCCCAAGTGCGGCGGCGCCGAATTCAGCAAGGAAACCGACATTCTGGACGTGTGGTTCGATTCCGGCTCCAGCCACCTGGCCGTGCTCAACCAGCGCTTCGGGTTGGAATGGCCCTCCGACCTCTACCTCGAAGGCGGCGATCAATACCGCGGCTGGTTCCACAGTTCGCTGCTGGTGGGCACCGGGCTCAAGGGCGCGTCGCCCTACCGCGCCTGCGCGCTCAACGGCTGGGTGCTCGATGGCGACGGCCGCGCCATGCACAAATCCCTGGGCAACGCCATCGATCCGGAAGAAGTCATCAAACATCACGGCGCCGAGATCCTGCGGCTCTGGGCGGCTTCGGTGGAGTTCAACGAAGACGTGCGCATGTCGGAGACCATCCTCACGCGCCTGGTGGACGCCTATCGCAAACTGCGCAACACGTTCCGCTACCTGCTTGGCAATCTCTCCGATTTCGATCCGCGAAGAGACGCCGTGCCCGCCTCCGAGCTGAGCGAAATCGATCAATGGATTCTGCTGCGGGCCGAGGACCTGGTGGCGCGCTGCCGCGCATGGTACGCGAATTTCGAGTTTCACAAGGTCCATCACGCGGTCTACGCTTTCACCACGGTCGATCTGAGCGCCGTGTACTTCGACGTACTGAAAGACCGTCTCTACACCTCGGCCACGCGTTCCAAGGCGCGGCGCGGCGCGCAAACCGCGCTCTACCGTTTGCTCGACGCCCTGGTACGCCTGGTGGCGCCCTACCTGAGCTTCACCGCCGAAGAGGTTTGGGGGCACATGCGCCGGCCGGAGAGCGTCCACATGGCCCTGTTTCCGGAGCCCGCGGAATTGACCGCCGGCCTGGACGAGGCGGCCCGGAAACGCGCCGGCAATTGGGACCGTCTCATGGAAGTGAGGGGCAGCGTTCTGAAGAGTCTCGAGACGGCGCGCAATGAGAAGCTGATCGGCGCGCCGCTCGAAGCGCGCGTCCGGCTTTCCGCCAACGGCGATCTGTATCCGCTGCTCGAGCAATACGCCCGCGAATTGCCCGGTTTGTTCATCGTCTCCCAAGTGGAAGTCGATCGCGCCCGCGAAGCCGGCGATGTCAACGTGACGGTGGAGCGCGCCGCCGGCGAGAAGTGCGAGCGCTGCTGGAAGTACACCACCGATGTCGGCTCCGATCCCCGTTTTCCGACCATCTGCAAGCCCTGCGCCGATGCCGTGGACGAGATGCTCCATGGCTGACATGCGGCTCAGAGCCTACTCGATCGCCGCCGCCGTATTCGCGCTCGACCGGCTTACCAAATGGCTGATCGAGCGGCGCGTCTCGTTTACCGACACGTACCGTGTCATCCCCGGCTTCTTCGACATCGTCCATTCCCAAAATCGCGGCGTGGCTTTCGGCATCCTCAACGATTCGCAGTTCGAGTGGCGCACCCTGGCGCTGGTGTTGCTCACCGCGGCGGCCATCGTCGCGGTGAGCGTGGTGCTGTGGAATGCCGCGCGTCTGGACCGCCTATCGCTTTGGGGCCTGACCCTGATCCTGGGCGGCGCCGCGGGCAACGAGTTCGATCGCGTGGTATCCGGACAGGTCACCGATTTTCTCGAGTTCTACGTCGGCACCTATCACTGGCCCACCTTCAATGTGGCGGATTCAGCCCTCGTCATCGGCAGCGGGCTGTTTCTCATCGAGATGCTCCGCGGCAAGCGGCAGGCAGCCAAGGAGTCATAGTGTACCCCGAGATTTTCCACATCTGGTTTCTTCACACCTACGGCGTGCTGGTCGCGGCGGCATTCCTACTGGGCCTGTGGATGGCCGGACGCCTGGCCGCGCGCGCCGGCCTCAATAGGGATGCAGTAACGAATCTCGGAATCTATTGCGCGCTGGCCGCCATCGCCGGCGCCAAGCTCATGATGTTCGTGGTGGATTTCTCCTATTACACCCAGCACCCGGACGAAATCCTCTCGTGGGCCACCATCCAGGCCGGCGGCATTTTCTACGGCGGCTTGATCGGCGCCCTGCTGGTGGCCTGGTGGTACATGCGCAAAACCAAGCTGCCGCCCTGGAAAACCGCCGACGTGTTCGCCCCGGCGATTGCCCTGGGCCACGGCATCGGCCGGCTGGGTTGTTTCTCCGCCGGCTGCTGCTGGGGCGTGGAATGCCACCGGCCCTGGGCCGTGACGTTCACCAATCCGGTTGCCAACCAGTTGGTGGGAGTTCCTTTGGGTAAACCGCTGCATCCCACGCAACTCTATGAAGCCTTCGCCGAGTTCGCGATTTTCGGCATCCTCTATTGGTGCTTCGCTCGCCCCCACGCCGCGGGCGGCATCATCACTTTGTACCTGATGCTCTACTCAGCGGCCCGTTTCGTAGTGGAATTCTTCCGCTATCACGAGCAGGGCAATCTGCTGGGTGGACCGCTCGACACTTCGCAGTGGATCTCGCTCGCGCTGTTCGCTCTCGGCGCGGTGTATTTCGCGGCCGGGCGGCACAGGAAAAAGACGCTGGCATGAACCCGGTCCAAACCATCGCCGACGCGCTCTTCGATTCCGTCGCCGAACGTGCCGAGGCCTCGCCGCGGCGGCGCATGAACCACAACTTTCACGCTACGCTTCAGGACAACCCTCACCGTTTCCTAAACGTGCTCTTGCGGGGCACCTACATCCAACCGCATCGTCACATCGATCCCCCCAAGGCGGAAACCTTCCTGGTTCTCGAGGGCGAAGCGGAGGTCCTGATCTTCAGTGACGACGGTGAAGTCACCGCCCGCCACGTTCTGGGAAGACACTCGGACGAGGGCACGCTTTGGGGCGTCGATCTGATGCCCGGCGTCTGGCACACAGTGGTTCCCCTCACCCCACGCGTAGTCTGCTTCGAAGTGAAACCGGGCCCTTGGGACCCCGCGTCCGACAAGGATTTCGCCCCGTGGGCGCCGCGCGAGGGCGATGCTGGAGTGACAGCCTATCTGGCGAGTCTGTGCAGCGCTACTTAGGCACAAGCCATTCAAGGCTTTCCCGATTACCAAATCGTCTGGAGGTTGGCGGCGCGGATCCGCCTGTCACGGCTGATAACCGGCACATCGAAATAGACGGCAGTGGCCACCACTATGCGGTCCGGCATGTCCGGGACTTCAGCGCGTGACACTCGACGCATCGTTTGAACGATGGCAGCACCAAAAACGGCTTCTGTAAAAACATGTTCGGGGTCGGCGAGTGCCTGCGTCAGTTCTTCGTACGCCGAGGGCGGCAGACGGTTCTTCTCGATCAAATAGACCACCTCGGCCAAGCTTATCGTCGAAATGACGATCTTGCGTCTTGCGGTCGCTGCCTCACTTATAAATGCCCCGGCGGCAGCGGATAGTCTGGCATCGTTGAATAAATGCCAAAGGGCCGTATGTGTATCGGCTACGGCAGCAATCATCAATGGTCTTCGCCAAAGTTCCGGAACATATCGGCCCGGTTAGCGTCGATTTCCTCGGCGGATGGAGCCTGCCCGTATTTGGCGAACATGCCGCGCCCCGTTTTAAAGGGGACACCAGATGATTGCGCGTCGAGTGAAGCCGCAAGGTCACGTTCCAGAACCTCACGCGCGTAACCATCGGCGGAAACGCCATGTGCGTTGGCCTTCGCCTTCAGGGCCGCCCCCAGCTCCTCTGGAAGTTCGATCATCATGGCTGATTCTCTTTCTCCATCATCCATTGTAACGATTTACTTGGCCCGTCGCCCAGCGCCCCTCGCATATCCGCCCCCCCTTCAAGCCCATGCTATCGTTGCCTTTGGACCACTCCGCCGAAACCTCGCCGCTACGCAACCGCCTCTTGCTCATCGCCGCCGCGGTGCTCTTCTCCACCGGCGGAGTCGCCGTCAAAGGGGTCGCCTTCACCGGCTGGCAGGTGGCCTGCTTTCGTTCCGGCACCGCGGCAATCGTTCTGCTCGCTGTGCTGCCCGGAGCGCGCCGCGGCTGGAATTGGCGCATGGTTCCCGTGGCCGCCGCCTATGCCGCCACCCTCATCTCGTTTGTGCTCGCCAACCGCCTCACCACGGCGGCCGATGCCATTTTTCTGCAATCCACCGCGCCTTTTTATCTGCTGCTGCTCGGCCCCTTGCTGCTGCACGAACCCATCCGCCGCGCCGACCTGCTGTACTTGCTGGTGGTGGCGTCGGGCATGCTCCTCTTTTTCACGGGCACCGAAACTCCGCTCGCCACCGCGCCCGATCCGTCGCGCGGCAACATCGTCGGCGCCGCGTCCGGTCTCACCTACGCGCTCACCCTGGCCGGCATCCGCTGGGTGAGCCGCCAGGGGCGCGACGCCGGCATGGCCACCGTGACGCTCGGGAATGTCTTCGCTTGCCTGGCCGCGCTTCCCTTGGCGTTGCCCGTAACCCACGCCGATCCCTCCAGCGTGGCGGTGGTCGTGTACCTGGGCGTTTTCCAGATCGGTCTCGCGTACGTGTGCGTCACTCGCGCCATGCGGCACGTCAAAGCCTTCGAGGCTAACACGCTGCTGCTGCTCGAACCGGCGCTCAACCCGGTCTGGGTGTGGATGATCCAGGGCGAACGGCCGGGAATTCGCGCCTTGGCCGGCGGCATCATTATTCTTACGGCAACATTCGTCAATACATGGCGCCAGCGCCGGTCTATGTGATACAAATTGGAATTAGAGATACTCTGGCGCGCCACACTCGCCAAAAGTTGTAACAGGGATATGAAACCGCTGGCTTTGTGGATTTCGTTCGGTTTGCTCGCATCCACTGGCCGAATTGTCAATTTCGATTCCGCTTCGCTCGGCAAGACACCGCCGGGCTGGACCGTCGCCATGACCAATGGCGGCGAAGCTCCGCGCTGGGAAATTCGGAAAGATCAGACCGCCCCCACGCCGCCTTACGTTCTCGCCCAGACTTCCAGCGGCGTTAACGTCAATCGTTGTCCCATGGCCATTTTTAACGCCGTGAGCCTGCGCGATGGCGATGTCAGCGTGCGCATCAAGCCGGTCTCCGGCCGCACCGATCAGGCCGGCGGTCTGGTTTGGCGCTACCGCGATGCCAACAATTATTACCTGGTCCGTGAAAACGCCCTCACTAAGAATGTCGCCATCTTCAAGGTCGAGAACGGCACCCGCACGCCCATCGGCACGGTGCCGCACGATATCTTTCCCAACACGTGGAGCATTCTGAAGGTCTCCGTAAAAGGCGATCGTTTCCAGGTGTACGTGAACCACCGGCGCATCTGGAGCGGCGAAGACAAGACATTCCCCGGCGCCGGCAAAGTGGGATTGTGGACGCTGTCCGATTCCGTCACGTACTTCGACGATTTCCGCGTGTACCCGAAATAGCCCTCGGGGAACCGCTCACCGCAGCTTCGCCATCACCCGGCGATAGCCTTCTTCCGCCTCTCGCAACCTGGGCTCGAATCGCAGCGCCTGTTCGTATTCGGCCGCCGCTTGTTGTAACTCGCCCAATCGCTCGAACGCCAAGGCCAGGTCGCAATGGCTCTGGGCCGCCCCGGGCTCCCCATCGAGCAACTTCTGGAATTCCGCGGCAGCGCCCCGCGGGTCTTTCTCCAGCAGCAGATATCCCAATTTCCGGCGATACGTCGGCATGGCCGGATTGTATTGGACGGCGAGTCTCTCATGCTCCAGCGCCGTATCGAACGCGTCGCGATTCACGTATAACAGGGCCAGTTCGTCATGCACAAAGCCCGAGGTGGGAGATTGCCGCGCGGTTTTTTGGAACAACGTCCAATCGTCTCGCCAATCGCCATTGCGCGCCATAGTTTGCGCGCCACAGGCGATCAGAACAGCCGCGGCCGCGATCTTGGCCCCACGCGGTTGCCGCTCGGCCCACCAATTCCATGCCCACGCCGCAATCCAGCAGAACGCCACCGAAGGCAGATACAAATACCGCTCGGCAAACAAATTCTCGCTTTGGTTTACGGCTGCAAGGTTTAACGTGAGCGCCAGGGTCGCGGCCATCCAGAAGATGCCATAGGAAACCAACGCGTTCCGCGCACGCCAAAACGCCACCGCCACCGCCGCCAGCACAACCACCGAGATCGCCAGCTCCGGCGTGAACGCTTCGGTGGGATGAAACATGTGGATGTAGTTCAAATTCACCGGCAATACCAACCGTCCCAAATCCTGGGCCGCCATCACGATCACGCTCATGGCGAAGCTGGCCGGGGTGAAATGGAAGAGCATCTGTCTTGCCGGCGCCACGCTGCCGAGCGCCGTCTGCCGCATGGCAAAATAAATGCCCAGCGTGGCGGCCATTCCCGTATAAAGAGCCGCGTTGCGCCGGAGTTCGTGCCAGCGGAGTCCCAGGCAGAAGAATCCAAAGCCGGCATAAAGCGGCAGCAACATCACGCCGGGTTCCTTGGTCAGCATCGCCAGCAGGTATAACCCGCAGTGTGTCACTATCTGCCACGTTCCCGGCGCGCCCTCCTGCCGGATCAGCAACCACAGACCGATGAGCACCAGAGTGGTCAGCATCAAGTCGGGCAGCGCCGCGATCCAGTCCACCACTTCGCTGTGGATAGGATGCGCCGCGAACAGCAACCCTGCAAACAGCGCGATCCGCGTCGTGCTCAAACGCCGCACGCACAAATAGACAAGCGCCGCGTTTCCCGCGTGCAGCAAAACCATGAACGAATGAAACACCGCGGCATGAAAGCCGAAACACGCGTATAAAAGAGAGTAGATGAAAAACGGCAGCGGCCGGTAATAATTGCTGGCCGCTCCCAGAAACGACCACACACCCGAGCCGAGCATCCGCGGCAGATTGGCGGGGCTCGTGACCATCGGGTTCCTCAACAGTTGCCAATTATCGTCCGCTACGAACCCGTTGCTAATCCCGTTCGCGTAAACCGCGATAGCCAGCGCGGCCACCACGGCCACATGCGGCCACCAATCGGGAAGCCGTCGCTGGGATATCTCCGCTTTCGATTTGTGCAATTTCGCTTGGCGCACTTCCCGCCGCGCCGTTTTTCGTTTCGCCATCAGCCAACACGATAACAAAAGCGCGGCGCCATCAGCCCATGGAAAAATCGAGAAGCTTCATTCCGGCCCACACTATTAAGTTTGCATGCGCTATTGGATTCGGAATTCTTTCCGGCATCCCCTGTTTCCGGGACTCCGCATTGCCGCCGCCGCCCAAGCCAACGGACGGCGATATGAAGCCTTGGCGGGTTCGTTTCACCAACTCGAAAAAGCCGCGCGCGGTGGCGCCGTTGCGCGCTGCGCCGTATTCATAGCGGCGCGGGGAGGCGAGCGCCTTCCCACCGATGAACAGCGTGACGCGCTGTGGAATCTGTTTCAAGTCCCCATCTATTTTGTGCAGTTGGATGACCACGGCAGAGTGTGCGCCTACGAATGCGAGGCGCGCGATGGCTTGCATATGGCCTGGGCCGAGAGCGGCCGCGTGGAATGCGGTTGCGGCCGCCCCGGACTGCTATCCATCGGCGCAGCCACGGCCCGCCCGCCGTCTCGCGCTCACCGTTTGGTGGCCAGCGTCTCTTCGGCGGCCTGACGCGCGCTCCGTGCAGCCTTGTAACCCTGCCGCGCCAGTGCTTCTTCCAGCGCTTCGAGCACCAGCAGCACGTTCTCCGCCGTCGAGCCGTAGCCCATCAACCCGATCCGCAGTACCTTGCCGGCCAGCGGACCGAAGCCGCCGGCGATCTCGATGCCGCGCTCCTGCAAAAGATACTGGCGCAGCTTGCCGTCGTCGATTCCCGCCGGCAGGCGCGGCGTGTTGAGCGTCCACAGGCGGTGTCCCTCGGGCACATGCATCTCGAGGCCCATCGCCTCGATGCCCGCGACGAAAGCCAGGTGATTGCGGCGATGCCGCTCCCAGCGCGCTTCCCTGCCCTCTTCGGCCACCATCGCCAGGCCCTCGCGCAGCGCGTAAAACAGCGTGGCCGATGCCGTATGGTGATACTTGTGGCCGAAATAATACGTCTCCAGGAGTTCCAGATCGAGATACCAGGACTCGCACGGCTTGGCGCGGCCCTTCAACCGCTCCAGGGCGCGCGGGGAAACCGTAATGGGCGCCAGCCCCGGCGGGCAGCCCAGCCCCTTTTGCGTGCAGCTATAGGCGATGTCGATTCCATTCTCATCCACCAGCACCGGCATCCCGCCCAGCGAAGTCACCGCATCCACAATGGTCAGAGCATCCACTTCCCGCGCGGCTTCGCAGACCGGCTTGGCCTGGTTGTACATGCCGGTCGAGGTCTCGGCTTGCACCATTGCCACGATGCGCGGGCGCTCCCGGCGGATAAAATCGCGGACCTCCTGCGGATCGAACGGCTCGCCCCAGTTCTTCACCAGCCGCGCCACCTCGGCGCCATGGCGCCGCGCCATCTCGCCGATGCGGTCGCCGAAGTAGCCGTTGGTCAGCAGCACGAACTTGCTTCCGGGCTCCGTGAAATTGGCGACGGCCGCTTCCATGCCGGAGCTGCCGGTGCCGGAAAGCGCCAGGTTGAACTCGTTTTTCGTCGAGAACGCGTAGCCCAGCAGCGTTCGTATCTGATCCGCCACTTCGAAAAAGAAGGGATCGAGATGTCCCACCACGTTCTGCGTCATCGCCTGGTAAACGCGCGGCGCCACCAAGCTGGGGCCGGGACCGAAAAGCAGGCGCGCCGGCGCCTTGAGCGGTGCGTACGATTGGGGCATAAAACACCAGTGTAGCCCGCCATCCCCCGGCGCTGGTATCCTGAAGAGGTCACCGCCTCCATTCGGATACACGCTTGAAAATCGGTTTTGTCAGTCTTGGTTGTCCCAAGAATCTCGTCGATAGCGAAGTCATGATGGGCCAACTTGTGGCCAAGGGTCACGAGTTGACTTCCCATCCCGGCGAGGCCGACGTGCTGGTGGTGAATACCTGCAGTTTCATCGATCCGGCCAAAAAGGAATCGGTCGACACCATCCTCGAAATGGCCGAGTACAAGAAGACCGGCCGCGCTAAGAAACTGATCGTGGCCGGGTGCCTGGTGGAGCGCTTTCGCGGCGATATCCGCAAGGAACTCCCCGAGGTGGATGCGCTGGTGGGCACCAATGAGCTCGAGCGGATCGCCGCGCTGTGCGAGGGCACCGAAACCGGCGATGCGGGTCCCGCCCCGCCCTATCTCTATCACGACCTCACACCCCGCGTCCTCGCCACGCCCAGCCACTTCGCATATGTCAAGATCGCCGAGGGCTGCGATCATCCGTGCTCCTTCTGCGTCATCCCGCAATACCGCGGCGCGTTCCGCAGCCGGCGCTTCGAATCGGTGATTGCCGAAGCCACTCGCCTGTTCGAGCAAGGCGTGCGCGAGATCAACCTGATCGGCCAGGACACCACCTGTTACGGCGAAGACCTGGGGCTGAAAGACGGGCTGCCCCATCTGCTCGACCGGCTCGCGCGCATCGAAACCCCGCGCGAAAAGTGGATCCGCTTCCTCTATGCGTATCCCAACAAGGTGACGCAGAAACTCCTCGATACCATGGCCGCGCACCCACCGCTCGCGAAATATATCGATATGCCCCTGCAGCACGCCAGCGCCAGTGTGCTGAAGCGCATGAAGCGCGGCGCTTCGGGCGAGATCTTTCTCAAGCTGCTCGAGCGCATCCGCCGCACCGTCCCCGGCGTGGCCATCCGCACCAGTTTCATCGTGGGATTCCCCGGTGAGACCGCCGCCGATTTCGACCAGCTATGCGCGTTCGTCCAGGCCGCGCGCTTTGACAACCTGGGCGTGTTCCTTTATTCGGACGAGGACTCGAGCGCCAGCTACGCTCTCGACGGCAAGGTGGATGCGCGCACCGCCAGAAACCGCCAGCGGCGGCTGATGGCCATCCAGCGCAAGATCGCCCGCGCCCGCAACCGCGCGCTGGTCGGCCGGGAATTGCCCGTGCTGGTCGAGGGACTTTCCGAAGAGACCGACTTACTCTGGAAAGCGCGCATGGCCACGCAGGCCCCCGAAATCGATGGCGCGGCGTTGATCAACGATATCGAAGGCGACGCACCGCGGCCAGGCGAGATCCGCCCGCTGCGCATCACCGAGTCGCACGATTACGATGTAATAGGTACGCTGCTCGCGCCGACCGAACCGGCGCCCCGCTTGACGGCGCATGGCCTGATCCAAATTGCGGTATGAAATGCCCCATCTGTAAGAAGGATGTCGAGACGGACAACCCCGAGTTTCCGTTCTGCGGCGAACGCTGCCGGATTCTCGACCTGGGCAACTGGGCGTCCGGCAAGTACGTGATTTCCACGCCGGCCGAGCCGAGCCAGACGGAACAAGATGAAGACGAGTAAAATCGCGACGCTGGTGGCCACCTGGTTTGGCTGCGGCCGCTCGCCCTGGGCACCGGGCACGGTAGGGTCGGCCGCTGCCATCGCCATCGCCATCGCCCTCGTCGATTACGCCGGCTTCGTCTGGTGGCACTTTCTGGTACTCGCCGCCGCGCTCGCTTGGCCGGCCGTGTGGTCCGCCGGCGTGGTGGCGCGGGAAACCAAAATCGAAGACCCCGGATTTGTGGTGGTGGATGAAGTGCTGGGCCAATGGATCGCCCTCGGCGGCGCGCGCGCCCTCAATTGGAAGAGCTTCCTGGCCGCCTTCCTGCTGTTCCGCCTGTTCGATATCTGGAAGCCCGCTCCCGTGCGCCAGCTCGAGGCCCTGCCCGGCGGTTGGGGCATCAATGCCGACGACGCCATGGCCGGCATCTATGCGGCGCTGGTGCTCGTCGTCCTCGGCAGGCTGCACCTCTATTAAGCCATATCTTGTTCCTACACTCCTCGGCCATAATATGAAGACGATGATGAGACACATTTCACTGTTGACAGCGGCCTTCTCGCTGGCCGCGCCCCTTTGGTCCCAACCGCGGCCCGCCGCCGAAGCCAAACCCGAAGCTGCGGCCCAGCCAACGCCCCCTCCCGCCGCTCCCAAAGTAGAAGAGAAGAGCTCGAAAACCGAACACTCCCTGACCATCGGTGGCCAGACCATCCAGTACACCGCCGTGGCCGGCACCATCGTGCTGAAAAAAGACGATGGCACACCCACCGCCAGCATCTTCTATACGGCCTACACGCGCGACGGTGTCACCGATCTCTCCAAGCGCCCGCTGACATTCGCGTTCAACGGAGGGCCCGGTTCCTCTTCCGTTTGGCTGCAAATGGGGATGCTGGGACCCAAGCGCGTGGCCCTGGTGCCCGATGGCTCGAAGCCCGAGCCGCCGCCCTACCACTTTGTGGACAACGAATATTCCATCCTCGACCTGACCGACCTGGTGTTCATCGACCCCGTGAGCACCGGCTACAGCCGCGCCGTCCCGGAAAGCTCCGCCAAGGATTTCCACGGCTTCACCGGCGACCTGAAGTCGGTTGCCGAGTTCATCCGCCGCTACACCACCGACCATTCCCGCTGGGGCTCGCCCAAATTCCTGGCCGGCGAAAGCTATGGCACCACGCGCGCCGGCGCTCTCTCCGGATCTCTGCAAGAACATCTCGGCATGAACCTGAACGGCATTGTGTTGGTGTCTTCCGCGCTCGATTTCGCCACGATCAGCTTCGGTCCCGGCAACGATCTGCCCTACGCCCTGTTCCTTCCCAGCTACGCCGCCACCGCCTGGTATCACAAGAAGCTGCCCGCCGACCTGCGAGCCGCCGGCCTCGAAAAGGTGGTGGATGAGGCGCGCCGTTTCGCCGGCGGCCCGTACCAGACCGCGCTCTTCAAAGGCACCGGTCTCAGCCAGGAAGAGCGCGCCGCGGTGGTCAAGAACCTGGCCCGCTTCACCGGACTCTCGCCCGAATTCATCGAAGAAAACAACCTTCGTGTCTCGATGGACCGTTTCGCCAAAGAACTGCTGCGCGCCGAGCGGCGCACCGTAGGCCGTTACGACAGCCGCGTACTGGGAACCGACCTCGATGCCGGCGGCGACCGTCCCTCCTATGACCCGAGCTATTCCGCCGTCCAGGGCCCCTTCACCGCCGCCTTCAACCAATACGTGCGCGGCGAGCTGAAATTCGAAAACGACATGCCCTATGAGATCCTCACCAACAAGGTGTGGCCCTGGAGCTTCCAGGAATTCGAGAACCGCTACGTGAATGTGACCGAGACGCTGCGCGACGCCATGTCGCAGAACCCGGCCCTGCGCGTATTCGTCGCTTGCGGCTATTTCGATTTGGCCACGCCCCTCTATGGCGCGGAGTATGCCGTGGATCACATGCTGCTCGACCGGTCGCTCCGCGGCCACGTCACCTTCGGCTACTACGAAGGCGGCCACATGCTCTACACCAACTTGCAATCGCTGGCCAAGGCCAAACAGGATCTCGCGAAGTTCTACGCGGGCGCTTTGCCCTAACATGCCGGAACTTCCCGACGTAACGGTGTATGTGGAGGCGCTCGCTTCGCGCATCGCCGGCCAGCGTCTGGAGCGGGCCGTGGTGCGCGGGCCATTTCTGCTGCGATCCGTCGCCCCGCCGCTCGGCGATGTCGAAGGCCGTGTAGTCGCGGAAGTGCGCCGCGTCGGCAAGCGCATCGCCATCGGCCTAGACGGAGGTCTCTGGCTGGCGTTGCACCTGATGATCGCCGGCCGCCTGCATTGGCGGCCAACCGCGCCGCGCGGCGCGCCCAAGAATGTACTGGCGTGGTTCGAATTCGAAAACGGCGCCCTCAGCCTGACCGAGGCCGGCTCCCAGCGCCGCGCCGCGTTGCACGTGGTAGCGGGCGAAGAGGGCCTGCGCGCGCTCGATGCCGGCGGCATCGAAGTGCTCGGGGCTACCCCGGAACAGTTTCGCGCCGCGCTCGCGGCCGAGAATCACACCCTCAAACGGGCCCTCACCGACCCGCGCCTCTTCAGCGGCATCGGCAATGCCTATTCCGATGAAATCCTGCACCGCGCTCGATTGTCGCCGGTGGCGCTCACCCAAAAACTGACCGCCGAGCAAATCGAGACCCTCCGCGCGGCCGTCGGCCAGGTGCTCGAAGAATGGACCGACCGCCTGCGCCGCGAAGCCGCCGGCAAGTTTCCGGAAAAAGTGACGGCGTTTCGCGAGGGCATGGCCGTTCACGGCAAATACGGCTCTCCCTGCCCGCGATGCGGCGCCAAAGTCCAGCGCATCCGCTATGCCGCCAATGAGACCAATTACTGTCCGCGATGCCAGACGGGCGGGAAGTTACTGGCCGATCGCGGCCTTTCCCGCCTCTTGCGCGAAGATTGGCCGCGCACGCCCGAGGAGCTGGAAATGCGGATCTCCTCCGGCTCTAAAACACCATGACGTCACTAACCACAACAAAAACAGTAGCTTACATACACAGAAACGAACCCAGTCCGGCATGCTCACCAGGCTTCGCATAATCCATCACAATAATCCGCTAACAGAGACTTGACAATTATACGCTAAGATTTTATGATTGTGATTGGGTGAAGCCGGAAAGGCCACCCGAAAAGTTCAATTCTCAATGAGGAGTATCAAATCCATGTCTCTCAGCCATTTCGACCCGTTAGCCAATCTCCGTTTATTCGAAGACGCTTTCACCCGTATGCTTACCGAGCCCCAAACCAACCGTCCCTGGGCTCCAGCCGTCGATATCTATGAAACGGAAAATGAGCTGGTGCTCAAGGCGGATGTGCCGGATGTCGATCTGAAGGACATCGATGTCCGCGTCGAAAACCAAACCCTGACCATCGCCGGCGAACGCAAATTCGAAAAGCAGGATGCCGGCAAGGGGTACCATAGGATCGAACGCGCCTACGGCAATTTCGTGCGCAGCTTCGCCGTGCCCAACACATTCGATACCGAAAAGATTGCGGCCGGGTTCAAAAACGGCGTCTTGACCGTGACCCTGCCCAAGAAAGAGACCGCCAAGCCGCGGCAGGTGAAGATCGAATCGCACGCCTAAGCATCTAAGTAATAGAAGAATTGTAGCGGCCTATAGCGGTCAGCGATCAGCGATCAGCGATCAGCTCCTCGGGGGGGGAGCTGAAAGCTGACCGCTGAAAGCTGACCGCTTGTTTTATCCGACCGCTTATTTTTATAGGGAAAAAACAATGTTCCGAATCGACAGGTTGACCCAAAAAGCGCAAGAGGCTTTGCAACAAACGCAGGCCATCGCCGAAAAGGCCGCCAGCCAGGTGATGTACCCTCTGCACCTGCTGATCGCGTTGGCCGACGAAAAAGAGGGCATCGTCCGGCCGGTGCTCGAAAAATGCGGCGTCCATCCCGATGCCATCCTCACCGAAGCCAAGCGCATGCTCGGCACCGTGCCCAAAACCAGCGGCATGCAGCAAGGCATGTATTTGTCGCAGCCGCTCAACCAGGTGCTCGAACGCGCCTTCGACGAAGCCGCCCACTTCAAGGACGAATTCGTTTCCACCGAGCACATGCTGCTCGCCATGGCCGATTTCCGCGGCGATCCCGCCGGCCAACTGCTCGACCGCGCCGGCGCTACCCACGATGCCATCCTGAAGGCCCTGGTTTCCGTCCGCGGCACGCAGCGCGTCACCGATCAGAATCCCGAGTCGAAATACCAGGCCCTCGAGCGCTACGCCCATGACCTCACCGAATCGGCCCGCCAGGGCAAGCTCGACCCCGTCATCGGCCGCGACGATGAGATCCGACGCGTCATGCAGGTGCTCAGCCGCCGCACCAAGAACAACCCCGTGCTCATCGGCGAGCCCGGCGTCGGCAAAACCGCCATCGTGGAAGGCCTGGCGCAGCGCATCGTGCGCGGCGATGTCCCCGACCAGTTGCGCAACAAACGGCTGGTCGCGATCGATCTCGGTTCCATGATCGCCGGCACCAAGTTCCGCGGCGAGTTCGAGGACCGCCTGAAAGCCGTCGTTCGCGAAATCATCGATTCCAACGGCGAAATCATCTGCTTTATCGACGAGCTGCACACCCTGGTAGGAGCCGGCGGCGCCGAAGGCGCCATCGATGCCGCCAACCTGCTCAAGCCCGCCCTGGCCCGCGGCGAACTGCGCTGCATCGGCGCCACCACGCTCGATGAATACCGGAAGCACGTCGAAAAAGATGCCGCCCTGGCCCGCCGCTTCCGCAGCGTCATGGTGGGTGAGCCTTCGGTCGATGACACCATCGCCATTCTGCGCGGCCTCAAGGAGAAGTTTGAAATCCACCACGGCGTGCGCATCAAGGATTCCGCCATCCTGGCCGCCGCCGTGTTGTCGCACCGCTACATCGCCGACCGGTTCCTTCCCGATAAGGCCATCGACCTGATCGATGAAGCCGGCTCCGCGCTGCGCCTCCAGATCGGTTCCATGCCCATCGAGCTCGACGATCTCGAACGCGGCATTTCCCATCTCGAAATCGAGCGCCAGGCGCTGACCAAAGAGGATGACAACGCTTCTTTCGACCGTCTGCGCATCGTGGAAAGCGAGCTCGAGCGCCTGCGTGGCGAAGCCGCCACTCTCAAGGAGCGCTGGAATCGCGAGAAAAACGCCATCGGACGCGTCCGCCAGTTGAAGGAAGAGCAGGACAACCTGCGGCAGGAGGAAGAAAAAGCCAGCCGCGCCGGAGATTGGGAAAAGGCCGCGCAGCTCCGCTACGGCCGCCTGTCGCAAATCGAAAAAGATATTCAAGCCGCCGAACGGGAGCAGGAAGCCCTCAAAGAAAGCGCGCTGCTCAAAGAAGAAATCGGCGAAGACGATATCGCCCGCATCGTCGCCAAGTGGACCGGCATCCCCGTCACCAAGATGATGGAAAGCGAAATTCACAAGTTGGTACAGATGCCCGACCGTCTCAAAGACCGCGTGGTGGGCCAGGATGAAGCCGTGCGTCTGGTGGCCAACGCCATCCTCCGCGGCCGCGCCGGCTTGAGCGATCCCAACCGCCCCATCGGCAGCTTCATCTTCCTCGGCCCCACCGGCGTCGGTAAGACCGAGCTCGTGCGGGCCCTCGCGCAATACCTCTTCGATGACGACAAGGCCATGATCCGCATCGATATGTCCGAGTACCAGGAGAAGCACGCGGTGGCGCGAATGATCGGCTCGCCTCCCGGTTACGTGGGCCACGATGAGGGCGGCCAGCTCACCGAGGCCGTGCGGCGCAGGCCGTATTCGGTGGTGCTGTTCGACGAAATCGAAAAGGCGCACCCCGAAACCTTCAACGCGCTCTTGCAGATTTTGGACGATGGCCGCTTGACCGATGGCCAAGGCCGCACCGTGAGCTTCAAGAACACGGTGATCGTGATGACCTCCAACATCGGTACGGGCATGGTGGACAAGATCACCATCGGGTTTTCGGTGCATGCCAAGGATACTCGCACCGCCGAGACGCGCAAGCGCCTCCTCGACGCGCTGCGCCAGAGCTTCCGGCCCGAATTCCTGAACCGTATCGACGATATCATCGTATTTAATACGCTCACTCGCGAACATCTGAGCCAGATCGTCGATATCCAGTTGGCGCACGTCGCGCGCATGCTGAAAGACCGCAAACTCGGTGTGGAAGTGACGGCCGCGGCCAAGGACCGGATCATCGAGGAAGGGTTCGATCCGCAATATGGCGCCCGGCCCATGCGGCGGGCCATCCAACGCCTGGTGCAGGACCCGCTGGCGCTCAAGCTGCTCAATGGCGAATTCCTGGCCGGCGATACCGTGCTGGTGGACGTGAGTGCCCAACCGAACGAACTGTCGTTCAGCAAGCTCGTTCCGGTGGCGGTGTAAGACTTATGACGACCAATACTCTCAAAACCGCGCTCCTGCTCGGGCTGCTCAGCGCCTTTCTGCTGGTTGGCGGAGAGGCGCTGGGCGGCCGCAACGGCCTCTATATGGGCCTCGGGCTCGCGGCGGTAATGAATTTTGCCAGCTATTTCTTTTCCGATAAAATCGCCCTCGCCTCCTATCGTGCGCAGCCGGTCAGCGAAACCGACAATCCCGAGATCTACCGGCGCGTGGAGCCGATCGTACGCAACCTGACCCAGCGCATGGGGCTGCCCATGCCCAAGCTGTATATCATTCCCGACGATTCGCCCAATGCCTTCGCCACCGGCCGCAATCCGTCGCACGCTTCGGTGGCGTTCACAGCCGGCATTTTGCGGTTGCTGACCGATCAGGAAATCGAAGGCGTGGTGGCGCATGAATTAGGCCACGTCCTGCACCGCGATATCCTGATCAGCTCGGTGGCGGCCACGCTGGCGGCGGCCATCACATTTCTGGCGCGCATGGCCTTTTGGTTCGGCGGCAGCCGCGACGACGAAGACCGCGGCAGCCCCATCGCCGCTTTCGCCATGATGCTGCTCGCGCCCATTGCCGCCATGCTGATTCAAATGGCCATCTCGCGCTCGCGCGAGTACGATGCCGATGCGGCTTCCGCCAAGTACGTGGGTTCGCCGTACCCGCTGATCAACGGCTTGCAGAAGCTCGAAACCTGGTCGAAGCGCATCCCCATGGATGCCACGCCCTCCACCGCGCACCTGTTCATTATCAAGCCGCAAACCGGCCAATTCCTGATGCGCCTCTTTTCGACGCACCCCTCCACCGAAGACCGCATCGCCCGTTTGCAGGCCATGCGATGAACCAGGTCGGGGTCAACCGGAGAGCGGCCGAGCGGGTCGCCTCCGGCCATCCGTGGATTTTTGCGAGCGATATCACGGATCGCGACGGTGCGCAGCCGGGCGAAGCTGTCCAGGTAGCCGATGGGCGCGGACGGCCTCTCGGAACCGCGCATTACAGTTCGGCATCGCAGATTGCCTTGCGCATGTTATCGCGGCGGGTCGAAGAGATAGGCCGCGATTTTTATTTGGAGCGTATACGCGCCGCCGAAGAGCACCGCCACCGCGTAGTCGGCGATAGCGACGCGTACCGCGTGGTTCACGGCGAAGGCGACCTGCTGCCGGCCTTGATCGTCGACCGCTACGGCGATTACCTGGTGGTGCAAACCCTCAACCAGGGAACGAACGCCGCCCAGGCGACGATTGTCTCCTGCCTGGAAGAGATCTTCCACCCGCGCGGCATCGTGGCCCGCAACGATGTGCCGGTGCGATCGAAAGAGCAGTTGCCGCTCGAATCGGGAGTGCTCGCGGGCGAGGTTCCCGAATCGGTCGCGGTCCACATGAACGGTTTCACACTGTGCGCCGACCTGCTGCGCGGCCAAAAGACCGGCATCTTCCTCGACCAGCGCGAAAACTATCGCGCCGTGGCGCGCTACGCGCGGGGCGGGCACGCGCTCGATTGCTTCACCTCCACGGGCGGCTTTGCTCTCCACCTGGCCGCGAAATGCGAAGCCATCGAAGCGGTCGATAGCTCCGCCGCCGCGCTGGCCACGGCGCGCGCCAACGCCCACGCCAACGGCATTTCGCACATCGATTTTCGCGAAGCCGACGTGTTCGATTTGCTGGCCGGCTATGCCGCCGCGCGCAAACATTACTCCCTGGTGGTGCTCGATCCGCCGGCCTTCGCCAAAACGCGCAAGAACGTCGAGGCCGCCGCCGGCGGCTACAAAGAAATCAACCTGCGGGCGCTGCGGCTGCTCGGGCCAGGCGGAATACTGGTGACCTGTTCCTGCTCCCATCACGTCAGCGAAGCCACGCTGCTCGAGTTGGTCGCCGAGGCCTCGCTCGATGCCGGCCGCACCGTGCGCGTGCTCGAGCGGCGCACCCAAAGCCAGGACCATCCCATTCTCCTCACCGTGCCCGAAACCCACTATCTGAAGTGCCTGGTGCTCGAAGTGGTGTAGTCTGTCAAACATGAGACTTCTGGCCGCACTGCTTTCTCTGGCGGGAGCGCTCGCCGCGCAAACCCTCACCGTGACTTCCGCCCGCGTGCTGTTGGATGAAACCGTGGCGATTCGCGCCGCCGGCTTGACCCCCGGCGAACGAGTTGCCATCGAGGCCTCCCTGACCGATGGCGGCGATCACCGCTGGCGTTCGCACTCCGAATTCGACGCGGCCGCCGATGGGACCGTGGCGGTGGATACGCAAGCGCCCGCCAAGGGTTCTTACCGCGGTGTCTCCGCCATGGGGCTCATCTGGTCGATGATGCCGGAAACCAAGGGCACGGCACGTTACCAGCCGCCCCACCAGTTCGGCGTCCAGACCATCGAATTCAAGTTGCTGCGCGGCCGGGAAGCCGTGGCCACCACCCGTTTGGAGCAAGCCACCCTGGCGGAGGGAGTCGCGCGCATTCCCGTGAGAGAAGATGGATTGCGCGGCCTGCTCTTTGTTCCGCCCGGAGGAGAACGCCATCCCGGCGTGCTGGTGGTGGGCGGTTCGAACGGCGGCCTGCCCGGCCGGCAGGCTGCCTGGCTCGCTTCACGCGGCTTCGTCGCTCTTGCGCTGGCCTACTTCCGCTACGAAGATCTGCCGCAGATGTTGGAAGCCATCCCCCTCGAGTATTTCGGCCGCGCGCTCATCTGGCTGAGCAGGCGCCCCGAAGTTGCCCACGGCGAGCGCCTGGGGATGGTGGGAACTTCCCGCGGCGGAGAACTCGCGTTGCAATTGGGATCGATGTATCCGCAAATCGGCGCGGTTGTGGCCTACGTGCCGGCCAGTGTCCGCGTCCGCGCGTGTTGCGGTATGACGGCCATTACCTACGCCTGGACGTGGAAAGGTCAGCCCTTGGCTTACGTCATGCGCCCCGCACAACGCGGCGGGGCAGGCGGATTCACGGCTGCCATCGCGGTCGAAAACACCCGCGGGCCGGTGTTGATGATTTCCGGCGAGTCCGACCACGTATGGCCGTCCGCCGAGATGGCCGATGAAGTGGTGTCGCGTCTGCGGCGAAACCATTTTCCATTCTCCTGCGAGAACCTGAAGTACCGCGGCGCCGGGCACGATGCCGGGCAACCGGGATTCGTTCCCGCCTGGCACGGAACTGTCCGCAATCCGACGTCCGGACAGGAGATGGATTTGGGCGGTTCGCCGGCGGCCGAGGCCGCGTCTGTCCTGGAGGCCATGCCCAAGGTGCTGGCGTTTCTGCGCCAGAGCCTGCCGTAACAAGCGTCACGGCGTTGTAATATTCATCGAAACTGGCGTCGATTTGTCGCTAGTAGTCCCTTCGCCCCCGCCCAGACGACGCGGCTGTGACGATTCGAACATCCGTGGGCGGTATTACATTGTTCTGCGAGGCAACTCCCGTTATGCTCATGTCAAAGACACGGGTGACTTCCGCCGAAGAGTTCCGGGACTCTTAGTACAAAAAGGAGTTCGAGTTCATGCGGTCCGAAATCGGTCACCCTCGGGTTGGACCTCCCCCGGGTTAGGTTGCGGGACCGATGCCAGTGAAAAAGCTGTTGCAGGATAAAGAACGGAAATTCCGGCTGCTGTTCGAGGAGAACCCGCAGCCGATGTGGGTCTTCGATCCCCAGAACCAGAAGTTTCTCCAAGTGAATGCCGCGGCGGCAGGCCTTCACGGGTACTCGCAGGAAGAATTCCGCGGCATGGCGCTGCCCGATGTTCAGGTTCCCGTGGAAGATGGCGATCCGCACACCGCGCCGGGCGTCCGCCATCATCGCACCAAGAGCGGGCGCATCATCGATGTCGAGACGGCGGTCCACACCATTCAATACGGCGGCCAGGATGCGGAACTGGCCGTGCTGATCGACGTCACCGGCCGCCGCCAGTTGGAAGACCGGCTTCGCCAGGCGCAAAAAATGGAGGCGGTCGGCATGCTTGCCGGCGGCGTGGCGCACGACTTCAACAACCTCCTCACCATCATTACGGGTTACAGTCAACTCATCTTGAACCACCTTCCGCCGAGCGATCCCAACCGCTATTCGGCGGAGCAGATCATGAAGGCAGGCACGCGGGCCGCCGAACTTACGCGGCAGCTTCTGGCCTTCAGCCGCCGCCAGGTTCTGCAGCCCAAAGTGGTCGATCTCAACATACTGGTCACCAGCCTCAGCGCCATGCTGCGCCGGCTTATCGGCGAAGATGTCGACCTGCATGTAGCTCTTGGCCCCGATCCCGTCTGTGTCCACGCCGATCCCAGCCAACTCGAGCAGGTCATTATGAACCTGGTGATCAACGCGCGCGATGCCATGCCGCACGGCGGGACTCTGACGGTGGAAACCCGTAATGCGGAATTGAACGGTTCTTATAGCGGCGGCCAGATGGAAGTGAAGCCCGGCCCGTACGTCATGCTGGCGGTGCGCGACAACGGAATCGGCATGGATTCGGCCACCAAGGCCCGCATCTTCGAGCCGTTCTTCACCACCAAGGGCGAGGGCAAAGGCACCGGCTTGGGGCTCTCCACCGTGTACGCGGTGGTCCGGCAAAGCGGGGGCGGTTTGCAGGTCTCGAGCGAGCTCGGCCGCGGCACTTCGGTGAAGGTGTTCCTGCCGCGCATTGACCGCCCGGTCCTGCTGGAATCCGTGGAACATCGCCAGGCTGCCGCCCACGCCACCGAAGCCATTCTGGTGGTGGAAGACGACGACATGGTCCGCCACTTGGTGCGCGAGACTCTGGAACGCGAAGGCTACAAGATCATGGACGCCGCCGGCCCCGTGGAGGCGCGCCGCCTCATGGAGCAGTACGCCGGTCCGTTTCACCTCCTCATCACCGATGTGGTGATGCCCAAGGTCAATGGGCGCCAACTGGCCGGCCAGTTGCTTCGCAAGCGCCCCGATCTCAAGGTGCTGTACATGTCGGGATACGCGGACGCCGACATCCTGAAAACCGGGCTGATGCGGCGCAAAGTATCGTTCCTGCAAAAGCCGTTCACCCCGCGTGCCCTGAGCGAAAAGGTGCGCGAGGTCCTGCACGGTGACCGGCTTACGCGCGGCGCCGGCTAATCGCCGTAAGTAATCTCCCACGCGCGAGTTAGCGGACACGCCAAGGACATCCACCCTCTCCCTGACAGGCCATTTGCGCCCGCTCGCATGATACCGTGGGCCGCAATGGCGGAACTAATGACCGATCGCACCCGGCGCCTGGTAGGCGGGGTGCTGCTGTTCTCCTGTTTTCTTTTCACCCTGGGAGTGATTGCTCTCTGGCCGGTCGAATCTTCGGAACGGCCGGTGGCGGTTTTGTGCGGCATCAAGCCCATGTCCCGCGAAGTGGATCTTCTGCTGCTGGCCATGGTCTTTGGCGCGCTGGGCAGTTTGGTTCACGCCGCAAAATCCTTCGCGTCGTTCGCCGGCAATCGCGCCTTGGTAGCCAGTTGGACCTGGTGGTATGCCTTGCAGCCCTTCGTCGGTATGGCGCTCGCGCTGGTTTTCTACGTGATCGTCCGCGGCGGACTGTTTGTTTCCGGCAGCAGCGCTTCCGCGGTGAGCCCGTTCGGCATCGCCGGAGTTTCCGGCTTGGTGGGGATGTTTTCCAAGCAAGCCACCGACAAGCTGAACGAGTTATTCTGCGTCATGTTCCCAACCTCGGCGGATGCCGCGCGTAAAGACAAGTTACAGAGTTGATTGGAACTTCTCGGCCGGCTGCTCCAACATCCGGCCCACCTCTTCGTACAGACGCCGGTTCAAAGCTTCGCGGTCGCCGATCCGCAGGTTTTTGGTGGGAATCGGATCGCCGATGTACAGCACCGCGTTGCCGCTGCGAATGTGAATCGAGCCCATGGGCAGCAGGCGGCGCATGCCAACCAGCGCCATCGGTACGATCGGGACGCCGGCCTTAATCGCGATATACGCCGCGCCCTCTTTGAACGCGCGCAAACCCTGCGGGCAGCGGCCGCCTTCCGGAAACAGCAATACCGGGACGCCGCGCTCCGCCACGATGCGCGCTCCTTCACTCATGGTCTTCAGCGACGCCCGCGCACTCGAACGGTCAACCGGAAGATGTCCGGCGCGTTTGAGGTGCCAGCCCAGAAACGGGATTTTGTACAACGTCTTCTTGGCGAAGAAACGAAACTGAAAGGGCAGCAGCACCAGAATCGCCGGAATGTCCATGTAACTGGCGTGGTTGGATACGAATACGTAAGTGGCGCGCGGATCGAGTTTTTCCAGACCTTCCACGCGCACCCGGATGAAGCTCACCGCCAGCAGTATCCTGCCCCACAACCGCGCCACTCGATGCTGCGTTTTGCCGGAGCGATCGACCAGCGACACCAGAAACGAAACCGTCTCCAGCACCACCGTGGTTATCAGCAGCAACGGAATCGAGAAGAACAGGGAACGCAGGTAACTCATCGCTTCGCCCCAATCATAACGCACGGCTTTTCAAAAGAAGCGCGCGGGCCTCGGCCACCAGAAACAGCGAGCCGGTTACGAAGACGACATCGCCGGCCGCCGCATCCTCGACCAGCCGCAGCGCCTCTTCGATATCCGCCGCGATGCGCAGGTTGGGGTGATCGGCGATGGCCGTAAGGGATTGGGGCGTGAGCGCCCGGCTTTGCCGCGGCGCGGTGGCGATGACCTGCCAGGCGCGCGGGAAGAGTATGCCGCCGATTTCCGCCACCGCCTTGTCGCGCATGGCGCCGAAGATCAGGCGCAGCCGGCGGTGCCGATAGAAGCGATCGATATACGCGGCCAAAGCGCGCGCGCCGGCGGGGTTGTGCGCGCCATCGAGAATGATTTCCGGCCGCTCGGCGACGCGCTCCAGCCGGCCGGGCCACTCGGCCCGCGCGATGCCGCATTCGATGGCGCCGTCGGGAACTTCGAGGGCCGCCAGCGCAGCCGCTGCCGTGACGGCGTTTTCCACCTGGTGCTCGCCGGCCAAGGGGCAGCGAATGTTGAGCATCCGTCGGCCGGCCAACTGGAACCGGCTGCCGCGCGCATCGAGTTCCAGGTTCTCGATGCGCCATTCCGCCGTGCGCACCACAGGGATGCCCAGTTGCGCCGCCCGCAGGTCCAGCACGCGCGCGGCTTCCGGCCGTTGGCGCGCAAACACCGCCGGCACGCCGGCCTTGAGGATGCCCGCTTTCTCCCCCGCGATGGATTCCAGGCTCTTGCCCAGAAACGCTTCGTGATCGAAATCCACGGGTGTGATCACGCACAATTCCGGATGAACCACATTGGTGGCATCCAGGCGTCCGCCCAATCCGACCTCCAGCACCACCCGATCCGTCGCGGCCCCGGCGAAAATCGCGAATGCCATGGCGGTCACGGTTTCGAAATACGTGGTATGCAGGTCGATGGCTTCCGCATCGAGCAGTTCTTCCACCGCGCGGTGCACGCGATTGAACGCTTCGGCAAATTCTTCGGCCGTGACCGGCCGGCCATCGATGCGGATGCGCTCGGTGGGCTCGGCCAGATGCGGTGAAGTGAACAAGCCGGTGCGCATTCCCGCGGCCCGCAATCCGGATTCGATCATGGCGCTGGTGGAACCTTTGCCATTGGTGCCCGCAACGTGGGTGAAGCGGCAGCGGTCCTGCGGCCGGCCGAGGGTTTCGAGCACCGCGCGAATCCGCTCCAGGCCGAACTTGGCGGTCTTGATTTCGTTGCCCAGCGCGTAGAGGAAATGGACCGAATCCGGGTAGTTCATCCCGCTAAGAATTGCAGCGCTTTCGCCACGTAGGCTTTCATTTCGAGGCGCGGCACCACGGCATCGAGCATGCCGTGCTTCAGCAGAAACTCGCTGCGCTGGAAACCCTCCGGCAGTTTCTGGCGGATGGTCTGCTCGATGACGCGCGGGCCCGCGAATCCGATCAGGGCTCCCGGTTCGGCGATATTCAGATCGCCCAGCATGGCATAGCTGGCGGTGACGCCGCCCGTGGTGGGGTCGGTGAGAATGCTGATGTAGGGCAACTTGGCCTCATCCAGGCGCATGAGCGCGGCGGAGATCTTGGCCATCTGCATCAGGCTGACAGCGCCTTCCTGCATGCGCGCGCCGCCGGAAGCCGAAACGATCACCAGCGGCGTGCGCCGCTCGATGGCCCGTTCGATGGCGCGGGCGATCTTTTCCCCCACCACCGAGCCCATGCTGCCGCCGATGAACCGGGGCTCCATGGTGCAAATCTGGATGGTGCGTCCCTCCAGCTTGCCCGTGGCCGAGATCAGCGCGTCGGAGAGCGCGGTTTCCTGCTGCGCCGCCTTGAGGCGCTCGCCGTATGGCTTGCTGTCCACGAAACCGAGCGGATCGGCGGAGCGCAGATCGCTGTCGAAAGCCTGATATTCCCCGCCATCCAGCAGCATGCGCAGCCGCATCCGCGCGTCCATGCGGAAATAGTGGCCGCACTTGGCGCAAACGTTCCAGTTGGCTTCCAGTTCCTTCTTCCAGATGATCTGCCGGCAACCGTCGCATTTCTGCCAGAGCCCCTCGGTGCGCACCCGTTTGGCTTTGTCCTCTAACGCGGGGATTTTCTCTTCGACGGTCTTTTCTCGCTTAAACCACGACATGCAAGTCTTCCACGTTAACGCGGGTAGGGATGGCCCCGCAATGTTCGAAACGCACGATAGATCTGTTCTGCCAGTATGGCACGAGCCAGCTCATGCGGGAAAGTCATGGCGGAAAGCGAAAGCAAGAGATCGGCGCGCTCGGCCCATCCCACCGGCAGCCCGTCGTGCGCACCGGTCACAAAAACCAGGTCGCGGCCTTCCATTTCGGCTTTTCCGATGAGTTTGGCGAAGGCGGCGGAATCGATCGATTTGCCGGAAGGATCGAGGAGGATCTTGCGGGCGGTGGGATGCTTTGCCCACAGATCGGCGCGGTCCGGCCGGATTTCGCGCATCTCGGCGGCGGCGTAATGGAGGGTGCGCGTCAGAAAATCTTCGGCGATGGCATTGGTGTGGGGATCTTTGGGCTTGCCGATAAAATAAAGGAAAATCTTCACGCGGCGGGAATCTCAACGGTTTTGGCGCTGCGCCAGAGGCGTGCGAGATCGTAATATTCGCGGGCTTTGGGCGAGAAGATATGGACCACCAGGTCGCCATAATCGATCAGGACCCAATCCGCCTGGTTATAGCCTTCGACGCTAGCCGGCAACTCGCGCGCCCGCTGCTTGAGATCGAGCCCCACTTGGTCGGCGATGGCCTGAATCTGGCGTTGGTTGGCGCCGGTGACGATCACGAAATAATCGGCGAAAGACGTGATCCCGGTGAGATCGAGAACCGCGATATCGGTGGCCTTCTTGGATTCCGCGGCGCGGACGGCGATGAGCCAGGTCGGGGCGGCGGTTTCGAGGGCGGTGGTTTCGCTAGGGTCTACCTTGGTCAGAACACGCTCCTGTCCGTATTCTACCGTTTCCGCACCTCCAATTCGACCGGCCGGGCCAGCGCACTCACCTCGGGGGAATAATACTCATACACGCGCGAGGCGAAGGTGCGCGCGCGAATCGGATACTTGGCGCGCAGGCGGAATTGGAGCTTGACGGTGTCGCCGGCGGCGATGGAGTCGAAATAGAGAATCGCCTGGGTGGCCGTGAGGTTGAATTTCTCCAGGCGGCCGCTGGCGCGGGCGGCGCTCTTCTCGATGTAATCTTGCAGGTCTTCGCTGAGCAGATCGAAACCCGGAGGAATCCCGAGATCTACCATGACCATGTTCGCCGGCTTGCCCAGGTTGTTGCGCACGGTGGCGGTGGCGGTGGCGAGATCGTCCTGCGCGAGGTGCGTGCGATCGTACGCCACGTCGATCAAGAGCGGCTCGGCGGGTGATTTTTCCGTCCAGGGCACGAAATAGCGGCCCACCACCTGGTACGCTAGGCCGCCTTTGCCAGTGAATCGAAGCTGGACGGCGTGCGCGGCTTTGGCGTCGATGGCGTTGAAGACGAACTGGTGCAGCAGGTCGTTGTTGTCGGGGGTAAGCGCGAGGTGCTCGACGGTCCGGCCATCGAGCGCGAGCTCGACCGTACCGCGCACATCGGCCGCGCCTTTCCCGGTGGAGAGCAATAGCGCCCGCAAGGCCATGATAGTGGCTTGCGTGGTGCCCCAGGCTCCGGCGGCATCCTTTTTCGAAGCGATGTAGCGGAGCGCTTTCTCCGCGGTGGCGGAGGCCTCGCCCCACTTGAGCAGCGCCTGCACGGCCAGGCCGGTGGTCTCGATGGCTGCGCTGGGGCCGCCGCCGTAGACTCCGGTCTCTTCCGCGGTCCACCACGCCTGGTCGCCTTTTTCGGTGCGCGCATCGAGCAAGGCTTCCATGGCGCGGCCAGTGAAGTCGCGGTCCTTGGCGTAATCGGCGGCGAAGTTGGCGAGGACCGCCAGCGTGTAGGCGTCCGCTTTGCCGTTCAGGTGGTCCACCACGTACTGACGCGCTTTTTCCACCGCCGGTCCGCGATAGCCGGTGCTTTCGAGCGCCCAGGCGAGGTACGCGGTGATGCGCTCGGCATCCGTGTTGTAGCGGTTGGTGGCGCCTTCGTTGATAAAGCTGGTGTCCGGCTTCCAGCTTCCGTCGGGCTGTTGTTGCTCCGCCAGCCAAGCCTGCGTCCGTTGGATGACCTTGGCATCCACATCGTGCACCTGCGACATGTCGTAGAACTCCATCAGCCCGTAAGCGGTGAGGATTTTGTTGGCGGGCGCGTTGCCGAACCAGGAAAAGCCGCCGCCGGGAACTTCGAAGGTCAACAGCCGCTGATACCCGTTGGCGATGAAGCCTTCGGCCTTGGCATGAACCTCGGGCGTGAGTTTGTTGGTGCGCTTCATGTAATCGAGCGCCAGCACGTTGGGGTAAGTGGCGGAAGAGGTCTGCTCGAAGCAGCCGAACGGCATGCGCAACAGGCTGTCCATGCCTTCGATCACCTGGCTGAGCGGGCCGGGATAGAGCCTCACGAGAATGGTGGCCGCATCGGGGATGGCGGTTGGCGGGAAATTCACGGCGTGCTCGACGGTGTTTTCGAGGCGGCCGTTGAAGACCACGCTTTGCTCGCGGCCGTTGGGGACGACCTCGATTTCGCGCACTACGATATCGGCGCGGCGCGGGCCGCCGGCCATGCGCGCGGCCAGAGTCAGCTTGAACTTGCCAATGCGTTTGGCTTCGAGGGTGAATTGCGAGCCGCCCACGCGGCCGGAATCGACAGACAGGGACTTAGTGGGGACGTCGCCCACGAGTGAGAACCAATCGTTCTGCTGTAACTCGAGGTTGACGTCGCCCGCCGCGCCGGAGTAGTTGTAGACGGCCACGGGGATCGACACGCGATCGCCATGGGTGAGCGTGAAGGGAAGGTCGAGATCGGCGAAGAAATCCTGGAAGACTTTCAGGCTCGCTGCGCCGGTGCCGAGCGCGCCACGCGCGGTGGAGGCCATAAGCGCCATGCGCCAGGTGGTGATGGAATCGGCGAGGGGGATGGAAATCGAGGCCATGCCATTGGAATCGGTGATGATCTCGGGGTTGATATAGAGGGCCTCGGGGAAATAGGAGCGCACGCGCGGCGCGGCGGAAGGGGTGACGGAAATCAGGGTGGCTGCATCCTTTTCGTAGATTGCGTGGAAGCGGGTTCCAAAAGCGGCTTCCGCAGCGGCAGCAGGAGGTGGGGCGGGCATGATTCCACCAATGACTCCTCCAAGCATGCCTCCGTTAGCGCCCATCATGAACTGCCGGACGTTGCCTCCCACGCGGATCCGCAGCGGCACCGGGACCACAACAACTTCGGCGGGCGCGCTTCGCAGCATCACACTGAGGACGGCGCGGTCGCCCGGTTCCACTGTGATGTTTCTAGTGACTGCCTCGTTGCCGCTGGATGCGCGGATGGTGTATTCGCCGGGCGGAAGAGCCGAGAATCGGAACTGGCCACTGGAGTCCGCCTTGGCTGTGCGTACCGCCATTGTGGAGAGGTCGAGCACCGTTACAGCCGTTCCTTCCAACGCGCCGCCATCCTGGTCGGTGATCGTCCCCGTGATTTCGGCCCGGCCGTTAATGGCGCCGCGGCTGCGTTCCATGGTGAGATCGATGGCGCTCGCGCCGGCGCGCGGCCGGCCGACGCTTGTCCGGGCGCGTACGTGCAGGTAGGTGATGAAATCATCGATGGTCTCGAACTGCTTATCGGGGCCAGCGCTGCGGACCATGTAGGTGGAGGGCTGCAGTCCGTACGGCTCGACTCGGATGGGAGTGCCCCACGCATCGCGCGCTTCGGCGGAGTCGTGCCGGTAGCGGCGCAGCACGATCTGCCTGGCTTGCTCGTCAAAACGGGTGCGGTAAAGCTTGGCATATTCTGCGTACTTCGTGGTGGGCACCTCGCGTCCCGCTTCGGTTTGAAAGCGGTTGGTATTCACCAGCTCGGTCGCCGAAAACAGAGCGCGCGCGGCGAGGTCGCGCTGCCCGGCCTGAGCGGCCGGCACGGGTTCCACGACCTCCGGCATGCCGATGGAGTGGATCTCATAGCGCGGCTTCATGGCTTCCTGTTCGAGATAGAAGAAGACCTTGGCGAAGCCGGGTTGTTTTTCAGCCAGCGCGAAGACGGCTTCATCGACGGCTTGCACGCCGAGCGCGGCCTGGACGCCTTCGCCGCGGCTGTTGGTCACGTGGAAACGGACGTGCGCGTCATCGCCGGGTTTGTATACCGCGGCATCGGCGGTGGCTTCGATTTTCAGCTCGTCGGCCGGTTCGACGAAGATCAACCGGTGATCGCCAACCGGCTGCGCATCGCTGCCGAAAAGGTAGGCGTTCGCATCCACCGTGCCGGCCAGTTCGGGAGTGGCGGTGAGGGTTAGCTCAGCCTGGCCGTTGGCCAGATCCACGTCGCGGGTGAGGACGGTTTGGCCGTCTTTCACGATGTCGATGTACGCGGTGCCGCGTTTGCGCGTGGAAAACACTTTGAGCGAGATGAAGTCGCCCGCGTGATATACGGCGCGCTCCGTGCGCAGCAGGATCTGTTCGGCTCCGCCACGGGATGTGAGGCGCACCGAAGCGGAGGCACGGTTGCCTTGGTTGTCGGCGGCTTCGATGGCGAGAGTGTCCAGACCGGGAGCGGGCTTCAGGCGGATAACCGCAACGCCGCCCGCATCGGTGGCGGCACTCTGGTCTGAATTGCCGGCCGCGCTGACTTTGATGCGGGTGGAGGCGGGCTTGCCATCGGCGTAAGACGTCAGAATGAAGACCTGGTTTTCGAGATTGGGGACGAGCGCACCCGATTCCGGCACGGCCGTAATCACCAGCGGCGATTCGCTGACCGTGATTGGCTCGCCGCGCGTTTCGGAGTGGCCGGCGGAATCTTTCACGGTGGCTTCGAGCAGTACGCGAGCGGCGCCATTCGCCAGTGGACGGCCAGCGAAGTAACTGGGCAGGCGCAGGTCGAAACGATAAGCGCCATCGGCATCGGTTTTGCCTGCGGCCGATCCGGCATCGAACTGAGCCACATCCATCCCCGAAGCCTTGATTGTGACTTCGGCTCCATCCACCGGTTTGCCGAAGAAGTAATTGGCTCGGACCGTCCCTGTAACATGGTCGCCGGGGCGGTAGCCGTGCTTGGTTTGCGTGTTGCCGAAATCGAAAGCGACTTTGAATTTGGGCAAGACGTATCGTTCCACGTTCAAGGCTAGCTCGGCGCGGTTCGCATCGCCCATCAGCGCGCGTAAGTGGTAAGTGCCTAAGTTGACCTCATCGGCTAACTGAAATTCCGCCGAAGCGATGCCGAACTTATCGGTCTCAGTGACTTTCTTGAAGACTTTGTTACCGCGCGAGTCTTCTACTTCGAAAGTCAAGGGGCGGCGGGCGCTGGCCTCATGACCGGCGCGATCGAGCGCCAGGGCGCGGACGTGAATGGTCTGGCCGGGTTGATAGATGGGCTTCTCGGTAGTCAGCAAAATGGAAGCCTTATCTTCAAGACGCACCTGCTGGACATACTCCGTGGAGCCGATGGACGTCTCGGCCACATAGCGCAAGGGATAACTGCCGGTTAATCCGGCGGGCAATCGGAACTGAGCTTCGGTGGTGCCTCGCTGGTTCAGATGGCCGATGAAAAGCACGCGCGGCTCCGCGGGCGCGGCCGTGAGCTCGATCCGCACCGAGCCCGGCCCGGCAATCGGCTCGTTTTTGGAATCGGTGACGATCACCCGCACCGCAGCCTGGGCGCCACTCATGTAAGATTGCTGGCCCAGAATATGAATGACCGGTTGACGGAGAATCTCGGAGATGGAGTAGGTTCCCTCGATAGCGTCCTTGGCGGCGGCATAGCGGAAGCGATAGCGGAGGCGATGCCAGACGAGATCTTCGATGGAGAGCGGCTTCGCGAGCGCGATGTGCTCCTGCCAGCGGCTTTTGTCATCGCTCACGGTCACGGTGCGTTCCACGCGGCCCAGCACGGTGTCTTCGGGATCCAAGACTTCGACAGAAAGTTGTCCCGCGCCGGCATGCGGGGCGTGGTAGGGGATGGTGACGGAGAGCGTGCCGTGGGAATAAGTGGCGGCGACGGAATCGGTCTCCGCGGTTTCGGCCGACGGGAAAGGCTGGAGGATCGCCACCGGGAGGATAAGCACCAGCGCAGCGAGCGAGAAGAGCCAGAAGCGGCGAAGCGGCATGAAGAGTCTCCAATCGTCTTGGAGAATTGGACCGCGGAAGCGGCGGATTAGTTCCCGAAGACACTGGGGAATGTCGCGGCGGGGGGAATCCTTTCAGGGGGTGGGGGGGAGGCTTTTTCAGCCGGTGCCTATCCGTCCAGATGTCGTTTCCGCTCGGCGTCTTCAGCAAGAAGATCCGCCAGGAGCGATCGCGACATGCGGAAATTAGTTTCACCGAGCCGCTGCAGGGCAACGGGAAGATCCGTGAGTCCACGGATGGCGGCGGCCCGGAGAAGGCCGAGCGTTCCGGTGCTTGGGATGCCTCGTCGTTGCGCCTCGACACGCCCCGCTGCATCATCGATCAGCAACAGCACCTCAGGTTCCTGCTCAGCGAGCAGAATGGCCGCGCGTTCGCCCGGATCGAGGTGCTGCAAAGCCAGGTCGGGCTGCGTGATTCGAGGATGGCGAACCTGGAGCCAGGCCGGACGTGACTCGATCCATCTCAACACCTCAGCCGGCGCATTGCCGTCCGTCAACTCTGTGAAGACCTCCGGCGGTATGACAACCTGGCCGAACAAGCTTGGTAGAATCGCGATCTCGCCAATAAGCAGCAGGTAGTTGAGAGGAATTGTGTCGGCCACGACGACCGTCATTTTGAAAACGCGATCGCGGTTTCACCATCTGCCAGCACGCTCTCGATTGTGCCGGGCAGCAACACACCGCGAGCCTTAAGGAATCCATCCATCTCATAGCGAGATCGAATGCCCAACATCTGGCGGGCCTGATACACGGTCAATTTACCGGAGCGCACGCCCTCTACCGCGAGAGCCTCGGCCGCCGCTTGAGCGATGCCGCCCGGCTCGGCCGCGAACTGCCGCGCAACCTCCTCGGGTATCTCGAGTTGAACGCGCATATTGTGCCTGCGTATATTATACCTTTGCACTTTACTCAAATGACTGGCCTACGGCGGACGTATTATAGGTCGAGGAGTAGGGAGCCGTGATCGCGCGTCAACCCAAGGTTCACACTCAACTCGGCCGAGCGGCAGTCCGGATATTTGCGGTCAACGATCGCATAAACCAGATTCTTATCGAACATCTCGACCCTGCCGCCTGGAGAGCCAAACCGCCCGGAAAGGTCCGCACGATTGCGGCCATCTTCACGCACATGCACAATGTGCGGACGAAGTGGGTCAGGCTGACGGCTCCGCACCTGAAGGTTCCACCGCAACTCAACCGAACGCACTCGACGCCGCGGCAGGCCAGGGCGGGATTGGCGGAAAGCGCCGCTCGCTGCGGTGAGATGCTGGCCGAAGCGCTCGGCGATGGGGGCCGCATCGAGAAGTTTCGCCGAGACGGCTGGGGTGCGCCCTGGCCGGTTGGCGTGGAAATGCTGTGCTACATGCTTTCTCACGAAGCCCACCATCGCGGGCAGGTGTGTATGCTGGCGCATCAACTCGGATACCCGTTGCCGAAGGAGGTGGCGTACGGGACGTGGAACTGGGAGAAGCTGTGGAAAGAGTGCGGAGCGGTCGGCGGGCCTGGTGACGAATCTTAAGGAATCGCTCAAGAGCGGTGGCGTGAGGGAACTTCGGCTAATGCGGCGGTGTCTCAACGTGCGTATGATGCGCGTCGGTATCGCGCTGCTGGTAGTCACTGCGGGCTGTGGCCATCGAACGCCTCCCCCCACGGTTATGAGTGTCTGCGATTTGTCGAGAGACTTCACGGCGTACCGGGGGAAATTCGTTGCGGTAAGGGGCGTCTACTATTACGGCCTACGACAAGAGTGTCCTCAGAAATGTGCAAATGGACCTTGGCCGTCGGTCGTGGACTTGGTCAGTACGGATGTTCTCCTGCCGGGTGAACCGCCGTTCGGGTTTACCACGGATGACGCAGCTTGGGTCGCATTGGACAAGGCAGAACGAGCCGCGGAACGTGAAGCAAAACAGGGCAAGCGGGTCGAGGTTTGGGTAACGGTTATGGGCCGTCTTAGAGCCAAGGAACACCGTTCACCAGTCGGGCCGTGCGACCGTGTCGTGAACAGCGGGTACGGCCATTTGGGTAGTTTTCCGGCCCAACTCGTAATTCAGAGCGTGGCCGCCATCGAACTCGTCCCAAACGCGGATTCTCCTTACGACTACAGCAATATCTACCGCGGGGCGCTGTAGATCTCCCGCGTCACTCCAGGTCGCATGGATCATGCTAACCGCTCCCTCACGGTCGCGGCTTCCATGAGAGGGCCGTCCTGTGTCAAGCGTTTTTGTGTCGCACCTCCGGGAATCTTCTCGGGGCCGACCGACGGGAGGCGCTGGAACGCCGCGTTTCCCGAAGGCCCCCTTTCCC
>Ga0326728_10002965_pt1 | contig 54764 bp, 32 predicted proteins | sample MB3enrmetagenome_FD_207602 | JGI IMG/M metagenome (GOLD analysis project Ga0326728, IMG submission 207602) | Lab enriched peat soil microbial communities from McLean, Ithaca, NY, United States - MB31MN | ecosystem: Environmental > Terrestrial > Soil > Wetlands > Peat | place: USA: New York... | reverse complement strand
GGGATCGATCTCAAGCGATTACGAAAGCTGCTGACCGACGCGAACGCTTTGGGCTGCCAGCGCCAAATGGGTGCGACAGAAGCAGCCATTCGCAGTGAGGCAGTGGCAGATCCGCGCCACCAGCCAGACCGATTAAGCGCGAGCTCCCGCCTCCAGGAACTACTGATTAGCGCGATGACCGCGCTGCCGCATAGGTCGCGAAGCATCATTGAGCTCTATTACCGCCAGGAACTGACCATGCGCGAAATCGGGAATCGCTTTGGGATCAACGAGAGCCGCGTTTCACAGATTCACAAGCGGTCTCTTGAATTGATCGCGGCTTCGCTGCGCTCGGTCGGCATTCAATCAAGCGCGCCGTTGTGAGTCAGAAGGAGGTTTCATAAATGGCCAGGCTCGCCGCAAAGGCCCGCTGCAATTACTACCCGCTTCCGGACCGGGAAGCGGAATTGATTCGAACTTGCCTCACATTTCCCGACCAACCATTCTCTGCACTGGATCCTTGCGCCGGCGAAGGCCGGGCCATGGCAGTAATCACAGGGTCCTCGAAGGCCATCAGGTATGGGATCGAGCTGGATTCCTACCGTGCAGACGCCGCCGCGAGGGTTCTGGACCATGTCATCCAGGGCGATGCCTTGAGTGCGCACGCGCGCGTGGAATCGTTCGGATTAGCCTACTGCAATCCGCCCTTTGATGCGGAATTCGGTGAGTCGGGCAACCAACGCTTTGAAGTCTTGTTCCTCTCCCACTTCGCCCGCTGGCTTGTCCCTGGCGGCGTGCTCATCTACGTCTTGCCGGCACAGCAACTGGCGGGGTGTGCCCAAGTTCTTGCCTCACATTTCCGAGACATCGAAATATTTCGGCTGCAATCCGCCGAGTGCGTGCTGTACGAACAGATTGTGGTGTTCGCCATTGCACGCTCCCGGCGAGAGCGGGACCGCGTTCGCGACTCCGAAATCTCATACTGCCGGAGCCGTTTGGTGTCCACCGCGCGGCAGTATGAGATGCTGCCGCTTCTATCGGAGAGGCGAGTCGAACTGCGGGTTCCACCGACCGGTCCCGCCGACGTTTCCTATGCTGGCCTGCCCTTCGACATCATCGAGGACCTGTTGCCCACGTCGCCGGCGTACCGGCAGGTAGCTCAGATACTCGATCCTCAGCCTATTTCGCTGGGTACGAGACCTTTAACTCCTCTTCACAAGGGGCACATTGGCCTCCTTTCGACAGCCGGCCTCTTGAATGGACGATTTGGGTCTGGTGACCGTCTCCACGTCGCTGCCTGGAAAACCAAAAAGCGGGTCATCAGAACCGAGGACAGCGAAGACGAAAAGACCATTGTCAGTGAGCGCGAACAGTTCGTCCACGAACTGGCCATCGCGTTTGCCAATGGAGAAACGGCGCTGATCGAATGAAGAATGCTTACGAGCGTTTTGGTTTTGCGGAGTTTGAAAAGAAGCTGAGGGACACGACGACCCGCGTCCGGCTTACCGCTGACTGTTTCATCGGCGAAAGGGCGGAGAAAACCGCACCTTCAGCCGGGCATCTGCTTTCGGCGTTCGGTACCGACGTCGAGGTCGCGGCTCTCTGGGCAGCAATCCTCGGAGAGGAAGCGATACGGGTCGGCGGCCAGAATCTGAAACCGTATATGGTCCAGTTTGGCGAGCGCCCCGCGGTGTATCGCGGGACGCTGAACATACCCGGACGGAAGCGTCCAGTTCGACACCTGGTGGTGGTCTCCACGCAGCTCCGTGCTGAAGGTGACCAGGCCCGCATCATCGTCAAAAGCGATTCTCCCGATCTGATTCTGCGGGGCGTCACAAATCTCCACGGCTTGCCCCTGCTTTCGGACTGGAGCGAGTGGTTCCGTATTCGCCTCCAAAAAGCCGGTCGTGTCCGGCCATTGTCCGGCCTGAATTGTGCCCCAGTGGCGATCCGGGGCACAAAGAGCGAATTTCTCGAATGGATCGGGGCCGGCCTCAAAAGCGGCCACATCCAAATCCCTCCACCGTAGACCGGCGCGGCAATGCCGTAGGTCTACATTCCTTCCTATGGAGTCGGACCTATGGCAATCGCAACACTCGAGGAGTACCTGAGAGAGTTCTCGGTCGAGATTGGAGACCGGATCCTAACGAGCTTCCCCGCTCTTCACGCACCCGGCGAACCTGTCTCGCCAATCCTGCGAACACTTCTGCGAAAGCCGTTTGCCGCCCAGGAAGTCGCGATCACCGGCGCCGCGAAAAGGCTCCAGCAAGCCAACTCGGTTGCCATCATCGCCGAAATGGGCACTGGCAAGACGCTCATGGCCATGGCCATCGCTCACGTGTTTGCAGCAGGACGCCCGTACGCCTGTCTCTTCGTCGTACCGCCACAATTGCTTCAGAAGACGGCCCGCGAGATTCTGCAGACGATCCCCGGCGCCAGGACGTATGTGATCGACAGCCTGCGGTCGCTGAGACCAGGTCAATCTGGCCCGCAAGGAGTCAACGAACTGAGGCTTCGGAATGGCCGGATTGTCCGCGATGGTGTTCACACCACGCTCACCGACATGAGGTTGCGCGGCAAATACAAATCCGCTTGGGACCGTTGGGTTGCTGAACACGGGCCAGGACCCCACTTCGTCATTTGCGGACGCGACCGGGCGAAGCTGGGTGCGTTCTGGCGGCATAGCTACCAAATCGCGCGGTGTGGGAATCACAACGGGGCGGTAGTCAACCCCGACAGCGGCCGTCCCATTGTCTTCGATGACGAACGCCTGTTGCGCGATGACTTCGGCAAGCAGGAACGCTACGCCGAGACCCTGGAATCGGTCGCGCTGTGTGGCGGCGACAAGACCAAGCCCCGGAAACCTCTCTACAGTCCCCTCTGGCAGGCCGACGGCGCCAGAATCCGCCGCTACGCACCCATTGAATTCATCGGGCGTTTTCTTCCGCACTTCTTCAAATTTGGCATCGCCGACGAAGTCCACGAGGCAAAAGCCGCCGACACCGCGCAAGGAAACGCGCTCGGAACACTTGCCGCCGCCGTCGACAAGACGATCGTGCTGACCGGCACGCTGACGGGCGGCATGGCGTCCGACGTGTTCAATATCCTGTATCGCATCGATCCCGCGCGAATGGTTTCCCAGGGTTATGAATACGGCGACGCTGGCATCCGAAGTTTCACGGAGACGTACGGCGTCTTGGAGACCATCACCACCATCGATCCCCAAGAGAACGCCTGCTCCAAAGCGAAGGTGACCAAGCGGGTCAAGGAGCGCCCCGGAGCGTCTCCACTACTTTTCGGTAGATTTCTCATGGATATTGGGGCATTCGTCTCGTTGGAAGACATCTCTGCCAATCTTCCGCCATACACCGAGGAAGTGGTCAGTGTTCCGATGGATAAACCCCTGGCCGAGGCCTACGCAGACCTGGAGCAGGACATCGCAGCAGCCCTTCAGGGACACCGCGGCAATCCGTCGGTGGTGAGTACGGCCCTCAACGCGTTACTGCTGTATCCCGACCGGCCGTTTTCGATTGGACCGCTGTGGGGCGTTGCCTATGACGAGGAGACCAAGCAACGCGAACGATTCTTGATTGCGGACCCGCCAGATCTCGATGAGTCCGTCCTTTATGCGAAGGAGCGCAGGCTCGTCGAGATGGTTCAATCGGAAGTCAAGAATCGGCGGGCCGTCCAAATCTATGCTACCTACACTCAGAAGCGCGACGTAACGCGCCGGCTCGAATCAGTGCTGAACGCGGCCGACATCAAAGCTGCCGTGCTCACTACTCAAACGCCGCCCGAGGACCGAGAGGCATGGTACGAGCGCCAGCTCAGAGCCGGCGTGCAGGCCTTCATCGGACACCCACGTCTTGTTCAAACGGGGCTTGATTTGATTTTCTGCCCCGCAATTATCTGGTATCAGACCGGATACTCCACGTTTACGCTGAGGCAGGCGAGCCGCCGGAGTTGGCGCATCGGCCAGACCAAACCCGTGACGGTGCGATTCCTCTGCTATGAGAACACGGCGCAGGTCGGTTGCCTTCGGCTCATGGGAAAGAAACTGCTGGTATCAATGGCGCTGGAGGGCAAATTCTCAGACAGCGGTTTGCAGGCAATGGACGATGGCGCCGATGTGCTTACCACGCTGGCCCGGGAGCTCGTGATGCACCAGGGCGTCGGGCAATCTGCCGACGAAGTCTGGCGGGCACTGCGAGCACAACAGCCGCAGAGCCACACGCCCGAGCCAACTGCGCCGAAACCGGTGGCGGAGTCGCCACTAATCTCCGTGCCGCGATTTGTTCCCTCGCTGGTATTTGGGCAGGACGTGCCGCAGCTTGCCACGCGGCGGAGAGCTGCTTCAGCAGCCTCTTCGGATTCTTCGGATCAACTCTCGCTCTTTTGACTTCGCCCGGTGCGGACGTTCATTCCGAAGACAGCCTGACCGGGCCAGCTACGGCTAACCGCTGCCGCTGGCATTCCGAACCGGCTCGAGTTCTAAACTGGGCGGACGCCATTCGGAGTGCGCATTTTCCAAAAACAAGAATGGAGGTTTTATGGCGTGTCAAACACCCCTGCCGCTACAACAGACCCTTGCGTCGGAGATGACGCTGTTTGAGTTGGACGAATCGCTGTCGATCCTAATGGAATCCGCAACGGACGAGGCGGCGAACAACAATGGAGAGATCCCGGAGGAACTGCGACAGGCCTTGCTCGACTACTGCGAGGCATTTGGGGCGAAAGTCGACAATATCGCGAACTACATCAAGTCGCAGGAATTCGATGCGCGGAATGCCAAGGCCGAGATCGACCGGTTACAGTTCCGCCAAGCTGCGGCCGAAAACAAGGCCGAGCGCCTGAAGGGACTTCTCAAGTACTTCATGGAAACTCGCGGTCTGCTGCGCATGAAGGGCCGGTTGAACACGATTTCGCTTCGGAAGAACGGCCAGGACTCGCTGATCGTGGACAGTGTCGATAGAATCCCATCGGAGTATTGCCGCATGTCGATCACCATTCCGGTTCCCGAATTGGAGGAGCTGCTGCGATATCTTCCGGAGGAGCACAGTCTCCGGGCACGCTTGACGCCCGACGACAACGGATTCATAAGGCGCGAGGTGGACAACGCGAAGCTGAGAACTGCACTTGCCTCCAGCATACCTGTCCCAGGCGCGGAACTTCGACGTGGTCAGCACGTCAGGCTGACATAAGATTTCGGCGCCAGAGGGCATGCTCTTCTCCGCCCGATCGCAAAGATTCCGAGAATGTTTCCCCCCTCACTAAATCTGAGCACTCCAAATGTTGTCCTCCGTAAGACAGTACTGGTGCGTCAAATCTATCTCCCATTGGCAATAGCGCGGAACGTCGCCGGTGACAGCGGCACGGAACACTAACCGACGCCGGCCGGTGCGGACAGACCGCGGCAACTGGACAGGGGATCTGACGGTCTTGCAATGGCAGGAACCCAGTCAGCCCCACGTCTGTTCAGCCCTGGAATCCGTCGGGCTTTTTGGCAGCTAGCAGAAACTGCCTTACAACCGATCACAGGAGATCGCACTGCGAACGCGCAGTCACTTTCGCGACGATCTCCAAAAAGGAGATTAGAAATGCGGACCACCGTAAAGAGACTCTTTCGCCCACCGATGGCAATGTTTGCCCTGTGGGCCACCATCAACATATTCGCAACCTTCGCAGCACCGGCACAGAAGCTGTTGGGAGCCACACCGAGCGGCACGTCGGCTACTCTCGCTACTCCCGTAGCCAACAGAAGCGGCTGTCAGTTCGTGCAGGCGGAGTTAATCGACCGGCACGGACCTCACGGCGGGTGGTGCTGGCGGATCACCACTCGATGTGACCAATACCTTCAGGGGGATTGCTGGTATACCTAGGCCGCCTCAGCCGCCCTTCAAGTCCCACCGCTGATTGCCATCCCAACAAGCCCCGCCCAAGCTGGCGGGGCTTTCCGATTCTGCCAAGACCATGGCTGCCCAGTATGTGGGTAAGTAACGGTCAGAGTGAATAGCAAAACATCAGGCAGCATCGAGAACTTCAGCCGCGCGGCGCATTTGTTGGTCGATTGCCGACTCCAGCGAGAGTGGGTCGACATCCAGATGCAGATCAGGTGAGACACCCTGGCCTTCCAGGCACTTGCCACTAAACGTGTACCAACCGAAGACCGGCACCCGTAACCAGTACCCGGCGCCGATTCTCCGGTTCACAGCTCCGAGGACATTGCCGGCGGTCTTGGTGCCAATGATCGTCGCCAAACGGTTCTCTGAGGCGAAGCTCGCGAGCATCTCGCCTGCGCTGTTGGTCCATTCGTTCACGAGGATGGCGACCCTGCCGTGAAACGGCTGTGGGCCTAACTCTTGGGTGAGGAGCACAACGGACTTGTCGCGAAGCGCGAAACGGGCGAGGGCCAACACGAACTGAAACGTCGTCTGCGGCATCGGAATGCGTGGCAGGGTGTCGCGGGTGTACCCCTTGCGGAGGCGGGCCGGCGTCAGGCTGTGACCGATCGGAATTCGGTCGGGACACAGGTAGCTGGCAAGGCGGGCGAACCCCAAACTGCCGCCGATGTTTCCGCGCAGATCGATGATAAGGCGGTCGCAGCCCCGGCTCTTGAGATCCCGAATTGCCAAGTCGAGTGCGTTCGCGAAGCTAATCCCGGTGGGACCGGGAAAGTAGGGAATCTTGAGGAGTCCGGTTTTGGGGGCCGCGACTGTATGAATTGGGCTCTTGGGTTCGGTAATCGGCGGGCGCTCTTTGGTGCCCTTTATATATGGAACGCTGATGGCGATTTCGCGCGGGTTCTCACCCCGCGCGCTCGAGACGGCAATCTTGTGCGTCGTACCAATTCTGAATGGGGGCATCGTCGGAGGTGCGTACAGCGTCCCGTCGACGGCGACCAACATGTCGCCCCGCTTGATGCCAGCAAGGTGGGCTGGACCGCCCTCGAAGACGTCCAGAAAGTGCCAGCTTTCCCGACCATCACGTTCAAAGGCGCGGATGGTCGCATTGATCGAGTGTTGGGGCAGAAGCCGGCTGGTTCGCTCGTGGTAGAAGACGGTATGGCTACTGCCGAGTTCCGCCAAGGCTTTGCGCACACCGCCTTCGAATTCCTCAATGTCCACGTCGAGCAGGGTAGGCGATCGCTCGTCAAACCGCTTGGCCCACTCGTTGTAGTTCACACCTCCCACATTGAAGTGCTCCTTGAGGACGCGCTCCTTGACCGAAGCCAAAATCTCAGTGCGCAGCTTTGGGCTTAGAGATGTCAGCGTCATGTTGGTTTCAGTCATGATGTCCTATGGTCAGGTTGGGGGCGCCCTCCAATGTGTACCCCGCCCAATAATAAGGTACCGCCGCGGCGCCGTACTTCCGCAACATGTCGCGCTTCGCCGCCGTAAGCGCCGCCGCAGCCGGTTCATGTGCCGCCAGGTGCTTGTAGAACTGCTTCATCAGGAAGAGAGAAAACGTGTCGTCAATCGACCAAAGGGTCGAGACCACGCTCCGAGCGCCCGCCAGCAGAAACGCTCCCGAGAGCGCCGCAATTCCCTCCTCTCCCTCAAGTGGGCCGACAGCCGTATCGCAGGCCGAGAGGATCACGAGGTCGGAATTCAGCGACAGTTGAACGATTTCAGAAGCTTGCAGAAAACCGTCTTCACCCGCCGGCGGGTCGCTCAATAAGACCAACGCAGAACGATTTCGCTCCGTTGTGCTGGCATAGCCGTGTACGGCTAGATGGATGACGCCGTATTGCGACGTGGCAGCGCGCTTGAAGGCCGACTCGGTAGCACGCTGTCCGATCAAAAGGACGTCTCCGCGGCCGTGTAAAGCCGCCTCCGCGGCAATCACCTCGTCCTTCGATGCGGGCAGGTCACTGAGCGCTCCAGGGTCATAGCCACGGGTGATACTGGCCTGCTTTAGCTCGGCGGGACTGTACGGAACGCCGCCCACCGCCAATAGTGCATGCGCGGATGAGGTAGGAAGACGTTTCTGCGACGTGAGCAAGTAGAAGCCCGTTGCGGACGGCTCGTAGATCACCGTATGGGTCTCGGCGACATACCGGCCTCCGCTATCGATGAACCCATCGAAGGGCACAAGATGCAGCGGACCGTCAGGAATTACAACGAGGTTCTCCTTCCGCGCCGCCGTCGGGATCGGCCCAAGAAGCGCATCATAGAGGTCGCGGGCTTCCTTGTGGGCCGGCGCCTTCGCCTTCACAGCTTTCAGATACGCCGCGATCAAGGCTTCGATGCTCTGTTTGTCGGCGAGCGCCACGATGCGCGCATCGGTTTTTGAAATGACGAGGCAATACGAGCGGGGATCGGCCACAACGTATTCCAAGATGACCGCTGACGGATCGAGGCTGCGCTGGACTTGTTCCATGCTGACCGGGTCGTGCGACTGCGCCTTCAGAATGCTGATCTCGGGAGTAATCCACCGGGCTTGTTCCACCAGGAAAATCTGGTCACGAATCTGGCGAACCTCGCTGGTTGATCGCGCTCCCGCCAATTTGAGGCGTAGCTCGGAAATTGCACGCTGGTCTTTCTTCGCCTGGGTCGGAGCGACAGCGCCTGCCATAAGGAGGTCGGTGGTCACGCGCCCCCTGACCTGCTCGATGATCGAGTATGCCCTACGCGCGTCGTTGAATCGATCTGCGACCAGCGCAAAATGCTGCGAATACAGCTCGCTGGATGCCCTGATCACGGCGGTCTTCTCCAAAACGCTGGAATAGTTGCCGATCAGCGCATCGACAAAAACCGACGCGCGGTCAAAAACGCGGTCCGCCTCGTCATACTTGCCTTGCTTGATATCCAGCACGGCCACGGCCTGCAGAAGCCGTGGGACCGACCATGTGTCACCGCTTTCCTGAGTCGAAGTTGCAGCCAGATCTGCTAACTCCGCCGCCTTTTCCAGTTCGCCACGGTCTCGATAGATGTCTGACGCCAACTCCTGCGTTCCCGCGAGTTCCCGGACGAAACCTCCGGATTCAGACAGTGCCATAGATTGTTGCAGACAGCGCAAGGCTGCCGCGGCGTCATGCCGCTGCATTGCAAGACGGGCTTCGAGAGTTAACACGACTGCTTCGGCCTCAGGGTGGTGTTTCTGCCGCGCCTGCGCCAAGATCTCGTCGGCCAACTGCTGGGCGGCGTCATCCCGTTTGAGTTCGATTAGATCCTGCAGGATCGCCTCCTTGGTAGGGAATGGGTAACCAATATCCGGAACTGTGCTGGCGATCTTAAGGGCGTTGTCGAAATACGTCAGTGCCTCTTCGTTCATATACGACTCGTGCAGTCCGACCCCGAGAGTGGTCAGAAGGCGGACCTGTGCGCCCGCGTCGCCGTTCTTGGTGGCTGCAGCCAGGGCGCTGGCTACGTTCTTTCCGGCGGTCGTTAAGTCGCCATTGTAGAAGGCGGCCACCCCGAGTTGGGCGAGGGCGCGATACTGCCATTTCTTGTCACCCAACTCCGTTGCAAGGCCCTGCACCCGCTCCCAATCCTCGCGCATCGCACCGCCACCGATCTCGCCGTCAATGTCGCCTTTCACGATGAGACAGAACAGACGGAGTTGCTTGTCCGTTTGCAGCAGGGGGTTGTTGTCCAATTCAGATGCGAGCTGAGCCGAAGTTTCGGCCAATGCTCGCTCACCGACACTCGAGCGGATTTTGCCAAGCCTCGCATACAAGGCGTTCCGTTTGTCGCCGGCGGCAAGGAACATTTTCTCGGCTTCGGCAAAGCCCTTGCCGGCGTCGTCCCAGTTATAAAGATCGGCGAGGTGGAGGGCGTGGTCCAGGATATCCTGCGGAGGTTGCCGATCCTGTGGACGCAGCAGCAACGCACCGACCGTCATCAGGAATAGCACGGAGAATCGAATCAATCGAATCATAGGTTCACTCCAAAACGACCGAGTAAAGCCGCAATGATGAGTTCGCGGATCGAATGGCGAGCGTGTAGGTGCCAGCCGGCACATTGCGCAGGTCGGTTCTTATCTTCAGGGCCTCGGCTGTCCCGTCCCAGGTCGCACTCCCAACTGCCTCCGCTACGGTTTCGCCGTTGTTGGATCGGAATTGGACCGTGTAGACCGCGTCTTCGGTGCCGATTGGCAGTTTTATGGTGAGGTTGAGCCGCGCTCGGGTCAAATGCGGAGTCTCAACAGGCCGTGATCGCGACTGCTCCGAGCGCTCGGCTGTCCAGTTTCTGTAGTCGAGGGTCGCCGCGAGCGCTGGTGCGGACGCGTCTTTGGCGACGAGCTCCTGGCGATGTGGTTGTTTTGCCGGGCCGTATTTCCAGAAGAATGCCAGGACTAGCAGGGCTGCGCAGCCCAACACCACTGTGCCCGCGTTGCGAAGGCGATATCGCTGTCGTTGGCGATTGTACTCCTCGAAACAGGGAGCACACGTTGCAATATGATCCACGACGTTGTCAAAATCTGGGGACGCAAGGCGCCGCGCAACAACCGCTTCGACTGCGCTGGAACTCGGACAGCCGATGCGCTCTGGGTTTGGGCAGTCCCCCCTGAGGGCCTCACTCGCCATTTTGACCAGCCATCTTTCGGTCCGGCGAGCTGGAAGACCAGGTGTATGTTTGTCGTCCATCAATCTGACTCCTCGGAATGACCGGGGCCCTTGGGTTTGCTGCCAAGCAACTTGGCGTGCACCTTGTCCAGTTCGTAATAGAATCGAGATCTTGCTTGCTTTCCCGAGAGGCGAAGCGCGCGGCCGATCTCATTCCAGGAGAACCCCAGTATCCGGTAGTTGAGCATGTGACGTGCCTGGTGCGGCAGTTGGTCGACAAGGACCTTCAAACACAACTCCCGCTCCATGGCCGCCTCCCAGTCCGGTGCGGTCAGGTGATGGTTCTGTTCCAATTCTCTGAGGAGACCCTCGTACGTCACGCGGTTTTCCTTCAGGAATTGGTGCCGCACCTGGCGGTGAAAGGCGGTGATGAAATAGCCCGCCAGATTCTGGCTAACACCCGGGTCGTCCTGCAGCCGGCCAGAAACCTCAATAGCTACAACCTCCATAAGCTGTGCAGCGCTGGCGGGATCGTGCAGTTCCCGCTCGACGTGCCGGTATGCCCACGGCCAAAGTCCTTCACACACCGCGACAACACGAGGGTCGATTGGCCTGCCCTGTGAGTCCCGAGCCCGCATCCAGAACGGTGGTAGCCGCTCGGGAAGATCTCGCCGCGTGTCGTGTTGAGGCTCCCTCATCGTCAAGCCAGTTGTGCGACAACCCGATTATCACCAGAGGGTCGGCAACGCTGCGCGCGAGCGGGAGCATACCCTCCACTACAAATAAGCACTGCCGTAGTAGAGATGCCCGAAGGAATGCCTTGAATTTTACCTCATTACGGCGGCGCAAAGTGAGCTTTCGTACATTTCAGGGGCCGGACCGCTTGTAGAAGGGTCGGTTCATCACAGTCAGCAGCCTCTCGGGTTCGCTCATCACAATTTACAGGTGCGCGTGCGTAGCGAACTCGTCGCCGGAAACCAGCATCGGCTCGGGACGGTTTTGTGACTTAAATCCCCAATGGAAACCGGCAGCAATCGGCTTTTCTCCCCCGCAGAATGCTTATTTGATTAGCGGGGGCGTGCGCAACACATCAGAGAGGAGTCTTGGGCACTCCCCGTCAGCTGGGCTGGACGTTCGTTGGGGAGGGTTAAGATGCTCGCTCAGGAGGGAACACAGGCAGAACGGAGTTCAGCAGATGACAGCCAGCCGAATCATGCGCCTAAGAAAAGGGGCAACCTGGCGGCGACGCTCGATCCACTATTGGAGCCGCGGCGTTCGGCTGGCCAGCCAGGTCGACCAAAGGGTGTAAGTAATTACGAATGGACTCCGGAGACCGACAGACTTCTTGCCGAGCTGTGCGCGAAACGGGGCGCGGCGACGGCAAAACGTATCATGGGGCGCAAAATCCAGGAAGGCCGACCGACTAAGGCTGCGCCCAGACCGGACAGCGTGCGCAAAGCGGTTGAATATCGCATGGCCAAATTGGGGATACCCACAGAACACAAGCGAAGGAAGCCCGGCATGAGAGAGGCAAAACGCTGGACGGAGGCTCAAACTACCGCGTTGCTGGGTGCTCTCGGAGCGGACGCAACGATCGAGTCAATCGCGGCTCGCACGAGCCATAGCGTGAAATCCGTCCGTGCGAAGATTGCGCGGCTTGATTATGCGGTACACGAGGTTCATGGATTCGCGGTTTTCACGGTCAACAGTCTTGCCGCCCTTCTTCGCGTGACACCGCGACAGGTTCGCCGTTGGAAGGAACGAGGCTGGCTCGAAACGAAAGCCCGCAGAATAACGGAGGAGTGCCTTGGGCAGTTTCTCCGGGCGCATCCAGATCGGATTCCGTTTGACAGCCTCCGACGGGAGGACCAGGTTTTTCTGGTCGATATTGGATTTCCTTGCCGGGAAGCGGCGACCTTCAAGAAGAATGTCCGCGAGATCCTGGACGGTATTGGTAGGCAAAGGAAGCCACGGAGGCCTCTTCGAAGGGACAACGTTACCGCGATAGGTCTCGGCCGGAGCGAGGAGGGCACCGATGGCGGGGCACTCCTCCTTACTGCGCCTCAAAGTATGCGTCAGCAGCCTCTCGCCATTCCTCAAATGAAGGCCGGTGATCCGGATATTCGACAGGCCAGGTATCGTGACAATGCAACGCAAAGCTCCGCATAGCGTGATATGCCGGGTGGTGGTTAACGTGAAAGCTCAAAGCTGCGAGCATCGGTCTCCGGCCGGCAATCGCGAGTGCATGCTCGATCACCCACTCGTTAAGGGAACAAACAGATTCCTTGGATCCCACCGTGCCCTGCGCGGGACCGAAGCCACCGTACCTCTCCGCCAATTCCTTGGAAACGGCCCCAGAGGTTGGTCCCTCGATGTCGAGCACCAATTCCATCCACAGAGAAAACGCCATCAAGTCCGAGAATCCGTGGAGAAGCTTACTCCATTCCGCCTCAGATACCCCCCGAACTGAGTCAAGAACCTGCTGCGCTATGCTGTCGGGATTCGACAGCCGGGCCACGGCCGCGACTTCGCGCTGCCACTGCGAGTAGTCTGGAAAGTGTTTCGGCGCGGCAACTCGCCACTGTTTGTCGATGGCTTCCCAGTGTGACCACGCCTTCATACAACGTAGCGACATCGAAGAATAATAGCGGACCGCATCCAACCAGCCGGCCCGCTTCGCGCCGATAAAGACGTTCACCTCCGCCCACCGGCTGACATCCTGCCAAATCCTGGTGCCCAGGCCATCCCCATTCTTCACCGCAGCCTGGACGTCCGGCCGGATGCGCTCAAGGAGTCGAGGCGTTCTGGATTCCATCTCCTGCGCGACCATGGCCGGGATGCTTCTGGCAGCCTCGACGACAGCCCGTAACCACAACGTGAACACCTGCCAGTCGGTGTATTCGTCGGCGGCTTCAGCCAGGCGCTTCCAGGGGACTCGCTTGGCCTGTTCCAAGGCGCGGCGCTCTGTCTGCTGGCGAACTCGGTCTATGAGGCTACCGCCGCGTTGATCCCGCTCCATGGGCATAACGTTCCATGCCGAACTGTTCTATTCTGCACCAGAATGTACCCAAAATGCGCGGGGGTCGATGACCGATTGGTGCGAGGCCACAGTTTGATTTTGCAGTGGACAGAGTGCGGCGCATAAAGGAAGCAGGTCGAAATGCTGTTCCACGGCAGAAGCGCGAGAACCGGCTGGGTAAAGGATCTGGCGGGGTGTTGGAGAGAATTGTTGTTCTGGATGCTCCTGCTACCGGCCTTTGGGGCGCTTGAGTCGATCCGAGTTCGTGGACAAATCGCCGGGCTAATTGAGGCGTGCGCCTTTCTGCTGGTCGCGATTTCATCTACTGGCAAGCTCAAAAGCCTCGGACTCGAATTCGCGAATTGGAATCGAATAGGCACCAGAGCCGCCGCGGCGTGCGTCGTAGCGAGTCTCCTTGCGGGCGGCTCCATTGTGGCGGTTGCACGCCTCTCGCAGCAACCCCTCGGAACCGAGAGCGGGTGGAACAAGGCGATGTTGGCCATTGCCCTCGGGCCGGTTCTGGAAGAGGTGATCTTCAGGGGCTATCTGTTTACGGCCGCTCTTCTGCTCACCCGGCGCCTGTCCCCGTCGAGGTCGGCTGCCTTTTCGATCATCGGAGTAGCCTTAGTCTTTTCGATTGCGCACCTTACGACTGCCGGGACAACCGCGCTCCAGCTTTGTTGTATTGTGCTTACGGGCTGTCTGTATGGTTGGGTCCGATTCCGATATCGCTCGACCGCGGCAGCGGCTCTCGCCCACGCAGCTTACAACCTGGCACTCTACCTGAGCTACTGGAGCGGCCTTTCGCGCTGACCCGCTCATTCGAAGACCTGTAGATCCCCTCTGGCGATGAGATCGTCGAAGTGCCGCTCGACTTGCTCGGGGAGCGGGCCGCCGTGAATGCACACGCCCAATTCCATATTGATGGCCATCGCGTTGCCGCTGAGGTTGGCGCTAGTCAGGAATAGACACTCGCGGTCGGCGATGGCGCATTTGGCGTGCATCAGACCTTGGTTGCCGGCGTCGTCCCGCAGGCGGTTCTCGACCGGCCAATGGTAACGCGTGAAGTTGTCAGGAAGTCTGCGGCCAAAGGCCTGCTGATTGCGCCAGTTCAGCCAGTTGGCATCTTCGGGTCTGTCACCGAGGATCACACGGACAACGACCCCGCGTGCCGCGGCGCCCCGGAGGCCTTCGCCGATTCGCGATACGGGGAACACGCCGAAACTCGATAACGTCAGGGTTCGACGCACGCTGTCGATCATGCCCGCCAGGAACTCGCCAGTTTGGCGGGCAGGTATGGCGGTGGTTGAGGGCCCGGTCCAGACGAGTTCGATGCGCTGACGCCGGCTGTGCTCCCGCTCAGTAGCAGCGGCGGATAGCAGAGCTATCGCCGCCTCGGAGGCGGTCACTCCTGGCGCTTCGGCCCGCCAGACCTCCACAAAATCTCCGGCCAAAACCCGGTGCCTGGGATTGCCGATTGCCTGGGCAGGGTCCCGCGCGCCCCGTGCGGCACCCACGGCCAGCCGGTCGCAGATGCCGACGGCCAACTGCTCCACCACGTTGGCGGGCGCGGTCGCAGCGAACCGCACAGCCGCCTCGATTAACTTTCGCTCGCCCGCATCCATATCACTGCCAGAAGAATGACCAGCCGCGCCGCTCCACGGTCTCGACCAACACGGAGCGGTCCAGGTATCGGTTTCCGCGCTCGCAGGACGTCTCAGGCGCAAACAGGCAGGCGTGGCAGGCTGAGCCGTGTAGCGAAAGGAATTGTTGTTCCGGCACGCTTTCGGCACACAGCGGGTCCGACGCGCATAACTCCAGGTTGTCAAAGGCCGCTTGCAGGTGGCGGCCCAGTTCCTGCGTCTCGCCCAGGCTGACGAGGCCGCCGAGCGTCCCTTCGCTATCGGGTGCTGCCGTATAGATCAGGATGCCGGCCATGGGAGGCTCCTCGCCCGGGGGCCGCGAGTATATGCGTTCCCGCAAGCTGGCCATGGAGTAGCCGCACTCCACAGAGAACTGCCGGATCACGGCATGAGCGAAGGAGTGCAGGAGCACAAACCGGAGGCCAGGATAGCCCAGGTTGGGGTCCAGCCCGCGGCTCCTGCGCCATTCGGCATGGGCACGTTGGAATTGGCGATCGAGATCCGTGCACCGGAGGCTCCAGTTGACAATCTCGGCCTCTTTGAACTGGATGAAGATGCCCTCTCCCCGCACCTCGGCCGCTGGGACCCAGCGTGGGGCGCCACGGCTGATGGGCAGCGCGCACTGCCTGGCCATCGTCGCCCGGAGGGTCTATCCGGGTGAATGCAACCAGCGCACGAACCTCGCGCAGCCGTTCTACCAGCAATATCCGTTCGATCCAGCGGGCGTAGGCCGGTGGCGGCTCGACGGGCCGTAGTTGCAGGTCGGGGCTGTTGCGAATGAGGTTGGCCGCCGAGAAAATGTCCCACTCCGCCACCTTCAGGTCGCGCTCTTCGTGAGCGTCGCCGGCCTGTCGCATCCTCTCGAGGGCTTCCCAGATCTGGCCGTCCGTGAAATCGGCGAAGTCGCGAAGGCCCTGGAAGCTGCGTAGCAGCTCGATATCCCGCTGCTCCCGGATTCGTTCGAAGGCCGACCACTGCTGCTCCAGAAGTTGTTCCAAACGCCCGGACCGGCTCGGTACGGACAGCGCCGAAAAGAGGATCGGGAACCAGATGTTTGAGGCTCCCAGCAGGATCGGCTTCACCGTCTCCGTACAGCCCCTCGGGTCATAATCGCGAAGATGCGGCCGGCGGCCCCTGCACGCCGGCATTTCGCTCCTGCCCTGATCGGTAAAAACCAGCGCCATGGAGCGGGCCGACCTGCAGGTGTCACACCGCACCTGGACATCGGCTGCCTCGCCAGAGGCGCCGGTCTCGAGGAACCGCAGCGGCCCGTTGCACTGTGCGCCGCGGTGGACCCAGTCGAGCCACGGGAAATCGTCCAGGTGACCGTTCGGGCAGGCCACAAGGAAACGGGCCGGCAGAGCCTCCGGCGGCCTGCCGGGACGCGGGCAATTGGTGTGTATGAACCGGGCGCGGTCCGGCCGATAAGGTTCCGGCTCAAACGTGAAGATCCCGGAGCTTATAGGCGCAAGGATCCGGCAATACGGACACATCAGCCAGCGGGGGAAATGCGCCACCGGCACGCCGATCTTCCACTCATCGTCAAACGGGTTAAACGGGCGGCCGGCAACGTCTGGCACCGTGGGCGGCGCAAGCAGCTCTTCCACCTGCCCCCCAAGTTGGCGGCGTACCGCGCGCAGAAGGCGCTCCTCGGAAATTGTGACGGCGCGAGCGGCCGGCCAATCCTCCAGACCCATCACCATCGCCGATAGGTACGGCAGCTCGATCACCGATCCCACGCCGTACGTCAGGATGAGCTGGTTGGGGCGCACCTCGCCCACATTGGTCCTCTGGGGCGCAGGCATCATGCGTCTCCTCCCGTGGCTACCGGTGCCGCGGGCGGTGGTTCATCCATTCCGAAGTCCGAGAACACCAGGCTTACTGGAGGCTCCACGTCGCGCAGCGAGTTGAGGCACGTGAAGTCCGTCCAGCTTTCCATTCCGGGTTTGTGCAGGAGCGGGACGGTCACGCCGTCCCTGGACCCCTGATAGCCCAGCGTCCGGCCTCCGGCGGTATTGCCCGCCTCCCGCAGCCAGCCGTCGACGCGGCGCTCGAGCAACGCGGCCACCTCGATTTCGGTATCGCGGCCGGCGCCAACAAGCCCGGCTCGCCTGGCGATCTCGGCGATGGCTTCCCGGACAAATGGGTGGTCGCGAGCGATCTGGCCGGCAGTGGTATTGGCGTTGAACGCCGTGCCCATCAGCCGTACACACGAAATGAAGATACCGGTCAACCCGCGCGCCACGGCCCCTGGGGCGAACGGCGTCACCGACAGCGCCTCCACGTGTTTGTAGAACGTCGCATGGTAGTGCAGGAAGGTTTCGTAATGCGACAGGTCCCGCGGCCGCGCCCAGTTGTAGAGGGTCACCACCAGCCCGGGCTTGCGGCGCCCCACGCGGCTTGTAGCCTGGATGTACTCCGAGGTCGCCTTCGGCTGCCCGGCAACCACCATGAGCCCCAGCCGCTGCACGTCCACGCCCACGGAGATCATGTTGGTAGCCAGCATCACGTCGAGCGGCCGGCGCAGCAGCTCGCGATCCCTGGCGCCGCCAGCCGAGCGGTCCCGCCTGCGTGCTTCCAGCGCGGGGTCGAACGTGATGCCCATCCGGTCCAAGATGTCGGGAATCTCGGTGGACTGTTTGCGGGAGGTCAATTCCTCCACCGCGCTGTACGAGTACAGGTCGCGCTTGGAAAGACCGCGCTCGTCCATGCGGCGCAGCCGGCTACGCACGTCGTCGTCCACCAGGCGGCGCATGCCCCCGAGTTCCCGCAGAAAGTTGACGTAGCCGACCAGAGTCATCCACGGGTCCGCTTTGACGCCGACTCGGTCATGCACCGTCTGGGACGACGCGAGCAGCGCCACGTAGACGCGGATCAGGGCCGCTTTGAGCCGCCGGCCAGGCGCGCAGATGCCGAGGTGTGTTCCTCTGCACCGAGCAGGCACGCTTCATTCAGGGACAGGTCATCGAAGTCAACGGCGGATTCCTGATGGCGTAGGGAGCGGCCGCGGCGCGCGCCGGCGCTTCTCGCAGGATCTTTCCCATCCGGAGGTGATCCACGAGCCGGGCAAGCGCATCTGCTGCGACGCGTGCGAGCGGATCGCCGCCGCCGCGGGCGAAGAACCCGGGCTGGCGATGATCGGGCGCGGATTCGACGTGGCGGTGACAGTGCCGTTCGGGCTACCGCTTTCGAGCGGGCGGCGCAAAGTAGCGCAACAGTGTGCGGAGGCTTGCCCGACGTGGGCGCTGGCATTGCGCACGGCGCGACGTTGCGACGCGTGCTCTCTTTCCTGTTCCCGACGCGCGGGCCTTCAGCGAACCTCGAAGTTGCCCTTCAGCCGGATGTCGGCCGATGAAGCTCCGATCTGGGCCTCGTATCTACCCGGCTCCACTACACGCTGCATCGCCGGGTTCCAGATGGCCAGCATGGAGGGCGGGAGGGTGAAGGAAACCGTGCGGGTTTCGCCGGGTTTCAGGTGGATTCGCTCGAAACCGCGCAGCGATTGCTCCCAGTTGATGGTGGAACTCACGTACTGCCGGATGTAGAGCTGTGGAATCTCGTCGCCTTCCCGCCGGCCGGTGTTGGTCAGGTCAAACGTGAGGCCCAGATCGCGGTCCGCGGTGGTTTGCTCCGGCGAGATGCGGAGGTTGGCGTATTGGAAGGTGGTGTAGCTCATGCCGAAGCCGAAGGGCCACAGCACTCCCGTCACGCTCAGGGGATTGGAGCCGGTCTGCTCCACATTGGCTCCGGGCTTGGTGGGGAAGTTGAATTCCAACTGGCCAGTGGTCTTGGGGAAGGTAGTAGAGAGCTTGCCGCCGGGATTGTAGTCGCCGAACAAGCACTCCACAATGGCGTCTCCACCGTACATGCCGGGCATAAACGCCTGTAGAATCGCTGCGCCCGCCCGGTTCGCCACGTTCAACGCGACCGGGCGGCCGCTGATGTCGACAATGACGGTGGGCTTCCCGGTGGCGGCCACGGCGCGAATCAGGTCGTCCTGCCGGCCGGTCAGATCGAGGCTCGTCCGCGAGGCGCTCTCGCCGACTGTGCCGCGAACCCCGGGGACGCCGTTGTACTGATCGCCGACCACCACTATGGCAACGTCGGCTTGCCGCGCGTTGGCCACGGCCTGGTCGATGAGCTGCTGTTCCTTGGCCGTGGGCGGGTCGCGGAAGATCTCCGTGTCGGGCCACTTCTCATCGAAGAAATCCGCACCCGCCGAAAACAGCACGCGCGCCTTGCCGGCGAAGCGGGTCTCCAGCGCGCGGCGCACGGTCACCACAGGAACGTCGCCGGGACCGTAACGGCCCAGCGTATGATACGGGTTATCGGCATTGGGACCACTGACCGCGATGGTAGCCATCCTGGCCGGGTCGAGCGGCAACAGATTGCGGTCGTTCTTTAGCAGCACGATGCTCTCGCGGGAGGCCTGGCGGGCTACCGCCAGGTGCGCGGCGCTCATCACTACCGAATCGGCCTTTTCGAGCGGGCGGTAGGGGCGGTCGAACAGACCCTCGCGCATCTTGACGCGCAGGACATCGCGCACGCGCGCATCCAGCACGGCCATGGGCACCTTGCCTTCGCGGACCAACTCGCGCAGCGGCAGCACGTACAGGCTGGGGTGCTGGAAATTGGTGCGCACGTTCAGGCCGGCCATGATGGCCTGCCGCACGGCGTCCTTCATGTCGGCGGCCACGTGGTGCTTGCTGTAGAGATACTCCACCGCGTCGCTGTCGCTGACCACGTAGCCCTGAAAGCCCAGGCGTTTGCGCAACACGTCGATCAGGAAGTAGGAGCTGCCCGTGATGGGAATACCGTCATAGTCGTTATAGGAGCTCATCACGCCCAGCGGATTGGCCGCGTGGATGACCCGCTCATAGGGCCACAGGTGAAGCATTTCCAATTCGCGCGGGGCGATCTGCGGATCGGTGCGGGAAAGGCCTTCGCGCGCCCCCTTGTTGTTGGCGTAGACGGCGAAGTGCTTCATGGTGGAGACCACGCCCTGCGACTGAATGCCGCGAACCTCCTCGATGGCCAGTTCGGAAACCAGGAACGGGTCTTCGCCGTACGACTCCAGACAGCGGCCCCAGCGCGGGTCGCGGATGACATCCATGATAGGCGAGTAGACATTGTTGTAGCCCAGGGCAAAGCCTTCGCGTCCGGTGATCTCGCCCACCTGGCGGACCAGCGTGCGGTCCCACGTCGCGCCCATGCCGAGCTGCGTGGGGAAAGCCGTGGCATGGTAATGCTCCACGCCGCGGATGCCTTCGTCGGTGAATTCGGCCGGGATGCCCAGCCGGGTATCCTCGATGAAGAACCGCTGCACCTCGTTCAGCGCCCAGGCGTGTTTGGATGCCGGCCACATATAAGCTGCGCCAGGCACTTCGGGATTCTGCTTCCAGTACGGATTGCCGGTCAGTTGCTCGTCGATGTTGGCCACGCCGTCCTTCCACAGTTCCTTGGTGCGCCAAGTCTCGGTGGGCAGATAGTCCGCCAGCACGCGGCGGTATCCGTACAGCGTGGCGCACTGGACGGTCTTTTCGTCCAGGTTCATGGTAGCGATCAGGTCATCCAGGCGCTTGTCTTCCGGCTGCGCCGGGTCTTCGTAGATGTCCTTGCGGCCGTTCTTGTTGAGGTCGATCCATCCGTCCCGATAGATGTCCTTGCGTGTGACTACCGGCTTGCCCGCCCGCATGCACTCGTCATAGGTGGGCGGGTACAGCAGCGGCGCCGCGGGGCCTGGGGGCCGAGCCTCGTTCTGAGCCAGCACGACGGCTCCCACCAGGCACGAAACTCCCGCAATCCAGTACCGTAATTTCATGGCATTTACTCCTTTGGGCAGACATCGGCTGCCTTGGTTCTCAGGAAATTTTCCATTGCTTTCTCGGAGGGTTCATACCACTTCGGCGTGGACCAGAACGTATGCTCACCCTCCGGAGCGGTGAACAGTTCGACCACGGCGCCGGCTTCCTTCAGTTTGGCCAACATCGCGGTGGCCTGCTGGTAGGGAACGGTCTGGTCGGCGGTGCCGTGGAGGATGAGAATCGGCGCAGCCGAGCGGCCGGCGTGGGTGATAGGCGAGGCCTGACGGCAGAGTTCCATGCGCTCCTCGCACTTGCCGCCGAGAAACCTGGTAATCATCGACTCCCGGTGTGCCATGGCGGTCAAGTCCAGCACCGGGTTGAAAGCCACAACCGCAGCGACCCTGGATGAGAACTCCTTGCAGCACCCGTCACCCTCGAAAGCGGGATCGTCAGGAGTCACTCCCAACATGGCGGCGAGGTGCCCGCCGGCCGAACTGCCCACGGCGAAAATGTAGCTGGGGTCGAGATGATACCTGGCTGCGTTGGCCCGAAGCCAGCGGACCGCCGCCTTTGCATCGTAGACCGCAGCCGGGTACGGCGCCTCACCGGAGACACGATACTCAATGGCGAATCCGGCCATGCCGAGCGCCGCCATGTGCGCGGCCTGACGGCGCAATTGGGCGCGGTTCCGATCGGTGAAACCACCCCCATGCAGGAACAGAATCGCCGGGAACAGTCCGGAGCCGTTGGGTAAATAGAGGTCCACTTTCAGATCAATGCCCTGCGGGCGCGCCCACACCATTCCTTCAACCACTTTGTAGCCGGGGGTCTGGATGGCGCCGCGGTCCGGCGCGGCGGAGATGGGGGTACCGATGATGTCCCTTCCGCCGTTGGCTTCGATAACAACCCCGGATCCGGCGCACGGCGATCCCGGCTTCAGCCGGTATCCCGCCACCGAGTCCATGCCATCGCCAACGCGCTCGGCCTCGATGAATTGCGGATCCGCGACGATCTTGCGGGGATCGGTGAGATCTTTTGGCGGAGCTTTCCCGCCGAAGCAGTTTCCCTCGAACAAGTAGTTGGTGGACTTACCCCACCAATAGCTCCCCTCGCCGAGATTGACGACGATGTTATTGCGGATGGAGGTCCGGTCGGCGAAGCCGGGCGATTTTCCGAAGAGATCGAACTCGATGATGTGGGGCTTGGTGCCCGCAGGGATAACCAGCGTGTTGTTGTAGATCCGGGTGTTGGTGGCGGGGCCATCGAAGGCGATGACACGGTAGCCCTCGTTGCGGCTCACGTTGTAGCGGATGATAGTGCCATCGTTATAGCCGCGCGGCGGCTTGGAATCCGGGTTGTTGCAGATGTCCGCCAGCCCGCCTCCATTATCGTGGCTGTAGTTGTACTGAATGACGGTCCCTTCCGAGTTGTAGTCGCTGTCGAAAGCGGCGCCCTCCAGGTCGAGATAGTTGGTGTGCGATACCTCGTTGAATTGAATGACGGCGCTCTTGCAGCCGAAAACGTAGATGGCGTTGCCGTGGTACCGTGCCGCGGCTTTTCGGATGACGTTCCGTTCAATCACTGCATCCAGCGACGCCCGCAGGCAGATGGCGTTCTTGCCGATGTCTTCCAGTCGGTTGTTGCGCACCAGAATCTGCGTGTGGCGGAGCGCTTCCCAGTTCGGATCGCGGGGATGAGGGCCGGCATCGGTATTCAGGTAGACGCCCATGTTGTCGACGGCATGGATGTGGTTGTTCTCGATCAACACATCGTCAAAACGCGCGGGCTTGCCCTTGGTGACCGCTTCGAAGCCGATTCCGCCGGTGCACTTCGACACCATGTCGGCGCCGAGTTGTCCCTTGACGTTGTGGATGTCGAGGCCGGAAACGTGGATGTGGCGCAGCGCTCCTCCGGTGTTCTCGGCTTTCACCAGAAGGCCGCGGCGCAGACCTGGCGCGGGGGCGTCGTTGGTGAGTTCCAGGTTGGCGATCTCCCAAAACTCCTGGTTGCGGAGTAGAAGGGCGGCCTCCCCACCCGCCCCATCGATGGCGGGGAGTGCGCCCTCTCCGTAGCGGCCGAGGACAATTGGCTGGCCTTCGGTCCCCGACCCTTTCGGTCGCAGGGTTCCGCTCCAGCGGCATCCAGCGCGCAGCAGCAAACGGTCTCCGGGCTTAAGTTCCAACCGGTTGAGCGCGTCGATGGAACGCCACCGGGCGTCGGCGCAGTCCACCCGGTAATCGGCCGCGCACAGCAGCGCCGGCAGCGCGAAAAAAGAGAAGATCAGGCGCATAAATTCCACTAGCGGCGGCTGTCGAAGTAGTCCGCCAACCCGTATACGTTGCGGTTAAGCGCTTCCATCTCCTTGAGCAGCGCCGCGTACGGCTCATACGCGGCCGTTCAAGCCGGCTCCTCCGGTACAGCGCTAAAGGGCCGAAAGAGATCCGTCGAAAAGTAACGCTCCATTCTATCCGGGAAGACAGTCACGATCTTTGCCGGGTAAACCGTTTCGGCTGCGGTCATTGCCGCGCGATAGTTCAAACCGGAACTTGGCCCGACCGGAAACCCCAGGCGGATCAGTGCACGGGTGGTTTCAAGCGCTTCCTCATCCCGCACTTCGACCGTGGCGAGATCCGGATAATCCGCTTCCCGAAACAGCGACGATACGCATTCCATAACGCCCGGAATGCGACAACTGAAGCTGCAGCACTCCTGCTCCCGGGTCCGGTCCAGTTCGACGGGACGCGCCAGAAACGCGCGCGGCACGTGGCCATCGCGGCTGCACCCCCGCATCAGGCCGACCAGGGTGCCGCCCGTTCCAACGCCGCTGACAACGGCGTCCACGCGGTGCCCCGGGATTTGTTCCAGGATCTCGCGCGCGGTCCCCAATTGGTGGGCTTGCGCGTTTTCCGGATTGGAGAATTGGCGCGGCAGGAAGCCGTTCATTTTCGCGGCCAGCCGTTCGGACTCGCGGATGCACCCCAGGATTCCGGCTTCCCGGCTGCTGAAGTGGACGGTGCCACCGTACGCGCGAATCATGAGTGCCCGCTCGTTGCTCACGCCTTCGGGTACCACCGCGATGAATCCGATGCCGAGTTGCGCGCAGACCAGGGCCATCGCGATGCTGGTGGACCCGCTGGAAGCCTCGATCACCACACAGCCGGGCTTGAGTTGCCCCCGCTCGACGGCGTTGCCGAGGATGTAGCGTGCGATTCGATCTTTGGTCGAGCCGCTGGCATTGATGAATTCGAGCTTACACCAGATCACCGGCGCCGCGGCCGATAGCTGAATGGGAACTAGCGGCGTCATCGGCAGGTCGGCCGGATACCGGTTCAGAACCACCTGGCTCACCACGCGTGAGGATTCCATGTGGGCCGCGCTTACGTCCTGTACTCGTGGGCGGTTTTGATTGCCATCCTCAAATTCTCCATGGGCGTCTTCGCACTCACAGTGCAATCGGCGCTCAGAATGACATTAGCAGGAGCGTCCTGGAGCGCCGCCAGCGCCGCCCTCTTCACCTCATCGACGCTGCCGGTGGTGATGATGCCAAGCCGGTCGATCCCGCCCATGACCGGCCGCCGGAAGATGTCGGCGGCCTGACGGAGCGACAGGGGCTTACCATCCGCTGAACGCGGTACATTGACCACTTGTCCCGGGTAGTCTTGAAAGCGCAAATTGAAATCCACATAGGAGCCATCGAAGTCGCATATGTGCATGATGTTGTATGGGACCAACTGAGAGATTTCTTTGTAGAGCAGCATGTCATAGCTCTTGATGGTTCGATTGAAGAGCGCGCGATCGGCGACCCGGTTGGTCTCGCCCCCTTGCGTGCACGTGTAGAATCCATCCAACCCCAGACGTGCGGCGGCCTGCACAAAATGCAAAAGCGAGATGGTGATGTTCTCCATTCCGCGGCAAACCGAATCGGCATCCTGCCCGACATGCTCGACCAGTACCTTCCAGGGCACGGCCTGTTTGGCCATCTGGTAAGGCGAATAGAGAGTCTGGATGATCAGCGCCTCGGACTTGGCCTCCTTGATCAGACCCTTCAGAAGATATAAGGACGGTTCGAACCATGTCTCCGGGAGAATGGGGATCCGGGTCCAATCCCGGGGCGTCTTGATCTGATTGTCGGGCGGAAGGGTCTGTTCATCGAACTGGATCTTGACGAAGTCCATGCCGGTGCCGCGGAAATAATCGAGGTGGGCCTTGAGGGCGGCATCGCCCCGCACCCCAAAGTGCATAAAGAAGCCGGCCGGAATATAGCCCGGCTTGGCCTCCATATTCAGGACCGCCATCATGAGATCCCGCTTCGATCTGGCGGGCCTGGCGCCCTGCTTGCGCGCGGGCTGCGAACCTTGCGCTCCACTGGCGGCGGTTGCCTTCCCGGAGAAGGCTAGCGCCATGGATGCGCCTTGGATCAGGTTTCTTCTTGTGAACGTAGGCATGCGATGATCTCCATTTTCTTAAGTGTTTCTGGCAGGGCCGCCGCCCCTAACGGCGGCTGTCGAAGTAATCCGCCACTCGGTATACGTTGCGGTTCAGCACTTCCATTTCCTTGAGCAGCGCCGGGTAAGGCGCATACGCGATGGTTACCATCCCTTTGTTCGAATCGCGGTTCGACGGATCCGTGCTCAGGTCCTCCGGATCGTTGTCCATGTACTTGAACCAGTGCCACCCCACACACTGCCGCGATTCCAGCCCGCTCAGCGTGAAGTTCTGGTAGAACAGGCCCCGGTCGCGCTGCGTCGGCACCACCCAACCGGCGCCGCTGGTATTGGGGAAGCCGGCATCGCTGCCCTTGGCGTAGAACTCCGTCACCAGGAACGGTTTCGGCGCCTCCTTCCGCCACATGCTCAGCATCTCGGGCGCAATCGACCACTGGCCGTAGATATTCGTGGCAATCACGTCCAGATGCCGGCCGGCGGCCCGTATCATTCCCGGGCTGCGCAGGCTCACTCCGTACAGCCGCGGCCCCAGGCAAAGGTGACGCGCATCGTGTTTCCGCAAGGCTGCCGTGGTCAGGCTGAAGTAGCGCTCGTAGACGAATTCGCGGTATGCGTCGCGGTCCTCGTCGTTCAGGTCCGCCGCCAGCGCCTTGGCCCCTTTTCGCCGGTCGAGCCATTCCCGCGCGGCTTTCGCGCCCGGACCGGTCTTCTCGTTGGCCGGGTCCAGCGCCAGAGACTTATCGAGCAGATCCGCCGGCGCCGGCAGTTCGTTGTCCGAGAAGTAGCCGAGCAGATAAGGGTCGTTCGCATCCGCCAGCCCGCGCGCATATTCATCGCAGAACGACTCGAAGGCCGGATGAAAAACCGGGATGGCGTCATTGGGATATCCCATATGCCCGGGCTGCTGCTGCACGATGTTGAGCCGCCGCCCGAATGTCCCCATGAAGTTGCCGGAGATGGTGTATGAGACGGGATTGGGCACGCCCCGCAGCAGGTCGTTGCTGGACCAGTTGCCGGCGCCGTTGAAGCCGTTGTCGTGCAGCAATGCCGTGGCAGCTTCGGCCCAGCGCTCCGCGGCGCCGAACTTCTCCTTGAGCGCCGCGCGATTGCGCTGGGAGTTGCCCGGCGTCACCGAGCACACTCCCACGTTGAGAAAGAGATAACCGTCGGGATCGACGAGCCACCACCGGCCGTCCCGTTCCAGCGTCCGGAACGCGCCGCTCCCGGCGATCCGCCGGTCCAGGCGGCCGCCATACCGGCTCACCGCCGGCCTGGCGCTTTGCGGAGAGAAGCCCCGCAGCGTGTTCACGGTTTGAGTGGGATACTCCACCCATTCGTCCGCGGGCTTCCGTTTTGCCTTCACGACCAGGGGCGAAGGCTGGCGCTCCTGCGCGAGCGCGGGAGCCAGTGCGGCGGTGGTTAAGAACTGGCGGCGATTGATCATAGGTTTCATCCTTTTCGATCTTCGGTGTTGCTATTGGGGTGTTGCTTCAGGGAGGCGCTTGTCCCGGTAAGGAGCGCCGTTCCTGTAAAGTGCCGAGCGTTCTTCGAGCGCTTTTGCCAACTCCGGCCTCTGCTGCCTGGCGAAGAGAGCCGCCGCCTGCCGCGCCACTCTTGCGGCTTCCGGATACCGGCCGCTCTCGGCATAAGCCGCGGCCAGGATATTGAGCACTGCCGGATCTTTTCCGCGCGAAATGTTCAAGGCTCGCTCGCTGAGCTCAACCGCCCTGGCGCCGTCGCGAACGGCGACATCCGGGTGTACGGCCATTACCCAAGCAGCGGCGGTCAAACTGTTGACGTCGTCGGGCGTGATCGCGAGCGCGGCCAGCCAATGCGAGAGCGCTTCACGGACACTCCCCCGCAAGTAGCTGATCCTGCCCAGCGCATAATGCGCCTCCGGGTAATCGCGCCTCAGGTCCAGCGCCTTCCGCAGCTCGCCGGCCGCATCATCCACCTGCCCTTGCTCCAGGAGGACCACGGCCAGATTGTAGTGGGCCTCGGCAAATCCGGGCTCGGACTCCATTGCCAGTCGAAACTGCGCGGCGGCTTCCCGCGGCTTTGCTTCTCTGAGCAGGGCAATGCCCAGATCGTTATGCGCCGCGGCGAATCCGGGCCGGGTCTTCAGTGCCCGCTCGAACTCCGTAACGGCTTCGTCCAGCTTGCCCTCGCGCACCAAAGCGACGCCCAACTCGTGGCGGGCTTCCGCCAGTTCAGGGACCAGTTGCAGCGCTCCGCGAAACGATCGAACGGCTTCCTCCAGCCTGCCGGATTGCACCAGCACGCCTCCCAGGTTGTAATGCGCCTGCGCGAACTCGGGCCGCAGCTCCACCGCTTTGCGGAATTGCCGCACGGCTTCCTCGGTCTTGCCCGTGCGCGCCAGGGCTGCCCCCAGATTGTTGTGCGCCTTGGGATCGTTCGGGTCGATCCGCAGGGCGTTTTGCCACTCCGCTATGGCGGCGGCGTCCTGCCCCTTCTCGGAAAGCTCCAGCGCGTGGTCGAAGAGACGGTAGAACTCCGCCGCCGGCACGTCGATGCGCAGCAATCCGTCCGGCGGAAGATTCACGAACTCCGGAATGTTGACGGCGCGATTGGCCGCGGTCGAGTTCTCAATCAGCACCGCCGGGCTGTCGTGGCCGTCCTCATCCAGGTGCGTCAGGAACATTTGCGTGTAGGGCGAGCGGCTCTTGGAGGAGAAAACCAGCCAGCGGCCGTTGGGTGAAAAGCTGTGCCACGAGTTCATCAGCGGCGTATTGCATCGCATGCGGCGCGCCTCGCCACCCTGCGCCGGCGCGATGTAGAGCTGGCTGTCGGGCCGCATCAACTGGCCGTTCCGGCACTCGACGAATACAACCCAGCGCCCGTCCGGCGAGATCTTGGGGAAGGCGTTGCTCATGCCGTTGTGCGACGCGCCGGCGACCGGCTCCGCTTTGCCGCCGCGTCCCCCGTTGAACGGGATGCGGTAGAGGTCGTACTGGATCGGCGTCTCGTTGGGATCGTTGGCGAATTCGGCCAGCTTGCTGCCCGGCGGATAGGGATCGCGGGCGTCCGCGCGCGCGAAGACCAGGTACTTTCCGTCCGGACTCCACACCGCGTTGGTGTGCACGTAGCGCGGATCGTCCGCTCCCGGCAGTGCCTCGATCCGCCGCGTGGAGCGGTCGTACCAAGCCAGGATTCCGCGCGTCGGATAGAATACCTGCAGAAAACGGTAATCCAGGAAATTGGCGACGTAGAGCGTTTCATTCACCGTGGTCACCGCGTACCGGCCATCCGGCGAAAGCTGCGACATGAACCCGATGGTGCGGTGTCCCGCCGGCTTATCGGGAAATGCGTTCCAGGTAATCACGTCTTCCGTGCGGATCGACATCTGCGGCGCCACCGCCACAATCGCGTAGGTGCCCTTATCGTTTTCCGGACCGTCCACATCCATTCCCAGCGTCTTGCCGTCGCGCGAGAAGGAGTGGCAGTTGGCGCAGGTCGGCAATCCTTCCAGCAGCAGCCGGCTTCGGTTTTGCGAGATGTTGCGCAGACGCCAGCCGACCAGCGGCACCGCGGCCGATGCCAGGGGCTTGATCACGCCGCTCTCGGAGGCCGAGGGCATCAACGGCACGTCCCGATAAAAGATGGGCGCTCCCACGGGGTCCTTCGCGGTGGAGATAGACACTTGGCCGGCCGAGACAGGCCCATCCGCGCCGGCTTCTCCCCAGCCCTCAATCGTCACCGTCGCCGGGCGCGTGCCGGCATGCTGCTTAATGGCCGCCCAGACCACCGCGTCCGGTTGCCAGGCATGTGCCCCGGCTGCCGGCTGCGGCCTGGCTTCGCACCGCGGATCGATCTCACCCGGTGGCGGAGGATCTCCGCGGGATAACGCGTGGATCGCCTCCGCGCCGTCGGCGAAGCTCACTTCGATGCGCCACCGCACGGCCCCCTCCGTGGCATCGTTCCAGAGGAACGTTGGCGCGGCAATCTCGGGCGGAAACACGCTTCCGTCCGCGGGATACTCGATAGTCAGCGGTTGGCGCAAGCCGTGCTGGCCGGTAACCAGGCCCGCCGATACCGCCAGAGCCAGTCCCGCTATGCTCGCAGATACGATCTCTCTGCGCACCGCACTGTGCTAGAAATCGACGCGGGTGCTGACCTGCATCTGACGGTTGCCCGAGACGCTGGTCACCTGTCCGAAGTTGGCGCTGCTGATGCTTGCCGAGATACCGCCCAAGGTGTGCCGGTTGAGCGCGTTGAAGAATTCGGCCCGCAGCGAGAAATGGACCTTTTCCGTGATCTTGTTGCTCTTGACGAGGGCCACGTCCTCGTTGCGCGCAGGGAAGTTGCGAAGGTTCGAGTATCGCTTCGCCGAAGTCCCCAGTGTCAGCGCCGCCGGCGCCGAAAACGCCGCCTTGTTCAGGTACGTGTCCTTGGCCGACGAGGTGGTGGATAGCTCCCACTGCGAGGAGTCGAAGCTGGTGTTGAGCAGATCGGCTCCCGAAGCCACGTTCGGACGATTGCTGCCGCCATTCCATCCGCTGGAAAGAGCTGCCGGCGCCGTGAACGGCCCCAGCGGCGTGCCGGAATAGTAATTCAAGATCGTGGACAGAGTCCAGCCGCCCAGCACCGCGTTCACCAGGCTCGGCGCACCACCCAGAAGCGCCTTGCCCCGTCCCACTGGCAGTTCGTAGCTCACGTACGCCTTGAACGATTGCGGGACGTCGTAGCTGGTAATCGATTTCTCCAGTTTCAGGTTGTAGTAGTCCATGGGCGCATTGTCGGAGCCGTTGCCGCCGATCAGCTCGCTATCGTCGTTCGAGAGCGTCTTCGAGAACACGTAGCTCGCAAAGAGCGAAACCCCCTTGGCGAACTGGCGGTTCAACGTTACTTGCAGCGAATTGTACGTTGAAAAGCCGATCGGCGTGCCGTAGGTCTGCACGGTGTTGGTCCCGAACACCTGGGGATACGGCCGCAGCGCCGCGGCCAGCGAGCCCGTAAAACCGGGATATGGATACGCAATGCCATAGCTAGCCGCGTCCGCCGCCGTGCGGATCGTGTTGTTCAGTTGGGTGCCATACTTCTGCAACGCCCACGCCGGAACCTGGTTGAAGGCCACCAGGCTGTCGTTCTTCAGGCCCGTAGACTTCAGCCCAACGTAGCCCACGTCGAGCACCATCTTCCCCGGCAATTCCCGCTGTAGATTCAAATTCCACTGCTGGATGTAGGGCGATTTGCCGTAGCGGGGATCCACCATTCCCGGCCTGTTCTGATCGCCCCAGGAGAGATTGAATGAGGGTGGGCTATAGCTACTCAACGGGAATCCGCCGTCCCAGTTAAGAATGCCGGCCCACGGATTGATGGGGTTGGCGCCCAGTGCATAGGTCCCGCCCCACGCGGTATTGGTCGGCGTGCCCAGCGGCGTTCCGTTATATCCGTTAAACGAATCCGGATCGTACATGATGCCGTACGCGCCGCGGACCGTCCACTTGTCGATCGGCCTCCAGGCAAAACCGATGCGCGGACCGAAGTCCTTGAAGTCCCTCTCGCCAAAGTAATCCTTGCCCGTGCAGACGTTGCAGTTACCCGCGAAGTCGTAGGCGCCTTTCAGCCCAGTGGCCGGATCCACGGTGTTGGGATCCCAGCTCGAATAGCGATTCGCTACCTCGTAGACCGGCTGCTGGTAGTCCCAACGCAGGCCCAGATTCAGCGTCAAGCGGCTCGATACCCTGAAATCGTCCTGGATGAATATGTCATAGTAATTGCGCCGCCCGCCCAGGTTGACGGGGGCCGTCTGGCCAGCGCTGTGCACTATCCCCAGCAGGTAGCTGGCGAAGACGTAGCCTGTCTGAGTCCCGGAGAACGTCGCGTTCGGAATCGCGGTCTCGAGCGCATTGAAAGTAAACGAGGGGGTCACCCCCGGCGAAGTGTTCTGGTGGTTCCGTCCCGTACCGACGCCCACCTTAATGAAATGCCGCCCTTTGCTGAAGCTCAACGTGTCGTTCAAGCCGAACATCACATCGGCCCGGAAGGAATCGTAGATGAACCCTGGACCTTCGGTCAGGTTATAAATCGGTCCGCTGTTCCAGTTCACCACCGGATAGCCCTGGCTGCTGAGGTTCGCGATTCCCATTGCCTTCGCCCCATCGGTATTCACCTCTGCGCCGATTTGCGGATTGCCGCGCCGGTTATAGAAGATTTGCGCGTGATTGAGCAGGCGCGGCGAGATCGTCCAGTCTTCGGAAAGGCGCCCTGTTTCTCCCGAATCCCCGCGATACCGCACTTTGGCCAGCGGTCCGCCCGGCTCGGATGCTGTCGTGGACCACATCCCGCCCGAATCCAGAATCAGCCGCGGCGTACGCGCGTAATTCGCCGATCCCGAAAGACGGTGATTGTTGCTGAGATTGTGGTCCACCTTGATCGAGTACAGGTAATGATCCCAGATCGGCTGGCCCGAAGTGGGAAACATAGCGTTGTTCGTGAGCGGCACCTGGCCGGTGGCATCCTTTATTGTTGGCACGTAGTACTTCTGTAGAATGGCGTTCAGGTTTTGCGAGACCTTGCTGAAGCGCGAGACCGGAATCTGATTGCCGGGGAACATTTGACCCACCCATTGACCGTTAGCCAACTGACTAAAGGTGGCCGGATCGAAGATCTCTCCGCTCGTCACTTTGTTGCCCAAGGCGTCCGTCCCGACGGTATTAGAACCCAGCAGGCGGCTGAAGTCACCCTGGTAGAATGCCGCAATCGGTTCCGTTTTGGTGGGCGACATAGTCCAATCCGTGATGGAGTACCGCTCATACGAAGTGTAAAAGAAGGTCTTGTTGCGGCCGTTGTATACTTTGGGCACCCAGAACGGTCCGCCGAAACTGAAAGCGTAGTTATCCTCGCGGTCTTTGGCGCGCGGCAGACCTTTGGCGTTGTTGGAGAAACTGTTGGCGTTCAAATCCTCGTTGCGCAGCGCTCCAAAAGCGCTGCCGTGGATTTGGTTGGTGCCGGACTTCATGACCAGATTGAAAATGCCGCTCTGCGTGCGCCCGTACTCGGCGGAGAGGCCGCTGGTCTGCACCTTGACCTCCTGCAGCGCTTCCACGGAGATATAGGATGCAATATCGTCCCCGCTCTGGTTCGCCGTCGAGGTGGCGCCCTCCAGCAGCACATCCTTCGAGAATTCCGTGGAGCCGTTGATGTGGCTGGTATAGTCGCTGCCCGTCACTCCCGGCATAATGGAAAACGCGAAGTTGGCCGCGTGCCGGCCGCCCGAGAAGCTCAGCGGCAGGTCCAACAGCGACTTGTTGTCCAGCGCCGTGCTCACCTCCGCAAGATCCGTCTGCAGCCGCGCCGCTTCGGCCGTCACCTGCACCGAATCCGTCAAGGCTCCGACCTCGAGCTTGCCGTCTATACGGATCAAATCCGATGCCTGCAAAGTGATACCGGATCGGACCAGTCTCTTAAAGCCCTGGGCGTCAAAGCTCACTTCGTAGTTGCCTATCGGCAGGCCCGGCCGGTCATACTGCCCCGCCTCGTTAGTCACCGTCTCGAACTTGGCACCCGTAGCCGTGTTTAGTGCGACGACGTGGACTCCTGGAACAGCGGCTCCCGACGGGTCGGTAACAGTCCCCGTGATGGTGCCGCGGTCGAGTTGCGCGACGGCAGGAAGGCAGACGAGAAGACTCAGAAGAGAGAACGAGAGAACATGGCGCATGGGAAATCCTCTATTCAAACCAAGGGTCCTAACACCGTTTAGAGTATCTCAAGACCCCGCATGACAGCGAGTACGACCAAACCAAAGCGGGCTTCCACCTGAGAGTAGACAGCGATTCCAATAGCCGCGTAAGGTGCTCTACGGTATTGTACGGATGCAGCCCGAAAATCTCTTTGTTTTCAGGCACTCCCATGGCTCCCGTAAGGACGTATTGTACCTCCTGTGGCCTGCCCACCGGCTTACTTGCCGGTTAATTCCTGGCGCTGCGCGAGGTGGTTATCCGGAATCACCACGGCAACCCAGGGCGCATCGGGGGCGGATGGAGTGGCCCGCCAGCCGATGGTTTGCTGCGCTCCCGGCTTAAGCGTGATTGCGCGGCTGGACGTGTCCGCAGCCAGGTTATCGGCTCGCAAGGCGACGGTCAGCCGCTTGCCCTCGATGTGCCGGTCGCGAGGCGGTGGCCCTCCGGGCGGGTGCTGACGCCGCGGAACTCGATCAGCCACGATGGCCGTTGCTCCGCCCCGGGTTTCTGGATATAGCCGGCCGACCGGATGGTCAAAATGAAGCGTGGACTCGCCGGGTCGTCTCCCAGTTTCCGCCGCAGCAAAGAGATATGCAGGTCGATGGAATGATCGAAGGACTCGAAATCGCGATCGGCAAACTCGAGCAGCAGCTGTTCACGTGTCTTAAACCGCCCGCAATCGCGCGCCTCTCGAATCCGGCGAACTCCGGCAACGCCTACTTGGGTCCGGCGTACAACTCGATACCCCGCTTCTTTCCCAGGTTCCGCGAGTATTTCATTTCGACTGCGTTGTTCCAATGCTCGTGGACGCCCAGACTGGTGCACTTGATACCGTCGCGCTCCGGGTCGTAGACCGTCTTCGACGGCGCATCGTCCGCCAGTGCCGCTTCCCGCATGTAGTTGTCGCAATAGGAGAGGTCCGCCAGGTGCGGCCACTCGGATCTCAAGAAGTCCAGCCCGACGGAATCGATGGCCACGCCATCCTGCGAGGCAAACAGGCTCCCTGGCCAGTTATCGTGGAAGGGCGCCATTTTCCACTTCAGATGCGGCGGATCGTCCACCAGATCGTTGGCGTAGAGCGCGTCGATGAGGAAGAGAATCGTTTTTCCGCCCAGGTCCTTGTGGCCCAGGAAGTCGGTGAAGGTCGAGTAGCTGGGAGTGCCATCGCGGTTCTGATTGAAATGGTCATGCACGTTCTTATGCCAGTCGGGATCGATGCTGGTCAAGCCGAACAGGTTCTTGGCGGAGAGAGTGACGCCGGAACCGACGTGCCCCTTGAGGAGCGAGGCATCAATGAGGTACGTGGCTTCAATCGCAGTGGTAGCGATACCGGTCGCGTTCCGGCCCGCGATCGAAAATGGAATGGCCTCGCTCTTGAACTCCGCCTTGACTCGTCCGTCTCCCCCGATGTGGTCAACGAATACCACGTCCGGATAGAGCCGATGAATCTTGTCGAAGAGGTTAGCCGGCACGAAGCGGCTGGAGTCGATGATCGCGATATCGGAAGGCTTCACATGCACTACGTCGACAAGCTGCTTGACCAGGGACAGCGTCAGATGAGGCGATGTGTTGAGCCGGTTCGTAGTGCCATGATCCGTCGTATTGTTGAGATTCAACTTGATGGCGATCTTCTCCCCCGGCTTGTAGCCCACGCGCCCACGGCCATGGGTCCCATTGAAATAGTGGAAGAGCGCGTGCCAAGCCCGGGCATCGCTCTTTTCATTCGACAGCCACTGGATGGACCGTGACAGCATGCCATCGATCGCGGACTGATTGTTGTAGGCGTCCTCCCACCAGGATCCGGTCATGTTCCAGGAGACCGCCTTCGGATCTCGTACCCAGACAACACGCCCCGGCGAAATGCCTCTGCCGGCTCCAACTGGGGAAAGCGGACCATCCAATAGCCGATAGGGGGTATCGGAAGCGGCATAAGCCCGAAGCGACGGTGAGAAATTCATGAGCAACCAGGTTGCCGTAGCACACATTGCCAGCGCAGCCAGAACACCAGCCACCCGGGATCTCCCGGCGCGCGAGAGGGAGCGCGCTTTCCGAAACAAGATTGCAGGCGCCGCCAGGCCGGCCAGCCAGGCGACAAATCCGGCCGCGAGCGGAGCCGAAGCTTGCTGACAGGGATAGGCCGCGCGGCTCGGTTTGGGGAGCACTCGAATCAGGAACCACGCCAGGGAAGCCAGTCCCACCAGCGGGAAATACCGCTTTCTGGCATAGGAATTCGTCGACTTGTGCAACGGCCTGCCCGTCTTCGGACAAGTGCCAATATCCGTCTTCATGATGTGGTGTCCTCGAAGACCCGTTCGGAGGCGAGTCCTTTGATATATGTCAATGCCGCTGGCCGGGACGACAGGTGCGCTACGGTACAGTACCTACCGGAAAGCCCCTGATGTGGAGAGGATTACGGGAGAGATGCCCTACAGGAACCACATGCGAATCAAAACCACAATAGCCGGCCTGGCCGTGCTCTGCGCTGCTGGAGCCGTTATGCTCGCACAGACCGCTCAGCCGTCCACGGCGTATGTGGGTACGCCGTATCAGGGAAGGCCACAAGCCATTCCGGGCCGAATTCAAGCGGAGCTCTACGATACCGGCGAGGAAGGCGTTGCCTACCACGACTCGGATGCGGGCAACAACGGGAGCGGAAAGCTGAACCCTGGCCCGAGCGCACTGGATCGGTTCCGCAAAGAGGAGGACGTCGACATCTCGTACACAAAATTGGAATTGGACAAGACTATGGACGGGCAGGTCGAAGCCCTCGGCGAACTGTACGTCGGTTGGACCGCGCCCGGCGAATGGATCAAGTACACCGTGGACGTGAAACAGCCGGGTGTCTACACGGTCGACGCTCACTTGTCCTCAAATAACCAGAACGCCGAAATCAGCCTGGAATTCGATGGCGTCGACGTCAGCGGGCCAATCGTGATCCCGACTACCGGCAACTGGCACCGGTGGCGGATCTGCCGGAACATGGCGGAGGTCAAGCTCGACAAAGGCATCCACATCATGACGTTGAAATTCGTGAAGGAAGGGAACATGAACATCGACTATCTGGAGTTCCTTCCTAAAAACGGAGCCCGGTAGCAAGCGCACCACACGTACGGTACCGCAGGACACTTCACGTTGGCGCCTGCCGCGGGATAAGCTCAGGTTTAGACGTGCGCCCGGAATGGTGTCTGGTTATGACCGGAGCCCGGTCACGCTGGGCGAGCGGATTGATACCATCGAAGTTCAGGAGGGTGCGCTACCCTTGGGGAGGGGGAAGGCGGTTTGACGAGACGAGGGGCTCGCGCTTTTCTGGTGGGACTGACGGTGCTTGCGCCCGCGCTCATCCTGGAACGGCTGGCCGCGCAACGCGGCGGAGCCCCGGCCGCCATCACCGTGGATTACCCGGAAGAAGGGTCCCTCTTTCCACCGGAAATCACAGCCCCCACCCTGCTCTGGCGCGATGCTGCGGAGAGCGCCGCGGCGTGGGAGATCGCCATCGTCTTCGGCGATGGTTCGGCGGAGATTCGCACCCGGTCGTCCGGCGAACGATTGCGCATCGGCGAGACGGACCCGCGCTGCTTCTCCACCACCAATGAGCCCCCCAAGCTCACCGCCCTGCAGGCCGCGGCCCATACCTGGACGCCCGATCCCGAAACCTGGGCGGCCATCCGGAAACACTCCATGGAGCGCGCCGCCACGGTTATGATCGCCGGCGTGAGCCCGGGGAAGGCGGCCCCCGTTTCCCGGGGACGCGTGTCCATTCAGGTCTCTAAAGATCCCGTAGGCGCGCCGATCTTCTATCGCGATGTTCCGTTGATGGCGTCGGAACTGGAAAGAGGGTTGATCAAGCCCCTGGCCCCGGCCGCGCTGCCGCTGATCGGCTGGCGCCTGCGCAATGTCGGCGAGCCCCGCAGCCGCTTGGTGATGGAGGGTCTTCCCACCTGCGCCAACTGTCATTCCTTTTCGACAGACGGCAAGACCCTGGGCATCGATGTGGACGGTCCCGAGAACGACAAAGGAACCTATGCCATTGCCCCAATATCGCCCGAAATGTCGATTCGCACGGCGGATGTCATCACGTGGAATTCCTTCCCGGGCAAGACCAGGGGCCTCAATACGCTCGGTTTCATGGCACAGGTTTCGCCCGACGGCCAGTACGCCGTGACCACGCTCAACGAACAGGTGTACGTGGCCAATTTCAAGGATTATCGTTTCCTCCAGGTGTTCTATCCCACGCGTGGAATCCTGGGCTGGTACAGCCGCTCGACCGGCCGCATGGAAGCCCTGCCCGGCGCCGACGACCCGCGCTACGTACAGACCAACGCCGTCTGGAGTCCCGACGGCCGGTACCTCGTGTTCGCGCGGGCGGAAGCCCGGGATGCCTATCCGCCAGGCCGCAAGATGGCCGCCTATGCCAACGATCCCAACGAGACCCCGATGCAATACGACTTGTACCGGATTCCCTTCAATGCAGGCAAAGGCGGGCGGCCGGAACCCATCGCCGGAGCGTCGCGCAACGGCATGAGCAATGCCTTCCCGAAGGTGTCGCCCGACGGCCGTTGGATCGTGTTCGTCCAGTGCCGCAACGGCCTCCTGATGCGCCCCGACAGCCGGCTCTTCATCGTTTCGTCGAACGGAGGAACCGCGCGCCTCATGCGATGCAATACGTCGTTGATGAACTCGTGGCACAGCTTCTCGCCCAACGGCCGCTGGCTGGTGTTCTCCTCCAAGAGCCGCTCGCCCTACACGCAGATGTTTCTGACGCACGTGGACGAAGAGGGCCGCGACAGCCCGCCCATCCTCATCGACAACTCGACCGCCGCCAACCGTGCCGTCAATATTCCGGAGTTCGTGAACATCGCGCCCGACGGGCTGCTGAAGATCGATGTACCGGCGGCCGACTTCTACCGGCTGTTCGATTCCGTCGTGGAACTGGGAGAGCAGGGAGACTGGGAGGCCGCCGTCGCGGGCTGGCGGAAGGTTCTGGAGATCGAGCCCGAGAATGCCAAGGCACACAACAATCTGGCCGCGGCCCTGGGCCGGCGGGGAGCGCTCGACGAGGCCATTGCCCACTTCCGCAGGGCCACCGAGATCAAGCCCGGTTTCGATCGCGCCCACTTCAACCTCGGGGCCGCCCTCGCTCAAAAAGGCGACTGGGACGGGGCCATCGCGCATCTGCGGCAAGCGGTCGAGATCAACCCCGAGTTCACCGAAGCGTTCGGGCTGCTGGGAACCGCGCTGGCCCGGAAGGGAAAACTCGACGAAGCCGGCGTGGCCTTCCGGCGGGCGCTGGAAATCGATTCCAGATTCCCCGAAGTCCACAACGATTTCGGAATCGTGCTCTTCAACCAGCGGAAACTCGACGAAGCGATTCTGCATTTCCGCGAGGCGGTAGCTCTCGACCCCCGGTTCGCGCAGGCGCACTACAACCTGGGGCGGGTACTGGCGGAAACCGGGGCGGCCGCCGAAGCGATCGCCGAGTGGCGGAAGGCTCTGGAGATCGACCCGCAGTACGCCGAAGCCGCGGCGGCGCTACGCGGGCAGCGCCGTTAGCACGTATTCGTGCGGGAAGACGCGGGTGTGCGCCTGGGGCGGCTGGCGGGACAAGCGGTTGCCTGCCCCACCAGTGCCGACTGCGTTCTCCCTAACTGCTCAGAAGTCCAGACGCGCAACCACCTGGCCGATGCGGTTACCGCTGACGCTGGTTACCTTGCCGAACGTCGTGCTGGTAGGACTGGTGCTGATGCCGCCCAGGGTGTGGCGATTCAGCGCGTTCAGCAATTCGACACGCAGCTTGAACCTGTACTTCCCTTCTTTGCCAAACGAATTGATCTTCTGGAACCCGACATCTTCATTCCGGGTGGCAAAACCGCGAGCCTGGGTATACCGGGCTGCGCTGGTCCCGAGCGTGTGCAGCGGGCCGGGGTCGGTGATTGCGGATGTCACCAGGAAGTTGTTGTTGGGATCGTTTGGGTTCATCAGGTTGAACTTGCTTTTATCGAAAGTGCTGAGAACCAGCGGCCCGGCGGCGACGTTGGCCCGGTTGCTTCCGCCGTTCCATCCGGTCATCGGGCTGGTCCCGCTGAAACCAAGCGCGGTGCCGCTGTAGTAGTTGGTAATGACGTCGAAAGACCAGCCTCTCACCAGAGTGTTGAGCACGCCGGTGGCATTCGCGAACAGGGCGTGTCCCTTGCCTATGGGCAGTTCGTAGGTGACGTAGGCCTTGACCATGTTCGGTTGATCGAAGCTCTCCACCGCCCGGTCGTTTCTACGATTGTTGACATCGAGAGGACCGTTCAGATTGCTCATATCCTTGGACCATACCCAGTTGCCGTAAGCCTGCAGGCCGTGGCCGACCTGGCGGTTTACGGTGACTTGCAGGGAGTTGTAGCTGGAGAAGCCGTCCGTCCCGTTGATGGTGGTGAAGGAGCCGGCGCCGTAAATCTGCGGATATTTGCGAAGAGCCGCGGCAAGGGTATTGTTGAAGCCGGCATACGGGTAAGCGATCCCGTACTTGGCGGCGTCCGCCGGGGTCTTGATCGTTGCGCTCAGGTTGGTTCCATACTGCCCCACCGCGGACCAGGGAATCTGGTTGAGGCGGGTCAATCCAGCGTAGAGGCCGGTCGCCTTGGTGCCCACATACCCTACGTCGACGAAGGTCTTCTTGAACAATTCTCGCTGGATATTGAAGCTCCACTCCTGGATGTAAGGGCTGTTGCCGTAGCGTGGATCGATGTAGCTCATCCCGCCGCTGGTGGTATCGGCGAAGGAAACGTTGAAGCTGGGCGGCTGATAGGCGTTCGGAAGTCCACCGTCCCAGTTGAATACGCCGTTCCACGGCGCCAGGGGATCGCTGGAGTAGCGATATGCGCCCAGCCAGGGGAACGTCTGCACGTTCGTGGCGGTGTAGTTGTTGGCTGCGTCCGGGTTGTAAACGATCCCGTATCCACCGCGAACCGTGAGGTTCTCGAAAGGCCGCCATGCGAAGCCGATGCGCGGGCCCCAGTCCCTGAACTCATCGTGACCGAAGTAGTTCTTTCCGGTGCAGCCCTTGCAGTTGCCGCCAAACGTATATGCGCCGGGCAGGCCGTTAGCCGGGTCGGTGATGGTGGGATCCCAGACCGCCATTCGCCCGACGACTTCACCGGCCGGCGGTTGATGGTCCCAGCGCAGTCCGAGTTGGAGGCTGAGCCGGCTGTTGACCTTGAAATCGTCCTGGAAGAAAGCGGCGTAGTACCGGCGGCGTCCACCCAGAACCGGCGTGTCCGAGACACCGGCATTGTCCACAATGCCCAACAGATAGCTGGCGAAAGAGTAGCCGGTATAGGTCCCGGAGCTCGGGTCATTCGGAATCGCGGTGGAAATGGCGTTGAAACCGAAGGTGGGATTGGCATCCGGATGCGAATTCAGTTGGTAGCCGTGGGCTTCGAAGCCAACCTTCATGAAATGGCGGCCATGCGTGATGTTGAAAGTGTCCATGAAGCCCCACGATACGTTGTAGATTATGTTATTCGCAGGGTAGCCGGGCTGGGCCAGGCTGACGATCGGACCGCCTCCCCAATTGACGTAGGGATATCCGCTGGTATGCAGTCCCTTGATCCCCATCACCGCGGCGCCATCCGTGTCCACGTTGGTGTTGACCGAAGGGCTGGTGAAGCGATTGTAGTTCACGGTCACGTGATTCAGCATGTGGGCGTTGAGCGTATAGTCGTAATTCAGGCGCGCCAGTTGGCCGATGGTTCTCTGCCAGCGAGCCTTCGAGAGCGGTCCGCCAAACTGGTCGGTGATGTCCCACATGCCACCCTGATCGTTGTTCTCCCATGGCTTGTAATCGTAACTGTAGGACCCGGAGAGCTTCTGCTTATCGCTAATGATCTGGTCCGCCTTGATGGATACCAGGTGCTGGTCGGTGATTGGCTGTGTCGCGAGCGGGAAGTATCCGTTGTTGGTAAGGGGATACTGGCCGGACGGGTCTTTCACCTGGGGCAGGTAATGGGCCTTCGAGATGGCGTTCAATTTCTGAGAAACGGCGCTGATGCGTGACGCCGGAATAATATTGCCCGGGAACATGTCGCCGACCCACGATCCGTTGGCCAATTGGCGGAAGGTTGCCGGGTCGTATATCGCGCCGGTGAGCATCTGCCGGCCGAGTGCGTCTGTCGAAGAAAGCACTTTGCCCAGCAGGCGGCTGAAATTGCCATCGTAGAATTCGGGCTGGGGCAGCGTCACGCTGGGCGAGCCAAATCCCAGGGTGCGCTCGCGATAGCGTTCATACGCTACGTAGAAGAAAGTCTTGTTGTGACCGTTGTAGAGCTTGGGAATGTAGACCGGGCCGCCAAAACTGAATGCGAAATTCTGTTTGCGGTCCTGGCCGCGAGGGGCGCCGCGGGCTTTGTTGGAAAAGGTATTGGCGTCCAACGCCTCATTGTGCAAGGCGCCGTAGGCGCTGCCGTGGATTTCGTTCGCGCCGGACTTCATCCCGAAGTTGAAAATGCCGCCCTGCGAACGCCCGAACTCCGCCGACAGGCCGTTGGTCTGGACATTCAGTTCCTGCATGGCTTCCATCGATACCATCACGTGGCTGAATGCACCAGCCATGTATGTAGTCACGCTGGCGCCGTCCAGCAATGTGTCCTTGGTGTAATTCTGCGAGCCGTTGATATGGCTCGTCCACTCGCTGCCGCTAACACCGGGGGAAATCTTGAATGCGAAACTGGCGGCATTGCGGGTGCCGGTCCAATCCAGCGGCAAATCTGTAAGCGCCGCCGAGGTGAGCGTGGTCCCGAGCGTGGGAGAGTCGGTCGCCAGGCGCGCCGCCTCGGCGGTGACCTCTACCGATTCGGTAATTGCGCCGATCTCCAGGCGGACATCGGCTCGGAGCGTGTCGGCGACGCGCACCTCCAGGTTACCGCGTACCAGTTTCTTAAAGCCGTTGGCTTCGAATGTAACAACGTACGAACCGGCCGGCAGGTTGGGCGCCGAATACTGGCCGTTCTCATTGGTTTCCGCCGCATAAGCGGCTCCCGTGGCGGCGTTGCGTACCTGAAGCTTTGCCCCGGGGATCACAGCGCCGGCCGGATCGCTGACCGTTCCGACGATCGAGCCTCGATCCAGTTGGGCGAACAGGAGCGCGGGGACAAACGCCAGCAAGACGAATTTGAACAGGAGTGAACGCGTGACTTCACCTCTTAAGGTTCCGATTCTTCGGAGTAACGGGATCACCGGCCCATAACTCCGGACACCATTTAGACTCGGGTAACACCGAGTGCGACCCTGCCGAGCGGCTTTTGCTACCTGAGAGTAGACAGCGATTCCGATAGCCGCGTAAGGTGCTCTACGGTATTGTGCGTGTGCGGACTGAAAGCCTCTTTGTTTTAAGGCACTCCCTGGGCTCCCGTAGGGACGTATTGTACCTCCTGTGGCCCGCCCACCGGCTTACTTGCCGGTTAATTCCTGGCGCTGCGAGAGTTCGTTATCCGGAATCACCACGACAACCCACGGCACATCGGTGGCAGAGGGTCTGGCTTGCCACTCGATGGTTTGCGGCGCTCCCGGCTTGAGCGTGACTCTACGGCTGGATGCGTCCGCAGCCAGGTTATCGGCTCTCAGGGCGACGGTGTGATTACCGCTGCCCGAGAGAGTGACCCGGATGGTCATCACCCCAGTCGTACCCGTCTCGCTGGAGACTCGCATATCCATGTTGTTTTCAACAGCAAGATGGACGGAATAGGCTTCCCCCGGGAGAGCCGTTAGGAGGTGTTTCTGCGCCCCGGCGGTCAATTCGTACTCGCCCTCCGGGATGGTCGCATGGAATCTGCCGGTTTTGGCGTCCGGAGTCACCCGGGAAATTCGACCCGTGGAGAGCTCGCGAAACTGCACCGGTGCCCTGCCGCTCCCGTCCACCTCGGCCGGCCCTGTCAGATCGCGCATCAGCCAGATCCACCGCCCGACCGGGTGAACCCACACTTCTTTCCAGTTGTGGCAATTCTCCGTGGGCCAGTAGGGCGCGTCGGCGTTGCGGTGCGATTGGATGCCTACGGGCAGCGAACCCACAATATCGCCCGACATCGATGAATACTGTGGCGGATAGTCGTACCCTTCGCCCCACATCAGGCTCTCCACGAACGGATTCCGGCCAACGATCCATTCCAGGTTCCGCTCCGCCAGGTTGGCTAATTCGAGGTTGCCGCGAAGGTGGGCCGCCGCTGCGATGGCTTTGTTCTCCGCCAGCATGGTGCCATTGTTGCCGCGGAACTCGAACCACACCGGGAATAGCCGGACGTAATAGTGGTCGCCAACCTTGACGCCGTTCAACACCTGTTCCCGGAAGGCCTCCCGCGTGGCTCCGCTGCCGCCTCGTTCCGGCTGTTGCAGGTACTCATCATCTTTGAAAATGGAGTTCGCCAGCATCCCATAGGGCTCCGTGAATCGGGCCATCGGCTTCTGAAAATACTCGGTGTACAGGGTTACGGCCGAATACCATTTCATCCAGTTCGGGTCGTTCGGAAACAGTTCGCACAAGCGAACCAGCGCCACCGTAGGCGCCTCTTCATGGCTGGGATGCTGGTACCGGAGAACGCGGGTCTTGTCCGGCCCGGTGTAAAAGAAGCCCGTCAGCGGAGTGGTCAGGCCGGGCAGAAAGCTCCGCTGCTGCGAATCCGTGATGGTGGTTGAGAGCTCCCGCGATTTGTCGGCGTACTTTGTGTCGCCCGTCGCCTGCCAGAGTTCGAGTCCCGCGATGATGGCGTGCCCCGCAGTTTCGGTGGGGCTGCCGCGCCCCCCGCCGCTCATGGCGGCCATGGCGAAACCCCAGTCCTCCTCGGCCTGTGCGAGGCTATGGCGTGCCAGGACGGGATCGGACTGCTTCAACACCCGCGCGGCGATCGCCTCGGTAGCGGCCGCCGCCAGGTTCGACGCCGGGTTGTTGCCGGCCTGCGCGGACACGTCGTCAAGGTCGCCGATGATCCCATCAGTCCAGCGGTCCATCTGTGAGAAATTGGGCCGGAAGCCATCGTGAAAAGTGACCTTCAACAGCCAGTCCAGACCCCACTTGGCCTCCTCCAGCAATCGGCTCAGCAGTTCCGGATCTTCATTCCCTGCCTGCATCCGCTCCGCCATGCTGAACATCGAGTACGCCGCTTCGGCGGTGTTGCCAAGCGATTGCGACAGGTCTCCGGCATCGTGCCACCCGCCGTTCACCACCAGTTGCTTGTCGCCGTGCTTGAGCAGCCAGTCGCGATGGCAGATGTCATGCACCCCAGGTATGGCGTAGCCGCAACGTTCTCCGTAGAAGAAGTTGATGGCCTTCGATAGGCTCGATTTCCACACGTCGTCGCCGATGCGGAATGGCCGCGTGCTCCTTCCGCCCACGCGCACGACGTAGGTCCCCGGCTCCCGAACCTCGGAGAAGTCCATAAGCTGGAATTGGCCGATCTGCGATTTCACCGCCGTCACCTTTTTAGAAAGCACCGGCCGCTGAGTCTGGGCGTCGACAAGTTCGAACTCGGTGGCCTTCAGGTCGCTGGCGATGGCCGACTTGGGGGATCCCGTCTGGTATCCGGAATGGCTGAACGAGATCTCACCCGGAGCCACGTCCCATCCCTCGTAATGATCGGCGTTGACCTTTTGCAGTTCAAGTTTGTCGATATAAAACGTGGCAGTATCGGTAGCACCGGGTTCATGACCCTGCATGCGGTAAGAGAAGTCTACCCCCGTTACTTTGTCCCTGGTCAGGTTGGCGATCTCCCAGACGATGTGGTTCCACTCGCGATTCTTGAGGAGGACGTAGTTTACCCCCATCTTTCCGTAACTGTCGGGCACTCGTTCTGTCCCTTCGTTGTGGAAAGTGACAATCATGGAAACCACGCGGAACCCCGGCAGATCCGCATAGACCCAGAACGACAGCCGGTTCCAGGTGGACCAATCGTCGCCGTCCACGACCCGCCTGGCCGAGGTTGTGCCGTAGTAACGGCCCGGAGTGGGCCTTTCCCCGACGGTCGGGCAGCGCAGCCGCAAAGCGTTGGCGCCGTTCATCTTGCGCTCTCCGCTGATGGCGATTTCGCCTTTGGCCTGATCTACATTCAGGAGCTTCCAGGTGTCCAGGGAATCCATGTCATCCAGAAGCTTCGATTCCAGCACCGGCTTGGCGAGCCACCGGGTCAGACTCGATTCCGAATAGTCGTTCAGAATCGGCGTCCGTTGAGGGGCCTCCGCTGAAACCAGAGCGGCGGCAAGGGCGAGAAAGACAGTCCGGACGTTCATTGACTTGGCTTGCAGGCTATCGCCCGTTCAGGCGCAGCGGCAGGTGTACTACGGTACTGTACCGTGGCGATTCCGCGGCTGGATCTACCAAAAGTGGACCGCCATCACCTGCGGCGGCCCCTCCGTCCCGGTCATGACTTTGGCCGAAAGGACGATCTGCATGTTCTTACGCGACCAGTCGCGGGGCGCCCGCTTCACGACTTCCGCGAAATACACCGGGTTGGTAAGAACCTCCCCCGCGGCCTGCGTTCCGTAATGCGTGATACCGGCGACTACCACCACCATTTGTTCGGTAGTGGCATCCAACACCCGGGAGATGATCGCATAATCGACCGGGATCCTCCAGTAGGGCCAGGCATTCACCACTTTCCAATCCGTGTTACCCGGATGCTGGCGGTCGCGAACCACTTCGGCGTGATTCTGGTGATCCACGTCGAAGTAAAAGTGCAACTCCCCCGTCAGGCCCACGGTCCACTGGTTGTCGAAAGCGCCGATCAGCACGGCCGGCTTCCCGCGCAGATCGGCCAGTGAAATCGACCTTCCGCCGCGCACCTGGATTCTCTTACCATTTGCCCCGATCAGCCCGGAAACGTGCGCCAGCGCCACGGCGTCTCCAAAGCCGGTGTACCGGTCCCACATGGGCACGACTGCCGACAACGGAACCGCTGCGATTTCCGCTGGTGGGTCGCGCGGCTCTCTAGCGTTTTCGAACCATTCGTCCAGGGCACGCTTGGTTGTCAAGGTGAAGTTGTAGGCCTTTGGCTGCCCCAGGCACAACAGCACCGGGCCCTGCGCGGTGATCGGCGGCGCCCAAAACCTGTCTAGGTCGGTTTTCCGGAAGTACAGCGAACCCACAGCCGCTACCGCCGCGAGGCCGAGCGCCGTCGCGGCAATCCACCACCGCCGGTGCCGGGGGACGGATCGAGTGACCGCCAGGGCTTCGATGACAGGTTCGGCTTTGTCCGCCGGCGGAGTAACCTCTGGAATGTAGGAGCCGGTCGGCATGCCGATCCGCAGTTCGTCTTCATGACCGGGATCGAGGTAATACTGCGCCAGGCGCTTGCGGACTTCCCCCGCCGTGATCCGGACAATCGGGTTCTGATTCGTATCGTACTGCGGATCGCGGCTGAACACCTCGATGCCGAGAGTCCGCTCCTTCAAGCACTCCAGCTGGTTATCGATGGCATGCTCCACCACGAAGCGCAGAAACAGCGAACACCTCTTGCTCGAATGGAAGCTGGGGCGTGATTTCGACCCTCCCCGAACGCAGGCATGTCTAGGTCTATTCGCCCATGGACGAGTTGCACGTCCACAGCCAGCTTGCCATCACAGCTTGGAACCTGATAATGAAGCGCTTGCGGGCACGCACACGTACAGCACACGTACAGTACCGTAAGACACCTGACGGCAGCGCTGGCCGAGGTCTAATTTGTGGTTTAGACGTGCGCCCGGAATGGGGTGTGGTAGTGTGTCCCGCCGGGTGGGAGACCATTGAATGCTCAAGCGCGCTGTTCCGTTCCTCGCCGCCGTGTTGGCGGCCACTTCGTTGTGGGGGTCTTCGTACTATACCGTCCGTTTGGACGACCTCAAAGCGATTTACCTGACGCGGGATGGTTTTCCCGTACATGGCGATGGTGTTGCCGATGACACCGATGCCCTACAGCAGGCGATCGACAAAGTCCAGGAAACCACCAAGGAGGGAATCGTCTTCGTTCCCGAAGGTAGATACCGCTTGTCCAAAACGATCTACATCTGGCCCGGAATCCGCGTGATCGGGTACGGGGCCACCCGCCCGGCGTTGGTGCTGGGCGAAAATACTCCGGGTTACCAGGACAAGGATAATGAGCACCTCATGGTGTTCTTTACGGGCGGGCGTCCCGACGCCGGACGTGGCCCCGGCGGCCCGCCCCCGGATGCCTGGTCGGGTACCTTCGACTCGGCTTTGAGCAATATTGATCTCGAGATCAAGGACGGCAATCCCGGCGCCGTCGGCGTGCGCGCCCACTACGCTCAGCACTGCTTCCTGGCGCACATGGACTTTCACATCGGTTCCGGCCTGGCGGGCATTCATGAGGGCGGAAACGTGGCCGAGGATGTGCACTTCTACGGCGGCCGCTACGGCATCTGGACGCGCACTCCTTCGCCAGGCTGGCAGTTCACGGTGGTCGATGCCACGTTCGAAGGGCAGCGCGAGGCCGCCATCCAGGAGCGCGCCGCCGGCCTCACGCTCATCCGGCCGCGGTTTCGAAACGTTCCCACGGCAATCGCCGTGGATCCGGGTTTTCCGGACGATCTCTGGGTAAGAGACGCTCGCATGGAGAATATCTCGGGTCCCGCGGTGATCATCAGCCTGGAGAACTTCGCCCGCACCGAAATCAACATGGAAAACGTGGTTTGCAGTGGCGTGCTCACGTTTGCCCTCTTCCGTGAGAGCGGCAGAAAGGTTGCCGGACCGGGAGCCATGTACGACGTAAAGGTGTTCTCACACGGGCTGAACTACGCCGATATCGGCGCCGTTCCGGAAAACAAGAACATTTTCGAAACCACCGTCCTGAAGGCCCTGCCCGCCCCTGCGGAATCCGACCTCCCCGATCTGCCGGCCCGCGACACTTGGGTGAATATTCGCTCCCTGGGCGCCAAAGGCGATGGTTCCACGGACGACACTGCGGTGTTTCAGAAGGCCATCGCGGGGAATCGCACGATCTACCTGCCTTCGGGCAGGTACGTCGTGGCGGATACCCTCACGCTCAAGCCGGACACCGTGCTGATCGGACTGCACCCCAACGCCACCCAAATCGACCTGCTCGATTCCACTCCCGCATTCCAGGGTGTCGGCTCGCCCAAACCGGTGATCGAGGCGCCCAAAGGTGGAACCAACATCCTGTTCGGGATCGGGTTTTACACCAATGGCATCAACCCGCGGGCGATGTCCGTCAAATGGATGGCCGGCAGGGATTCCATGATGAACGATGTCCGCATTTTTGGCGGGGACAACACCACGCTGCCCGACGGCAGCCGCTACATACCTTACAACAACACCAACACGGCCGATCCCGATATCAAGCGCCGATGGGACGCACAGTATCCCAGCCTGTGGGTCACGGATGGCGGCGGCGGCACGTTTTTCGATATCTGGACCTCCAGCACCTTCGCTCAGGCTGGCATGCTGGTATCCGACACGTCGACCTCCGGGCGGGTTTACGAAATGTCGAGCGAGCATCACGTTCGCCACGAAGTGCAACTGCACAACGTCTCCAACTGGCGGATCTATGCGCTGCAAACGGAAGAGGAACGCGGCGTGAGCGGTTCCGCGCTGCCGCTGGAAATCGATGGCTCCAGCAACATCACCGTGACCAACTACCACATCTATCGCGTCTTCAGATCCTTTCAACCGTTTCCTTGGGCCATCAAGGTTTCCAACTCGAAGAACATCCGCTTCCGCAACATCCACTGTTACAGCAACAGCAAAGTCGCGTTCGACGATGCGGTTTACGACCAGACGCATGACGCCGTGATTCGCCAACGGGAGTTCGCGTGGCTGAACCTGTCCGGCAACGCGCCGGTGGCTCTGGCGAAGGCGCCTTCCCCGGTGCTCGCCCCGGGCGCCAAGTTGGAGAAACTGGCGGGAGGCTTTTTCAACATCTCCGGCGGAGCGGCCGACGCTTCCGGCGATTTCTACTTTGTGGACGCCCATTGGCAGCGCATCTATCGCTGGTCGGCGGCGAGCCGCCAGCTCTCCACGGTGCGCGACAATCCGCTGGATCCGACCAATCTGGCCTTCGACAAGGCCGGCAACCTGATGGTGATTTCGTACGCCGGCAGTGGAACCGTCTACTCCTTCAAGCCGGGTTCGCCGGATGATGCGATGGTGCTCTTGAAGCCCGAGCCGGTGGCGCCGCGGCCCGGTATGATCGCCTTGTTGCCGGTGGACTATTACCGCGCGAACGCGGCCGTGCTCCAGCAGCCCTATCGGCAGTTTGTCTCACCGGATGGCACTACCTTCATTCCGGCCGGCCAGGACTTCGTCACCGGCGAGACGACGAGGAATGTCAAGAGCAGCGCCTTGCTGCGCGGGTTCGGGCTCGCCCGCGCGGTTCCCGGAAGGCCGTTCTATATCACCGACGAATCCGAAGCGGCGACCCGGGTGGGGACCGTCCAGCCCGATGGGAGCATTCCGGATATGACACTCTTCGTCAACCAGGGTGGCGAGGCAGTCACAACCGACGTCCAAGGCAACGTGTACCTCGCCGCCGGCCAGGTCTACGTGTACAACCCCGCGGGCAAGCTGATCGACACCATCGAGATTCCGGAGCGTCCGCTCCAGTTGGTGTTCGGCGGCAAAGACGGGCAGACCCTGTTCATTGCAGCTCGCACTTCGTTGTACGCAGTCCGCACCCGGTTCAAGGGGCAATAGACCGGATACACAGCCGCGATTAGACCGAAGCTTCGTTGGTTGCCGTCGCCCCCGCCAACCCACGCCTTACCGGTCCTCACCGCGGCTCCCGCATCGGCCTCTTCTGCCGGAACAGTTCGATCCTGGCCCGCAAGGCCTCGGCCAGGCGCGCATTGCCCTGGTGCGCGGCCAGATCCGCGGCTCGCCCTTCCGCTTCCACGGCTTCCTCGAAACGGCCGGCCTCGGCATAGGCGGCCGCCAGCGTTGCCACAATCTCCGGCTCGCTGCCTCCCGTAAGCCGAACCGCTTTCTCGGCCAGTCCCACGGCCTCGGAGCCGCTCCGCACGGAAGCCTCCGCACTGGTGGCCAGCAGCCACGCCGTCTCGTTCAACACCAGCACGTTATCCGGGGCTGCGCGCAGCGCCTCCCGCCACTGGGTCAAAGTTTTCGCTATCTGCCCCCGCATCTTCAACGCGGCGCCGAGGTAATAGCGGGCCTGTGCCAGATCAGGCGCGATCTCGATCGCTTTTTCAAAATGCGGAACAGCGTCCCCTAACCGGTTCTGATTTGCCAGAGCCAGTCCCAGTTCGTTGTGGAGCTCGGCCGATTCGGGCGACGTTTTGAGCGCCTTCTCCAATTGCGGAATGGCCTCCGCGAATCGCCGCTTCGCAACCAACGCACGCGCCAGGTTCGTCTGGGCATCGGCGCCCTGGAAGTTGAGAGAAACGGCTCTTTCAAAATGCGGGATCGCATCGTCCACTCTGCCGCTCTCCGCCAGCGCAGTCCCCAGATCGTTATGCAGTTCGGCCGATTCGCCCCCCGCCGCCAGCGCCTCTTCAAAATGCGGGATAGCCTCGCCTGGCTTCTGTTTTGCCAGCCAGGCTCGTCCCAGGTTCCTGTGTGCGTCGGCGAACCCCGGCTGCAAAGCAAGGGCTTTCTCAAACTGCGCGATCGCTTCGTCGTACCGGCCTTTCCGTGCCAGGGCGGCGCCGAGGTTGTTGTGGGCTGCGCCGTAGTCGGGCTTGATTTGCAGGGCTCTCTCGTAATGGGCGACGGCTTCGTCCAGCCTGCCGCGCTCCGCCAGCGCAATCGCCAGATTGTTGTGCGCCTCGGCGTAGGCGGGCCGAATCGCCAGAGCTCCCTCGAACCGCCGGATGGCCTCGTCGAATCTGCCCTTTTCCGCCAGAGCCTCACCGAGGTTATTCTGAGCTTCGGCGGATCCCGGATTGCTCTCCACCGCTTTCTGGTAGTGGACAATCGCTTCGTCCAACCTGCCGCTCTCCGCCAAGGCAATTGCCAGATTATTGTGCGCCTCGGCATAATCGGGCTTCACCTCGAGCGCCTTGCGGTAGTGGGCTATGCCTTCCTCCGTTTTGCCCGCGCCCACCAGGGACAAGCCGAAGTTGTTATGCGCCCGGGCGTCGTCCGGGCTCATCTCCAGCGCCTTCTGCCACTCGGGAATCGCCGCGTCGTATCGGCCTTTCTTCGCCAGCTCGGCCGCCACATCGAACTGGCGATAGAACTCCGCGGCCGGAGCGTCGATTCTCAGCATGCCATCCGGAGGAATGTTCACGAACTCCGGCAGGTTGACCGCCCGATTCGCCGCGGTTGCGTTCTCCACTAGAATCGCCGGAGTGTCGTTGCCACTCTCGTCCAGGTGCGTGAGAAACATCTGCGTGTAAGGCGAGCGGCTCTTGGAGGAGAAAACCAGCCAGCGGCCATTCGGCGAAAAGCTGTGCCACGAGTTCATCAGCGGCGTATTCGATCGCATGCGGCGCGCCTGTCCACCCGCCGCCGGCACAATGTAGAGCTGGCTGTCGGGCCGCATCAGCAGTCCGTTCCGGGACTTCACGAATACGATCCAGCGCCCGTCCGGCGAGATCTTGGGGAAACTGTTGCTCAGCCCGTCTCGCGAAGCCCCCGCCACCGGCTCCGCCGTGCCTCCTTTGCCCTCGCCGAACGGAATGCGATAGAGATCGTACTGCATCGGAACTTCGTTAGGATCGTTGGCGTATTCCGCCATCTTGCCGTTCTCGGGATAGGGATCCCTGGCCACCGCCCGCGCGAACACCAGGTACCGGCCATCCGGACTCCACACTGCGTTGGTGTGCGCATAGCGCGGATCGTCGGCGCCCGGCAGCGGCTGCAGTTTACCTGTGGTGCGGTTGTACCAGACCAAAATGCCGCTGGTCGGATAAAAAACCTGCAGGAACCGGTAGTCCTTGAAATTCGCCACGTAGTAGAGCTGGCCCGATGTCCCGGATGGCTTGATGGTGGTCACCACATAGCGCCCGTCCGGCGAAACCTGCGACATGAACCCCTCCCGCAACTGGCTGCCGAATTCGCCCCTGAACGAAGTCCACGAGATCACATCTTCGTTCCGGATCGACATCTTCGGCTGGATGGGGACGATCGTGTACAGCCCCTTATCGTTCTGCGGGCCGTCCAAATCCATGCCCAGCGTCTTGCCGTCAAGGGAGAAGGAATGGCAATTGGCGCACGTATGCATGTCCTCCAGCAGCACGCGGCTGCGCGTCTCGGAGACATTCCGCAGCCGCCAGGCAATCAGCGGCACCGCGCTCGGCGCCAATGGTTTGATCACTCCTTTCTCCAGCTCCGACGGCATCAGCGGCACGTCCCGGTAGAAGATCGGAGCGCCCACCGGATCATCCTTCGACGTCTGTATCGCCACCCGGCCGCTGGACACCGGCCGGCCAGTCGCGCCGGCCGAGTATCCGCTGATCGTGATGGTCGCGGAGTTGGCAGCCGATCGCTGTTTCACCGCGCTCCAGGTGCCGTCATCCGGTTTCCATGTTCGTGTCGCTGCCTGCTGCGGCGTCAGTTTGGGAAGTTCATTGGTCGGCGACACACAGCGCGGATCGATCTCGCCCACCCGCATCCGCTCGCCTGCGGCGATCACATGAATGGCGGGCGAGCCGTCCGCGAAGGTCACGTCAATGTGCCAGACCGCAGCGGATGGCGACGCATCGCGCCACAGGAAAGTGGGAGCGCTGATGTCGGGCGGGAAAAGCGAATCAGGCCCGGGATAGTCGATCGTGACGCGCGCCGGCACCTGGTCGAAAGCACTATAGCAAACCACCAACAACGCGATCGCCGCCAGGATCGCGCCTCGAAACCGCCTCAGCACGCTTCCCTCCCTATCCAGCTTATAACATGCCCCGCTTGGTCATTCCAAGAGGAGGAGAATTCCAGCAAAGCAGACTGGCAAGAAGATTTCACTGTGGCCAACGAAAGCCGCTGCCTCGAGTGTTTCGTTTGCTGCCAGGGCGAAAGTGGCCCACGCCAACCACATATCCAACGGAAGGCGGTTGGATGTAGAATCGAAGGCGACCAGCAGGGTAAGAGTGAAAACCTATGCGGGAACCACCGAGGGTGCGGCGCGCTTCCTGCCGCCCTCCAAGCCGCAACCCTGGACCGGAATCCGCAGCAGCATGTAGTATGGACCCACCTGCCCGCAAGGGCCTCGGGCCGGCTGGCTCAGCGACTAGAACGCTTTTCGGCACGGTTCTGAACGAACAGTCGCCGAGCATGAACGACGCACGGCTCGAGTCGATGAGCGAGGACGAGATGAAGAAGCGGGCTGCGGCGAGATACGGGGATAAGGTGGGGACGGTGGTCGACGCGTACCGGAAGGCGTACCCCAGTGTGAAGCCGGTGGAGCTGCTGTCCAGGATGTTCAGCGTGGCAGACGCCGCTGTTGGACGGGCGGCCCCGCGCGTTCCATTGCTCCGAGATCCCGTTCGTGTTCTACAACACGGACGTTTCCGCTTTCGCCACCGGTGGCGGCGCTGAAGTCCGGGCGCTGGCTGCCCAGGTAAGCGACACCTGGATCAACTTCGCGCGCAAAGGAAACCCGAACCACGGTGAGTTGCCGGCGTGGCCGGCCTACAACGCGCAGCGAGGGCCGGTGATGATCTTCGACAAGACCTGCGAAGTGAAGAACGACCCGGACCGCGAGTTGCGCAAGGTAGTGGCCGAGGCCTTGGGCTAATCCACCGTAGCGTCTTTCTTGAGGCGGATGTCCGCGGAGGAACTCCCGATCTGAATCCCAATCGGCTCCGCCTCCACTTCCCACGCCTTCTGCTTCTCGTTCCACCACGCCAGCGATTGCGCCTTCAGCGCCATCCGCACCGTCTTCTTCTCGCCGGGCTTGAGCGTGATGCGTTGGAAGCCTTTCAGCTCCTTCAAAGGCCGCGCCACTTGCGACTTGGGATGCTCCACGTACATCTGCACCACTTCATCGCCCGCGAGCTTGCCGGTGTTCTTCACGTCCACGCTCGCGGTGATGGCGCCGTCTTTCGCCAGTTTCGCCGAACTCAACCGCAGGTTGGAATAGTCGAACTTCGTATAACTCAGGCCGTAGCCGAACGGATACAGCGGCTGGCCCTTGAAGTAGAGGTAGGTACGGCCGTGGCGTAGGTCGTAATCCATGATGGGCGGCACCTGGTCGAGGGACTTCGGCCAAGTTTGCACCAAGCGCCCGGCGGGGTTGTAATCGCCGAACAGCACGTCGGCAATTGCCGTCCCCTGCTCCTGCGCGGTGTGGGTAATATGCAGGATCGCGGGTACGTTCTCCTGGCTCCAGTTGATGGCGTAGGGGAAACTCGCAATCAGCACCACAATCGTCTTCGGATTGGCCGCGTACACCTGTTCAATTAGCTCTTCGGTGGGCAGGTCGATGGCCTCCCGGTCCCGGCCCTCCCTGCCTTCGCTCGGAATGGCGCAAGGCGGGTTGAACATGCCCTGCTCCCTCCTTCCGCAGATCGGATGGTTGCCCACCACTACCACCGCGACGTCCGAAGCCTTAGCCGCATTCACCGCCGCTTCGCCCTCGGCCGCGTAGTTCACCTTGATTCCGCCGCCAACTTTCTCCTTGATGCCTTCGAGCACACTGATGGCATACGGCGTCGTCCCGCTATAATTGTCGAACAGAACCTCTTCGGCGCGGTTGCCGACCACGGCGATCGACTTCACAGCCTGCTTGTTCATTGG